>Ga0190269_10001340_pt1 | contig 11848 bp, 11 predicted proteins | sample Popmic249IS_FD_133749 | JGI IMG/M metagenome (GOLD analysis project Ga0190269, IMG submission 133749) | Populus adjacent soil microbial communities from riparian zone of Blue River, Arizona, USA - 249 IS | ecosystem: Environmental > Terrestrial > Soil > Riparian zone | place: USA: Arizona...
CCGCAGAGCTTGCGGAGCGGTTCCCGCGACCGCCGCTGTGATTGGAGCGGAGGTCGGGAACCGCAGAGCTTGCGGAGCGGTTCCCGCGACCGCCGCTGTGATTAGACGCTGTTCCGAGCGGTCTGCGCGTGTTCGATGCGGCCGCAGCGCCGCGCGCCGCACGCTCGTACGCTGCGCGTTGCGCTCCTCGACCCGGCCGGCGCTGCCGCGCGCGCGATCTCTGGTGCCGCGCGTGCGGGCCCAAAAGCAGTGCCAATTTGCGTTGCCTGCGCTTACAATCAGCGTCGTTCACGGGCTTTGGCTGTCTCCTCCCGCTCCGGAACGGTCCCGGGGGGCGGGGCCTCGCCGCACACGGCGTCGGTCCCCGACCCGGCCGTGAGCAGCTGTCGGCGCGAAGCCGTCCCCTTACGAGGCGCGTCATCTACTTCGGTAAGTACGAGCTTCTATCGCGGATCAACATCGGTGGCATGGCCGAGATCGTGAAGGCACGCGACACCAGCCGGCCTGACGACCGCATCGTGGCCATCAAGCGCATCCTGCCGCACCTGTGCGGGGACCAGCATTACCGGGCGATGTTTCTGGACGAGTCCCGGGTGCTCACGCAGCTCGATCACCCGTCGATCATCAAGGCCTACGAGATCGGGGAGATCGAGGGAACGCCCTACATCGCGCTCGAGCATATCCAGGGTCAGGATGCGCGCGAGTTGTTTCATGTCTGTCAGCGCCGCTCCGAGCCGCAGCCGCTCGACCTCGCCTGCACCTTGATCGCGCGGGTCTGCGAGGGGCTGCAGCACGCGCACGAGCAGAAAGACGAGCAGGGCCAGTCGCTCGGTATCGTGCATCGGGACGTGTCCCTGCAGAACATCCTGATCGGCTACGACGGCGACGTGAAGCTCACGGACTTCGGTATCGCCGTGAGCTCCGAGAACGAGTCCCGAACCGAGGCTGGCGTGGTGAAGGGCAAGTTCGGCTATATGTCGCCGGAGCAGATCCGCGGCACGACCCTCGACCGCCGCTCGGATGTGTTCGCTGTGGGGATCTGCCTGTACGAGCTGCTCACCGCCGAGCGCCTGTTCTCGGGCGAGAACGACTACAAAGCGCTCGAGCGCGTGCAGAAGGTGGATATCCAGGCGCCGAGCGCGATCAATCGTCAGATCCCCTCCAGTCTCGAGCGCATCGTGCTCAAGGCGCTCGCCCGGCAGCCGCGCGATCGCTACCAGTCCACCAATGACCTGCGCCGCGCGCTGCAGGCGTTCATGGTCGAGGCCAAGCTGTTCGCCACGCGCGAGGACCTCGGTCTTTATATGCAGCGCGTGTTCGCGGATGAGTACGCGGCCGTCGAGCAGGAGGCCGCGGAGCGACGCGAGCTGGACAAGAGCAGCCATGTCACCGCCGTGTCGGTGCTGCCCGCAGCTGCGCTGTTCGACGAGTCGGATCGCACCACGGTCGCCGGGAGCGCCGAGTATCCAGGGCAAGTGCGCGACGCGTGGGCCGGCGTTCCGGACGCTGCCACCGGCCTGTCAGCGTTCGAGCACGTGCCGCCCGTACAGCCGTTTGCGGCGCCCGCCGACCCCGACGCGCCGAGCTCACCCGATGCGCACACGCATGTCACCGTGCCGAGCGGTCCCGAACGCTTCGACATGGACTGGGATGAGCACGAGCCCACCACGGTCAGCCGCGGCTTCGAGCATGCCGAGCCGGTTCACCCGCCGTCGTCGCCGTTGCCGGCGGCGCTGGCCTCGCACATCGCGAGCCCGCCGCCTGTTTCACCGGCTCCGGTGCTCGAGCTGCCGCGCATGCGCACTCGCGCTGCGAGCGAAGCCGCGATGCGCTCGCTGCCCACGCTCGAGCTGCGGCGGCCGACCGAGTCGCGCTTCACGACGATCGCCATCGCGGTCGTGCTGGCCGCGGTCGTCGCGGGTCTCACGGTCTTGCTCCTGCGCCACCGCGCCACCGGTGGCTTGCGCGTCGAGACCGAGCCGCCGGACTGCGTCGTGCGTGTCGACGGTCGGCGCATCGCTGGCGAGCGTAGCCCCTTCGTGGTGACGGACCTGTCCACCCGGCACAAGCACACCGTGGTGGTGGAGCGGAGCGGGTACACGAGCTGGTCCACCACCCTGCGCCTGGTCCCCGACCAGCTGTTTGCGCTGCCGCCGGTGCGCCTGACGGCCGTGCATCCGCCGCCGGAGCTGTCCCCGCCCGAGCCTCCGTCCGAGGCGCAGGAGCCCGCGCAGCCCCCGCCGGCGGTCGCGCCCGCCAAGTCCGGCCGCAGGCCCGGGAGCGCGAACCGGGCGGCGCGCTCGAGCCAGGAGCCCTCCAGCACCGAAGCCAGGCCCGCGCCCACCGCCCGCGCGACCAAGTCCCAACCTGCTGCTGGGAGCGGCACGGGGACCCTGCGCCTCAACACCCGACCCTGGAGCCGCATCAGCATCGACGGCGTGCCGCGCGGCAACACGCCTCAGATGAACCTACAGCTCAGCGCCGGCACGCACACGATCACGCTGAGCAATCCGGAATTCGGCCTGACGAAGGAGCTGGTCGTCACGATCAAGCCCGGCGAGACGGTCACGCGCGTCCTGACGCTCGGTCCCTGAGTGGACGCGGTCACCGGTTGCCGCACATCCTCCCGGCGCTTTTTGCGCAGGCCCCGGCTTTCGCGCCTCAGCCTTCTCTCGGGGGCGGACGATATTGCAAGCATGGCCTTCAATCCGCTTGGCTCGTCCATGTCTCGGTCCTTCGTGGCCTTTCACAATGCGGTCGGGCCGCTCGACTTGAACGTGGTGTTCCAACCGATCGTCGACCTGAAGACGCGCAAGCTGTTCGCGCTCGAGGCGCTCGTGCGCTGCAGTGCGGACGGTCTGTCCTCACCGCCGCTCCTGTTCGAGCACGCGGTCAAGCACGCGTATTGTGGTCGGCTGGGACGCGCGATCCGTGAGCTGACGGTGGATCGCTGCCCGGGTGTGCCCATCTTCACGAATGTGCACCCGGACGAGCTGGCGCAGCGCTGGCTGATCCGGCCGGATGACCCGATCTTCAGTCACGATACGGACGTGTACATCGAGATCACCGAGGCCGTGCCGTTCTCGCACTACGAGCACTGCGTCTCCGTGCTGAACGAGCTGCGCTCGCGCGGCCGCGTGCACCTGGTGATCGACGATCTCGGGGCGGGTTTCTCGAACCTCAAGCGCATCGTCGACCTGCAGCCGTCGATCGTGAAGCTGGACATCGAGCTCGTGCGCGGCATCGACACCGAGCCACGACAGCTCGCGCTCGTGCGCTCGATCGTCGGCATGTGCGCCGAGCAAGGCGCGCGCGTGGTCGCCGAGGGCATCGAAACGGCCCCCGAGCTGGAGGCTGTGATCGACGCTGGCGTGCACTACGGTCAGGGCTACCTGCTCGCCCGGCCCGCGTTCCCGGTGCCTCCGGTGAGCTGGCCGCCCGCAGGCGCGTAGCGGCTACTCGGCTGCGGCGCCAGTCGGCGAGGGATCCACGACCACGGGTGCGGCCTCCCCGCGCTGGGTGGGCCCTGGGATCTGATACTTGTGTCCACCCAGCTTCTTCACGAGCATCTTAGACTTCCAGACCAGGAATGACTTCATGCCGGGCCAGCTACGCGCAGGATCCGGCAGGCCGCCGAGCGCGACCAATGTCTGCACTTGCTCGGCGACGCTGACCGGGCAGCCCTGCAGGCGAAGGTGCGACTTGCCCTCGGCGCTCTTGAGCACGAGGCGCGTCTTGATCTGCTTGGTGAGCGCGTCCTCGGCCTGGATGGTGTAAGGGTCCAGCGTGGAGCGATGTTTGTAGAGGTTCTCGACCTCCACCAAGCGCTCCCCGAGCTGGCCCTTCCACTGCGCGCAGTCGCCGATGAAGATCACGCGCTCTCCCGGCTTCGCGTCGATCTCGCCCTGGTAGTTGCCGAAGACGATGTGCATGCGCGGTAGCTTGGCGTCCGTCTCCGCGTCGAACACGCGCAGGATCTCCACCGCTTCTTCGAGCGCACCCGGGCAACCGCCCCAGCAGTAATCCGTCTTCTCGGAGGCGGGTGGGGACCCGGCGTACGCAGTGATGTTCGTGCCCTCGAAGTACTTCTCCACGCGGATCAGCCCGACCTTGAAGCCCTGTGCGCGCGCCTGCGCTTCCTCGAGACTGACGTCGCCGGTGATCTCGATGCGAGACAGGTCGAGCGGTCCGAAGCCGCGCTCATGGGGCAGCCGGATGTGCGGCACCTTGTTCGGATCCACGCCGATGATCGCGCAGCACACCGCGTCGAACGCGCACTGGTTGTTGCCCATGATGATCAGGTTCAGCTTGCGCGGGATCGGCGTGAGCATGCGGCCCTCACCGGCCACGATCGCGTCGATGGCGAGGAACTGCGGCTGGATGATGTACTGCAGGTCCGCGATCTTCTCCTCGAGCTTGGTGTCGTGGTCGATGAGGCGATGGCGATCGTCCTGGATGCCGATATAGGCCTTGTTGCCGAATGTGACCGTGGTCCAGGGATGTGCCTTGAACTTCGGACAGTTCACGAAGAAATCCGCCTTGGCGACGGGCTCGGGCGTGAAGACGTAGTCGCGCAGCCGATCCTTGTGAGTCAGCGGGATCTCGACCTGCGGCTCCTCCTCGAAGTTGTACTGCTTGACGTTCTTCTGACGCTTGATCATCTCCCCCATGCCGGACTGCTCGAACGCGAAGCGGGTGGGCACGGTGATGCCGCAGCGCTCGCCCACGGCGAGCTCAGTCAGTTGACCTGCGTCGCGGTCCTGCAGGCCCTTGAGCACGCCTTCCACGAACTCGGGTCGGGTGTACGCGTGCTTGAACTCGTCGCCCGCCATCACGATGTTCGGCTTGAGCAAGGTGCGGCCGTGTGGACGCAGATCGAGCTCCTCGAGCGCTTCGCGCACGATCACGCGGATGCGCTCGGGATCGTACTCGTCGCAGTGGCGAATGATGACGCGAGCGCGCTGCTGATTCGGGTCCATGCTTCGATCTTCCTCCCCGGGGGTACTCGCGGCGTGGCGGCGGCATGGGCAGAGACGCGCAGTGACGCGCAAAGATGCAACAGGGCCAGGACCGCCCGGCGCCGTAATATGCCACGCTCGCGGCGCGCAGACCGCCCGCTTGCCTGGTATTTGCGGGATTGCCGCACTTTGGCAGCTCGGGCTCTAGCCAAGAGCGTGCCTGGCACCGTTCGGCGAGGGCGAGCGGAGCCGTTCGCCCCATTCGACGCCAGCTATCGGAGTCTGCTAGCGTCGCCGACATCGGCAGTGCGTGATCTTGGAGGCTTTATGATGGGACTCGGTCTGCGGCTGGCTGCGTGTCTGCTCCTATTGGCTGCGTGCGGCGGCGACGACGACAAGAACACCAGCGGCGCCGCGGGCGCGGCGGGCGGCAGTGCCGGAGCGGGCGGCCGAGCCTCTGCCGCTGGCAGCGGCAACAGCGGTGGCTCGAGCGCGAATGGCGGCAATGGCGAGGAGGGCGCGGACTGTAGCTCGGACACCGAGTGCGGCAGCGGCCTCAAGTGCTTGCCCGGCGCGGTGCTGCAGGGCCAGAGCCGGAGCTTGCTGATCAAGGTTTGCGCGCGCAGCTGCACGCAAGACGGCGACTGCATGAGCGGCGAGTCGTGCACGTCGGACGTCACGCGTCAGCCGAAGGACGCCCTGTGCTGGAGCACCACGACGGAGGCGTTCAAGCCGTGCGGCCCGGCGGATACGAGCAAGTGCGCGGGCAGCCTCGAGTGCTTGCCCGTCATCACGGAGACGGGCTCGGTGGGAGGCTTCTGCGTACAGCCGTGCGACCTGCCCGGCTCGAGCAGCGGTCTGCCGGCTTGCCCGAGCGAGCTGTCTTGCCTCGACGAGCTCGACATCGAAGGCGTGGGCCTGTGCGCGAAGAGCGTGGGGCGCGGCCAGACGTGTGGCCCGGAGATCGGCGCCATCTGCGGCGCACAAGACGTGTGCCTGACCGATCCCAAGGACAACAGCTCGCTCTGCTATCAGGACTGCACGATGACCAAGATGTGTGAGACCGGCAAGACGTGCATGGAGCTCGACCCCGAGCTGTCCTACTGCGAGTAGAGACGGTTCTGCGGCAGTGGCGCGCGACGTCGGCTTGACCCTACGTCCCGGGTTGGGTAGGCGTTGCGCGTCATGGTGGAACAACGACTGCGTGCCGTTCGCGGCTGGCTGCTCACGCTCTGGCTCTTGGTGTTGATCATGGTGATGGTCGGTGGCATCACGCGCCTCACGGGCTCGGGGCTGTCGATCGTGGAGTGGCGTCCGGTGACCGGGGCGCTGCCGCCGCTGAAGGAGGCCGACTGGCAAGCCGCGTTCGATGCCTACCGGCGCTCGCCGCAGTTCGTGCATCAGAACGCCTGGATGCAGCTCGCGGACTTCAAGCAGATCTACTTCTGGGAGTACGTGCACCGGCTGCTCGGGCGCGCGATCGGCGTCGTGACCATCGTGCCGTGGCTGTACTTCGTGCTGCGTCGCTACGTGACGCGTGCGGTCGCCGTGCGCACCTTCAGCGTGCTCGTGCTGGGTGGTCTGCAGGGCGCGCTCGGTTGGTGGATGGTGAAGAGCGGGCTCGTCAACGAGCCGCGAGTCAGTCACTACCGTCTCGCCGCACACCTGCTGCTCGCGTTCGGCGTGGGCCAGTGGATCCTGTGGCAGGCACTCGAGCTCTTGCCTTCGCCCGTGGTGGACAGTCGCGAGCAGCTGCCGCGCGGCACGCGCGCGCTCGCGCTCGGCGTGCTGCCGCTGATCGCGCTGCAGGTGTTGTACGGCGCGTTCATGGCCGGCACGCGCGCGGGCTACGTGTCATCGACGTTCCCGGACATGAACGGCCACTACGCGCCGTGGCACTTCTTCTCGGCGAGCTCGCCCGGCGCGAGCCTGCTCGACAACCCGCTGACCATTCACTACGTGCACCGCGTGCTCGCATTCGCGCTGTTGATCTACGTGTCGCTCCTCGCATGGCTGCTGCGCGCCGCGTCCCCGCTGCTGCGAGCGGCGGCGCTGTTCGTCGTGCTCGCGACGTTGGGTCAGGCGGCGCTCGGGGTGCTGACCGTCGTGCTGACCGTGCCGCTGCCTGTGGCCGTGGTGCATCAGGGCGGGGCGTACGTGTTGTGCAGCGCGGCGGTGTTGTTCGTCCACGCGGCCGTGCGTGCCACGCGCGAGCGGGCGGTGCGTCCGGTGGCCTCCGAAGCTGTGGTGATCTCCGAGGCGTTGTGAGCCTGGGGTTTCCCGCATCGAAGATTTGACAGGACAGCTCGCGCTGCGCACATACGGGGGCTCCCGTACCCCGCGCATCGCGAGTGGAAGCACGCAGATGTCTACATGAGTGCCTAGCGCGCGGCGCGGGGCTCCCTTCGCGCGGCGAGCTGTGCCAGGCTCGTCGCGATGAGCGGGCGGTGCGAGCGAAGTGGCCGTGGGCGCAGCGTGGGGTGCACTGTGGCGCTGACGGGGCTCCTGGCCGCGCTCGGCTCGTCGGCTGTCGCCGAGGACAACGTCCTGCTCACGCGCATCCTGCGCGAGGGGCAGAGCCCCGAGGTGCGCGCGGGCGCCGCGGCCGTCATCGGCAAGCGGCGCGATCAGGACGGGCGTCCTGTGCTCGAAGACGCGCTTGCGGATCGCCATCCAACAGTGCGCGCCGCAGCGGCAAACGCGCTCGGGCGCATCGGCTCACCGGCTTCGCTGCCGCCGCTGCGCGACGTGGCGCGCGACCGTGTGCCGCGTGTGGCGACGGAGGCGCGCGACGCCATCCACACCATCGAGCTGCGCGCGCCGGCCCCGCCGCCGTCAGCGGCAGAGGCGCTGCGCGGTGCGCGCCTCGGCTTCTTGCTCGGCGAGATGCGCAACCAGAGCGCGTACGTCGAGGGCCCGCTCACGCCCGCCCTCGGCGCGGCGATCGAGCGCCTGCTGCGCGCGGTTCCGGGCGTGATGCTGTTCGAGCCGGAGCAACAGGCGGAGGTGCGCGCAGCGCAGCGTCGCGGGCTGTCCGTGTTCCGGCTGGACGGCACGGTCACGTCGCTGTCAGCGGCGCTGCTCGGTGGCCAGCTGTCCGTGCACTGTGAGGTGGCGCTGCTCGTGATGGACGGGCCCACGGGCTCGCTGCGGACGCTCTTCAAAGGTGCGGCGCGCAGCGTGGAGCTGCCGTTCGGCGAGCCGCTGCGCCAGCGCGTGGGTCTCGCACAGCGCGTCGTCGCAGCGGCCGTGCGGTCCGCGCTGCGCAACGCGGAGACCTCGCTCGTCACCGCGCTGCGCTGACTTAGCGCGGGTTCCAGCCGAGCTCGCGCTTGAGCTCGCGCTTCATGATCTTGCCGTTGGCGTTGCGGGGTAGGGGCTCCGTGCGCAGGTCGAAGTACGCCGGCACCTTGAAGTTCGCCAGACGCTCGGCCGCGTAGACGCGCAGCTCTTCGCTCGTGACGTGCGCGTTCGGCGTGACCTGCACGATCGCACCGACCTCTTCGCCCAGCACGCGGTGCGGTACGCCCACGACCGCCGCGTCCATCACCGCTGGGTGCGAGTACAGTACGTCCTCCACCTCGACGCAGTACACGTTCTCGCCGCCGCGGATCAGCATGTCCTTCGCGCGATCGAGGATGTACACGAAGCCTTCCTCGTCGATGCGCGCGATGTCACCCGTGTGCAGCCAGCCGTCGGTGAATGCTGCGGCGGTCGCGTCGGGCTTGCCCCAGTAGCCCTTCACCACGTTGGGCCCCTTGATCCACAGCTCGCCCACGGCGTTTGCGGGTAGCGTCGCGCCGTCCGGGCTCACCACCTTCATCTCGCAGGCGGCGACCGGTACACCGATGCTGTCCGGCTTGCGCTCGTAGTCCTCGCCGACGTTCGAGCACGCGAGCGCAGACGTCTCCGTCAGGCCGTAACCGTTGCTGGCCGAGACGTGCGGAAAAGACTGCTTGATGCGTTTCAGCAGCTCCGGCGCGGCGGGCGCGCCCCCGTAGCTGATGTTCAGCACGCTCGAGGTGTCGCGCTTGGCGAACTCCGGGGACTCGAGCGCTTGCCACACCATCGAGGGCACGCCACCGAACTGCGTGATGTGCTCGCGCTCGATCAGCTCCAGCGCGCGCTCCGGGTTCCACTTGCGGATCATCACGATCTTGTTGCCGTTGAAGCTCCCGGCGACGAGCGACGAGTGACAACCCGTGACGTGGAACAGCGGCACGGACAGGAGCGCCGCGGATTGCCCGGTCGGCGGCAGGCTGGCGCGCGTACCGCGGGCGAGGGCGCGCGCGCGCGCAAACAGCAGGCTGCCGATGTTCGCGCACAGATTGCGATGTGTGCCGAGCGCGCCCTTCGGTTGGCCGGTGGTGCCGGAGGTGTAGAAGATGGTGGCGTCATCCTCGGCTGCGATGTCGACGGCGCGCGGCTCGCGCTCGGGGCCGTCCAGGATCTCTTCCAGCGCGCGCATGCCGGCGCTAAGCGGCTCGCTCGCGCGCGCCACGAGCACGTGTTTCACGGGCGTCGAGCCCAGGTCTGCCGCCACCAGCTGCGCGCGCTCCTCGTCGCACAGCAGCACGCGGCTGCCCGAATCCACGAGGCCGTACATCAGCTCGCTGCTCTTCCACCAGGCGTTGAGCGGCACCACGATCGCGCCCGTGGACAGCACGGCCCAGAAGCTGATCACCCACTCCGGGAAGTTGCGCATGGCGAGCGCCACGCGATCGCCCTTCTGCACGCCGTGATCCTGCAGGTGCGCGGCCAGCTTGCGCACGCGCGCGAAGGTCTGCGCGTAGCTGAGGCGATCATCCTCGTAGACGAGGTAGTCGCGCTCGCCGAACTGCTCACAGAACGCGAGCAGCTGCGGCACGGTCGCGGGCAGGTTCTTCCAGCAGCGGATGGGGACCCCGCCGATCACACGCGTCTCCAGCTCGAGCGGCGCCCCTGGGGCAGTCAGCTCTTGCGTGATCTCGGCCAAGCTTCTCTCGGTCACGTGCGCTCCTTCTCCTTCAGTGTGAGCTGCGCGGCGCGTGCAAGCCAGGCAGGCCGCGCGCCGCGCGACCTCGAGCTCCGCGCCAGCGTGCTACCTCAAAACAACGCGCCTTCGCTGCGCTCACTCGCCGCTTCTGCGCGGGGCGCCAGCGGCAAGTTGTCCTCGCGTTGATGCCCGATCATGGCGCCTACGATGGCCCCGAACACGCCGCCGATCAGCGAACCCGCGCCGATCGCCGTCCCGGACGCCAGCTGCAGCTGGCTCTGTTTGCTCGAGCCGAGCAGGTCGTCATTCGAGATCAGCACGCCCGTGCCGGCCCCGAGCGCCGCGCCCGAGACCGCGCCGATGACTGCGCCCTTCGTGACCGCGGAGCTGATGCAACCACTCAGTGCGAGGGCCGTGACTGCCACGAACCAGCGTTGTGTGCTTGCCATGATGCGACATGGAGTATCACACGCCCCGTGCTCTAGGAAGAACCCCGCGCGCCGGCTGTCAGTCATGCCACGGATAGCTCAGCCCATAGCGGCAAGTGGTCCGACAGCAGGGACCAGGGTTCGCCCGATAGCAGCTCCGCGCGCTGGGGTTTCAGGTGTCGCACGTAGATGCGATCCAAACTGAACACCGGTCGCTTCGAGTGCCACGTCTTCACCTGACGCCCTGCAAAAGCATTGTGAAAGCCGAGCTCGCCCACGATCACGCGGTCGAGCTTCTTGTGCCAGTCGTTGAAGTCGCCCGCGAGCAGCACGGGCTCGTCGCTCGTGCAGAAGCGCTCCATGATCTCCGCGACCTGGCGCACCTGCGTCGCGCGCTGCCATTGATTGAGGCCGAGGTGCACGTTGAACACGTGCAGCGGCGTTTTGCCGAGCTGCACGCGCACGTACAGCGCGCCGCGCCGCTCCACGGCGTTCGTGGAGATGTCGTGGTTCTCGAAGTGCTGCACGCGCAGGCGCGTCAGGGTGGTGTTGCCGTGATGGCCGATTTCCCGGAATTTGTTCGCGCCGTAATACGAGTCGAAGCCCAGTACCTGCGCCAAGTGGCCGCTCTGCGAATCCCCCGTGCGCGAGCAATGAAAGACTTCCTGGCACAGCACCAGGTCGATGGGGTGCGCCCGCATCGCCTCGCCGAGCGCGCTCATGGGCACCGTCTCGCGACCGCTCGCCCCCTTGCCCTTGCGGATATTGTAGGTGAGGACGCGGATGCTCTCTGTCACTGTCTACGACTCCACACATGAGCTGTCGACATCGACCCCGACGCGGGCCGCGCTTCGGGACCAGCCCGGAGTCAAGCATAGGACAGTCACGCGCCCGTGCTATAGCCCGAACTTCGCGGGCCGTTTTTCCTTTATGCCGCAGCGTCGTCCGGCACAGCTCGTTCCACGGGCAGGTAACCGCGTTTCTGCGTGCCTGGCGTGTTGCTGGAGGCGATCCGCTCCGCGCGCCACGAGATTCTGCTGGAGATGTATTGGTTTGGCTCGGACAGGACCGGGCAACGCTTCGCGCAGGCGCGGGAGGAGCGCGCGCGGCACGGCGTGCGCGTCGGCGTCACGTATGACGCCGTGGGCAGCTGGGAGAGCGATGAGGCGCAATTCGCCCGCATGCGCGCGGCAGGTTGCCACGTTCACGTCTACAACCCTCTCAGGCGCTGGCGCTTTCGCTCCAGCGTCGGCAACCGGCGCGATCATCGCGAGCTGCTGGTGATCGACGGGCAGATCGGCATGACGGCGGCGTGAACCTCGCCGCGTCGCGGACGGCGGCGGAGGCTTTCGCGACAAATTGATCTGCATCGACGGCCACCGCTACTTCGTGTCGTGCTGCCCTCGGTGAGCGACGTGCCGATCGTGAAGCTGGTGTCGAGGCGCAGCTACGAGCACCTGCTGCATGCGCGTGTGCGCCTGTACGAC
>Ga0190269_10001341_pt1 | contig 11844 bp, 10 predicted proteins | sample Popmic249IS_FD_133749 | JGI IMG/M metagenome (GOLD analysis project Ga0190269, IMG submission 133749) | Populus adjacent soil microbial communities from riparian zone of Blue River, Arizona, USA - 249 IS | ecosystem: Environmental > Terrestrial > Soil > Riparian zone | place: USA: Arizona...
TACATCAACAGCATCCCGCAGGCGCTGGAGGAGGCCGCGGCGATCGACGGCGCATCGGCCTGGGCGATCTTCTGGCGGGTCATCTTCCCGCTGCTCGCCCCGATGAACGCCACGGTCGGCATCCTGACCTGCCTGTGGGCGTGGAACGACTTCCTGCTGCCGCTGGTCATCCTGTCGGACCCGGAATCGGCGACCCTGCCGCTGGTGCAGTACGTGTTCCAGAGCCAGTTCCAGACCAACTACCCCGCGGCCTTCGCCAGCTATCTGATGGCGATGGCGCCCCTGCTCCTCGTCTACGTGTTCGCCCAGCGGTGGGTCATCTCCGGCGTCACGCGAGGGGCGGTCAAGTGAGCACGACCGCGTTCCTGATCGGCGAGCCGGGCGGCACCGGTCTGGTCCTCGTCGAGCACGGGGACCGGCTGCCGACCGTCGCCTGGTGCGGCGTGGTCGATCCGGCGACGACCGCCGCCGACCACGCCGCCCTGTGCCCGGACGGCCCGGCGATGCTGCCGGAAGCCGCATCCGTCTGGTACGGGCGCCCGGGACTGTCCGGCCACCGCGGCGCGGGCGAAGCCGGAGCCTGGTCCCCGCGGTTCGTGCCCACCGCGGTCTCGGTGACCCCGCACCGCGCGACGATCGAAGCCACCGACGAGCAGGCCGGGCTCACACTGCGCACCGACGTCGAGGCGGTGCCCGGCGGCCTGCTGCGCCTGCGGCACCAGGTGAGCAACATCGGGCCGACCGACTACCAGCTCGATGCGCTCGACGTCGCGGTGCCCGTACCCGATCGGGTTGCCGAGTCCCTCGACTTCACCGGGCGGTGGGCCCGCGAGCGAACCCCGCAGCGGCGGGCCGTCACCGACGGCCTGTGGTTGCGCGAGAACCGGCGGGGCAAGACCGGGTTCGACGCGGCCACGGTGCTCACCGCCGGCACCCCGGGCTTCGGATTCGGGTACGGGGAGGTCTGGGGTGTCCACGTCGCCTGGAGCGGCAACCACCTGCACCGGCTCGAACGGGTGCCGCTCGGCAAGAACAGCCCGACGGTCACCACCCTGGGCGGGGGAGAGCTGCTGCTGCCCGGCGAGGTCACGCTCGCGCCGGGGTCCGGCTATGCGACCCCTTGGGTGTACGTCGGCGCGTCCGGCGACGGCCTCGACGGGCTGGCCGCGCGGTTCCACGAGTACCTTCGCTCCGTCCCCGCCCACCCGCCGTCCCCGCGGCCGGTGACGCTGAACGTCTGGGAGGCGGTGTACTTCGACCACCGCCTGCCCGTGCTGCGTGAGCTGGCGGACCGGGCGGCACGGATCGGCGTGGAGCGCTTCGTTCTCGACGACGGCTGGTTCGGCGGGCGCCGCCACGACCGCGCCGGCCTCGGTGACTGGACCGTCGCGCCGGACGTCTGGCCGGACGGCCTGGCGCCGATCGTCGACCACGTACGCGATCTCGGTATGCAGTTCGGGCTGTGGTTCGAGCCGGAGATGGTCAACGCCGACTCCGACCTGTTCCGCGCCCACCCCGAATGGATCCTCGCCTCCGGCGGCCGCACGCCGCCGGAGGAACGCCACCAGCAGATCCTCGACCTCGCCCAGCCCGGCGCCTACCGGCACGTCCTCGACCGGATGACCGCGATCCTCGGCGAGTACGCGATCGACTACGTCAAATGGGACCACAACCGCGACGCCGTCGACGGGGGCTCCGGCACCGTCGCCGGGCGACCCGGGATCCACGCCCAGACGGCCGCGTTCTACCGGCTCCTCGACGAGCTGCGGTCCCGGTTCCCGCACATCGAATGGGAGAGCTGCGCCTCCGGCGGCGGCCGCATCGACCTCGAGGTGCTGCACCGGGTCCAGCGGGTGTGGACCTCCGACCAGAACGACGCGCTGGCCCGCCAGGCCATCCAGCGGTGGACCACCCAGCTCGTCGCCCCCGAATACCTCGGCGCGCATGTCAGCTCGCCGCGGTCGCACCAGACGCAGCGGCGCCTGCCGCTGGACTTCCGGGCGGGCACCGCCCTGTTCGGCCACTTCGGCATCGAATGGGACCTCACCGCCGCGACCGGCGACGACCTGGACACGCTCGCCCGCTGGATCGACCTCTACCGGGCCCACCGCACGCTGCTGCACGCTGGGCGCACGGTCCGGCTCGACGTCGCCGCCGGCGACCCCTGGGTGTACGGCGTCGTCACGCCGGACCGCTCGGCGGCGATCATCGCGTACGCCCAGCTCGACGAGCTGCCGCACGAGCCGCCGAGGTTCCGCATCCCGGGCCTGTCCCGCGCGGCCCGTTACACCGTCCGGCGCATCGACCCCGCCACCTGGCCGGAGTACGACCCACCCACCGGCTCGCTCAGCGGCGCCGCCCTGGCCGACACCGGGCTTCCCGGCCCGCCGCCGGCGCCACTGTCGATCGTGCTCGTCCTGTTGACAGCGTCGTCGGTGCGTACGTGAATGCTCAGCGGTTCTGTGTCACGTAGTGGCGGTCATGGGCCGGGGACGGCTTGTCGCGGTACATCGCCTGGTCGGCCGCAGCCAGCACCTCGTCCGGTGATTGCCCGGGATTGCCGACCGCGCAGCCCACGGTGCCGCCGACCCGCAGCGGACCCGCCGACAGCCGGAACGGCGCGATGAAGCAGTCCTTGAGCGCTTCCGCCAGGGCCGCGGCCGGCTTGCCCCCGTCCCCGAGCACCACCGCGAACTCGTCACCGCCGAGCCGCGCGACCGTCGCCGACGGCCCGGCCGTGTGCGACAACCGCTCGGCGACCGCCCGCAACACCTCGTCGCCGGCCTGGTGGCCGAGGCGGTCGTTGACCTGCTTGAACCCGTCCAGGTCCACGAGCATGACGGCGTACGCGGCCCCGCCGGCCTGCGCCGCCACGAGCCGCTGCCACAGCAGGGCCCGGTTCGGCAGACCGGTCAGCGAGTCGTGGAACGCGGCGTGCTGGAGCTGCTTCTCGTAGTGCCGCTGGGCGGTGACGTCGAGCAGGGCGATCACCGTGCCGCCGTCCATGGGCACCGCCTGCGCGCGTACGTGGGCGACCTCGCCGTCGGGGCGGGTGAGCCGGGCCTCGACGGCGGCGCCGTCGGTGTCGAGCAGGCGCAGGTCGACCGGCCGGCCCCGGGTGTCGCGGACGTCGACGTCGTGCAGGGTCGCCGAGCCGGTCAGCGCGATCGCCGCAGGGTTGGTGAGCAGGATGTCCCCGGCGTCACCCACGACGACCACGGGGTACGGCAGCCGGGCGAGAACGGCGCTCAGCAGGGCGCTTCGTTCGGCGTGCTGAGCCTGCAGGCGCAGCATCAGGCTGCGCATCGCGAACACGAGCAGGGCCACGACGGGCAGCGCGATCACCGCGCCGACGTGGACGACGACGGCCGGCTGGAGTTCGCTGACCAGGAGCCAGCCGCCGACGAAGGCGGTCACCAGGGGCAGCAGGCGACGCAGGCCGCTGACCGCCGAGCGGCACAGCACGAGGAAGAAGATCACGCCGAGAAGGGCATCGATGTCGTGCAGCAGACCCAGCACGGCCATCAGACCGCTCACTTCGGCGATGTCCACCGGCCACGCCACCGGCCGGTCCGTGCGGTACTCGATCGCGCGCAGGACGATCGACGCGCCGAGAACGGTGAGGGCGAAGGCGACGGTCCGGGCGCTGAGCTCCATGGTGGCGATCCGCGCCGCCGAGGCGGCGCCGACCAGCGCGAGCGCGGCGAGGAAGGCCAGCCGCACGGCGCGGAGCAGGTCGCCACGGATCCACGCCGCCAGCCTCGAGGTCATGCTCCGATGGTGGGGGACCCCGGTTGCGAACGGGGCGCGGCCGAGGAGCCCCTCGGACACATCCGCCCGGTGGCGTGCTCCCCGGCCGCGCGCAACCCGGGACCGGGCAGCTCCGCGACCCATACACGATCCGTGACGCACGGCGCAGACGCATGGGGAACGCCGCAGCCGGCGGCCGGACGCGGGTGGTGCGGCCGTGTTCGCCAGCAGTGAACGCTGGAAGATCGGCGTGGCCTTCGAGGTTGAGCGGCATGTACTCAACTTTGGAGGTGCTCGGTGACCAGTAAGCGACTTCCCGTGCTGTTCCTTGATGACATCGTGCTGCTTCCGGGCATGGTCGTGCCGATCGAGCTGGATGAGGCGGCTCAGGCCGCCATCGACGCGGCTCGCACCTCGGCCGGCTCCGAGCTGCTCGTCGCCCCGCGGCTGGAGGACCGCTACGCGTCCCACGGCGTCGTGGCGAGCGTCAAGCAGGTCGGCAGGTCCCGCGGCGGCTCGCCCGCTGCTGTTCTGCGTACCGGTGTGCGTGCCCGCATCGGCGGCGGGGTGACCGGCCCCGGCGCGGCGCTGTGGGTCGAGGTCGAACCCGTCGAGCCGAGCGCGTCCACCGAGCGTGCCCGTGAGCTGGCCGCCGAGTACAAGCAGCTGGTGGTCTCGGTGCTGCAGCGCCGGGAGGCGTGGCAGGTCATCGACTCGGTCAGCGCCATCGACGATCCCGGCGATCTGGCCGACACTGCCGGCTGGGCGCCGTACCTGTCCAACGACCGCAAGCGTGAGCTGCTGGAGACTCCCGACGTGGAGGCCCGGCTCCGGCTCCTGATCGCCTGGACCCGCGACTTCCTGGCCGAGTCCGAGGTCAACGACAAGATCGAGAGCGACGTCCGCGAGTCGGTCGAGAAGCGCAACCGTGAATACCTGCTGCGGGAACAGCTCAAGGCCATCCGCAAGGAGCTCGGCGAGGGCGAAGCTGAAGGCAACGACGACTACCGCGCCCGCGTCGAGGCCGCCGAGCTGCCCGAGGCGGTCCGCGAGGCGGCGCTGCGTGAGGTCGGCAAGCTCGAGCGTGCCGGTGACCAGAACCCCGAGGCCGGCTGGATCCGCACCTGGCTCGACACGGTGCTCGACCTGCCGTGGAACGTCCGCACCAGCGACAACACCGACCTCGGCGCGGCCCGGGCCGTGCTCGACGCGGACCACCACGGGCTGGACGAGGTGAAGGAGCGCATCGTCGAGTACCTCGGCGTGCGTGCCCGCCGCGAGTCCCGGGGCCTGTCGGTCGTCGGTGGCCGCGGCTCCGGCGCCGTGATCCTGCTTGCCGGGCCGCCCGGAGTCGGCAAGACGTCGCTGGGGGAGTCGGTCGCGCGGACGCTCGGCCGCAAGTTCGTCCGGGTCGCCCTCGGCGGCGTCCGCGACGAGGCCGAGATCCGGGGTCACCGCCGCACGTACGTCGGCGCGCTGCCCGGGCGGATCGTGCGGGCCGTCCGGGAGGCCGGGTCGATGAACCCGGTGGTCCTGCTCGACGAGGTCGACAAGGTGGGCAGCGACTACCGCGGTGACCCCGCGGCGGCGCTGCTGGAGGTGCTGGACCCGGCGCAGAACCACACGTTCCGCGACCACTACCTCGAGCTGGACCTGGATCTGTCCGACGTGCTGTTCATCGCGACGGCCAACGTCCTCGACAGCATCCCGCAGGCGCTGTTCGACCGGATGGAGCTCATCTCGATCGACGGCTACACCGAGAGCGACAAGGTCGCCATCGCCCGCGACTTCCTCGTGCCCCGGCAGCTGGAGCGGGCCGCGCTGGCGCCCGGCGAGGTGACCATCACCGAGGACGCGCTCCGGGAGATCGCCGCCAACTACACCCGCGAGGCCGGCGTACGGTCGTTCGAGCGGTTGCTGGCCAAGGCGTTCCGCAAGGCCGCCCTCAAGGACCTGCCCACCACCGTCGAGACCGCCGACCTCAAGGAGCTGATCGGGCGGCCGAGGTTCACGCCGGAGTCGTCCGAACGCACCGCCGTCCCGGGCGTGGCCACCGGCCTGGCCGTGACCGGAATGGGCGGCGACGTGCTCTACATCGAGGCGTCGCTGCTGCCCGGCGACAAGGGCGGGCTGTCGGTCACCGGCCAGCTCGGCGACGTGATGAAGGAGTCGGCGCAGATCGCGCTGTCGTACGTGCGGGCCCACGCCGAGGAGCTCGGCATCTCGCCGGAGCAGCTCGACCACCCGATCCACCTGCACGTGCCCGCGGGCGCGGTGCCCAAGGACGGCCCGTCGGCCGGCGTCACCATGACGACGGCGCTGGTCTCGCTCCTGCTCGGCCGCAACGTACGCGCCGAGGCCGGCATGACCGGCGAGGTGTCGCTGACCGGCCGCGTCCTGCCGATCGGGGGCGTGAAGCAGAAGCTGCTCGCCGCCCAGCGCGCCGGCCTCACCGAGGTCTATCTGCCGCAGCGCAACGAACCCGACCTCGACGACGTCCCGGCCGACGTGCTGGCCGCGCTGACCGTGCACGTCGTCTCCGACGTCCGGGAGATTCTCGGCTCCGCTCTGGAGCCGGTGTCCGCGGGTGTGGCCGCGGCAGCGTAGAGGCGAATCCGAGTCGGCAACGGGCCCCGCGTGAGACCACGCGGGGCCCGGGCATGCCGGCTCTTCGTGCCACCGGGCCGGGTCAGCTCATGACCACGTTCCGCCCGGGCGTTGCCGGTCAGGTCGTAGACGGCCGCGCGGGGCCGGAGCAGGTTCACGATCATGCCGATCTGGTAGAGCACGGCCGCGACGGTGATCGGGACGCCGTAGCGCCCAAGGGAGAACAGCGGCTCGCCGTCCTCGGCGACGCCCCGGTCGAGACCGCTCCGGCGAGCCCGGCGTGCCCGTGCGGTCCGACACCGTCTGCAGCTGACGCGAGAACGGGACCGTTCCCTCTCTCGCCGTCGAGAACAGCATTCGCGTCCCGGACGCCTGCACGGCGAGCGTGCAGGCGAAGATCGCCATGGCCACGGCCACCAGCAGGATCGGCGCGCCGATGCTGCCGGCGCGGCAGGTGACCACCCATGCCAGGCCCTTCCCGCTCGGACACGACCAGGAACACCACTATCAGCGCGACGACGCCGAGGAGTTCGATGGTCACGCCGATCGAGGTGAAGACGGCCATCACCCGTACGCCGACGACCTGGAACCCGGGCCAGATGGCGGGCAGCACGAGCAGCTGCCCGGCCGGCAGGCCGCCCCGGCGGCGGACCTGCGGGGGGCGGCATCGGAACCTTCCCCGTTCGGGTATCGACGTTTGATCATGCCCGGGGCGGATATCCCGATGCCGTTGCTCTGTGCCAGCGAACGCGCCGGGAGGATCCGATGGTGACGCCCTTCGCCGTGACGGAGCGCGACGACGGCGCGGGCGTGTGCCGGCTGGTGATGGCCGGCGAGCTCGAGGAGGTCACCAGCGACGGTTGTGCCGGCCTGATCGCGGACACCGCGGGCCGTCACGACGTGGTGGAGGTCGTGGTGGATCTGCGTCGCGTCACGTTCCTCGGGGCCGCCGGCGTCCGTGCGCTGCTGCGGGGACGCGAGGCCGCCGTACGGACCGGCCGGACGTTCCGGGTGGTCAATGCGACGGGCATCGTCTACCAGGTCCTCAGGATCAGCGGCGTCCACAAGACGCTCGCCCTCACTTCCGAACCGGGCGTCCCGGCCCGCTGACATGCGCCGGGGCCTGGGCGTTTGCCGGGTTCCGGTGTGGGAACGCCGTCCGTTCGGCTGAGGAGAGGCGGACGGGGAATGGTGCGTCGCGATGTGGTCGTGATCGGTGGGTCGGCCGGTTCCCACAAGCCGTTGCAACAGATGCTGGCGCGGTTGCCGTCCGATCTGCCGGCCGTCGTGCTGGTGGTTCTCCATGTGGCGCCGGGGGCGCGGGCCACCCTGGCCGACTCCCTCGTCTCGTCGTGTGCGATGCCGGTGCTGTCCGCCGCCGACGGCGTTCCGCTCGAGCCGGGCTTCGTCCACGTGGCGGTGCCGGACCGGCACCTGATCATCGACGAGGGTGACGTGCTGCGGCTCAGCGACGGCCCGCGGCAGAACCGGGTACGCCCGGCCGCGGACGCGCTGTTCCGGTCGGCTGCGCGCTGGTGCGGTCCGCGTGTCGCCGGGGTGGTGCTGTCCGGCGGCCTCGACGACGGAGCGGCGGGCCTCGCGGCGATCGCCGCCGGGGGCGGGCTCGCGGTGGTGCAGGACCCCGAGGACGCCCGGTTCCCCAGCATGCCGACGGCGGCGCTGCGCGTCGTGCCGGGCGCGGCGAGGGTGCCGGGGATCGACCTCGGCGACGCCCTCGCGGACATGGCCGGGCGGGAGGTCACTGCCGAGAACGGCCCGCCGAAACCCCTGGTCTGGGAGACCGACATGATCGCGTACGGGGCATCGAACATGATCGACCGCGGGCAGCCCGTCGGGCTCGGCTGCCCGGAGTGCCGCGGCGGAATGTACGTGGTGCGCACCGGTCTGGCCGCTCACTACGTCTGTCACGTCGGCCACTCGTTCTCACCGCAGTCGCTGCTCGCGATCCGCGAGGACAGCATCGAGGAGGCGATCTGGACCGCGGTGAGCGCCCTGCAGGAGAAGGCCACCATCATCAAGGAGCTGGTGGAGCAGTCGGAGAACGCCGGCGATGCCATGGCGGAGAAGGCGTACCGGGCGGAAGCAGAGCACGCCGACCGGGCGGCAGAGGTCCTGCGAGAGCACGTGCAGCGGTTGACCGCGCCCAAGTAGAGCGAGCGGGCCGCCGGGGCGCGACGGTCAGGGGGCTCAGCCGCCTCCCGGACAGGGGCTGTCGAGCCTGCCGGCCGGCACCTGCTCGATGCGGGTCCAGCCCTTCCAGCCCCTGCTCTCGAGGATCTCCATCAGTCGCTTGCCGACCGGTGAGGACGTCACCATGGTCGAGTCCATCAGGTCGACGAACTGGTCGTCGACGTCCTCGATGGCGACCTCACCGGCGTTCACGGCGCGGATCATGAGCCGCTCCAGGGTGTCGGCGATCTCGACGACCCGGGGGTCGTCCGCCGGCCGGTCGAGCACACCGCTGAGCAGACGGTAGAGCTGCACCACGTCGGGGTCGTCGAGCTCCTGATGCTTGCGCTCCATCAGGGAGTCGATGAGGTGCGGCGCCTTGGCGGCGATCATGATCCAGCTGTCCCGCTCCAGCTCGATGTAGCGCTCGTCGACGCCGAGGCCGCGCAGGCGATCGAGGTAGTCCACGGCCCGCTGGGGGAGTGCCAGGTGTTCACCGGCGGTGAGCCGGGCGATCCTCTTGCGGTTCTCCTGCAGCCGGCGGATCTCGGCGCGCATGGCCCGGTCGATCTCCTGGACGTCCCGGGCGAACTGCTCGGGGGTGGCGTCGAGGAGCTCCTGCACCCTGGCCAACGGCACGCCGGCGTCGGCCAGGGTGTGGATCCGGATCAGCCGTACGACCGCGGCCACGTCATAGGACCGGTAACCGGAGTGGTCTCGGCCGGGCTCGGGCAGCAGGCCGATGTGGTGGTAGTGGCGAACCGCCCGTACCGTCACTCCGGCATGCCGCGCGAGCTGGCTGATGGTGAGCATGGTGTTCAGATTGCCTCAACCGATCCGCTTGCGGTAGGCGACCATCGCGAAGGCGTAGGACACGACCAGGATGCCGACGCACCAGGCGAGAGCGACCCAGATGTCGTTGCCGACGGGACGCTCGGCGAACAGGTTGCGGATGGTGTTGACGATCGAGGTCACCGGCTGGTTCTCGGCGAACCAGCGCACCGGTCCCGGCATCGTCGCGGTGGGCACGAAGGCCGAGCTGATGAACGGCAGGAAGATCAGCGGGTACGCGAAGGCGCCCGCGCCCTCCACCGTCGACCCGGAGAAACCGGCGATCATGGCGATCCACGTCAGCGCCAGGGTGAACAGCATCAGGATGCCGACGACCGCGAGCCACGCGAGCACGCCCGCGCCGGAGCGGAACCCCATGATCAGGGCGACGCCGACGACGACCACCAGCGAGATCAGGTTGGCGGTCAGCGAGGTCAGGACGTGCGCCCACAGCACCCCGGACCGGGCGATCGGCATGGACTGGAAACGCTCGAAGATCCCGGTCTGCATGTCCATGAACAGGCGGAACGAGGTGTAGGAGATGCCGGAGGCGATGGTGATGAGCAGGATGCCCGGCAGCATGTAGTTGACGTAGGACCTCGTGCCCGTCTCGATGGCGCCGCCGAAGACGTAGACGAACAGCAACATCATGGCGATGGGGGTGATCGCGGTGGTGATGATGGTGTCCGGGCTGCGGGAGACGTGGCGCAGGGTGCGCCCGGTGAGGATGGCGGCGTCGCCGAAGAAGTGTGTCATCGTGTTCCCTCAGTGATTCGCGGTGGTGGCGTCGCGCTTGTCGTCAGCCTTGATGATCGTGAGGAAGATGTCCTCGAGGCTGGGCTGCTTCTCGACGTACTCGACCTTGGCCGGCGGAAGCTGCGCCCGCAGCTCGGCGAGCGTGCCCTCGACGATGATCCGGCCCTGGTGCAGGATCGCGATGCGTTCGGCGAGGTGCTCGGCCTCCTCCAGCTGCTGCGTCGTCAGCAGCACCGTGGTGCCCTGGCTGGCGAGTTCCTTGACGGCCCGCCACACCTCGAGGCGCGCCTCGGGGTCGAGCCCGGTCGTCGGCTCGTCCAGGAAGATCACCGGGGGATCGCCGATGAGGCTCATCGCGATGTCGAGCCGGCGCCGCATGCCGCCGGAGTACGTCTGTACCTTCCGGGCGCCCGCATCGGTCAGCGAGAACTGCTGCAACAGTCTGTCGGCGACGGCTCCCGGGTTGGGGACCCGCCGCAGCCGGGCGACCAGGATGAGGTTCTCCCGTCCGGTGAGGACGTCGTCGACGGCCGCGAACTGCCCGGTGAGGCTGATGGAGCTGCGTACCTTGGCGGCCTGGGTCACCACATCGGCGCCGGCGACGGTGGCGGTGCCGGCGTCCGGCTTGAGCAGCGTCGACAGGATTCGCACGACCGTGGTCTTGCCCGCGCCGTTCGAGCCCAGCAGGGCGAAGATGCTGCCGGCCGGAACGTCGAAGTCGACGCCCTTCAACACTTCGACGGTCTTGAAAGACTTCTTGAGGTCCTTGACGTGGATCGCCGCGCCCACGGCTGATCGGGTTGTCATTTGCGTGCCGCTCCTCTTTTCGATTCCGCGCGCGCGACGGTGCGGACCAGTCGCCTGCGCTCCTTGTTGATCCCGCGTTCGATCTCCCGGGCGAACTCGCGCTCGAAGTAATTGAGCGAGTGCTTCCACGCGTCGGTGAACCAGCGGCTGGTCGCGTAATGGCGGAAGAAGGCCTCGGCGAACGTCACCGGATCTCCACCGGTGACGGCGCTGACCTTCCGGCGCTTCGCCGCGGCCTTCTCGAACGCCGCGGTGAGGTCGTTGAGCATCGTCATCTGGGTGCCGAGCGTCACCTCGCCCCGGGTCATCATTCCGAAGTGCGTCAGGTAGCGCTCGAGGGCGAGAACCGTCGCGCGGTGACTCGCCGGAAGCGCCTTGACCCGGGCGCGGTATCGCCACCATCGCCGCTTATCGTCGAGGTTGCCGACGATCGTCTCGATGAACATGTCGTACGCCTCCTCTGCCGAGCAGCTCCAGCCGTGCACCAACTCTCCCGATAAGGATGAAGGGTTGACGCTGCGTCAGGGTCAAACCCGCTCGGTGACGTGCATTGTCCCGCCAACAGGACGAACTTCTACCAGCGGAAGCGGCCCGGCTGTACGTCTTTTCCGGGCCCCGCTGCGCAGCCCCCGGTCTCGTTGACAAACCGCAGGACCGTGGTGATCGTCGATGAGTCCGCGCCGTTCGGTGCAGAGCCATCCCAGCTCCTCCGGTGGCGTCAGACGGCAAGAGGGGGCCCATGTACGACGTGGTTGTCATCGGAGCGGGCTCGGCAGGCGCGGTGATCGCGGCACGAGCGAGCGAGCACCCCCGGCTCGAGGTCCTGTTGCTCGAAGCCGGTCCTGACTACCCGATGGTGGCGGAGACGCCCCACGACCTGGTCAACAGCCACGACAACTCCTA
>Ga0190269_10001342_pt1 | contig 11843 bp, 8 predicted proteins | sample Popmic249IS_FD_133749 | JGI IMG/M metagenome (GOLD analysis project Ga0190269, IMG submission 133749) | Populus adjacent soil microbial communities from riparian zone of Blue River, Arizona, USA - 249 IS | ecosystem: Environmental > Terrestrial > Soil > Riparian zone | place: USA: Arizona...
GACGCCTGGCACGCTCAACAATCCCGCGACGCCGCAGCTGCCGATCATCGATCCGCGTGACGTTGCGGGCGGCACGGTAGGCCCGTCGACCGATGAGTGGATGTACCGCAACGCGTCCGGCGCGAAGGTCCAGCAACTGTCGTTCAACACGCCGTATGGCGCAGCGGAGAGCGAGATCTGCGGGCGCATCGCGTTCAGCGCATTTCACGTGGCGACAAACGACAGCGGTACGACGCTAGCGACGAGCAACCTGTACTTTCCCGCGGAGTGTCGCGCAGGTGCGCTCAACGCACAGGAAAAGACCCTGGCGTTCATGATGTTCGATCTCGGCACTTGCGTGTCCGCGGGTGATCCCCCGCAGCCACCAGCGTGCGAGACGCGAACCACAGCCGAGATCTGCCCGAATGCCAATGACGCGTGCGGATTCATTTCAGACGGCTGCGGCGGCGTCGTCGACTGTGCTGGTTGTGCAGCGGGCTTTTACTGCGATGGCAACTTGTGTCGCCCGCAACAATGCACACCGGCCACCTGCGCATCGCTTGGATACACCTGCGGCTCCTGGCCGGATGGCTGCGGCGGCATCGCGCGCAACTCGCAAGGCGTCGAAGGGTGCGGCGCATGTACAGGCGGTCAGGTCTGCGGCTTGAACAGCCCGGGCATCTGCGGCGGATGCGTGCGCATCCCGCTGAGCACCGCCTGCCCGAGCAACTCATGTGGTGTGGTGAGCGATGGCTGCGGCGGCACGTACAACTGCGGCGCATGCACAAGCGGCTACTGCGGTGGTGCCGGACCCAACCTCTGCGGAGGAAGCGCGTGCACGCCGCTCACGCAAGCGCAAGCCTGCTCGGGCGCCATGCCCATGAAGAACTGCGGCCTCGTCGCTGACGGCTGCGGCGGCACAGTCAACTGCGGCACCTGCACGCAACCGAACACCTGCGGCGGCGGAGGTGCACCGAACGTGTGCGGCAGGCCGATGTGCACGCCCAAGACGCTGCAGCAAGCCTGCAACGGCCTGTCGTGCGGGTGGGTCAGCAACGGCTGCGGCGGCGCGATCAACTGCGGCACCTGCCCGGGAGGCGGCGTGTGCGGGGGCAACGGACCCAACCAATGCGGCGGCGCGTGCATGCCGACGAGCTGCAGTGCGGCCGCCGCTGAGTGCGGCAACATCGCAGACCGCTGCGGTGGCCTGATCAACTGCGGACCTTGCCCGAGCGGCCAGACCTGCGGCGCTGCAGGCCCGAACAAGTGTGGACCAGGACAGAGCTGCACACCGCGCACATGCCAAGCCGCGAATGCGACCTGCGGCCTGATCGGCGATGGCTGCGGCGGCGCGATCGACTGCGGGAGTTGCACGTCGCCACAAACATGCGGCGGAGCAGGCACCCCGAACCAATGCGGCACAGGCACCACCGGCTGCAACAAGCTCACCTGCAATGCTCAGCAAGTGGAGTGCGGCGCGGCGAGCGATGGCTGCGGTGGCTTGCTGGACTGCGGGGCATGCGCGTCGGGCTACTACTGCGCAGATGGGGAATGCACGCCAGCCCTACTCTAACGCAACCGCGCTACGCCCCACCCCACCTAAACCCTAACGAGATTCCGCAACGGCAACCCAACACCCGATCAACAGCAAACATTCGCCCTCCGTCCCGAGTCGGTGATTGCTCGCACGCGATCCGCAGTGCTCCAATCACCGCCTATTTTCGCACGGGGTGAAACGAGCGATGAAGTTTGGGATCTTCTACGAGCTGCAGTTGCCGCGTCCTTGGGCCGAGGACAGTGAGTATCTGCTGTACCAAAATGCGCTAAGTCAGCTCGAGCTCGCTGATCGGCTCGGCTATGACTACGCCTGGGAGGTGGAGCATCACTTCCTCGAGGAATACTCACACTCGCCTGCGCCTGAAGTCTTCCTGAGCGCAGCCAGCCAACGCACGCGTCAGATCAGGCTCGGCCATGGCATCGTGCAGCTCACGACGAGTCACCCGGCCAAAGTCGCATCGCGCGTGGCAGCCCTCGATTTGATCAGCGACGGTCGCGTCGAGCTCGGCCTCGGTGAGAGCGCGAGCATCACCGAGCTCGAGCCGTTCAACGTCACGATGGATGGCAAGCGCGCGCACTGGGAAGACGCCGTGCGCTGCATGGTTCCGATGTTCGGCCAAGGCGGCAGCGAATACCACGGGACGCACTTCGACTTCCCGCTGCGCAATGTGATCCCGAAGCCGCGTCAAAAGCCTCATCCACCGCTCTGGATGGCTTGCTCACAGCTCGAGACCATCGCATATGCGGGCTCGCGCGGGCTGGGTGCCCTCGGCTTCCAGTTCGTCAGCGCCGACGCAGCCAAAGCCTGGGTGCACGCTTACTACAACGGTCTCACGCGGCGCCTCGACCGCCTCGCCGACTACGCGCTCAATCCCAACATCGCGCTCGTCAGCTTGTTCATGTGCGCCGAGACCGACGAAGAAGCGCGCGCCAAAGCGGATGGCGCGACGTTCTTTCAGTTTTGTCTGCGCTTCTACGGCGCGAGCAGCTCGCGACGCAGGCCGCCGCCGGGCGCCGTCAACATGTGGGACGAATACAACAAGTGGAAGCGCGAGAACCCCGACAAGGCAGCGCAAGCGCTCTCGGGTGGCTTGATCGGATCACCCGAGACGATCCGGCGCAAGCTACGCAAGTTCGAGAGCTCCAACATCGATCAAGTGATCTTGCTCAATCAAGCCGGTCGCACGCGGCACGAGGACATCTGTGAGAGCCTCGAACGCTTCGCGACCGAGGTCATGCCCGAGTTCCATGCCAACGTGCCTGAACACGACGCGTGGAAAGCGCGCGTGCTCTCGGGCGAGATCACGCTCGACGAGATCGACACAAACCCTTTTACGGCTCGCTTCGGAGCCAAGGCTGTCACAGTCTAGCTCGCGCGACTGCCGCGCATGGGGTTGTCATTCGCAGGCCGGGCGCTGCGCGTGTTGAGGATCACGCGCAGCAGCGTCCCGCGCCCAGGCTGCGACTTCAGCTCGATCTTCGCATGGTGCATCTCACACGCCTCTTTCAGCGCGGACAAACCCACGCCGCGTCCCGATACTTCCGTCGCAGCGTCGCGCGTGGACACGCCTTGCGCGAAGATCACGTCGATCAGCGCGGCCTGATCGCCGACTGGTAATCCCAGCGCCCGGCCCTTCGCGCGCACCCTCTCCCAGTCGATGCCACGACCGAAGTCTTCGATCTCGAAGTGCAGCTCATCTGCGGTCTCATTGACTGCCAGTCTGAGGCTGCCCGGTGCTTGATTCTCGCTCGGATCCGGTAAGCCGTGATCCACGCTGTTGTTGATCGCATGAGGCAGCACATGCCACAGCCACGCATGCTCGTGACCGACGCGCAGACCGTGTGACTCGACCCGCACCTCGACCTCGCCTTTGCCGAGCCGCCGCGCGAGATCCCGCGCGCGCTGCGCCATGCGCGCGAGCTTCGGCGCGACAGGCTCGTCCGCGAGCTTGCGCAGCATGCGCTGCACGCGGTCTGACGCCTCGCCGCGGCTGATGGCGGCGACGATGGCCTCGATCTCGTGCTTGTCTACGGAGATTGTGCTGCCCTGGTGACCGAGGAACGCCTTTGCACGCGCGCTGAAGCGGCCCCAGGCATCGGCCAGCAGCGCTTGCTGCGCCGCTGTGAGCGGCTGCTGCTGCTCGATGCACTCGGTCTCCAGCCCGTGCACGAGATGCACGAGCGGTTTGAGCGAGAACAACCCGAAGTTGCCCTTGAGCGTATGCAGCTCGCGCAAGATCACGGCCAGGTCGCGCGGGGCCGGACCCGTGAGCGCCTGTACGATGCGATCGGCTTCTTCCATGAAGTCGCTAAAGCCACCTCGATCGTTGGTGATGTTCTCGAACAACGCCATGAGCTGCGCTTGCTCGGCGTCGCTGCGCTCCTTCTCTACCCGTGCGGACACATCCGTCATGATCACGAGCAGCTTTTCGAAGTGATCACCTGTCACCTGGATCGGGCGGTACGACAGCTCGTAGTGCCGCCCATCTGTCGTATGCATACGGTTGGGGAGCTGCGCCAGGTTGAGCTCGAGCGGCATGATGCCTTCAGTCAGCTGTGACCAATGCATCTCGAAGGAAGCCGAAAACTCAGGACAGGTCGGCGCCAGGTACACAGGGAACGTCTCTGCCAGCTCCCCGAACCACTTGGTCACGACCGCGCTGTGCTCGGAGCCGATGCGGCACTCGCGATCCAGCGCGACGAAGCCTTGATCGACGTTGTCGAAGACCAAGCGCATCTCTTGGTTGCGCTCGTCCAAGCTGCGCGTGCGCGCCGCCACCAGCTGCTCGAGATTCGCGCGGTGGGTCTCTAGCTCGTGATCGCGGGCTTGGATCATCGCGAGCATGGCGTTGAAGGCATCCGTGAGCTTGCCGAGCTCATCGTTGCTGACGCGCGCTGCGCGCACGTTGAGGTCCTTCTGCTCCTGCACGGTCATGGCCGCGGTGTACAGCAGCTTGATCGGACGCATCAGGATGCTCGCCGCGACAAACGCCAGCGCGATCGCCAGGAGCGAAGCCACGAACAGCACGCTGCCCGCGATCTGCAGGAAGCGCTCGGTACGCTCCTGGATGTCTTGGGTCGTGAACAAGACGCGCAGGTACGCGACGGGCGGCGCATCGCCCTGCTTGATCGGCGCCGTCAGCTGCAAGCTGCGCTCGCCGTAGCCATCGGCGCGGGCTTTTTCGAACGTCTCGGGCAAGCGATGGCTGGGCTCGCGCTGCCAACTGGCGAGCAACGTTCCTTCGGCTGTGTAGGCGGCGGCAGCGTCTGCGGCCGGCTCAGCGGCGAGCACGGTGAGCACCGTCTTGGCAGAGTCTTCGTCCTGAAACGCCGCAGGTCCGAACATGCTGTTGGACACCGACTCGACGAGCACCGTCGACGTACTCCGCTTGACCGCGGCGTAGCTGGTCCGGTCGTAATACACGAACGAAGCACACGCCAAGAGCAACGCAAAGACCGCCGTGCCTACCGCGAGAATGATCAGCTTGCCGCGAACGCCCGTCATCAGCGCACCTCGATGACCTTGACCGTGCGCGTCTGGAGCGACCAGGTCTCGGACGCGAGCACAAAGCCGATGCCGCCTGGGATCTGTGTGATCGCTTGCGCGAGCTCTTGTGCCGTACCGATGGTCTTGGGCGTGACGCCGCGTCCTGCCAGCTGCAGCTCGTCCCAGTGCTTGCGAAAAGCCTGAGGGGTCATCCCGAGGAGGCCGTAAAACTGCCGAGCTGCTTCACTCGAGTCAGGGCGGAGGGCGACTTTGACCGGCACGACGCCGTGCCAAAACGCAGTTTGACCCATGAACAGTTTCTTGACGTCGCCCGCGCTGATGTTCTGCGTGGGATTGCGCGCGTTCAGCATGATCAGCACGCGATCGTCGTCACCTGCGCGGGCTGCGCTGCCGATGAGCGTCGTGAACAACGTGATCACGAACAGCGTCCAAAGCTTGCGCACGTTCATAGTGAGAGCTCCCAGAGGTAAGAGAGCGAGAAGCGAACCTCGGGGTAGAACTCACTCTTACCGTTGAAGTCCTGTCGGTGTCCGCTGCCGTCGATCTTCAGCGCCGCTTGCGGCACCGGCCGCAGCACCACGCCGAGCGTGTATTTCTCAAAGGCGCCGTCGTCTGCCAGGCCGGCCTCGGCATCGCCGCCCAGGTCTTTGTTATTCACGACCTCTGGGTTGTGGTAGTAGTCGAACTGCACGTACGGCGTAATCGACGACAGTGAGCCCACTGCGATCTCGTAGCCGCCGCGAAAGTAGAACGCGTTTACGGCGTAACGCGCGCGCCGGTTGATGCCCTGCGTCGGATCACCGTTCACCCAGAAGCGGTTCCGCTGGGCAGTGTTCAAGCCACCGTCTTCAGCCATCAGCGCGAGTGCGTCAGGGTCACGCTCCGCGTTATGCTTGGCGTACCAATATTCTGCCTGCAGGATCCAGCCGGCTTTCTTCAGCTGCGCGTAGCCACCGACGATGAAGAACTTGTCATGCTTCATCCAGTTCGCGACGCCACCTCGCGGCGAGCCATCACCGACGGCGCGACTCGGGAGCGCCTTGCCGCCCGACGTGTAGAACGAGCTGCCGAGCCGCAGTCCAAACGGGAGCTCGACATACACATCGGCACCGAACGGAATGGCCTTTTCGTCGCGTTCGTCGTTGCCCGATGTCGCAGAGTAGTTGAGCACGGTATCGCCGAGCTCTGCCGTGCCATGGAGCATGAACGTGGTGGTGCGTGTAAGCAGGAGGTGGTCGCGGTCGAAGATCTCGGGCGGCTCGATGCCGATGAACGTCGGCACGGCGTCGAGGATCTCGTTGTAGAGACCGAAGCGGCGATAAGTCTTACCAGCGCGCAGATTGAGGTACTGACGCACGATCGGCGCCTCGACCCAAGCGTTGCGCACCACCATGCCTTCGTCGTCGATGTTGCTGCCCGAGCCCGGCGCGGCCAGGTTGAGAAAGAACCTGTATTTCTCGTAGATCGAGCCCTGCACCATGGCATGCACATTCGGCAGGTCGAGCTCGATCGGATTCTCTGCGAACACCGTGTTGCCACGCTCGTCCACCGAGTCGGGTGTGTTCGCGACTTTCTCCAGATGCGCGTCGATGAAGCCGTACAGCTTGCTGCGGAAGATCGGTGCGTCTGCTTCTTGCTCAGCCTGGACATCGCCCCAGCCACCCGCTGCCGCATCTTCTGCGCCTGCACCCGCAGGGTCAGCGCCGAATGGCGCGAAGTCTTCGCCGCCAGTAGCTGCACCTGGCTCCGCGACGGGCGCTGCCGCTTCTGGCTGCAGCTGAGGTTCAGGCGCCGGCGCTAGATCTGCGGGCTGCTCCGGTGCTGTTGTCTGCGCGAGGGCTTGGCCCGTCCCGATCGCAGTGCCGAACAGAGTCAGCGTCGCATACGACGTCCACCATGGGAGCCGCATGAATTCATCCCCCTTCTGTCAGTCCTAAGGTACTGGCGTTGATGCTTTAGCCGAGGTCACCGACCGGCTGGCAAACAGCGCGCGGTATGACTCATCAGCAGAATAACAACACGTCCAGCACATCCGCATCCGCGATCCCGCGCGTTCGATCAGAACAGTGCGCGAGGCAGCGACATAGGCGTTGGGAGGTTTGAGTTGTTGCTAGTCTGTTATGGAGAAGAGTTAGATCAAACGCAGAATATGCTGCGCGCCGCGCCGTCGCGTGAGTGTGACGATGTCAGACATCGTCACCCGCGCGTTGTCACGGCAATTCATTTGCCTTGCCTGACTGACATACTGACAATGGCGGCCGGTAGTCAGTTCTTGGGGAGAGCCGATGAGGATGCGCTGCCTGTGGTGTCTTCCGATTGTCCTCTCGGTGCTCGCAGGCTGCATCGTAGACGGTGACGATCGCTGCGGACAGCGGCAGATCGAGCTGAAGGGCATGTATGTGGGCTGTGTGTGCGAGCCCGGTTATGTCTTCTCCAGCGACGGCTCGCGCTGCGTGAAGTGCGGCGAGCACGAGACCGTGCGCGACAATGCATGCGCATGCGATGAGGGCTACGCGCGCGCGAACAGCAACGCCGCGTGTGAACCGATCAGCGATGGCGCGGGGCCGAACACTGCAGAAGACGGCGCTGTTCCGGCGGACACTGGCGAAGGCACCGACTGCACTACCTCGGCGGACTGTGAGGGTTTGTACGCGACCTATTGTGTCACGCTGCTGCCACCAAGCCGCTGTGTCATCGAGGGTTGCGCCAGCGGTGAGCGCATATGTCCGGGTGGAACCGTGTGCTGCAGCTTCGAAGACTTCGCGCCGCTCGCGAGCACCGGTGGCATCTGCAGCCCACCTGCGATGTGCGTCGCACCTGGCAAGCAGGTGGACCATTGAGATCTTCGATCGTGACGCTCGCGCTGCTGCTCCTGTTCGCAGCCTCGGCGGCTGCACAAGACGCGAGCCAGCCATCCCCGATGAGCCCAGACTACGCGCTGAGCGCGGCCGAGCTGGAGAACCTCGGCCTGTCGACGACGCACGACGGCGAGACTGCTGCGCTGGACACGTCCACTCGGATCAACGGCTTCGTCGACTTCAGCATGTTCAACGTGTTCACCGAGGCATGGCGCAAGCCGCTGCAGCCGCATGCTTCGTTCTTCATCGGCAACTTCAATGTCTATATCTCGAAGAACCTGACTGATGCGGTCCGGATGTTCGCGGAGGTGCGCTTCACCTATCTGCCGAACGGCGTGACAGATCTCGCCACCAACGTTGTTACATCGACTGTAGTTCCGGACTATACGAATGTCGCAGGACAGCTGAAATGGGGCGGCATCGAGATCGAGCGTGTGTACCTCGAGTGGTCGATGTTCCCTTGGCTCACGCTACGCGCAGGTCAGTTTCTAACACCGTATGGTATCTGGAACGTCGACCACGGCTCTCCGACGATCATCCCCGTGATGCAGCCCCACGTGATCGGCCAGCAGCTCTTTCCCGAGCGTCAGACCGGCCTGGAGCTACGCGGACAGCTGCACCTGTCAGCGAGTCATACACTCGGTTATCACCTGACGCTCTCGAACGGCATCGGACCGGCGGCCGAATACGCGGACTTCGATGACAACAAAGCGCTCGGCACGCGAGTTTTCTGGTCGTACGACGGCTTCGGCCAGCTCACCGTCGGTGCATCGGGCTTCTTCGGCACCAACGCCAACGCGCAGATGGTGGTCGGGATCGATGCGAGCAGCATGCTCAGCTACACTGAGCGCGTCCTCGCGAAGAGCAGGGTCGCATCACTCGCTGCCGACATTCAGTGGCGCTACGACGCGCTCATACTGCAAGCAGAGATCGTCGCGCGACAGAACGCATTCACCGACGACGGTCGCCCCGTCTCGACGCATCCGCTCACTGGCATTCGCGCGGGTATCCCTGATTCGCTCGACTTTGGCTACTACGTACTTGCCGGCTACCGGTTCGAGTGGCTCGGCATCATGCCTTTTGTCGTGCTGCACCACATCGACTATCTCGAGAGCCGGTTTTCCATACGACCCAATGCCTATGTGCTCGAAGCCGGCTTGAACATCCGTCCGATCGAATCCGTCGTGTTGAAGGTCCAGTTCCATGGCGCCTACTATCCAGAAGGTTTCGTCGTCAGCAGCGACACGCTTCAGTCTATTTTCGTCCAACTCGCGTGGGCGTTTTGACCATGACACCCATTCTCATTCAGCGATTGTTGGTGACGCTGAGCGCGGCGATGCTCTGGAGCAATCCGCCGCGCTTGGAGCGACCACGAGCGCTGCCAGCGAGTGACCCGCTGGTCGTTGTCGCTGGCCTCGCGTTTCCTGCGACTGACATCTCACTGGCTTCGCTCAAGGCCGCGTTTCGCGGGCAGATCGCCGAAGTGGGAGGCAAGCGGGTGATTCCGATCAATCACGCGGTGGGCACGGAGCTGCGAGTGGAGTTCGATCGCATCGTGCTGGGCTTGGACCCGTCTGCCGTCGGGCGATACTGGGTCGACCGGCGCATCCGTGACGAGGGCATGCCCCCGAAGACCATTCCCACAGCGGAGCTTGCTGTGCGCGTGGTGGCCGCTGTCCCTTCGGCGATCACCTACGCGCGCCGCGCCATGCTCAACCAGAGGGTCAAAGAGCTGACGATCGACGGCATCGCTGCCGGCGAGCCCAGCTACGCCCTCACTGCGGCGCGCTGATCGGGCTGGAAACAGGGGCGAACCGGATCACGCATGAGCCGGCAGCACATTTGCACAGGCTTATCCCTTTGCGGGGGCGGCTTACTTTGCGACTATCCGCGCAAAGGAGGTGCCTCGTGCGCTTGGGAGTCGATTTCGGGACCACGTATACGGTCGTTGCGTGTGCCGACCGCGGCAACTACCCGGTGCTGAGCTTCACGGACGAAGCCGGCGACGCACATGAATGGTTCCCTTCGGTTGTCGCGGAGACCGAGGGAAAGCTGCGCTTCGGCTTCGAGGCGCTCGCTTGCACAGAACAGCAGGCGAGCCTGCTGTATTCGTTCAAGCGTCTGCTCTCTGCGCCGGATGTGCTGCCGAGCACGCGCGTGCAGGTGGGGGCCACGAGTCTAACGTTAGACGAGCTCATAGCCGGCTATCTCGCAGCGTTGAAGCGCGCGATCCTCACGCGATCGAACTTGCCCGAGGCGCACAAGCGCAAAGACGAGCCGCTCGAAGCGGTGATCGCCGTGCCCGCGCACGCGCACGGCGCACAGCGCTTGATGACGCTCGATGCGTTCCGCAGCGCGGGGTTCGAGCCGCTCGCGATGTTGAACGAGCCTTCTGCTGCCGGGTTCGAGTTCACGCATCGCCACCGCACCGTCCTGAACAGCAAGCGCGATCATGTAGTGGTGTACGACCTCGGCGGCGGCACGTTCGACGCATCGCTCGTGCGCATTCGCGCCACGCACCACGAAGTGCTCGCCACGGCGGGCCTGAATGACTGCGGCGGAAACGACTTCGATGCCGTGCTCCTGTCGCTCGTGCTCCAGCGCATCGGCCAGCACGAATCCGAGCTCACGGCGCTGATTCGCCAGCGCTTGCTCGACCAATGTCGTGAGCTCAAAGAGCGGCTCACGCCCAGCTCGCGCAAGCTCACGATCGATGTGGAAGCGGCGTTTGGGCTGCCTGTCGCGATGCCAGAGGTCAGCGTGCCGGTCGCGGAGTTCTACGACGCGTGCACGCCGCTCGTGGAGCGCACATTGTCCGCGATGCAGCCGGTGATGGCTCGCTTCGAAGGCGAGATGCAAGCGACGAGCGCGCTCGCGAGCCAAGTTGCGGGCGTGTATGTCGTCGGCGGAGCGAGCTCGCTGCCGCTCGTTCCGCGCCTGCTGCGGGCTCAGTATGGCCGGCGCGTGCACAAGTCGCCCTATCCTTCGGCCGCAGTCGCGATCGGTCTGGCGATCGCCGCAGACGACGAAGCCGGCTTCGAGCTGAGCGATCGGTTTACGCACACATTCGGGGTGTTCCGCGAAGGTGCCGCCGGACACGAGATCACGTTCGATCCGATCTTCACGCGCGAGACCCGCATCCCTGCCCGCAGCGGAGGCCGCGTGTCCTGCAGGCGCGCGTACCGCGCCGCGCACAACGTCGGGCACTTTCGCTTCTTGGAGTGCAGCGCAGTCGCCAATGGCAAGCCGGCAGGTGACGTGATTCCCACGGGCGACGTGTTGTTTCCGTTCGACTCCAGCCTGCGTGGTCGCGATCAAGATCTCACAAAGGTGCCCGTACGACGCACGAGTGAGTCGGGGCCGCGCATCGAGGAGGAGTACACGCTCGACGAGCACGGGATGGTCGCAGTGACCATCCGCAACCTGGACGAGAACTACCACCGCGTGTACCGCGTGGGCTCACAGCTCACTAACAACTAACGACCGTTCGTAGGTCATCGAGCACAGCACAAGCCCGTGCTCGCGCAGGAAGCGCCCACGCAGCTGCGCGAGCCACTCGGGTTTGTCGATGTCTTCTTTGATGATGCGCGCGCTGAACGTGCCAGTGGTTAGATCGAGATCGAGCTCGACGTCCTGAAAGCCCAGAAATTGCTGCGTCAGCGGGTACTGGCACTTGTAGAAAGCTTCTTTCGCGGCGAAGTACACGACCGCGTCGCGCTTGAACAACGCTCTTTGCTCGTGAGGCGTGCAGATCATCTCGATCATGTCGGGCGCAAGTGGTTTGTCCTGCTCGGCATCGACACCCAAGCTCACGAAGAAAGTGTCGCGCGCGACCACGACGCCGCAGTACCCGCGCGTGTGCGTGATGCTACCTACGACACCCTCAGGCCAGACGGGGGAGCGATCTTTGTTTGGTACGAGCGGCATGGGTGCGTATCCGA
>Ga0190269_10001343_pt1 | contig 11837 bp, 10 predicted proteins | sample Popmic249IS_FD_133749 | JGI IMG/M metagenome (GOLD analysis project Ga0190269, IMG submission 133749) | Populus adjacent soil microbial communities from riparian zone of Blue River, Arizona, USA - 249 IS | ecosystem: Environmental > Terrestrial > Soil > Riparian zone | place: USA: Arizona...
GCCGGAATGGCGAGGGCCGCGAGAATGCCGAGGATCGCCACGACGATCATGAGCTCGATCAGCGTGAAGCCCGACTTCTTCTTCAAGAGTTTCGACATGTACTAAATGACACCTTTCCGCGGCCTTACAACCGCACACATCGCTTGCGAGTGGCGTTGCACCCGCGTCGCAGGACTGATTTGCAGCGTTTGTGCCAGCCGACTTTGCTGTACTTAGGCCGACAAGCTGTCTCGCAGAATTCGCTAGAGTCTGTCGTTGCAGCTGATGGCGGCTACGATGTAGCCCCGACGCGTTTCGTCAGTCCGGGATCGGTGCGCTGACAAAATCGGTCACTCCCAGCCCTTGGTGAGCGCGGTCCCGGCGCTGTCGCCGATCCACACATTCTTGCTCGCCGAGTAGATCTCGAACGTACAAAAGGTGTTGTCCGCGTCGAGGTCGCCGACAGCACGTGCGACGAACCAGAAGTCTGCATCGGCAGCTGTGAAACCGATGTTCTGCGCGACTGCGGTCGAAGGCGGACCTGCAACAACGCCATAACCGAAACGCACGGCTTCACCCGGGCGCGCACCAAGCTGGAGCCAGGGCTGCGTAGGCGTGAAAGGCTTCGGATCGCGCGGCGTCACCGTCGGATTTGGAACCAAATTGCCTGGCGTGTTGAGCGCAGTCACCGCGTTGCCGTTGGGATCGATGGTCGGACAATACACGCCGAATTCCGAGCGGTACGCCTCTTCTCGCAGTCGGATCACGCCGAGAAACTCGGGGGCTTCCGAAGCACGCGCCTTGTAGATGTAGTTACGAAACGATGGAATCGCGATGGCCGACAGAACGCCTACGATGACCACGACTGTCATCAACTCCATGAGGGTGAAGCCTCCCTCGGACGCACGGACCTTGTGCCGCTCACGGCTGCGATACGCTGACTCGCTCCACATGCTTCGAGACCTCCACGCTGTGCATGTTATCTAGCAAGCCGCGATCCAGCCACGGAGCGCGACACCTTCAAGCTGAGTCTTCGACTACATCGTCCTCCGCCTCGGCGAGCTCGCTCAAGCCGTACTTTGCGAGCCGGTAACGGAAGGAACGGAAGGTCATGCGCAACAACTTCGCAGCATCGGTGCGGACGCCGGAGGATTGCGCGAGCGCGGACAACAAGATCTGTCGCTCGACCTCTGCCAGGTGACCATCTAGATCGAAACCTGTGTCGGGCAGCTCGGGCACGCGCACGCGCGGCGAAGCATCCGCCGCTAATGGCTGCAACATCAAGTCGGTGACCTCGATCCGTGGACCCATGCTGAGCGTGACTGCGCGCTCGACGAGGTTCTCTAGCTCGCGCACATTGCCGCGCAGGGACAGGGTCAGGAGATGCCGGATCGCTTCGGGCGCGAAGCTCAAGCGCTTGTCCTGCGTGGCCGCGTGTTTGGCCAGGAAGTGCTCGGCGAGGAGCGGGATGTCCTCCGGTCGCTCGCGCAGCGGCGGCAAGTGCAGGTGGATCACGTTGAGCCGATAGAACAGGTCCTCGCGGAAGCGACCGCTTTGCACCTCTTGCTCGATGTTGCGGTTGGTGGCAGCGACGACGCGCACATCGACGGGCAGCTCTTCCTCCGAGCCGATCGGACGCACGGTGCGCTGCTGCAGCACACGCAGCAGCTTCACCTGCAAGGGCAGGGGCAGCTCGCCGATCTCGTCCAGAAACAGTGTGCCGCCGTTGGCTGCACGGAATAGACCCTGCCGTTTACTGACCGCGCCAGTGAACGCGCCTTTTTCGTGCCCGAATAGCTCGCTCTCGAGCAGCGCCTCCGGCATCGCGCCGCAGTTGATCGCGACGAAGGACCTCGATGCGCGCTCGCCGCGATTGTGGATCGCGCGCGCGATCAGCTCTTTGCCGGTGCCGCTCTCGCCGGTGATCAGCACGCTCGCGGGTGCGTTGGCCACGCGCTGCACCAGATGCAGCACGTTGGTGATCGCGCGGCTCTTGCCCACCACGTCGCCCGCGCGAAAGCCCTCCTGGATGTGCCGCCGCAGCGTGCGGTTCTGCTCGACGATCGCGCGCTTCTCGACGGCTTTCTCCACGACGGCGAGCAGCTCGTCGTTCTTGAACGGCTTCTGCACGTAATCGTAGGCGCCTTCGCGCATGGCGTGCACCGCGTCCGCCGTGGTCGCGTAGGCGGTGATCACGATCACCTGCGTGGATTCGTCGCGCTTGCGCGCTTGTCGGAGCACGCCCATCCCCGAGCCGTCAGGCATCGCGAGATCTGTCACGACGACGTCGAAAGACTCTGCATCCGACAGCAGCTTGACAGCGGCGGTCTCACCATCCGCGACGCTGACGCGATAACCCGCGCGGGTGAAGAGCAGGCGCAGCATTTCGCGCAAGCCTGCTTCGTCATCCACCAACAGGACACGGGCCTCCATGCGCGCAGGTTAGCAAATCGCCGTCAAACAGCGGCACAAAGCCGTACGTGCGTGCGCGTGGTCTGTGGGCCAGCGTGCGACAGCGGTGGTCCTGCCGCTACAAGCTGCGCCGGTACACGCGGTAGCGCTTGTATACGCGCGCGCCCATCATCTTGATGCCGAGGTTGATCGGCGCGTCGTCTTCGCGCGTCCACGACAGCTCTGCCCACTTGTAGCCCTTGGCAAATCCGCGCCGCGCCGTCTCCACATACATGGCTGCCGAAAGCCCGCCGTAGCGGCGCTGTTTGCGGATGTGCTCGCGCAGCCCGAGCATCATCAAGCGTGCGGACACGGGGTGCTTCACCTTGAGCCGGTACAGCGCTTTGGCGAAGCCGAACGGCAAGAGCTCGCCAGCGAGGTCTGCGATGGCTTCGTTGAGGTTCGGGAGCATGATGCACATGCCCACCGTCTCGCCGTTCACGTCGGCCATGAACGCGATGTCGGGATCGACGATCAGCTTGAGGTCCTCTGCCATCTTCGCGCTCTCGTCGGGCAACGCAGGCACGTATGCCCACTTGCCGAGCCAGGCGTCGTTGTAGATCTTCTGGATCGTGTCGATCTCGCGATCGAGGTGCCGCATGTCGATCGACCGGAGCTTCACCTCGGGCATCTTCTGAACTTCCTCCCACGCCCGCACAGCGCGCGGAGGCAGATTGGGATCTTCGAAGCGCCAGGCCAGTAGATCTTTTTCTTTCTCGAAGCCCGCACGCTCACACAGGGCAGCCTGGTACGGGCGCGAGTGCGCCATCAACATCACGGGCGGGAACTCGAAGCCCTCGACCAAGAGGCCGACCTCCTCGTTCGCGTACAAAGAAAAGGGTCCCATCATGCGAGTCGACCCGCGCGGGCGCAGCCAGCTCGCCGCGCTATCGAGCAGCGCGTTGGCCACCTCTTGATCGTCGATCGTGTCGAAGAAGCCGAAGAAGCCGGAGCCATCTTGATGCACGCGCAGGTGCTCGCGATCGACTTGCGCGGAGCAGCGGCCGACCAGCTCATTGCCGCGCCACGCAGTAAACAGCATTCCCTCACCGCGACTGAAGAACGGATTCTTCTCTGGAGACAGCCGCGCCTTGAGGTCGAAGTGCAGAGGAGGCACCCACTGCGGGTCCGACGCGAAGACCACGTGGCCAGCGCGGATGAAGTCCTCGATGTCTTTCCCAGGTGAATGCTGTCGGATTTCGACGGACATGGTGCGCTCTCAGATCGCGCGGACGATAGCGTCGCTCACTGCCATCGACAAGCGCAGCAGACTCACGTTCGCGCTCGCGCGAACGCTCTGGCATACTCGAGCGGCTGATGTCTGGGGGAGAGATGAAATCTGTCGCTATACCTGTCGCTGAGAACGGTGATTTGACCTTTCCATCGCAACTTTCTGAGCTTACCTCCGGTCTGCGCCTGATGGCGCAGAAGCTTCCCGTAGTCGTGTGGAACACAGACGACAAGCTGCGGGTCGATGCGCTCGCAGGCGCAGGTCTCTCCGCGCTGGGTCTCTTGGCCGACGACTACATCGGTGTGTCGCTGATCGAGCGACTCGCAGGCGCTCGCGACGAGCAAGAGGCGCCGATCGTGCTGGCCCATCGCCAAGCGCTGCACGGCGCGTCGGTGCAGCTCTTGGGAAGCTACCGCGACCGCGACTATGAGATCTATGTGCAGCCGCTTCGAGGTGACAGCGGCCAAATCGTAGGCTGCACCGGCGTGGCGCTCGACATCACGGCACAGACCCAGCTCGCGCGCGAGCGTGGGGTATGGCAGGCGCATACTCGGCATCAGCAGCGGCTCGAATCGATCGGAACGCTCGCGAGCGGTGTGGCGCACGAGATCAACAACCCCGTGCAGAGCATCATGAACTACGCGCAGCTGATCGCGCGGCGCACCGGCGTATCTGATATCGCGACCTACGCTCAAGAGGTCCTGCAGGAAGCGCAGCGGGTGGCGGCGATCGTGAAGGGGCTTCTCTCGTTCGCGCGCCAAGAGGGCGAGCCTTACACCGACGTGCATCCGCGCGAGCTCGTCGACAGCACGCTCGCGCTGGTATCTGCGCTCTTGCGCAAGGACGGCATCCGCGTCGAGCAAAGCCTCGCCATGGATCTGCCAGCCATCCGCTGTCATCCGCAGCAGATCCAACAGGTGCTGATGAACTTGATAGGCAACGCCCGCGAAGCGCTCAACGCGCGCTACCCGGGGCAACACGCCGACAAATGCTTGCTGCTGCACGGCCGCGTGTGGCGCAGGGAAGGGGCGAGCTTCGTGCGGCTCACCGTGGAGGATCACGGTATCGGCATTCCCCAGCCGGCGTTGGATAAGATCTTCGATCCGTTCTGGACGAGCAAGTCAGGCGGGCATGCGGGTTTGGGGTTGGCTGTCGCGCAGGGCATCGTCGTCGAGCACGGTGGTGCGATCAGCGTCGAGAGCGAGCCCGGACGGCTCACGCGCATGCACGTGGATTTGATGTCCGGGTACGCGCACGGATCTCACGGCGCTCGCGAAGCGAATGAGCGTCGCTGACTGGTTCAAGCGACCCGCCGTGCGGCGGACGTTGCCTGTGCTCTTGTCGCTGGCTGCGTTCGTCTACCTGTTCAGCATCGTCGATGTGAAAGCGCTCGCTGGCGCCGTGCGCGCGGTGTCGCCGCAGGCTTGGTTGAGCGCGATCGCGCTGTGTACGGCCTCGCTTGCAGGCGGCGTCGTGCGCTGGTGGCTGCTGTTTCTCGCGTTTGGTGCGGAGAACCAGCCGCGCTTGATCGCGCTCGCGCGTCACTACGCGAGGGGCTTTTTCTACAACACGTACCTGCCGGGCGGGCTTACCGGCGACGTGGTGCGCGGCCTCGCGACCCAGCGCGCGTTCGCTCCGGGCAGCGCCGGCGGCTTTGCGACGGTGCTGGTGGAGCGCTTGATCGGCTTGAGCGTGCTGCTCGGCCTGGTCGCCGCGGCGACGCTGCTGCATCCGCGTTTGGGGCTCGCGCGCTTTCAGACGCGCGCGCTCTGGGTGTTCGCGCTCGGGCTCGGGCTCGTGCTCGGCATCGCGAGCCTCGGCCGGCTCGGTCCGCGCTTGCCGGTGGAGCGGCTGCGGCGGTTGTTCGCGAGATTGCCCGTGCCGCACGCATACACGCCGCTCGTGCTCTCGTGGCTGGTCTCGGTCGTCTGCCAAGTCGCGCCCGCGCTGGCAGGGCACGTGCTGTTGGCTGCGATCCATGCGCCACCGTCGTTGTTCGACTCGCTCGCGATCGTGCCGGTAGCGAGCGCGGCCGCGTTTCTGCCGTTCAGCGTGGGCGGTGCGGGCATTCGAGAGACCGTCTTCGTACAGCTGTATTCGCAGGTCGGCGTGCCGCCGCAAGCGTCACTCGCGGCCGCGTTGTGCATGTGGGCCGCGCAGGCATTCATCGCGGGTGTGTGCGGGCTGTTCGTGCTGTTCGAGCCGCGCGCGCCGCAAGTCGCATAGAACCACCAGCGCCCACAGCGACAGCTGCTGCTCACAGCGGCGGCGGACAGGCGCCCGCAGCTCGCAGCGGCAGGCGCGAGCACGACTGTGCTAATCTGCTCGCTAGAGATGGCGAACCCTTCGGGCTCACGTACACACGCGAACGCGCAGGTCTTCGACGTGAAGGTGCTCGCGTTTCCCGCCGCCACACCGCACACGGTGCAGGGGCTGATGCAGCTCTTCCGAATCGATCAAAGCAGCGCCGAGCGCATGATCGCGGACGTTCCGTTGCTCTTGAACCGACAGGTCACAGGTGCCGAGGCAGAAGCTTGCGCGCAGTCGTTGCGTAAGCTCGGCGCGCGCGTGGTCGTGGAGCCCGCGGCGCTGCCGACCGCACATCAAGCGCGCTGGTCGCAGCCGAGCGCGTTCGAGGAAGACCTCTTACCGCAGCCGCGCGCGGTGCCGGTCGCGAACGACAACGAGCTCGAGTACGACGTACTGTCGGACCAAGAGCCCGGCTACGTCGCGCACCAGTCGATCTCCACCAGCCTGCGCGACGGTGTGGACATGGACTTGGGCAATGAAGAGCCCGACCTGATGACCTCCGACACGGCGCTCCGGAGGGCTCGCCAAGACGCGCTCGATCTGCAAGCGGAGGTCACGAGCCCTGACCTCGAGCTCGCTGCACCTGCAAAGGCGCCTGAGAAGCATCCCCAGCGCGCCCGTCCGCAAAAGCAGGAAGGGCCTGCGGCGCAGCCTGCCGCGCGACCGCGCGCAGCCGAGGGTCCCGCACCGCACGCGCGCGCAGCCGTCGCCGGGCCTGCCGCAAGCCCCGACAAAGCGACGCGCACAGTGCCGCTCCTGCAGCTGTGCTTTGCGCTCGCGGTCGCAGCCATCGGCTACTGGGCCGACAGCAGCGTGATCTACGGCAACGCCGGCGTGTGGAGCGTGATCGCGCACGGCGTCGCGCTCTATCAGTTGTTCTTGGGCGTGCGAGGGCTGAGGTCATGAACCTCGGCTTTTTGAATCACGTGCTCGGCACCGCAGTGTGCGTGGCGCTTTCCTATGGCCTCAACTACTACCAGCGGCCGAGCTTCGACCCGAGCTACAAAGACCAGACGTACAGCGAGCCGCAGGGCAGCCTGCAGCTCAACCACCGCGGCCAGGCGCTGACGTTCCCGCTCATGCTCTCGCACGCCGTCGCGTACGATGTGCGTCGCATGGGGCGCGAGCACAAGCTGCGCGAGCTTGCGCTGCGTTCGGCAGGGCCGCGCGAGCAAGCAGCGAAACTCGAGCTGTACGTCGACCTGTCGCGCAGTGCAGGTGCGATGAGCCCAGGCGCTGGTGACCCGCGCTCGCTCGCGCAGATCGAGCTGCCGATCGCGCGCACCGGGCGCTTCGGCGCGCGCCCTTCGTACCTGACGGGTGACGACGGCCAGACCCGCAAGGTGATCTCAGGCAACCTGATGTTGACCGGTGTCGTGCCCACCGGTGCACCCGGGCCTGCGCGTTATCGCGCCGAAGGTCGTGTGGAGCTGCAGGTGGAGGGGACCTCCGGCGTGGAGCTGATCACAGGGCGATTGGAAGGGCTGATCGCGTGGGACGCGGTCGAGCCGCCGCGCTGATCGCGCCGCGCCGCGGCTGAGTATGGAACCTTCTTGCTCGGACATGCGGCTGTACTTCTGCTCGAGCGCCGCGGTCGGGCTCGTCTCCGCATGCGCGCTCGTGTTGTGCGCGAGCGCGGATGTCAGCAGCTTGGACGCAGGGGAGCTCGGTGGTGCAGCAGCCAACCTGGGCGTGCCGCATCCGAGCGGCTTTCCGCTCGACATGTTGCTGCTGCACGCCGCGAGCTTGTGGCCGATAGGCTCACTCGCGTTTCGGCAAAACGTCTGCGTGGCGCTGGTAGCGTCAGCCGCTGTTAGCTGCATCGCCTATCTGTGTCTGCGAGTCGTGCGGCGCGCAGGTTGGTCGTCCAGCTCGGCGGCCGTCGCGGCTGTGAGCGTCAGCGCGGCCGCGCTGCTCGGCTCGCGCACGTGGCTCGATGCTTCGCTCAGCGTGGAGGTGTACGCGTCGTCGCTCGCGTGTGTTGCGCTCGCGGGCGTGCTCAGCTGCGAGATCGATCCGGGCGTCCGGCGCGCGCTTTGGCCGCTCGCCGGGCTCGCGCTCGGGGCGCACACCACCGCGCCGCTCCTGATCTTGCCGCTCGCGTGCGTCGCGCTCGCTGGCATCTTGCGCCGCAGCCGTGTGCTGCTGCTGGGATCGATCACAGGCATGACCTCCGCGGCGATCCTGAGTTATGTGCCGCTCGCATCGTTGCGTGACACGGCCTTCGACTGGGGGGATCCGGAGACACTTGCGCGCTGGATCGATCACGTGAGCGCTGCCCGCATCCGCGATGCGTTCCAGAACTCGCTGTTTGCGCGCGACGAGCTGCCGCGATTGCGCCTGGTCGAGCAGCTGACCGAACAACCGTACTGGCTTCCGCTCGCCTTGATGGGCGCGATCGGTTTGGTTCGCCAGCAGCGCAAGAGCGCGCTCCTGCTTGGGCTGGTCTTGTGCATGGATCTGGCGTACGCGTCGTTCATCAACCCCATGGGTGTCGCGCAGCGCCAGGTCGGACACGCGAGCGTGGCTGTGATCGCGCTGCTCGCGGGCGCCGGTTGCGCGCTCTTGTTCGAGTTCTTGCCGCTGCCGCTACGGGCTGCAGGACGGATCGGAGTCGCGATGGTCAGCGCGGCCTGCTTGTGGAGCGTGCTACGGGTGCTGTCTCAGCTGCCGGCGAGCGACGGTTACGCTGTCTCGGAGCGCTACGGTGCAGGCAGTCCGCTGGCTGAGCTCGCGCCGCGCGCGGTGTACGTCTGCGAGAGCGACAGCGCCTGTGCGAGCGCGCTGTTCGCGGTGTACGCCGAAGGCCTGCGGCCGGACCTCGACGTAGTGCCGGCGCAACATCTCTGGGATCCCAGCGTGCTTCGGCGCTTGCGCGGCTTGCCGCTCGCAGCTGCAAGCGACGCTGAGCGGTGGCCCGGGCCGGCGGTGCGCGCGAGCTGGGCGGAGCGGCGCCTGCACGCGCTCTTGCAACCGGACCCGCTGCGCCCGGTGTATCTCGAACGCCCGGAGCGTCTGCCGCTTTCCCTGCGGCAGGCGCCGTGGGTCACGCTCGCAACAGGCGAGAACTTGGCGAGCTTGGAGCGGGCGCGCTTTGGGACAGTGGGGCCGTCGAGCGCGCTCGCCAAAGAGCTCTGGGCGAGCGCACACGAAGCCCTCGGTGCTATCTGGCTCGCGCGCGGACAGGTGGCCGGTGCAGTGACGGAGTACTCGCGGGTGGTCGCGCTTACGCCGCTGCGAGCGGCAGCGCGCAGCAACCTCGGCGTCGCGCTGGAGCGGCGCGGCGATCTGCATGCTGCAGTACTGCAGACGGCCGAGGCCGTGGAGCTCGATCCGCTGCGTTCGACGCCGTGGGTGAACCTGACGCGGCTACTCCTGCGCACACAAGGGCCGGAAGCCGCACGCGACGCGCTGAGGACGGCCAAGCGCTACGAGGTCAGCGACCCGCGGCTCGACGCGCTCGCGAGCGAGCTTCAGTTGTCGGCCACGACGAGTGAAGGCACGACCCGGAAATAAGGCTCGTCGTACAGGGCGGCGAGCAAGGGATCCTTGGGTCGCTCTTTCAGCATGTGCAGGTAGAACAGCGCCAAGCTCTTGCGCTCCGCCTTGAGCGCGGATTGCGCGGATTGCAGGACGATGGCATCCGGGATCGCTTCGATCAGGAGCAAAGCCTGAATCGGCAGCTCCACACTGCGCACGTAGCCCATCGCCCACAGCTCGCCGGGAAACGCCTGTAGCTGCTCGCGATTCGTGAGGCGCTTGTAATACTGCTCTGCGAGCTGCCGGGCGCGCGACGGGGTGAGCTTGAAGCGCTGCTCGTCGCGGCGCGCGACCACTTCGAACAAGCCCGCGTGCGCCAACGTGCGCTTCGGCGCGAGCTGGATCGCGCCGTGGTAAGCGCGGATCGCGCCCTCGAAGTCGGCCGCTTCGCGCCGCACTTCGCCGAGCTTCAAGAGGGCGTAATCCGCGTCGGGCTGTGCGCGTACGGCGTGCCCCCAGAGCCGCAGCTCGTTCTGCCATACGCCCGCGTATTGCACTGTGCGCGCGCACAGGAAGATCAGCGCGACGTAGCCGACGTCGATCACGAGGCTGCGCTTTTGCGCGTTGCCGCAGCCCGCAACAGCGAGGCCGAGCGCGAACAGCGGCAGTGACGCATAGCGATCCTGCAGCGGGAAGTACAGCGGCACGAGGTTCGAAGCGGGCAGCAAGAAGAGGCCGAAGCCGAGGAGGCCTGCCGCCATGAGTCCGCGCCGGCGCCAGAGCACGAGCGCACACGTGAGCAGGTACATGACGCACACCACGGTGCGCCCGAGCTGCAGGTGCGCGATGCTCTGTGTGCTGTACATCGGCGAAACGCGGCTCGGCCACACGGCCGTGAGGAGCTGATGGCCGAGCGTCTGCGAGAAACGCACGAGACCGAGGCCTTCATCGCCCAACGTCTGTCGCACCATGCTGTGCTCACGCCAGATCGTGAGCACCGCAAAGCTCACGCCTGTACCGAGCACGAGACTCGGCAGCTGCCAGAGCAGCGCCTCGCGCAGAGATCGCTTGCGCGCGAGGCAATCGAGCGCGAGCGCGACCAGAGGCAAGGGCAGGGCGGTGGTTTTGGACAAGAGCGCGCACACATACAAGCCTCTGGAGAGCCAGGCCCGGCCGCTGAATGGGCTCGCCGCCGATAGCTGCACGAGCAAGCTCGCGGCAGAGAACAGCAGCGCCAGCACGTCTTTACGGCCGCTGGCCCAGCACACCACCTCGACCTGCGCGGGATGCACGCCAAACGCGAGCGTGCCGAGCAGCGCCGCCCAGGCGGGCACATCCAGCCGTCGCATCAACTCGTAGCTCAGCAGAAGCCCGGCGATCCACAGGGCGAGACTCACGCTGTGCACGACTGTCGCCGTCAGCTGCAGGTCGTCGCTGCCCACCCACGGCACATCCAGCCAGTACGAGAGTAAGTGCAGCGGGTGATAGGCTTCGAACTGCACCGTCGTGAACATGCGCACGAGCGCACCCCAGCTGGGCTGCAGCACATCGGGGTTATCCACGATGAACCGACCATCGTCCCAGCTGCGCGCGAAGGGATAGGCGAGCGCGCGCCCGAAGCACAGCACAGGCACGAGCAGAAGCGCGAGCCTCGCCCAGAGCTCGGGCAGTGCAGCGGCAGGCTTGGCTGCGCGCCGCGATCCTCGGTCACGCTTCTTCATTCGAGGGTCAAAGGATAATGCACTACCATGTCGGGGCCGTTGAACGTGCGGAAGCTCATGCCTTGTGCTGCTTTGCGCAGGCAGGCGCCCGAGTCGCCACGCGTGACACTCGAAGGTCCACTCAAGTTGACCGCTGTGACTTTGCCTGAGCCTGAAATGCGCAAACCAAACGTCAGCTTACCGCTCGCCGGCTCATCCTCAGCCGCCAAGATCAGGCAGCGTTTGACCTGCGACATAATGCCGTCGAAGCCGCGCTCGATCTCGGTGTTTTTGAGCTGCTCCTCGCCACCATGTTGACCGACGTTCAGGGTTCGGGTGTCGTTCTCCCCGAGATCGTCGCCGACCAGGGCATTGCCACCAGGTGATCGCGGACGTTTGGCGGATGCAGTGGCGGCCGGGCGTTTCTTGCGCGGACGCTTTGACTTGTCCGGTTCGTCGTCGTCTTGCGGGGTATCGGTTACGCTGGCTTCATCCGCAGGTGGTGCTTCGGGCTCCAGACTGATATCGATCCAACCCTGTTTGTAAGAGAACAGAAAAGCGCCCCACAGTACGGACGCCACGACAAAACCTGCCATAAATCGAGCTCTCAACACGCCGGCCTTATAACACGATGCGCGAACGCAACACCGAGACCTCACCGCGCCGGACGACAACGCCGCTTGTCC
>Ga0190269_10001344_pt1 | contig 11831 bp, 12 predicted proteins | sample Popmic249IS_FD_133749 | JGI IMG/M metagenome (GOLD analysis project Ga0190269, IMG submission 133749) | Populus adjacent soil microbial communities from riparian zone of Blue River, Arizona, USA - 249 IS | ecosystem: Environmental > Terrestrial > Soil > Riparian zone | place: USA: Arizona...
TCGAAGAGTTCTACCAAGTCCCTGGATCATCGAATCGCGAGCGCGGCGGGCTGGGCCTCGGCCTCGCGATCGTCCAGGGCCTCGCGCGCCTGCTCGGCCACCGTCTGCAGCTGCGATCGCACGTCGGCCGGGACAGCGGCACGAGCTTCAGCCTGTTCGTGCCGCGCGCGGCGGCGATCACAACGCGCGCGCAGCTGCCGCTCTTAGCTGCGTACAACGTGCTCGCAGGGCGCAGCGCCCTGGTCATCGACGATCAAGCCGAAGTGCGTGAAGCCATGAGCGAGCTGCTCAGAAGCTGGCACTGCACCGTGCACAGCGCAGCTTCTGTGCGCGAAGCGATCGCGCTTCTTCAACAACATGGTGTCCCGGATCTTACGATCTGTGACTATCACCTCTCGAGCGCAGAGACCGGTTTAGACATCATCGCAGAGTTAGCGCGCAGAACATCGAGCGTGCGTGCGCTCTGGGTCACTGGCGACACGACAGCGGACAGCAGCCAACGGCTGCAGGCCACCGGGCATCCGATCCTGCTCAAGCCCGTGCCTCCGAGCAAGCTGCGAGCGACCCTCAGTGCGCTGATCGCCACAGCCGAGTAAGGCTAACCCTCCGCGCTCTGCATGGACCGCAACATGCGCTCGTCCTGTTCCTGCGCGACGCGCAGCAATGCGAGCGCTCGACCTTGCGCGCGGACGAGCTTTGCGAACGCTTCCACGTTGTCCGCACCCCACGCGCTCTCATCGTGCTTTCCCATCGGCAGCTCACGCTGCGCCAGCATGAGCGCCGAGGCGTCACGCACCCGGCGCGCGATCTCGCTCCAGCTCGCGGCGAGCTGCGCGTAGACCTCGTCCTCTTTGCGCGCGTTCTCGTCGTCCAGGGCGAGCATCTTGCGGTGAAGCGCGAACGTCTCAGCCAGCCCCTCGAACATCACGCCGAGTGCTCCTGGGATCGCTGCGTGCTGGGCCACGCCCACACCACAGGTGGGCGCCTCATCGACGATGCAGGCAGCTGCGAGCTCGAGGATGCATTCCCAACCAGCCGTGACACGCCGCCGCAGGTGCTCGTGCTCTCCTCCGAGCTCCTGACTGAGCGTGAGCTGACACCCGTGATGCAGCGGTGTGATCTCTATAGTTACGGTGCTGAAGTCAGGCCCATACTTGGGCGCGCGGAAGCGAAACACGATGCGCTTGGGGCGCTCGAGCTCGAGATACGTACCGAGGTGCTCTACATCCTCGCCGTCACGTCGATCTACGATCGTGAACGCACCGCCGACGCGCGGCTCCAGCTCGCAGCGCACGTTCCGGCCCGTGGGCGTCGCAAACAGAAACTGACGAACCTTCTCGGGGTCGAGAAATGCGTCGTACACGCGCTCGGCCGATGCGCTGAAGCGATGCGTCACCTTGATTCCACTAACTGTCATCGACGACCTCGTTTGGGTTTGCGGTCTGCCCGATCTTCCTCACGCAACAGCGCATCGAGCGCACGCAGTCGATGCTTCCAGAGCCTGCGTTGCTCATCGATCCACTCCGCTGCTTCCTCCAGCGGCTCGAGATCCAGAGAGAGGAGATGCTCGCGGCCCTGCACCGTGCGACGCACAAGCCCAGCGCGCTCCAGCATCCTGATGTGCTTGGACACAGAGTTGAGAGAAATGGGAAAGCGCGCAGCCAAGTCCGTAACGCGCGCGTCCCCATCAGCGAGCTGCGCCAAGATCGCCCGACGCGTCGGATCAGCGAGTCCTGTAAGCGTATGGTCCAACTGGCTCATCATTCACCCATTTGGGTGAATAACAGTCCTGGCAAGAACATGCAAGCCGGCACGTCGTCACAGGCAAGCTGCGCGACTGGGTCCTGGCGCGAGGCGCGCACGCACGCGCCGTTCACGCTCGACGAGCTGTGCCAGCGCTTCGCGCTCGGCGCGATGTTGCCGCCGGGCCTCTCGCAAGCGCTGCGCGCGAGCCGTTCGCCTGAACGGCCCGCGCGACAAGTGTGTTCAGAAGCAGGACGGGACAGCCATGCGAGCTTCCGGCAGACCGCGCATGCGCTCCGCGTCAGTGAAGGTGTTCTCTGTGAAGAGGCAGCCGTAGTTGGCGCTGCCGACTTCAGCAGGGTCCAAGACGTTGTCGCCTGGTGGGACGAGCCCGTCTTCTTCCCAGCGCACCATCGCCTGGAACGCGGAGACTTGTTCTGCAACCGTGAACTCGCAGTGGCCAGTGCCGCGGATCGCGCGTTGCACGAGCAGCGCGCCATTGCCCTTCTCGTCCGCGCGCTGACGGTAGATCTGCTGCATCTTGAACGGCACGTATAGGTCGCCGAGCGTGTGCAGTGACACAACAGGGATCTCGAACTCGCCGTTGACTGCCGGGACCCAGCGGAGGCCATCGCTGCGCAGACCATTCGCTTCAGGCTCAGGCTTAGAGCGGTAGATTTCCTCGTTGAACAAACGCTCTTCTTCGCTGACCGCCGGATCGTTGTCGAACTGGTAGACGATATTGCGTGTGTCGGTGACTGGCTTCGCAAGGATGCCGTTGATCGTTCCGTCGCCACCCACGGTGTTCCACAGCGCGTCCTGCCACTGCTTGACCGCGTAACCTTCGTTGAAGTTGGAGCGCGCGCCGCCAGTCAGGTTGCGGACGATGTCGCGCAGCTGGCTGCCCGCCCAGGTGAGCTCGCTCGGATAGGTCTTGAACAATGCAGCTTGCAGCTGCGTGCGCAACGCCGCAGGGTCGCTGACCGGCCCGGTGGTGTACGGCACACCTGCGAGCTTCTCCGCTGCCCACTGAAATGCGGTGAAGAAGTTGAACAGCTCGGTGTCACCCATCACGCCGCACATCGGCACAGCACCGGCGTATTCGACTTTGTGCACCGCAGTCTCACGCGCTTCGCGCTCGATCGCAGCGCCCGTCACGTGTCCGCCCATGGAGTGGCCGATCAGGTAGCGCTTGCGCGGCTCATCGAGTGTGCGGCCGTGCTTGGCAGCGAGCTTCACGAACTCGAGAGCGAGCTCGTTCGTATCTTCGACACCTGCGCGCACGTCGTAGTAGTTGGCCGAGTACGTCGACGCCGCCCAGGCGTAGCCATTCTCGATCAGGTACTGTCGAATGCTCGGGAAGCCGACGCTCAGCATGTTGCCGGTCCCGCCGTAGCCGTGCGCATACATCACGAGCACGCCGTTCCACTCGCGCGGAACCTCGATGCGATAGCCCGACTTGCCGAGCTTTCCGGACCAAGCATCCGCGTTCGGCAGCGCCTCGAACACCAAAGTAGCTTCATCGACGGTGAAAGTACGCCCGTCTTGCGGCCGCGCCAACGTAGGCTCTTGCCCCGTCGCAGCGTCCTCTTCTTCTTCCTCTTTGCCCGCATCGCTGCGCGCGCCTGCATCGCTGCGCGCCCCCGCGTCACGCGCACCGCCATCGCGCGAGGTTCCCGTTCTCACCCCCGCATCACGCGCACCGCTGCCAGCGCTTCCTCCTGCATCACCTGCATCGGTTTCCTCGGAAGCAGCAGGATCCGACTGTCCGGTGGCAGGGGCATCATTGCCGCACGCTACGAGCGCGCTGGCTCCCATCACGATCACACACCCTAGTAAGCGACTTTTCGACATGTCGTGCGATCTAATATGTGACTCAGTCGCAGAGAAGTCTGTCAGTGCTCGCAAATTGATATTGATCGCGATCGACTCGCGCCCCAGCTTCGGGTCAGAGCGCAGAGCCCGGAGCGTCGAACCACGCCAACCATTCGCGGACGAGTGCGAGTCGCGCGTGGTCAACGACGTAGATTCGGCTCCGGCCCTGCTTCTGCTGACGCAACAGTCCCGCTTGTTCCAAGACGCGCAAGTGCCGCGTCGTGGTTGGCCATTTGTGTGCGAAGCGCCCAGCGATCTCGCCGGCGGTCGCCTGCCCACGAAAGTGAACCGTGAGCAGAATCTGCCTGCGTGCCGGATGCGCGAGCGCCGCCACGACGGCGTCGAGCGCCGCGAGCTTAGCCTCCGGGTCTAGAACGCTTTCAGTCAGACGTAATGCCCTCGCTGGATCTCGCTCCGCACGACTGCTTGGCTAGACCACCTGCTCCACTTCGCAGATGCGAAGGTCTTCCAGGACCGGGCCCATCGGCTCCCAGACAGCCATGACTTCCGGCGTTTGGTGCGCGACGTCCGCGGACTTGCCGTCCTTCCACTCGAAGTACTCCACCACCGAGTGCTCGCCGGTGCGGATGTTGTAAGCCTTCCAAACCTTGAAGGGCTCTGCCGTGACCAGGCCTACCTTGCGCAACGCGATCTCGTGCTTTCTCACGAGCGCGAGCAGCTGATCTTCTGCGCCTTTCTTCGCCACGTAGGTGACGAGGTTCTTCACGGGCGCTGCTGGGTTCTCGCGGGTTCGTTCGGGGTGGTGCTCGCTCATAGTGTCCCTCCAAGGTTCGATCCATATTTAGCGGGTTGGCTAAATAGATCCAGCGGAAAACTTAGCTGAATCGCTCAATATTTTTTCCACATGATTTCCTGCACTTGGAGTCGCGCGCGGGGTACGAGTCCCCGCCCCGGCCCGAACGATGTAGGCTCCCGCCGGTGGAGCGGCTGGTGTTGCATGCGGATATGGATGCGTTCTTCGCCTCGATCGAGGAGCGCGATAATCCTGAGCTGCGTGGATTACCGATCATCGTGGGCGCCGTGAGTCCGCGCGGCGTCGTCGCAGCGGCCTCGTATGCAGCGCGCGTATTCGGCGTGCGCAGCGCGATGCCTGGGTTCAAGGCGCGACTACTTTGTCCTCAAGGTGTCTTCTTACCGTCGGACATCGAGAAGTACTCGCGCGTCTCTGCCGAAGTGCACAGCGTGTTCGAGGAGTTCACGCCGATCATCGAGCCGATCGCGCTGGACGAAGCGTTTCTCGACATCACCGCCAGCATGCGCTTGTTCCCGAGCCCGATCGCGCTCGCAGAGCGCTTGAAAGCGCGCGTGCGCGAAGTCACGGGGCTCACCGTCTCGTGCGGGATCGCGAACAGCAAGCTGGTGGCGAAGATCGCGTGCTCGCTCGGCAAGCCAGATGGGTTGCGCTTCGTACCACCCGAGGAGACGCGCGCGCTGCTCGATCCGCTGCCGATCCGGCGACTCTGGGGCATCGGGCCCGTCGCCGAACGCGCACTGCGGGCGGCTGGCTTCGAGCTGTTCCGCGACATCGCCGAAGCGGACGAACACAAGCTCGCTGGGGTAGTAGGTGCGCGCGCCGCCGAGCTGATCGAGCTGGCGCGCGGGCACGACGAGCGACCGGTGATCGCGAACCGACCGGCCAAGAGCTACGGCGAAGAGAACACGTTCGAGCGCGACATCTCAGACAGTGAGACCGTGACCGCTGCGCTCACCAGTCACGCGCACGCGGTCGCCGCCCGCCTGCGCCACGACGAGATCAGCGGGCGCACCATCACGATCAAGATCAAGCTGGCTCGCGCGCGCGGCGTGCGCAGCTCGCGCCTCGACGCGTCCGAGAACGAGCGCAGCTATCCGCTGCTGACCCGCAGCAAGACGCTCTCCGATGCGGTCGACGATGCACAGACATTGCGCGATGTCGCGATCGAGCTGTGGCGCGCGTCTGGGGTGAACGAGCCGATCCGGTTGGTCGGCCTGTCAGTGTCGAACCTGGAGCCGCACGCCGCGCGCCAGCTCAGCCTGTTCGACGAGAGCCGCGAGCGCGCGCGCAAGCTCGGCCCGGCGCTCGATGCGATCCGGCAGCGCTTTGGCAGCGACGCGATCGCCACCGCGAGCGGGACACCGCAAAAGGCCACGCACAGCTCGCGCAAGAAGCACGGCGAGTAGACTTCGCTGCGTGACGAGATCGTCTCCCAGTGCCTTGTCGATAGAACAGCAGTGACTTACTGCGCGGCGTGATGGTGTGCTTGATCGTGTGAGGACGTGTACGCGTGCGCCTCTGGCGCACCGGGCAAGAGCCGCCCGCCCGTGATCAAACGCGCACCACGCCGATAGGTGAAGTACGACCAGGCCCAATCGAAGAACACCACGAACCGATTGCGGAACCCGATCAGATACCAGATGTGCACGAGCAACCAAGCGAGCCAAGCGAGCAGCCCGCTCAGCTTGATGCCCTTGGTCTCTGCGACCGCACGCGAGCGTCCGATCGTGGCCATGCTGCCCTTGTCTGTGTACACGAATTCCGGCCGTTCGCTGACGGCGGCGGAGCGCACCTCTTGCTTGATGATGCCCGCGACGAAGCGACCCATCTGCATGGCGGTCGGGCTGACGCCGGGCAGCGGCCTGCCGTCCGGGCCGAGGAAGCACGCCGCGTCGCCGATCACAAATGTGTTCGGGAAGCCGGGCAAGCTGCAGTCCTTCGCGACGATCGCGCGCCCCTGACGATCCATCTCGACCGCGCCGCCGAGCCCACGGATCAGCGGTGAGCTCGCCACGCCGGCGGCCCACACGACCGTGTCAGCCAGCAGCGTCTCGCCCGTCTGCAGCCTCACGCCCCGCGGACCTATCGCATCGACCATCGTGCCGGTTCGCACGTGCACGCCCAGCTCTGCGAGCTGCAGCACCGTCTTTTCGGCCAGCTCCGGTGCAAACGCCGGCAGCACGCGCGGACCCGCCTCGATCAGCAGCACGCGCGCCTCGTAGGGCTTCGCCACGCGGAAGTCGCGGTCCAGCGCGAAGCGCGCCAGCTCAGCGATCGCGCCGGCCACCTCTACGCCCGTCGGGCCGCCTCCGATCACCACGAAGCTCAGGAGCTGAGCGCGCTTGGCCGGATCGATCTCGCGCTCCGCGGCTTCGAACGCCAGGAGCACGCGCCGGCGAATCTCCACGGCGTCATCGATGCTCTTCAGCCCGGGCGCGTACAGCTCCCAGTCGTCGTGGCCGAAGTAGTGCGTGCGCGCGCCAGGCGCGAGCACCAAGTAGTCGAAGCTCAAGGGCGCGTCGCCCGGAGCCGGCGAGTAGTAGACCTGGCGCGTCTCCAGGTCGATGCGCTCGACCTCGGCCAAGAGCACGCCGATGTTTTTTTGTTTGCGCACGATGGATCGGATCGGAACGGCGATCTCGCTCGGCGACAGACCAGCCATGGCGACTTGGTAGAGCAGCGGCTGGAACAAGTGGTGGTTCTGCCTGTCGATCAACGTGACGTCGACATCGGCCCGGGCCAACGCGCGTGCACACGTCAGGCCGCCGAACCCACCGCCTACGATCACGACATGTTTACGCTCGCTCATGGGCTCACCTTAATGCTTCGCAGGCACTTTGTCAGAGACACGCGCGTGAAGCGATGTCCGAGCCGCGATTTCTGCGAGCCAGCACGTGACCGAACGAGGCTGGCCTGGCAACTGCCGACACAGCCGGGCGTGTTATAGGAGTTGCGCTGTTTTCGTTCGGATACCTATGATCACAGACGCTTTCATGTTCTTCAACGAGCTGGATCTGCTCGAGATCCGGCTGCACGAGCTGAGCTCAGTGGTGGACCGCTTCGTGCTCGTAGAAGCGCGCGAGACCTTTAGCTTTCGTCCCAAGCCGCTGCACTATTACGACAATCGCGCGCGCTTCAAGCAGTTCTGGGACCGCATCGATCACCGTGTGATCGACCGTTTTCCGCTGCGCGACGATCCGTGGCAGGCGGAGCACGCCCAGCGTGAATGGGCTCTCCAGGCGTTCGGCGATGGAGACCCGGACGACCTCTTCATCTGCTCCGATGTCGATGAGATCCCGCGCGCCGCAGCGATCACCGCGGACATCGCGCGCGAGGGACCGGTCGTCCTGGAGCAGCCCCAGTATTACCTGTATCTCAACTGCCTGAACCTCGATGATCCGCCGCTCACAAAGGCGCTGGTGGTACGACGCCGGGATCTTACGCGCTCGATCAGTGAGTTTCGCACGCTGCAGCTGCCCGTGGTTCCCAACGGCGGCTGGCACTTCTCGTATCTCGGTGGGTTGCAGAGCATCCGCACTAAGATGGCAGCCTACTCACACCAAGAGCTCAACATCGGCCACTACACCTCACAAAAGAATTACGAACGTGCGCTGCGTGCAGGCCGTTTGCACTACAACGCCAAGTATCGCATCCGCGAAGTGCCCGTCGACGACAGGTTCCCCGAGCACGTCCGAAAGCATATAGAGCGCTTCGACCATTTGATCGCGCCGAAAGGCCTAGTGGCTTCGAGCTGGAAGGACCTTGCAGTCTTGCGCACCTATCACACGGTCGTGGAGTTTCGAGAGCGCGTCCGCAGGCGTCTGCAGCGCGAGATGAAGAAGCGTCTCGGCTGATGCGCGGGCCGCGGGCGCCGCATGTGGCGACCTGGAGAAGCTGCACGTTGCCGCCCGGCCTGTTAGATAACTCGACTTGGCGCGGCGATTGCGTATCTGACCCATGCAAGGAGGCAAAGCATGAAGAAGACATTGGTAGCTCTGGCGATGTTCGCAGCGGTCGGTTGTTCACCTGAGCCACGGCCAGCCCCGCTACCCACCCCTGTTCCGTTGGACAGCGCCGACCAAAAGCCTCTGCCGAGTGAGGCTCCTGAGAACAGGCAGCCGCTGCCGCACCAGGCGGAAAAAGAAGCGGACCGCTCGATCACGCAGCAGATCCGTCAGCTGGTGTTCAAAGAAGACGACATGTCCCAGGATGCCAAGAACGTCAGGATCGTCACAGTCGATGGCGTGGTCACGCTGCGCGGTCCAGTCCAGACCGAGGCGGAGCGCACGGAGATCCAGAGCGTCGCCAAGAGCATCGAAGGTGTGAAGCGTGTCGACAACCAACTGGAGATCGCTACCAACTAGCTTAGCTGCTCGCGCCTGTGTACGCGCGGATCGAGCGCTGCCATACGAAACGTGAGAGCAACAGGAGGCCGCCGGCGACAGCGCTCGCGATCGCGAAGTGCTGCAATCTTGCGCGACCTAACACGGCGAGCGCGGGATACGTGGTCATGAGCGCGAGCGGGATCACGAAGGTAAAAAACAGTGAGAGCGCGCCGCGAAAAATGCTGGCGGGCCAGCGGGCAGCTTCGAACAGGCTGACGAACAAGTAGCTGAGGTTGTCGACCTTGACTACGCGAAACGCCAGGCTGATCACCATGATCCAGAGCGCGTACAAGATCAGTAAGCCGCACAGGAACAGCAAACATGCAAATAGCAGGTCGAGCGGGCCCGCGTGGACATTTGGCAAGTGCTCGAGCGCCCAGGCGATCATGAGCAAACCCGCGAGGACATCTGTAAGGTGCGCCAGCTCGAGCTTGGAGGTGGACAACATGAACTGCGCGTCCGCGGGCTTGAGCAGGAGAAAATCCAGCGTGCCTTTGCGGATGTGCTCGACCGCGTTGTTCAATGACGGTTGGATCACCGTCGCGAGCACGCCCTTGTGCATCGAGAAAAAGCCCACCACGACGAGCATCTCGTAAGCGTTCCAGCCATTGACCGCGTCGCGCATGGAGAACAGTACATAGAGCGGTGCGAGCGCGGCTGCGATCCAGAACAGGGCGAGCCCAATCTCGAGGAAGAAGTCGAGCCGGTACTGCATCTGCAGCAGCACCGCAGCGCGCAGCTGCACAAGCAACAATCTTGCGTAGCGACGCATCGCTCAGCCTCCGTACGCGGCGAAGCGCCGCAGCCCGACGCGCCACAGCCCCGCAGCGCCGACGGCGAAACCCAGCACGTACACCCACTGCCAGAAGAGCGCGATCAGCGCTTGCTCGCGCGTCATGAGGCCGACCATGTTCTCGACCGGCACCGCCAACATGAAGCGAAACGGCAGGGCGTGCACCGCCGCCTTGAGCTGCGGCGGAAACAGCTCCAGCGGCACCACGTACCCGGACAGCACCGTGTACAGCGCGAGCCACAGATCGTAGAGCGAGAGTGAGCTCTCCCAAAACAGCGACAATGTGCCGATCATCGCCATCGGCAAGAACGTCAACAAGAACGCGCCGAGCAAGGTGAGCGGGATGATCGCGATCTGCACGGGATCCTTCACCCACACTGGCCCGAGCCACAGCGTCGTGGCGATCGCGATCGGCACGCTCATCACCGCGCGCATCGGCAGCGCAGCCAGGTTCTCCGCGAGAAAGGTCAGCAGTGCGTGAATGGGCCAGAGCAGCCTGCGCTGCAGCGTGCCTTGTCGAACTTCGAAGTTGAGATCCCACGCAACCCACGCACCGCTCGACAAGCGCACGAGCAGTGTTCCGATGAAGTACGCGCTGAACTCTCTCTCACCGAAACGCCCGAGCGGCGCTTCGGCCGCAACTGCAGTCCACAGCGCCAGCATGATCAGCGGCATCGTGTACGCCAGCATCCACACCAAGAACTCTGCCCGGTACGCGAGCGCGCTCACGAAGCCCACGCGCAGAAGGCCAGGAAACGCGCGCAGTCCACGCATCATGAGGCATGCTCCGCGAACAGATCCGCGAGCACCTCTTCGAGCGGCGGATCTTCCACTGTTAGATCTACGACTGCTGCGCGCGACAGGAGGCCGGAGACCAGAGGTTGCAGCTCCGGCTGTGGAACCTGCAGCTTGAGCTGTACGCCCGACTGTGAGATCAAGCGCTTCTCTCCGATCAGCGCGAGCAACTCGGGCGACGCCGGCTGGTCGAGCTTGACCGTGATCAGCTTCTCCGGACGCGTCGAGCGCACCAGCTCGTCGAGCGCGCCATCCCACACCAAGCGCCCGTCGTTGATCACGATCACGCGCGGGCAGAGCGCGGCGACGTCCTCCATGTAGTGGCTGGTCAAGATCACAGTCGCACCGTGCTGTTCGTTGTAGCGGCGGATAAAGTCGCGCACTGCAGCTTGCATGGTGACGTCGAGCCCGATCGTCGGCTCGTCCAAGAACAGCACGCGCGGGCGATGCAAGAGCGCCGCGGCGAGCTCGCACTTCATGCGCTCACCGAGCGACAGTTGGCGGACGGGCTTTTGCAAGAGCGGCGTGAGCTGCAGCACCTCCACCAGCTCGTCGAGCGTCTGCTTGAATTGCGCCTTGTCGAGCCCGTAGATCGCGCGGTTCATCTCGAAGGTCTCGGCGGGTGGCAGGTCCCAGAGCAGCTGCTGCTTCTGCCCAGCGACGAGCATGATCGAGCTCAAGAACTCAGGCTTGCGCTGGAACGGCACGTACCCCGCGACGTGCGCCTGGCCCGCGGTGGGCAGGAGCAACCCCGAGAGCATCTTCAGCGTGGTCGTCTTGCCTGCGCCGTTTGGGCCGAGAAACCCCACACGCTCGGCCTCAGCGATCTTGAACGAGATGCCGTCGACCGCTTTGACGAGACGCGTGGGCCGGGAAATGAGCGAGCGCAGAGCGGCTGCGATTCCGGGCGGACGCTCGTGCACCCGGTAGTGTTTCATCAGTCCATCGACCTCGATCACCATGAGCTCATAGCACGCCTCCGCCGCGCAGTAGGCGGGCCCGAGCGATCGCCGCTACATGATGCGGCCGGCGAAGAAAGCACGCGCCATCTTCCAGGACAGCCGTATGGCGATGCAAACCAGCGCAGCGAGGATCGGCCAGGGAACCCTACGCGCCAGTGGCACGCCCGGTAGAAGCGTCGCTTCGGCACGGTACAGCGAGAGCTTGCCCCCGAGCGTGATTGGAACCAGCCAATAGATCAACGTGAAGGACATAAGCAGTACATCCAAGCGCTTCACGGATCGACGCTTGATGAAGTAGACAAACATCAGCATGCACATCGCAGCGACAAAGATCGTCTGTGCGTCCGCCCCGTCGGGATTGGGCCAATGCGTCAAGAGAAGCAGCAAGCTGCTCTGCCATGCCTCGAACGGTAAGCGAGGTGAGTAGGCGTATTTACTCTGCACTAAGAAGAACGCATTCCAGACTCCCGTCTGCACCCACTGCAACAGGAGCGCGAGAGAAA
>Ga0190269_10001345_pt1 | contig 11831 bp, 9 predicted proteins | sample Popmic249IS_FD_133749 | JGI IMG/M metagenome (GOLD analysis project Ga0190269, IMG submission 133749) | Populus adjacent soil microbial communities from riparian zone of Blue River, Arizona, USA - 249 IS | ecosystem: Environmental > Terrestrial > Soil > Riparian zone | place: USA: Arizona...
CGCGCGATCACCACCGCGCTCAAGCACGAGTCCCGCTCGAGCGTGTCGAAGCGCGCGCTGTCCACGCAGGCCAAGCGCGCCGCCGCCAAGCGCAAGGCCTCCGGCCCGGCGACCAAGCCAGCCCCACGTCGCGCCGCCAAGCGCGGCAAGAAGCGTTAGGTTTTCGGGAAATCACGGCGCCCGCTTCTTGACCCAGAGCTGATAGGCCTCGCGACAGGGCTCCGTCAACGGACGGTCGCTGAGCGGGGCCTGCAGCCCATAGCTGCGGGCGAGCTTGCGGTCGTGATCGACGCTGCGCGCGGTCCAGAGCACCGGATCGAAGTCGCAGCCCAGGGTGGCCAGATGATCGATGCGCTCGGCCTGCAAGTAGCCGAGCAGGTCGCCGGACACGAGCGCGCGCCGATAAAACGCGTGGCTATTGGCCAGACCGTCGAGCATCACGACGTGCTGGCCCGAGTAGTAGCCGAGCATGCCGCCGCTCCACGCGCCGACGCGCGTGCCGGGCGGGAGGTGGCGGCGTAGCCAGTCGGCGGCTTCGCCGCGCATCTCCGCCTGGTAGTCATGGCGCTGCACCGAGCGCACGGTGTAAGGCACGCGAGCGAGGGCGAGCGCGGCACAGGCTGCCGCCGCGATCCAGCTCGCGGTGGGGCTCACGCGCAGCGTGCTCGCCAGGAGCGGTGCGAGCGCGAGGACGGCCACGCCGAGATACCAGCGCTCCACCTGGCCCAGGCTGGCGAAGTCCAGGCCCAGCATGCCGAACGCGGTGATCAGCGGGAAGCGCAGCGCCGCGAGCCAAGGTAGCCGCGGGCTGAGCCAGCGTTGGGCCGCGAGCGCACCCGCCGCTCCCAGCAGCAAGAGCAAGAGCGGCGCGGGACGCACGCCGCCCTGATCCGCGAAATACACGCTCGCCCACAGCTGCTTGACGAGCCCGCTGACCGGCAGGAACGTGCCGAAGCGCGCGCGATTCCAGAGCAGGTAGAGGCCCGTGCTGCCGAGCGCAGGCGCGACCAGCCAGAGTGCCTGGCGCGGCGCCGCCACCAGCGGCTGGCGCAGCAGCCACAAGAGACACGGCACGGCGCACAGTGCCTCGAGCCGCGCCAGCGCCGCGAGCGCACACAGGCCGCCCGCGAACAGCAGGCGGGTCGAGGTGACGCGTGTCTCGAGCCGGACGCTCACGTACCAGATGCTCGCGAGGAGGCTCATGCACAGCGCGCTCTCGAGGCCGACGCGCGTGTACGCGCGCGTGCCGGGTGCCAGCACGAACACTCCTGCCGCGAGCGCCGTCGCGCGCGGTGCGCTTCTACGCATGACGCCGTAGACCAGCGCCGCTGTGCTGCCGAGCAGCAGTACCTCGAGTAGCCCGGCCGCGCGCACGGGCGCGTCCTGCCCGGGCAGCCAGCGAAACAGCGGCACGAGCAGCGCGAGCCACAGCGGATGAAAGCCGTTCGTCTCGTGCAGCCCGTCGAACGTGAAGCCACGACCCTGCGCCAGGTTCCTGGCAATCTGGAAATAGTAGTAGGCGTCGTCCTCGTACTGCGTGGCGAGCTCGTAGCCCGACAGCAGGCACAGCGGCGCGCCCAGTGAAAGCAGCGCGAGCGCGCCGATCGCGAATGGCCAGAGTTCGCGACGGGGCGGGGGTGGTGACTGCACTGCCGCTGGACCCGAGCCCGCGCGCGCCATCGAGCTTCAGCGCGGCGCCGCGATCAGCAGCCGGGCCCCTCCCGCCAATGGGCGCGTCGCCGTGAGCTGCAGGTCCGCGGCGCTGAGCAGACGCCGGAACTGCGGCTTGCTGCGCTCGTGACCCGCGCCGCACAGCACGAGCATCTCGAGATCGAGCAAGGCGGTGGCGTCGCGCACGTTGCCGGGCAGGAGCACGCTCTCCACGATCAGCACGTGGCCCCCCGGCCGCAGCGCATCGCGGCACACGCGCAGGATGCGCGCGGCGTGCTCGTCATCCCAGTTGTGCAGCACGTGCTTGATGATGTACGCGTCCGCGGGCGCGGGCACGCGCTCGAAGAAGTCGCCGCTCTCTGTCTCGATGCGCGCCGCTGTCGGCTGCTCGGCCCACAGCGCGCGCGCCTGCGCGATCACCGCGGGCCGGTCGTACAGCACGCCAGTGAGGCGCGCGAAGCGCGGCGTCAGCTCGGTCAGCACCGTGCCGAGGCCGCCGCCGACGTCCACCACGCGCGTCAGGCCGGAGAAGTCGAAGGCCTCGCACAGCGCGCGCGCCTGGCGCCGCGTGAATGCGTCGACCGCGTGATGGTAGAGCTCGGCGTCGTGCGCGTGGCGATCGAGGTGAGGAAAGAGCGGCAGCCCGTGCGCGCGCTCGAACCCCGAGCGCCGCGGGTCGCGCAGCGCGTGCGCGAGCTCGGCCCATGGCGTCCACATGAACGGCGCACCCACGAAGCGGGCCAGATCGCGCAGCTGCCCGGAGCCGAGCTGTGCGCCCACGCTCGTGAGCGTGTAGCGCCCGTCCACGCCGGCCTCGAGCAAGCCCTCGCCGCAAAGGACGCGCAACAGACGCGACAGCGCGCTCTCGTCGCATTGCAGTCGCTCGGCCAGCTGCGCCGCCGACAGCGGCGCAGCGGTCAGCGCGTCCGCGAGACCGAGCTCGGCGGCGGCCGCGATGGCGGCCGTCACCCACTTGCCCGACAACAGCTGCAAGAGCTTCTGCTCGGCGTCGCTTTCGTTGTCGCCCAGCCGCCTCATGCCTCGGCTGGTTGCGGCTGGACAGCGCCCGAGAGCTGCTGCGGCGCGAGGTTCGGCCCGAGCAACACGCGCAGCGCGGCCTCGCTCGCACGCCGCTGGCTCTTGCCGAGGCTGCGCTCCACGTCGCGCGCGATCGGCGACAGCGCGTGCCGTCGCGCGAGGCCCACGCTCGGCTCGACTTCGATGCGCTCTGGATTCACGTGCAGGCGCCAGCGCGCCACGTTCGCCCTGGTGATCAGCTCCGCGCCTTTCTCGTCGCCCAGCTCACCGAGCACGCGCACGAGGAACTCGCCCGCGATCTCCTCCGCCTGCGTGATGCGCATACGCATGTAATCGAGCGTCTGCTCCGGCGTCATCTCGTCGCGAAGCGCGAGGTGCGCGTCGACCAACACCGAGGGGAAACGCGGCATGCCCGCGGAGCCCGCCTGCGGCTCCTCGGGCGCGAGCAGCGCCCACTCCCGGAGCAGCACCTGCATGTAGCCGGACAGCTCCACGATGCGCATCCCGAGCTCCTGGAACGGCGCGGCGGCCTGACCCGTCAGCTTGTAGATGCCGCGCAGGAAGTACTGACACGAGTACGACCAGTACGCGAAGTTGTCCCAGTACACCTTCGCGAGCATCGCGCGCGGGTGTCCGTATACGGGCGCGGACTGCGCGTACACGTCGATGTTGCCGCCGACGAGCGCGCGGTACTGCAAGTTCAGCTCGCGCGTGCGCGTCTCGAGATCCCCGCCCTCGAGGTCCGTGCGGATGAGCTCGGTGGTGAAGGTGTTCGCGTACGCGATGAAGTCCGAGCCCGGGCTGTACAGCGGATCCACGAACGCTCCGGCCTCGCCGACGAGCGCCCACTTGTCGGTCGACCAGCCGCGCCCGATCGTATGGCTGAAGTCGCGCAGGCACAGGAAGTCGAGCACCTTGTACGACTCGAGCAGCTTGGCCAGGTGCGGCTCGTGCTTGCGAATGAAGTCTTGCGTGCGCTCCAGCGAGCGCACGTCGTCGAACGAGTGCAGCTCCTCGTGGATCACCACGCCGATGCTCGTCAGACCAGAGGACAGCGGGATGACCCACGTCCAGTAGCCCGGGCCCATCAGATGGTTCGTCGAGCGCCAGCGCTCTTTCGCGAACTCAGCGTCGTGCCAGCGGCTCACGTCCTTCGGCACCATGTCGTTGATGTCGACCTTGCCATCCACGCGATACCAGCCCGCGCTCGCCGTGTGGCGCGAGCCGCGCGTGAGCTTCAAGCGCTTGCGCAAGAGCGCGTGGCGACCGGTCGCGTCCGCCAGCCAGCCGGCCTTCACGCTGTAGCGCTTCGGCTCGGCCGCGCCCACCATCTCGAAGTACACCGTGTGCGGCGCGCCCGCGCTGCCGAGCTCCACGTCCTTCACGGCGCAGCCCTCGAGCAAGCTCACACCGCGCTCCTCGTTGAAGCCGCGCAGGTCACTCTCCAAGCTGCCGCGATCGAGCTGATAGCTCGACACGATGGGCTCCTGCATCGGGCCGATCTCGAAGCGCTCGGCGAGCGGCTTGTGGCCACCCCCCGGGAAGAAGCGCAAACCGTGCTTGATCAGCTGGTGCTTCAGCAGGTACTCGCGCAGCCCGAGCCGCTCCAGGTACTGCGACGCCAGCTCGACCGAAGACTCACCCACCTTGTGGCAGCCATCCGGCAATGGACGCTTGGACTTCTCCAGCGTCAACACACGCAGCTGGGGTAGCTCTTGCCGCAGCTGTAAGCCGAGAAGAAGTCCAGCCAGACCGCCGCCGCAAATCACGACGTCGAAGTGGCTGCCGTCTATCGCTTCCGGTCCGAGTTGAGTCATGTGCCTCCTGCGTAGTCTCCGCGAACGCGCAGTCTATACACTTGCTCGCCCGGATTGGGCAGGGATCTCGTCCGCGGCGCGCGGCGGAAAGCCTGTTCAATGCGACGGGGGCGCTTTGCCGACGCGGCGCGATACGTTACAGTCCTCGACTCGATGGTCGCGCGAGGCCCTGAGCACTCAGAACGGCTCTGCACGCGCGTACCCTGCAACGCGGGCGGCGAGAGTCGAGCTCCTGCCGCTTGCGCTGATTGCGGGTGTCGTATGGAGGCGTGGTGAAAAAGGCGAAAAAAGCGCTTCGCCTCGTAGCTCTGTTTGGAATTCTCGCGCTCTACTTCGCGGTGGCGCCCTTCGGCTACGGCGCATTTGCAATCTTGCACCTGTTCCCCGCACGTGACCGAGCGCGGCGCGCGCGCCTGCTGCAAGGCATCATGCGCCGGCATTTCGTGCTGCTGCACGATCTGTTGCGCTGGTCCGCGCTGCTGGATTTCAACGCGCGTCACGTGGCTGGCGAGCTGCCAGCTGGTCCGGCCGTGCTCGTGGCCAACCACCCTGGCTTGCTCGATGTGACGGCGCTCATGGCGGCGGTCGAGGACATCACCACGGCCGTGAAGCCCGTGTTGTATCGTCGCCGCTGGTGGCGGCCATTGCTGGACGGCGCGCGCTTGTTCGAGGGCGCGGCGGACCCGCTCGATACGGCCCACGTGGTGGATGCCGGCAGCGAACGAATCGCGGATGGTTTTCGCGTGCTGATCTTCCCCGAAGGCACCCGCTCGCCCCACGGAAACTTGCATCGCTTTGGCCGCACGGCCTTCGAAATTGCGTGTCGAGCGAATGTTCCGGTGATCCCGCTCGTCATGGACTACGAACCCGTGTGGCTCGGAAAAAATCAGGGCATCATCGCACTGCCGGATCGAACACCGCGACTACGCATCACTGCGTTGCCGGCCGTTCGGCCGGCAGACCACGGCTTCTCTAGCCGCAAGGTACGCGATGTGGTAGAGGCGCACCTCCGGAGCCGACTCGGCGTTTCGGGGGTCCAGACCGCAGGCCATAGGCATGGAAACGCAGGAAGAATCTCTCGAATACCGACTGAAGAAGCTCATCGTGGAAGCGCTGATCCTGGAGGATCTCAAGCCGGAGGACATCGAGACGGAGGCTCCGCTCTTCGTCGAGGGACTGGGGCTCGACTCCATTGATGCGCTGGAGCTGGCGCTCGCGATCCACCAAGAGTTCGGGGTGCGCACCACGCAAGGTGATGAGCGCAATCGCGAGATCTTCCACTCGGTCAAGAGCCTGGCCAACTTCATCCGCGCGGAAAACCCTGCGCTCGCCTCGGCCTGAGGCTGCGCGGCAGCGGGCCGGGCGCGCGTCGGTCATAGGCACGGCATACGGCGCATGAATAGCCTGCTCGCGCAGCACGCAGACACCGATGGCGTGGCGTTCGGAGCGCTCGGTGAGCGCAGCGCCGCGGACCTGCTGCGCGATGCCGGCGCCGTGGCGCACGCGTTGCCCGCGCGCGCGCTCACCGACGCTGCCGGGACGCCACTGGCTCTGATCGGCGTCCGCCGTGACCGCTACGCGTTCGCCGCGGCGCTGCTCGGCGCCTGGGCGCGTGGGTACGACGTGCTCTTGCCGGCGGTGGACGTGAGCCGCGAAGCGTTCCTGAGGCTGGCGCAGTGTCCCGACGTGACGGCCGTGCTGCACGACACCTTGTCGAGCGCTGCGCTGCCGATCGACCGCATCCTGGGCGCAGCCCAGCCCGAGCAGGCCCTGTCGCGCGCGCAGCTGTCCACGGCGCTGGCCGGGGAGGGCAGGGTGCTCGTGTCCGGTCGCAGCCTGCCAGAGGGGGCCGAGCCGCGTGCGCTGCGCCGCTCCCAGCTGCTGGCCGAAGCGCGCGACGCAGCTGCGGCTCTGCAGCTACCGGATGGCGCGGCGTGCTGGCTGACCAGCTTGCCCGAGACGCGCTACGCGTTGACGCTCGGCGTGCTGTGGCCGCTACTGTCAGGCGGCGCGCTGTGGCGCGACGATCCGCGCGATCCCTCCTGGCCCGCGCACCTGCTCGAGCACGCGGGGATCAGCCCGAGCCCGCGCCCGCGCGTGCTCATCGGGGTGCCTGCCCACGTGCGTGCGCTCGCGCGCGCGCCGCACGCTGCGCTGGACGTTTTCAGCCACGTGGTGTCGGGCAGCGCGCCGCTACCCGCGGCGGCGTTTCGCGCCCTCGAGCGCCACCCGCAGCTGCGTGTAAGTGATGTGTATGTCAGTGAGAAGCTCGGCGTGGTCGGCTTCCGGCAAACCGCAGACGCGGACTTCCAGCCGCTGCCCGGGCTCGAGGCCGAGCCGTTCCGCGCGAGCGAGACCTCGTCCGAGCTGGAGGAGCGGGTCGCCTGGCTGGACGGGGTGAGCGACGCCGCGCTCCTGCCCGCCGTGGCTGCAGACGCTGGGGCTCGGCTCGCCGTGACCGTCTCAGAAGAGGCGGATCAGCACGCGCTGCGTGCAGCGATCGCGCGCGTCGCGCCGCAGCTGTCGCTCGCAGAGCTGCGCTTCATCAGTCCGCGCTCCGCGCCCGCCGATCCGGTTGGAGTCGCGAGCTTCTCGGGCGGCGTGCGCGGACTGCGTCGGGACGGCGCCGGCCGGCATGATCGCGCCGGCCTGTTCCGGCTGTTCGGTTTGTCCGCCGACGGCAAGCCCCTCGTTGGCGAGCTGCGTTTCGGCGCCTCGCAGGAGCGGGACGGCAAGCACGTCACGCAGCTCACGGTGCCCGAGGGTTACGTGTACTTCGCAGGCCACTTCCCGGGCTACCCGCTGCTGCCGGGAGCCGCACAGCTGAGCGAGATGGTGCTACCGTGCGTGCGCCGGGCGCGGCCGGAGCTCGGCCGGCTCGTACGCATGGTCCGGCTCAAGTTCCAAGAGCGCATCATGCCGGGTGACTCCATCGAGGTGGTGCTGACGTTCCTCGCGGATCCGGCGCAGTTGGACTTCAGCCTGGTGCGCGACGGTGCGCTGTGCGCCGCAGGCCGGCTCGGCTTTCATCCGAACGCGGAGGCTGGCACGTGAGCGACGTGGCGCAGGTGGGCGGCAGCGCGCCCGAGCCCACAGGCGCCGGGACGCGCGCTGCAGGCCAAGACGCGGCCTGGCTCACGCAGGGTGAGCGCGGCGCGCTGCTCGGCATGCGCATCGTGTTCTGGATGGCCACGGCGCTGGGGCGCGGACCGGCGCGGCAGTTCATGCGCCTGATCGCGCTCTGGTACTACGCCTTCGACGCGCGCGCGCGCGGCGCATCGCGCAGCTTCTTGCAGCGCGTGCTGGGCCGACCGGTGCGCGCGGGCGAGGTCTACCGGCACATCCTGCGCTTCGCGCGCGTCACACTCGACCGCGTGTTCTTGCTCCTCGGGACGCGCGACTTCGCGGTCAACCGCACCGGGCACCATTACCTCGAGCGCCTGACGCGGGAGCGGCGCGGGGCGGTGCTCCTCGGCGCGCATCTCGGCAGCTTCGAGGCCATGCGCGCCGGCGCGCGTAGTGAGAGCCTGCCGCTCAACATCGTGGGGCACTTCGAGAACGCGCGCATGATCAATGCGCTCCTGTCGCAGCTCAACCCTCAGGCATCCGCGCGCGTCGTGCACGTGGGACAGGACCCCGTGGGCTTCGCCATGCAGGTGAGCGATCGCGTCGCGCGCGGCGAGCTGGTCGCCATCCTGGCCGACCGCGTGAGCCTGAACGACAAGCAGCTGAGCGTGCCGTTCATGGGCGAACCTGCCGCGTTTCCCACCGGACCGTTCCTGCTCGCGGCGCTCCTGAAGTGTCCCGTGTATCTGGTGTTCGGCCTGTACTTCGAGCCGAACCGCTACGAGCTGTTCTGCGAGCCGTTCGCCGAGCGCATCGAGCTGCCGCGCAAGCAGCGCCAGGAAGCGCTGCACGGGGTGGTGCGGCGCTACGCAGAGCGCCTCGAGCACTATGCGCGGATGGCGCCGGACAACTGGTTCAACTTCTACGACTTCTGGAAGCCCGGTGCGTCATGAGCGTCCGTAGCTGGTTCATCGCGCTGGGCCTACTCTGTGCTGCGGGCGCGGCCGCGCAGCCACAGCAGCCAGCGGCTGCAGCGCAGCCCGATGTCTCGCAGCTGATGGCTGCGTTCGCGCGCATGCCCGGCCTCGAGGCGCGCTTCGTGGAGAAGAAGCGCATGGGCCTCCTGGCCCAGCCGCTCGAGAGCCGCGGCCGGCTGTTTTTCGCGCGCCCGGGGTTACTCCTGCGCCGCGTGGAGAGCCCGAGCCGATCCGAGGTGCTGATCACGCCGAAGGAGCTCAAGCTGCGCGACGCAAACGGCGAGCAGAGCATCGATCTGCGTGCGCGGCCGGACGTGCGGCCCTTCGTGGAGTCCTTGACCTGGCTCCTCGCCGGCGATCAAAAGGCGCTCGCCTCGGTGTACGCGCTGCAGTTCGAGCGATCCGACAAGGGTGCCCCCTGGCAGCTCACGCTCACGCCGCGGGCCGAGCCGCTCGCGCACCTGATCGCGTACGTGCGGGTCGTTGGCAGTGGCCTGGCGGTGACCGAGATCCGGGTGCGCGAGAAGGGCGGTGACGAGACCGTCACCGAGATCGTGGACGCGAACCCCAGCCGGAAGTTCGCCCCTGCAGAGCTGAAGAGCTTGTTCGGCGTCGAGAGCGGCAAGCCGTGAGGTCGCGCCGTTTCCGGTCGTATCTGGCGCTCGCGCTGAGCGTCGTCGTGCTCGCCGGACTCGGCATTTACGTGGCGCTGCGCCTGCGGATCACGACCGACGTCAGCTTGCTCCTGCCCGCGGGCGAAGATCGCGAGACGCTGTCCGTCCTGTCGCGCATCGCGGACAGCGAGCTCGCGCGATCCATGGTGCTGACGCTGGGCGCGCCCGACCTGGACACGGCCGTCGCTGCCGGCCGCGAGCTCGAAGCCGAGCTGCGGCGCGAGCCGGCCGTGCACGCCCAGCTCGCGAGCCTGGAGGGGGGTCCGAGCACGGGCAGCGAGCGCGCCGTCTACGAGCTCTATCACCCGCGGCGGCTCGCGTTCTTCGCGCAGGACGAAGCCGGGGTCTCCGCCGCTGCAAGCGACGAGGCGCTGCGCGCCGCCGCTCGCCGCCTCAAGGAGCGACTCGCGCAACCGCTGTCGCCGCTGCTCAGCCAGCTCGCGCCGAGCGATCCCACGCTGTCCATCCTTCAGCTGTTCGAGCGCGTGCAGGGCTCGCAGGGCGCCGCGCTCGGCCTGCAGGACGGGCGCTTCGTGACGCGGGGCGAGCCGTATGCCGTGTTGTTTCTCCGCACCCACGCGCGCGCGTTCGACAGCGCCGCCCAGGCGCCGTTTCTCGCAGGCGTGCAGGCGGCGTTCGCGCGCGTGAACGCGCGCTTCGAGGGCAAGCTGCGCCTGGATCAGAGCGGCGCGAACCGCTTCGCCGTGCGCATGGAGCAGGAGATCGACCGCGATCTCACGCGCGTCTCGAGCCTGTCCATGCTCGGCCTGGGGCTCGTCATGTTCCTGCTGTTCCGCAGCGCGCGCTTGCTGCTCGTGGCTGCGATCCCGCTCGGCGCTGGCATGCTGGTGGGCCTTTCGGCCACGCTCGCGGTTTACGGCTCGGTCCACGGCGTGACGCTCGCGTTCGGTGCGTCGCTCCTCGGCGTGGCGCTCGACTACGTGGAGCACCTGTACTGTCATCACGCAGTCGCGCCGCACGCCGGCGGGCCGGCGGCCACGTTGCGCGCGATCGCACCGTCGCTCGTGACCGGCGCGCTGACCACGTTGGTCGGCTTCGTGGCGCTGGGCGGCTCCGGCTTTCGCGGTCTGGAGGAGACGGCGCTGTTCTCGTCTGCCGGTCTGACGGCCGCGCTCGTCGCGACCTTCAGCATGCTGCCCGCGCTCCTGCCCGAGCGCACGCGCGAGGTGCCGCTGCGCGCGCGACTCGTCTCGCGCCTCGGGCGCTTCTTCGACGCGCTGCGTGCCCAGCGCGCGCGACTCTGGATCCTGCCGCTGCTCGCGCTCGGCGTGTGCGCGCTCGGCCTGACGCGTGCCCACATGAGTCAGGATTTCCTGCTCGGCCAGCTCGATCCGCAGCTCATGGCCGAGGATCAGCGCGTGCGCAGCCGCGTGGCGCGCTTCGATCAGTCCCGCTTCGTGATCGCGAGCGCCGCCACCGAGGAGCAGGCGTTGCAGGTCAACGAGCAGGTGGCTGCGCAGCTGTCGGCGGCGGTTGCGCGCGGTGAGCTGACCGCCTTCCAATCACTCGCGAGCCTCTTGCCGAGCGCGCGCAGACAGACGGCGGTGACGAACGCCGCGCGCGCGCAGCTCGGTGACGGGCAGGCGCTCGTGCGCGCGTTCGAGGCCGAGGGCTTTCGCGCCGAGGCCTTCGAGCCATTCCTCGCGCAGCTCGCGGCGCCGGCGCCTGCGGCGCTCAGCTACGCCGCGCTCGCGGACTCGCCGCTCGGCGGGTTGGTGCGGCCGTTCCGCATCACGCTCGCCGGCAAGCCGGCATTTGTGACCTTCCTCAGCGGCGTGGGACGGCCGGACGTGCTGGCGCGGGACCTTGCCGCCGTGAGCGGCGCACGATTCATCGACCAGCAGGCGCAGCTCAAGCGCGCGTACCTCGACTACCAGAGCCGCACCTTGCAGTGGCTGCTCGCCGGGACCGCCGGTGTGCTGCTCCTCCTCGCCGTGCGCTACCGCGACCTGCGCAAGACCCTGGCCGCGTTTCTCCCCTCGGTGCTCGGAGCGCTGCTGACCGTGGCCGTGTTGTCGTTGTCAGGTCACGGCATCGATCTCGTGGCCTTGGCGGCGCTGCTCATGGTCGTGAGCATGGGCGTGGATTATGGTGTGTTTCTCGTGGACGCCAGCGACGAGTCCGAGGACGAGCCGACCATCGCGCTGCTCAGCGTGTTTCTCGCGGCCACGACGAGCGTGCTCGGCTTTGGCCTGCTCGCGTTGTCTGGACACGCCATGCTGCGCGTCATCGGGCTGACCGCGTGGATCGGCATGACGTCGTGCGCGCTGCTCGCGCCCACCACCCTGGTGCTACTGGGCCGGCGTTCGCGCAGGGCGGCGGGCGAGGCCACATGAGGCGCGCGCTCGCGGCGCTCTTCGTTTTGAGCCTGCCGGCGGCGTGCGCCCATGGGCCAGCGCCCGCCGCGAGCGCCCATCAACCCGTCCCACCGGCCGCGCTGCTGCGGCCGAGCGCGCTCGGTTTCGACTTTCAATGGCGCCAGCGCGTGACGGCGACCTGGCCGACGGGCACGCGCAGCTTCGACGCCGTGCTGCAGAAGCAGCGCGGCGAGCTGATCCTCGTGGGGC
>Ga0190269_10001346_pt1 | contig 11826 bp, 7 predicted proteins | sample Popmic249IS_FD_133749 | JGI IMG/M metagenome (GOLD analysis project Ga0190269, IMG submission 133749) | Populus adjacent soil microbial communities from riparian zone of Blue River, Arizona, USA - 249 IS | ecosystem: Environmental > Terrestrial > Soil > Riparian zone | place: USA: Arizona...
CCGGGAGACGCGCGGAGCGCGGCTGCCCGGGATCTTGCGGGTCGCGTCATCCGCAAATCGGCAAGATCCCGGCTCTCGCTGCGCTCGGCCGGGAAGGCAAAGAGAGGAGGAGAGATGGGTCCGCGACCGCGCGGCCTTCGCCCTTCGCCACGTGCCTTCCCGGGAGACGCTGACGCGCGGCTACACCATGACCTGGGTGCCGACCTCGACCACGCGGTCAGAGGGAATGCGGAAGTAGCGCGTGGCATCCTCGGCACGGCCCGCGAGCCAGATGAACAGGTATTCCTGCCAGCGCGGCAGATCGGATTTCATCTTCGTGCGCAGCGAACGCCGGGACAGGAAGAACGAGGTGGACGGCACCTCGATCACGAGATCCTTGCGGCGGCAGTGTTCGAGGATCTTCGGCACGCTCGGACTTTCCATGAAGCCATAGCGGGCGGTGACGCGCACGAAGTTGTTGGGCAGCTTCTCGATCTCGATGCGCTCGTGGCGCGGCACGCGCGGCGTTTCCAGCGTGCGTATCGTGAGGATGATGTTGCGTTCGTGCAGAACGCGATTGTGCTTGAGGTTGTGCATCAGCGACGTCGGCGCCGCCATCGGGTCGCCGGTGAGGAACACGGCAGTTCCCGGCACGCGGTGCGGTGGCTTGGCTTCCAGTCGACGTATCAGCCAGTCGAGTTCCGCCTCGCTCTTGCGCGTGGCGCGCGCAAGGCTTTGCGACCCCTTCACCCACGTCAGCATCGCCAGCGTGAGCACCAGGGCGATGACGAGTGGCAACCAGCCGCCGTCGAGGATCTTCAGCGTGTTGGCGGTGAGGAACGCCTGCTCGATCTGCAGCAGCGGCACGATCAGGATCGCCGTCTTCCACACCGGCCAGTTCCAGTAGCGCCAGATCACGAAGAAGGCCATCAGGCTGTCGATGACCATGGTGGCGGTGACGGCCATGCCGTAGGTCGAGGCGAGGCTGCTGGACGTGCGGAAGGCCAGCACGACGAGGATCACGCCCAGGCACAGCACCTGGTTCACGCGCGGCAGGTAGATCTGGCCCGATACGCTCTCCGAGGTATGGCGAATGGTGAGGCGCGGCATCAGGCCGAGCTGGATGGCCTGACGCGTGAACGAGAAGGCTCCGGTGATCACGGCCTGGCTGGCGATCAGCGTGGCGAGCGTGGCGAGCACCACCATCGGGATCAGCGCCCAGCTCGGATAGAGGCGGTAGAACGGGTTCTCGATCGCCTCGGGCTGCGCCAAGAGCAGCGCGCCCTGCCCGAAATAGTTCAGGATCAGCGCGGGCTGAACGATGAGCAGCCAGGCCATCTGGATCGGCCTGCGGCCGAAATGGCCGAGGTCGGCGTAGAGCGCTTCGGCACCGGTGGCGGCGAGGAAGACGAAGCCCATCACCAGGAGACCGACGACGCCGTGCGTGAAGATGAAGTGGATGCCGTAGATGGGATTGAGCGCGTAGAAGATGCGCAGATCGTCGATGATGTGGATGAGGCCGCCCAGCGCCAGCACCACGAACCACGTCAGCATCAAGGGCCCGAAGTACTGCGCCACCTTCGCAGTGCCGCGCGACTGCAGCGCGAACAGCATGACGATGATGACGACCGTGATCGGCAGGATCGCGCCTTCGAGATGGGGCGTATAGAGCTTGAGACCTTCCACCGCGGAGAGCACGGTGATGGCAGGCGTCAGGATGGCGTCGCCGTAGAAGAACGCGGCGCCGACCACGCCCAGCAGCAGGATCAACGGCGCGCTGCGTTTCGCGACCGACTGGCCGAGCGCCATCAGCGCGAACGTGCCGCCCTCGCCCTTGTTGTCGGCGTTGAGCAGCACCAGCACGTACTTGAGGGTGACGATCAGCAGCATCGTCCACACGGTGAGCGAGAGGATGCCGAGCACGGCTTCCTCGCTGCCGGCGCCGTGCGACTGCGCGGTCTTCACGGCCTCACGCAGCGCGTACAGCGGGCTGGTACCGATGTCGCCGAAGACGACGCCGATCGAGCCCAGCGCAAGGGGCCAGAGCTGCTTCTTGTTGGGACTGGATTCCGCGCCGGGCGAGGCGGCGAGTGTCTGGGCCATTGAGCGCTTTGTCTCTATCGGCACGCGGGCGCTGGACGAGTGGGCGCGGCTTATACACGTCCGCCGCAAAGGGAGAAAGAGGCGGCGACGACGCTGGTTCCCGCGCGGCACCCGGGGGCGCTCGATGCGTTGCGGTGCCGAGTATAAGGGAAGCGCGGGGAGCGGGGATAAGCCAAAACTAAGCTATTGAAAAGTAACGATCTCGCTCTGAAGCGCCGTCGTTCATCAACGGCGTGGCGGGCCGAGCGGACTGACAACGAAAGTCTAAAGCGCCGATGCCGGCGCCTTTCGACGCCGGCATCGGATTTGCAGCTTGGGCTCTGCCTCAGAGGGTGCAGAGGGCCGCTGCGCTGGACGCGTCGTGGTTGGCGGGGCTTTCCTCGACGTTGAGGGACTTTACCACGCCGTCCTCGACCACCATGGAGTAGCGCTTCGAGCGCACACCCATGCCGCGGGCCGAAAGGTCGATATCGAGGCCGACCTTCTTCACGAATTCGGCGCTGCCGTCGGCGAGCATCGTCACCTTGCCCTCGGCCTTGCCGTCACGGCCCCAGGCCGTCAGCACGAAAATGTCGTTGGTGGAGGTGCAGGCGATGGCGTCGAAACCCTGCGATTTCAGCTTGTCGTGGTTCTGCACGTAGCCCGGCAGATGCTGCTTGCTGCAGACGCCGGTGTAGGCGCCCGGCACCGCGAACAGCGCGACCTTCTTGCCGGCGAAATATTCGGTGCTCTTGACGGGCTTGGGAGCGCCGTCCTCGCCCATGATCATGAACGTAGCCTCGGGCAGGCGGTCGCCGACTTTGATCGTCATCGGTTGAAGTCCTCTCGCAGGGGTGAAAAACGGGGGAAAATCCGGGTGCGGGATGCTCGTCGCCGAGGCTTCGAAAGCATACGCGCCCTTATCTAGGCGCTGAGCGGCGGCAAGCCAAGTCCTGGCTTTTGCGCATTGAGCTGGATCAATGTGCGCTCAGGGAAGCTGCCAGCGCGCCTCGCTAGCGGCCGTACCACCCACCAGGGTGAGCGTAAGAGCCTTGCCTTTCAATTCCTTGGCCGTCGCCGCCGGCAACGCGATGGTGAACACCACGCCGCCGCCGGGTTTCTCGCCGGTGCGCTTGCTCATCGGCACGTAGATGCTGTCGGGAGCCTCCACGAACAGGTCGGCAGCCTCGACCGCGCCCGGGAAACGGGCCTCGACGACCAGCTGCGGCTCCGCCCCTTCCAGCTGCGCCGTGGTCGAGACCACGGTCGGGCGATCTTTTGCGCCGGCGGGAGCCGGGACCGGGACTTGGCGCACGGCGGTCGCGATGGGCTCGGGCAAGGCCGCTGTCGACGCAGCGGCCGGAAGCTCGAGCGAAAGGTTCGCCTGCGCCGGTACGCAGATGTCCTTGCAGATGCCGAACTCGGCTTCGAGCTTGAGCATGATCGGCTGTCCGGGCGTGGCCGCCTTCGCGATCAGGGGGAACACCACGCGATGCTTGTAGCCGATGGTTTCAGCCGCCGGCTCCGGCAGGCGCTGGGGTGCTGGGTACTGCACGCGCACAGAGGCCATGTTCGCGGAGCCCTGCCACTCGAAATTCGGCGGCACACCGGCATCGCCGGGCATGCGCCAGTAGGTCTTCCAGCCGTCGGCGAGCTCGATCTCGACGCCGCCGTTGACCTCGCCAGACGCCTTGCCGGCCACGCCCAGCAGACGCACCCGCGAACCCGCGTGCAGCGGTTGCCAGGGCCCCGCGATAAGCTGCGCCGTAGTGCCGGCCGCGATCGCGTCGTGACACGGCGCGAGCGCCACCGCGCTCAGGGCCAGCGCCACTCCAAAGGTCGCGACACGTAAACGTGGCAAAGCGTTTCTCCATCAGTAGACGCCCGGAAAACCGCAGGGGGCGCGGCGAGCCTGCCTTCCATTAAGGGTTGCCGCATCCCCTGCACAAATCAAGCCCGGCAACAACCTCGTGATCGATCCGGATCCCCCTTCCAGCCTCCTGGTTTAGGCGCTAACCTTGCCCACATGCGTGCACCGCGGAAACGTAAAACGCCCACCGGCGAGGGCTATCTCGAAGGCCAGTTGCTGGTTGCGATGCCTCTGATGACCGATAAGCGCTTCGCAAGATCGGTGATCTACATGCTTGCGCACTCGCACGAAGGCGCCATGGGGCTGATCATCAATCAGCAGGCGCCGAACCTGAATTTCCGCGAGCTCATGAAGCAGCTGAAGATCTCCGTCGCCGATGACGACGAGGTGCTGCCCGAGGCCAACGAGATCAGGGTTCACCTGGGAGGGCCCGTCGACACGCAGCGCGGCTTCGTGCTGCATACGCCCGACTATTGCTCGCAGGATTCCACCCTGTGCATCGACAAGACCATGTCGCTGACGGCGACCGTCGATATCCTGAAAGCGATGGCGGGCGGGCGCGGACCCTCGCATGCCATCCTCGCCCTGGGCTACGCGGGCTGGTCCGCGGGACAGCTGGAGAGTGAGATCCACGCCAACGGCTGGCTGCACTGTCCGGCCGATCCCGAGCTCGTGTTCCATCCCCAGCTCGAGACCAAGTACGAGAAGGCCATGTCGCGCATCGGCATCGACCCCTCGCATCTCGTGAGCGTCGCCGGCCACGCCTGACGGGCGTGCGCGCCTTCCCGCCCGAATTCCCCGACGATCAGCCCTTGCCACCTTCGACCGCAGCCGGCGGGGGCGGTCCGTCGAGATCGCGCGGCGGCGGCGGCGTCGAGCGACGGCCCGCGAGCTTGGCGAGGCTTTCGGCGATGTTCGTGGGCAGCTTCGCCATGTCCTTCATTTCGCCGAGGCGCTGCGTCTGGGTGCGCGGCTGCTGCGGCGCGCCGGACGGCGGCTGCGGCGGCACTCCGGGCGGCTGCGTCGGCGGTCCGGTGCGCACAGGCTGCTGAGGGGGCGCCATGGGCGGAGGCCCACCCGGCGCGCCCGGCGGCGGCGTCATGCGCTGCCCCTGGGTGGTGAGGAACGGCGGTCCGCCCGACTGCGGTCCCGCATGCATCCCCGGCGGCATGCCGGCCGGCGGCGCCGACGGCGAACCTGGCGGCGGTGCTGGCGCACGCGACTGCGTCGTGACCGGACGGGCCTGCGTCGTCTGCTGGGGCTTGCGGTCGTAGGGCCCGCCCGCTTGCGGCGGGGCCTGACCCGGCGCCGCACCCGAAGCCATCGGCCAGCCGTTGAAAGGAACTGGCTTGGCGGCCTCGGGGAAAGGCGGCGGGGGCGGCTGCGGTCCCTTCGTCATGCCGGGCGGCGGCGCCGTTGGCAGCGGAGGCGGCACATAGCTGCCCGGCTGATGCATCGCGGCCGCCGGAGGCGACGGACGGATGCCCGGCGGAATGGGACTGTTGGCATAGGCCGGCGCGTGAGGCTGATGCATCGGCATCGCGCCCGGCGGCGGCTGCGGCCGCGTCTGATACTCGCCGCCGTTGGCCGCCATGGGCGGACGCTGCGGCTCCGGCGCAGGGAACGGCACCGCGTTGTCGACGGGCGCGTCCTCCACCTCATCCTGCTCGGTGCTGGAGAAGCGCTTGCGCAGCAGGCTCTTCTTGATGCGCCGCTCGGCCTTGCGGGCGACGCGCAGCAGCTGCATCACGTCGCGCTCGCCCATCGCCTCGCTGTAGTAGAAGCCCTGGCCGAACTCGCAACCGATGGAGCGCAGGAAGACGACGTCGTCCTCCGTCTCCACGCCTTCCGCGACGACCTTCTTGCCGAGCTCGTGCGACAGGGCCACGACCGACCGCACAATGGTCGAGCCGGTGCCGTCCTGCCCGCTGGCGGCGATGAAGGACTTGTCGAGCTTGATGGTGTCGAAGGTGAACTGGTTGAGGTAGGACAGCGACGAGTAGCCGGTCCCGAAATCGTCGAGCGACAGACCAGCTCCCGCATCCGCCAGCTGGCGCAGCACGGCGGTGGCCTTCTCGGGATTTTCCATCGCGAGCGACTCGGTGATTTCGAGCCGCAACGACCCCTTCGGCAGAACCGCCCGCGCCAGGATATGACGCACCTCGTTGACGAGGTCGGGCTTGAACAGCTGCCGGCTGGAGACGTTGACGCTCACGAACACCGGGTTGTCCGGGCGCGACAGCTCCTTCTGCCAGCGCGCGGCCTCCTGCACGGCGCGCGACAGCACGAACGAGCCGAGCTGCTCGATGAGATCGCTCTCCTCGGCGATTGGAATGAACTCGCCGGGGTTCAGCGTGCCGAGCGTCGGATGCTCCCAGCGCACCAGCGCCTCGAAGCCCGCCAGCGTCTCGGTGGGGAGGTAGAAGATGGGCTGGTACAGCAGCTTCAGCTGCTTCTTCTCGAGGGCCTTGCGCAGGTCGCTCTCGAGTTCCAGCCGCCCGCCCTTCTCGGTGCGCATCTCGTTGGAGAAGATCTCGATACGATCGGTGCCGCCGCGCTTGGCGCGGTACATGGCGATCTCGGCCTCGCGCAGCAGCTCTGCCGGATCCTCGTCGGGGCCGTCGTAGATGGAGATGCCGATCGAGGCCGTCAGCACCACGTCCTGGCCGGCGATGCTGATCGGCGCACGCAGCGAACGACGCACGGCTTCGGCGAGCATCGCCAGCTCGCGCGGATCGGACTGGCTGAGCAGCAGCAGCGCGAACTGATCGCCGCCGACGCGGGCCAGCGTGTCCTGTGGGCCGAGGTTGCGCGCCAGCCGACGCGCCACGGTGAGCAGCAGGCTGTCGCCCACCACCAGCCCGAACGCGGCATTGGCGTTGCGGAACTTGTCGATGTCGACGAACAGAAGCGCCGGGCGCACCAGCGGCTCCAGCGTCGCCCGCTTGGCGGCAATGGCGAGACGATCGAGGAACAGCTCGCGATTGGGGAGGCCGGTGAGCGCGTCGTTCACCGCGTCCTGCAGCAGACGCTCCTGCGCCCGCTTCACATCGGTGATGTCGCGCATCAGGCCGACGCAGCGCAGGTTGCGATGGTCGGACGAGGGCACGCTCGCGGCTTCCAGCTCGAACCAGTGGTAGGAGTTGTCGGCGTGGCGCAGGCGGAATTCCGTTCGCAGCTCGCCGCCCGAGCGCTCCTTGATGGAGTTGAGCAGCAGCTTGAAGCGTTCGCGGTCGGCCGGGTGCATGTGGCGCCCGAAGTCGTCGATCTTGGCGGAGAGCTGTCCGGGCGCGAGCCCGAGGATCGCCTCCACGATCGGGCTGACCTTGATCTCGTCGCGGCGCGCCATCCACTCCCACACCGCTGCACCGGCACCTTCGATGGCCAGCGAGCGCAGCTGGTTCTCGCCCGGCTGCACGCCATAGTGTGGCTCGATACTTCGGAAGGCGTATTGCGTGACCGTGAAGCCGAGCAGCACCACGATCATGACGAGACCGGCGGTGAGGCCGAACACCATCACGTCACCCGCCAGCCGGCCGGCGAGGATCAGCGCCGCGCCGAACATCCACACCAGCAGCAGCGTCCACGTGGGGATCAGCGACAGCGCGCGATCCTGGCCCGCGAGCGCGAGGAACAGCGTCAACGCGGCACCCACGACGGCGATGGCGACGACGGACAGGCGCGCGAAGGTGGCGGCCAGACGCGGATCGAGGAAGGCGACGGCGATCAGGGCGAGCTGCGCGAAGATCCAGAGCCCCAGCAGCATGCGCAGGAAGTTGTTCCAGGCGTTGAGCCTGAGGAACGTGGCGGTGAAGATCAGCAGCGTCGCCGCCATCGTCGCTTCGGCGGCGGCACGATATTGCGCGTTCTCTTCCGGCTTGATGTTGAAGAGCTTGTGCCAGAAGCCGAAGTCCACGCACAGGTAGGCCAGCACGGCCCAGGTGAACACGGAGGCGGCGGGAAAGATCGCCTTGTGATTGGCGGCGAACACGGCCGTCAGGAAGATGGCGAGCAGGCCCGTGATGCCGAGCATGATGCCGTTGAACAGTTGCCGGTCGCGGCTTCTCTGCTCGTACTCGATCGCCTTCCACAGCAGCAGCCGCGTCAGGCTCTCCGATGTCATCTCCGCGACGAAGGTGACGGTCTGACCGGGTTCGATGGTAAGGCGGAAGACGTCGGCGCGGTCGTTCTTGATGCGCTCCGGGACGAAGCCCACCGACGGCGTCACCATCTCGATGCGGCGGCTGTCGAGATCAGGCCATACGACGCCGGAGCCGACGGTGTTGTAGCGGTCTGCCGAGAGCCAGCGCTCGATCGGCTTGTCGGTCGTGTTGGTGAGCGCGAAGACGAACCAGCTGGGATTGGTGCCTGTGGTGCTGGCGCGCACCGACATGCGGCCGCTGACGCCGTCGAGGCCCGGTGCCGTCTCGATCTGCAGCGTGTCGCCCTTGCCGTCGTGCGCCTCGCCGAGGCCGGTGATGTCGATCCGGTCGAACTCGTTGTCGATCTTGATGGATTTGAGCGCGTAGGCGCCCGGCATGGCGACCAGGAGGGCGAATGCGGTCGCAATGAGCATAAGGGCGGCGCGCCAGGCATGGGTCTGCGTCGGGATGTGCCCGTGCCGCTCGCCCTCCCGGTGCTGTGCCATCCCCCTCGCCATCAAGTCCTTCAAGTCTCTGTACCGTCGTCAGAAATGCGCGCGTACAGATCGTGGTCCTGCCACAAGCCTTCGATCTTGAGGTAGCGCCGGGCGCGACCCTCGTGCACGAAGCCGGCTTTCGTAAGGACGCGCGCGCTGGCCACATTCGCGGGCATGCACGCAGCCTCCAGCCGGTGCAGTCCGAGATTGCTGAACGCGTGTCTCGTCAAAGCCTTAACGGCGTCCGTCATATAGCCCTTGTTGGCATGAGGAAGGCCGATCCAGTAGCCCACCGACGCCGCTTGCGCCACTCCACGACGCACGTTGCTCAGGGTTATGCTTCCAAGCAACGTCCCATCCGCTTTGTGCACGACAAAATAGGCGTAGCCCTGGTCTTCCCGTGTATCCCACTGGTACTGCCGCAACCGGCGGCGGAAGGCCGAGCGGGACAGTTCATCGCGCGCCCACTGCGGCTCCCACACGGCAAGGTAGGCGCGACTCTGCGCCCGCAACTGAGCCCAGGACGTGTAGTCGCTCATTGTCGGCGGCCGCAGAGCGACAGAGGCGCCACGCACCTCCGTTTCGACATCGAACCCCGTGGACCGCAGGAAGGCCATCTTCGCCTGCTTCCCCTCCTCGTGTCACGCCGCCTTCTGCGCAGCCGCTTTTTCCGCCTGGGTGGCGTAGGCCGCACTCGTCGGCCCCGCGCCGACCACGGCCACCGATGCTGGACCGGCAATCAGCCCCTCGGCAAAAGCGCGCGTCGCCTCGGGCGTGACGCCCTCGATCTTCTCCACCAGTTCCGCCGTCTCGACGAGACGCCCGAACAACAGCAGCTGGCGGGCCATCTGCTCGGCACGGGCACCGGAACTCTCCAGGCCCATCAGCAGCCCCGCCTTGATTTGCGCCTTGGCGCGCGCGACCTCCGCGATGCTCGGCGCCTCCGCCGCGGCCTTCGCGAATTCCTTGCCCACGACGTCGATCAGCTCTCCCATCGCGTCGTGGCCGGTGGCCGCGTGGACGCCGAACATGCCGGTATCCGCCAGCGCCCACATGCTCGAATAGATGGCGTAGCAGAGACCCCGTTTCTCACGCACTTCCTGGAACAAGCGGGAGGACATGCCGCCTCCGAACAGGCCGGAGAACACCTGGCCCGTATAGAACTCCGTCGTGCGATACGAGGGGCCGGCGAACCCCATGACGAGATGGCTCTGCTCGAACGGCTTCGGAGACGTGCGGGCGCCGCCGACGTACAGGGCCGGATCGAATCGCTGCCCACTGCCACCGATCATGCCCGCGAATAGGGCTTCGGCGTGGCGCACGATGTCGTCGTGGCGCAGGTTGCCGGCTGCCGACAGCACCATGCGGTCGGGCGTGTAGTGGGTCGTGAGGAAGAGGCGCAGGTCCTGGGCCGTGAACCGGGTCACGCTGTCGGCGGTGCCCAGGATGGGGCGGCCGAGCGGCTGCGCCGGGAAGGCTGCCTCCTGCAGCAGCTCGTAGGCAAGCTCGTCCGGACTGTCGCGGGTGCCGGCGATCTCCTGCAGGATCACCTCGCGTTCGCGCTCGAGTTCGTCTTCCGAGTATCGGGGCGCCTGCAGGATGTCGGCGAGGATATCGAGGGCGAGGCCCACATCCTCCTTCAGGATGCGCGCGTAGTAGGCGGTGGTCTCGAGGCTGGTCGCGGCATTGAGTTCGCCGCCGACCGCCTCGATCTCCTCCGCGATGCTGGCGGCCGTGCGCCGTGCTGTGCCCTTGAAGGCCATGTGCTCCAGCAGGTGGGAGATGCCGTGCTGGTCCTCGGCCTCGTGACGCGCGCCGGCTGCCACCCAGATGCCGAGCGACACCGTCTCGACGTGCGGCATGTGATGCGTGACGACGCGCATGCCGTTGCGCAAGGTGGAGACGTTGGTGAGGGCGCCGCTCATGCCGCGCCTCCCATGCCGCTGCGGGCGGCCACGTAGGACTTCACTTTGGCAGGGTCGTTGGGCAGGACATCGAAGCGCTCGCGGTCCGTGAGCAGGTCGGCGAGCCGCGGCGGCAGACCGGGACGCACGCCCGTGATCGCCTCCATCGCCTCGGGAAACTTCGCAGGATGGGCCGTGGCGAGCACGACGCGCGGCGTGACGGAGCGCGGCAGCGTCTTCTCCGCCGCGACGACGCCGCAGGCCGTATGGGGATCGAGCAGATAGCCGCTGCCTTCGCGCACGCGCCGGATGCAGGCTGCCACCTCGTCCTCGCTGGCGCTGGCGGCGGTGAAGTCCTCGCGCAGGCGCGCCGTCACCTTGTCGCCCAGGCTGAAGCGGCCGGACTGGGCCAGCTCGCCCATGCGGCCGCGCACCCAGGTCGGGTCACGACCCGCCGCCTCGAACAGATAGCGCTCGAAATTCGAAGAGATCTGGATGTCCATCGACGGCGACGTGGTGGCGCTGACGCCGCGCACTTCGTACACGCCCTCGGCATGTGCGCGACGCAGGATGTCGTTGTCGTTGGTGGCGATGGCGAGCTTGTCGATGGGCAGCCCCATGCTGCGCGCCGCGAAACCCGCGAAGATGTCGCCGAAGTTGCCCGTCGGCACGGCGAACGACACCTTGCGATGCGGCGCGCCGAGCGCCGCGCCGGCGACGAGGTAGTAGGTGATCTGCGCGACGATGCGCGCCCAGTTGATCGAATTGACGCCGGCGAGCCGCACGCGGTCGCGGAAGGCGAGGTCGTTGAACATCGCCTTCACCAGCGCCTGGCAGTCGTCGAAGTTGCCGTCGATGGCGACGGCATGCACGTTGTCCTCGCGCGCCGTGGTCATCATGCGGCGCTGGACATCCGAGACGCGACCGTTCGGGAACAGGATCACGCAGTTGACGCGCGTGGAGCCGCGGAAGGCTTCGATCGCGGCGCCGCCGGTGTCGCCGGAGGTAGCGCCGACGATGGTGGCGCGCTCGCCGCGCATCGCGAGCACACGGTCCATGAGGCGGGCGAGCAGCTGCATCGCCACGTCCTTGAAGGCGAGGGTCGGCCCGTGAAACAGCTCCAGCACGAACAGATTGCGATCGATCTCGACCAGCGGCGTCGTGGCGGCGTGCCCGAACCGCGCGTAGGCGGCGCGTGCGAGGCTCATGATCTCTTCGCGCACACCCGCGCCAGGGGCGGCGAAGCGGGCCACCGTATCGCCCGCCACGTCGGCGAACGGCTTGCCGGGGATGGCCGCGATCTCGGCGGCGGACAGCTTCGGCCAGGCCTGCGGCACATAGAGGCCGCCGTC
>Ga0190269_10001347_pt1 | contig 11819 bp, 9 predicted proteins | sample Popmic249IS_FD_133749 | JGI IMG/M metagenome (GOLD analysis project Ga0190269, IMG submission 133749) | Populus adjacent soil microbial communities from riparian zone of Blue River, Arizona, USA - 249 IS | ecosystem: Environmental > Terrestrial > Soil > Riparian zone | place: USA: Arizona...
ATGCCGCCGTCCGCTGCAGCTGCACCCGATGCGCCGGCCGTGCCCCGCCTGCCGGGAGCAGACATGCCGCCTTGACCAGCTGTGCCGCCGTCAGCGCGCATCTGGGAGCCGGTGCGTACGTCGGAGCTGCTCGTAACGCCGCCATCAGATGCTGGCACGAAGGCTTCGCCGCCGAGACTTGGCAGAGAGTGCGGGTCGATATCCGCTCTCCAACACTCGCCGTCGTAGCAAGTCTCCTGATCGCTGCAGTCCAGGCTCCGCTCATCGAGACAGTCCGCGCTGAACACGAGCCGCAGCTCCAGCGTGCGCTGCGCGACAAAGCCGCTGTGCGCGCGCAGCTCCGCGATCAGCGTCTCCCCTTCGTAGAGCGTCGCCCTGATCCGATACGAGCGCCGTGCGTCGTTGTTGCGAGGCACGAGAGCGATGCTGTACGGCCAGGATGGCATCGCGCCGTCGGCGGTCGAGAACGTCTCGGTGTACGGCACGCCATCGAGCTGGTCGAGCTCGCTCCGGCTCTCGAACTCGACGTCCAGCTCAGTCGCGCGTGCGCGCACCTCGTCGTCGGCATCGATCACCAACATGACCTGCGTGCGCGGGTCACTGGCTTTGCATGCGCCGCTGAGCGCGGCAATCATCGCGCACAGCGCGAGACAGGTGGTGAGACCACGGGGTCGTTGTCTGCCTAACATGGCTCTCCGGCTATTGCCCCAACGTCAGCACTTGGATCGAAAGACCGGTGTTTCCCGGTACCGCAGGCTCAGGTCCTGATTGCCCAGCGGTAAGCGCGATCGCTGTCACCGCGCCGCCGACCACCACAGCACTGACGATCGTCCAGAACCACCATTGCTGCAGCACGCCATCGCGCTGCGTGTCAGCAGGTTGTGGCGTGATCGGAGACTGGCCCGACGGATCGCCAGTCGCTTCCGAAGATGTCAGCGTTGCAGCGGCAAGCTCGGGCGTCGGTGTGGTGGGCTGCGATGACTCGCGCGCCTGAGCTTGATCGTTGGGGACCAGCGTGAGCTCGAGCCGGGTGGTCTTGCCGCCCTCGACAGAGAGGGTTCGATGGATCGAGCGATAGCCGGGCGCATGGATGCTCAGATCGTGCGTGCCGAGGTCAAGCTTCAGCTCGCCTTCGACGTGCTGCCCATCCAGCGTGATGCTCGCCTGTGCTTCTGGCGGTTTCACCCGAATGGTCAGTCGCCCGATGAACTTCTCGACCCGCAAGAGCAGCCCGAGCACCTCGTGGCGTTGCTCCTCGGAGAGCGGTGAGCGCAGCTCGACGAGCGCCGCGTTCAGCTCCTTTTGCGCGCGGACATACTCTTTCAGCTCGAACGAAACCTTGCCCATACCGCGCAGCGTGCGCGCGCTCGGCCGCAGTGCGTGGGCCTGCTCGAAGAGCACGCGAGCCTCTGCCCAGTTGCCCGAGTCGAACTCGAGCACGGCGCCCTCGATCACCTTCTTGTACTCGTCTGGCTTGGTGGTCTGCGCGAACGCCGTGAGGTGGGCGCATAACAGCAGCCCAAGCAGCGTGATCTGAAGTGCGATCAATCTAAGCGGAGTCAAAAAATGTTCCCCCAAAGCTCGAAGCCATCCCCTAAGCAAAGCCGGGCCGTTAGTCAACGGCGCAGCGCGCAAATGCATAGCATGTCGATCTGTTAGTGCAGCCGGGCAGCAGCTGAGCGCGGCGGGTAGGATACGACCCTAGCTCTGAGCTAGGGCCGCTCTGCCAGGGTGTGCATCAAAGCTGGCGGTAGATGCTGGCGATGAGAGCAGCAGAGGACGATTTAGGCAGGCGCAGTGAAATAGGCGTCGCGCTGCTGCTGACGGCGGCGGAACACATACGCATGGCGAAAAACAGAGGTCAGTGCCGTCAACTTCAAGCGATGGGTGAGGCGGTGCGCAGCCAGGTTCGAGGCTGGCGATTTCCGCATGGGCGACGGGAGCTGGTTGCACTCACTTTGCAACTCAAACCCGAACGAATCCCGCGTCATGAACCGACGAAGCAGCCTCTCTTGCGCGCTGGCTGTCTGTGCGCTCACCGCTGTCAGCTGCGGATCCTCCGCAGCTGACAGCGCTTCCAACGCTCCGCGTCCTGGTCCGGCTTCGCTGCCGCAGCTAGCAGAGGCGGTGATCCCAGGCTCGACCGCGCTGTACTCCGCGCCAGATGGAGGCGTCGCGGATCCAGCGACCCCGCCCAGCACGCCCGCACCTGCCAGGGCAGCTGCGCGCTATCCAGTCGGCACCACGAGCCTGACCTTGGCTGTCGGCGCGACTCGGCGCGTTCCCGTGCAGCTCTGGTATCCCGCGGTCGAATCCGCGCGCGCAGAAGCCGAATCAGGTCGCTCCGTCCTGGAGTTCGAGCCGCCCGGCCCCGCGCGCGAGCAGTGGGCGCGCTTGAACGAGCAGGCCACGCCGTACTACACGCAGCGCGTGATGCACGCGGCAGACGCGCCGAAGAGCGCCGAAGAGCCTGCACGCTTTCCGCTCGTGGTGATCTCGCACTGCAACGACTGCCTGCGCTTCAGCTATATGGTCGTGGCAGAGCAGCTCGCCGCTCATGGCTTCATCGTCGGCGCGCCCGATCACATCGACAACACGCTGTACGACGCGCTCGCTGGCACCTCGGTCGGCGTAGATCTGAACGACTTCCTCGAACAACGCCGGCTCGATATCCTCGCGCTCACCGACGCACTGCTCGACCCCGAAGCGGAGGTCATTCCCGATCATCTGCGCGGCCGAGCGGATCCTGCGCGCGTCGGCATGGTCGGGCACAGCTTTGGCGCGCTGACGGCCGCTTATGCGTCTACGCGCGATCCGCGCATCCGAGCGATCGGCATCCTCGCGATGGTCGCCTCCTTGGACAATCGCCTGCCGGTTGCGGGCGATCAGCTCGCCGCGCGTGTGATGTTGCAGCCGCTGTCCAAGCCTGCGCTGTTCTTGCTCGCCGAAGAGGACCGCCTGGCCCTGTTCGGCATCAACGACATTCTGCGCGAAAACTTCAAGAACTACCCGACGCGCGCCTGGCTCGCGACCCTGGCGGACGCGGGACATTATTCGGTGACGAACCTGTGCGGCATCGTCGATGTGTACGCTGACGGCTGCGGACCCGGCGTACGCGTCGGCAATCTGTTCGAGAGGTTTACCTATCTGAACATCGACCTCGCGACCGATCTCACGGCGCAGCTCGTGCGCAGCTTTTTCGAGCAGGAGCTAAACGGTCAGACCGAGACCAGCCTCGCGCAGATCGCAGCGCGCGCATCGGCGGTGCTGAAAGTATCCGAGCGTGCGCCGTAGCGCGCCCGTGCAAACTTCAACGACACCACCCGGTAGGCTTGGCGCGCGCCGATACGCCGTGTACATCCGCCTGCTGAATGCGACTGTTCGCGGCGACTCTGTTTGGCCTGCTAGTATTCAGCCAGCGGGCGCTGGCCAACGACGCTCACGACCTCACACTTTCATGGAGCGCGCCGGAGGGCTGTCCTGGGCTCGCCGAGCTGCAAGCAGGGCTCAGCACGCGACACAAACATCCGGTGCAGCTCGGGCCGGATGCGCCGCTGCAGGTCGATGCGACTGTCACGCGCGATCGCGAGGGCTTTCGCCTCGAGCTCGTGACGCATACCGAGACCGGCGACTCGCGACGCGAGCTCTACACGCAGAGTTGCAACGAGCTCGCGCGTGCGACCTTGCTCGTCGCGAGCTTGCTCTTGAGCACGCCGTCTGCAGCGCCAGCGCCCGCGGAGCAGAGCCCGCATATGCCGGCAGCGTCTCGCACCCGAGTCTCGTGGCATGCGACCGTGGCCGGTGTCGTAGATGCCGGTAGGCTCGCTGTCTTTGCGCCAGGCGCGACCGTCAAATTTGGCGTGGACCTCGATGCGGTCAGGCTGCGGGTGGGTGCGCTGTATCTCGCGCCACGTTCGGTGGCGATCGCACAGGCGCCAGGCGCCGAAGTCGTGCTGCAGCTAATGGCGGCCGAGACCTCGCTGTGTTACGGCTGGACCCGTGCGCCGAGGGTGTCTTCATGTGCCTATGCAGAGCTCGGGTCGTTGCGCGCCCAGGGTAGGGGTTTGGCGCAGGACGAGAAAACCGCGAGCCTGTGGCTGGCCGGTGGCCTCGGACTGCAGCTCAGCGTCGGGCTCGCGCAGTGGCTCGACCTCGAGGGTGAGCTCTCGCTGGGCGTCCCTTGGCAGCGTGCGCAACTTGCGACACGCGATCTCGGCATCGTGTATCGAGTATCGGCAGTGTACGGTCAGCTTCAGGTGGGGTTCAGTGCTCATCTCCCCTGAAGATGCGCTTTCCCGCATGGATGGCATACCCGTCCTGCACTCACAGCAGACCTTATGCGTTCGATAAGCCTGGTCGGAACGCCAAATCGAGATGCGCGCGCGCAGACGCCAGCGCAGTCGACGGAGCTGCGCGTCGATCAGGTGTACGAGGCGCACGTCGACTTCGTCTGGCGTTCGGCGCGCAGCTTGGGCGTGCGCGAGATGAACATCGACGATGTCGTGCAGGAGGTGTTTGTCGTCGTGCAGCGCAGGCTGGCTGAGTTCGAGGGGCGCTCGGACATCAAGACCTGGCTGTTCGGGATCACGCGGCGCGTGGTGCGAGCGCACGTACGCCAGCAGATCCGAAGCCGCACCCAGACCGAAACGTCTGCTGATCTGCCCGATCCGAACGCCCCTTGCGCCGAATCCCAGCTCGCCTCGCTGGAGGGCGCGCGCCTCTTGTACGCGCTGCTCGACGAGCTGGACGCCGACTTGCGCGAAGTATTCGTGCTCTCCGAGCTCGAAGAAATGTCCGGCCCAGCGATCGCGGAAGCGCTCGACCTAGAGCTGAGCAACGTCTACGCCCGAGTACGCAGAGCCCGCCTAGCCTTTGAAGCAGCCCTCAAGCGGCACCGCGCCCGACAAGCGAGGACCGCATGAGCGCGCTTCGTCCAGCAGCGCTGCGCGCGCCATGGCATCCAGCGCGCGAGGCCCGCGTGTGCGCCACGTACGCTCGCCGCGGTATTCGCGTCTGGCGCGGGGGCGCCGCCGCCGGCCGCGCCCGCCGAGTGGGGTCTGCATGAGCGAGCTTGGCTCTGATGCTCGCGACTTGATCGCGCAGGCGCGAGAGCAGCGGTCGGAGCTGCTTGGTCCGAGCGCCGAGCAGCGGGCGCAGTTGCGTGAAAAGCTGGCGCCGCTCTGGGCGGCCGAAGCTTCGCAGCCAATGGCGGCTTCTGCCAGGGCCCGTTGGAAGCTCGGCTCGGTCGCCTTTCTCGCCGGCCTTGGCCTGCTCGGTTGGTGGTCCTCGCTGTCGCGCGAGCTTGGGCAGTCGTCGTCGCAGCTCACAGCTGCGGAGCGCGAGACTGCTGCGAGCGCGGCCTCGCACGGCGTCGAAGCGCGGCGGATGCACAGTCATGCCGATCAAGCCGCGGCGCGCGTCAGCGAAGCAGCGCAGTCGTGCGACCCGGGCTTCACGCTTCGGGCAGGCTTGTGCGCGCCGGATGCCGCGGACGCTCCGAGTCAGCCGCTCACAGCGGCAGGCGCGCGCAAGCCAAAACGCGTGGCGCCAGCGCCGACGGAAGGGGCTGTTGTGGCTCACAAGCCCGCACCGGCTGCGGCAACACGCACCGAAGCCAAGCGGCCACCGGCGACCGCGTCCGCAGCGAGTGCCGCGCCGGACTCGCTTGTGGGACTCCCCCACGCGGACGAGCAGCCTCGTGCGGTTCGCGGCAGTGCGCGCCAGCAGCCCTCCGCCAGCTCACGCGTGCCACTAAAGGCGGCGGAAGCTCGCACGCCAGAGCGCGCAGTGGACACAGACGCTGATCCCGGACCGCCTTCGATCGACGGCGAGCTCGAGCTGCTCGGCGCTGCGCAGGCCGCGCTGCAAAAGCAGCGCCCCTCGCGTGCGCTTACGTTGTTGCAGGAGCACGCGTTCCGCTTCCCGACCGGCGCGATGGTCGAAGAGCGCATGGCCATGCAGGCCCTCGCCTTGTGCGCGCTGCAGCGGCGTCATGCCGCGCAGACCGTGCTCTCGAACTTAGAAGCGCGCGGCTCGCACTCACCACTCTTGCCGCGCGTGCGCAATCAGTGCGGACTATGACGATGCGCGCCGCACAGCAGATCTTGTACGTCGGCTTGCTCGCAGCGATCGGCTGCCAATCGCCCACGCTATGGGTGGGCACGGCGCTCGCGCCCGACGCTGGCGCGGCGCCTGCTGCAGCGGAGGAGGGGCTCTCGGAGCCGCAGCCAGAAGCGGCACAGACAGGGGGCGTGGGGGGGCAGCTACGTGGAGGGGCGGCGGGGGATGTGCCAGTGCGCACGCAAGCAGCTGGAGCGAGCGGCGCAGCGCAGCCAGCAGCGGCAGGTCGCACTGGAAACGCTGCGCCCGATGCAGGCACGCCCGACCAACCGTTAGATCGAGACGAAGACGCAGGCACGGCTCCACCCGAGCCCCCAAAGCCCGCCAAGCTCCCGACCATCGAGGGCTCGTGCCCCGACATGAGCAAACCGGGCACGTACATGTTCAGCAGCGCGAGCGGCCGCAGCCTGATGGTCGACATCATGATCGCACAGGATGCGAAGAGCCGGCCGGCACCGGGCGGTCCGCTGATCATGTACTTCCACTCGCTCGGCGGCGTCTCGGGCGAGGTCACGCGCGCGTTCGGTCAAGCCGCGATCGACCAAGTCATCGCGCAAGGAGGTGTCGTCGCGTCGTTCACCGCAAGCACCTGCCTGCGCTGCGGCTTGGCGGACGACGTAGTCTGGTACGAGGAAGACGACGAGGTCGGCGATCAAGTCGTCGCCTGCAGCATGCAACACGCGCGAATCGATCCCCGGCGCATCCACGCGATCGGCTTCAGCTCCGGTGCGCTGCACAGCATGCACCTCGCGCTCGCGCGCTCCAGCTACATCGCGAGCGTCGTCTCGTTCAGCGGCGGTCGGCCCGCTGGATCACTGGTACCCGAAGACCCTACAAACAAAGTGCCGGCGCTGCTCGCCTACGGCCGCGAAGGGCTCGACAACGCGTTCGTCGACTTCAACATCACGAGCCGCGACTGGTACAACATGTTCGCGCCGCAGGGTTATTACGCGCTGCTCTGTGACCATCAACGAGGCCACGCCATTCCCGAAGAGCTCGTCCCGCACGCGCTGCGCTTCTTCATGGATCACCCTTACCAGGTGAGCCCAGAGCCGTACCTCAGGACCGTTCCCACCACGTACCCAAGCTTCTGCAAGAACGGCCCACCTTAGGGCTCGAGCGCATCGCGCGGGTCGCCGTTCGATGTTCGAGGACCCGCGCGCGCGAATGACGTGGCCAGCCCGTTCAGCTCTTCGGCTGAACCACTGGCATGGAGCTGGTGAGGCCGCCGTCCACTGCGAGGAACTGGCCGTTGACGTACGAGGCTTCGTCGCTCGCGAGGAACAGCGCCGCGTTCGCGATTTCTTCAGGCTGACCTGCGCGCAAGAGCGGGTTGAGCTGACCGACCTTGTGGGTCTTGTTGGTTGCGCGCGCATAGTCGAAGATCGGCTTTGTCATCCCGGTCTCGATCAAACCCGGGCAGATTGCATTGACGCGAACGCCGGTGCCGCGCAGCTGATTGGCCGCGATCTGTACGAGATTGATGACGCCTGCTTTGCTCGCGCTGTAGGCCACCGGGCCTGCGCCGAAGCGCAAGCCGGCGACGGATGCCGTGCAGATGATCGAGCCTCTGCCCTGCTTCGCGAGGTGCGGCGCCGTGTACTTGATCGCGAGGAACGGCCCGATCAAGTTCACGCGCAAGATCTCCTGGAACTGCTCGACCGAGGTCTCCGAGATCAAGTGGCTGCCGCCGCTGATGCCTGCGTTCGCATACACCACGTCGAGGCCGCCGAGCTTCGCCACAGCCTCGTCGACGAGCGCGATCACGTCCGACTCTTTGCCCGCGTCGACGCGCCGTGCGAACACCTTGCCGCCGTCAGCTTCGATGAGCTTGCGCGTTTGCTCCAAGCCTTCTTCCGACCAATCCGCGATGAAGACGCTCGCGCCTTCTTGTGCGAAACGCCGGGCACTCGCTCTACCGATGCCGCTGCCTGCTCCCGTAACGATCGCGCGCTTGCCTTCGAGTCGAGTGCCCATGCTGTTTCACCGTTTCTTTCGTAAGTCGCTAGTGGTCGAGGATACTTACTGACGAGTGAAGGTCTTGCCCTGCTCAGCGAGCTGCTTCAGCAGGTTGCTGGGCTTCCAGCTCTCACCGAACTGCTTCTCGTAGCCCTTGATGCTCTCGTACACTTTCGCGAGGCCGATGCTGTCCGCCCAGAACATCGGGCCACCGCGGTACACGGGCCAGCCGTAGCCGTTGATCCACACCACGTCGATGTCGCTCGCGCGCTGCGCGATGCCCTCTTCGAGGATCTTCGCGCCCTCGTTCACCATCGAGTACAAGCAGCGCTCCAAGATCTCTTGGTCGCTGATCTTGCGCTGCGGCTTGCCCGACTTCTTCGCGAACTCCGTGACCAGCTCCGCAACGACAGGGTCGATGCTGCGCTCGCGCGTCTGCGGATCGTACTTGTAGTAACCCGCACCGGTCTTCTGACCACGACGACCCAGCTCGACGAGCTTGTCGCGCAGGACCGTGTCGGGCTTCGACGTCTCTGCCGACCAGCCGATGTCGAGACCCGCAAGATCTCCCATCGCGAACGAGCCCATCGGCATGCCGAACTCTTCGAGCACGCGATCTACATCCCACGGCATCGCGCCTTCTTCGATCAGGCTCATCGCCTGATCGCGACGCGCTGCGAGCATGCGGTTGCCGACGAAGCCGTAGCAAACGCCGACGAGCACAGGAATCTTCTTGATCGTCTTGCCGAGCGCCATCGAGGTCGCGACGACATCCTTCGCCGAGTCCTTGCCGCGCACGATCTCGAGCAGCTTCATGACGTTGGCCGGGCTGAAGAAGTGCAGGCCGATCACGTCGCTCGGACGCTTGGTCGCCGAAGCGATCTCATTCACGTCGAGGTAGCTCGTGTTCGTCGCCAAGATCGCACCGGGCTTCACGATGCCGTCGAGCTTGCTGAACAGCTGCTTCTTGATGTCCATGTTCTCGAAGACCGCTTCGATCACGAGATCACTGTCAGCGACCTTCTCGAGCTCGAGCGAAGGCGTGATCAAGCCCATGCGCTTTTCCACGGCTTCCTGCGTCATCTTGCCTTTGCTGGCCGTGCGCTCGTAGTTGCCGCGAATCACCTTGAGGCCGCGATCGAGGAACTCTTGCTTCGTCTCGATCAGCGTCACGGGGATGCCCGCGTTCAGGAAGTTCATCGCGATGCCGCCACCCATCGTGCCTGCGCCGATGATGCCGACCTTCTTGATCGGACGCTCTTTGACGTCGGAGCCGATGTCCGAGACCTTTGCGGCCTCGCGCTCGGCGAAGAAGTAGTAGCGCTGGGCCTTTGACTCGTTGCTCGCGCGCAGCGCAGCGAAGCTGTCGCGCTCGAACTTCAAGCCTTCATCGAAAGGCTTCTGCACAGCGGCTTCGACGCACTGGATGATCTTCTCTGGCGCGGGGAAGCCGCGGTTCTTCTTGCCCTGGCTCTTCCTGAACTTCGCGAAGAACTCCGGCGTGCCTTCGCCGAGCTTGTCTTTCAGGTCGCGGATGCGACGCAGCGGGCGGTTTTCTGCGATCAGCTTCTCGGCAAACTTCACGGCCTGTGCTTCGAGCTCGCCGGTGCCTTCGAGCAGCTCATCGACCAAGCCGAGCTTCAGCGCTTCTTGCGCGCCGATCGGGTCGCCCGAGATCATCATGTTGAGCGCGCGCTCCAAGCCGATGAGGCGCGGCAAACGCTGCGTGCCACCAGCGCCCGGCAAAATACCGAGCTTCACCTCGGGCAGGCCGAGACGCGTGCTCGGCACGGCCACGCGATAGTGACTGGTGAGCGCGACCTCGAGGCCACCGCCCAGCGCAGTGCCGTGCAGAGCGGCAACGACGGGCTTGCTCGCGTTCTCGATCGCGTCCATCACCTCGGGCAAGGAGCGGCCTTCCGGCGGCAGGCCGAACTCGCGGATGTCGGCGCCGGCGATGAAGGTCTTGCCCGCGCAGACGAGCACGATGGCCTTGGCACTGGCGTCCTGGTTGGCGCGGCTGATGGCGTCATAGAGGCCGTCGCGGACCCCTCGACTGAGGGCGTTCACCGGTGGGTTGTTGACGCGTACGACCGCCACTGCGCCACGTGTTTCCAGATCGACAACGTCATTCACCTTCGTCATGACCGCTCCTTATGCCTCTTGCTTCACTCGCGCCGAATGCTCTGTGGCTGACCTCGCCAGCTTCGGGCTGGCTGCGATCTAATCCAGTTCAGGCGGCATTGCGAGGGGCTTCTGGCGCGCGGATCGACCGACCGTGTGGCTGCTGACAATGCCTGCGCGCTTCGTGTTTGAACTGAGGGCTGAACCCAAGTAGTGTCAAAACTGTCTCGCGACGCTGTGCTTAGCAGCGACAGCTGTCGCGCATAAGCCATTCGCGCCGATGTCATGACCAGCGACGACGAGTACACTCAATACCCGGGTGCGCAAGCTCCCGATCGTACGCGCTCCGTGGATTCGAACGGCTTGCGCCTGGCCGTGTACGAGTGGGGGGACGAGGATGACCCGCCCGTGCTGCTCGCCCACGGCGGCTTCGATTTTGCGCGCACGTTCGATGTGTTCGCGCCGATGATCGCAGAAGCGGGCTATCGGGTGGTCTCCTGGGACCACCGCGGGCACGGCGACTCGCAGCATGCGCAGCTGTACAGCTGGCAGGCGGATGTCCGTGATTTGCTCTGCGTCGTGAACGACGTGTCGCGCGAGCCGGTGCCGGTGATCGGGCACTCGAAAGGCGGTGCGCTGCTGGTGCACACCATCGAAGCGATGCCGCATCGGTTTTCGCGTTTCGTAGCGATCGATGGGCTGCCGTTTCGCAGGCCACTGCCGGACGTGGCCGAGCGCGAGCGCGTGCTGTCGATGCACGACGAGGTCTCGAACTGGCTGGACCATCGGCAGCGGGCGGCGGCACTGTCGCGTAAACCCGGTACGATCGATAACTTGGCGCAGCGGCGATCGCGTATGAATCCGCGCTTATCGCTCGATTGGCTGCGCTATCTGGTGCATCAGGGTGCGCGCGAGGACGCCGACGGTTGGCGCTGGAAGATCGATCCGAGCTTGCGCATGGGCGGTTTCGGTCCGTGGCGGTCGCGCTGGCTGACGGATCGCTTGCCTGGTTTTCCGATTCCGCTGCTGGCGATCTTGGGCACGGAGAACGAGCCGATGGGATGGGGCGTGCGGCGTGAAGACATCGCGCCGTATCTGCCTGCGAGCGCGCGCGTCGAGGTGATGCGCGACACCGGCCACTTCATTCATATCGAGCATCCGCACGAGACGGCCTCTTTAGTTCTGGATTTCTTGGAAGCATGACCGCACCGCAATCCACTGTGTTCCTGCAGCACAATCGCGTTCGTCTGGCGCTTCATACGTTGCGCGCGACCGAGGGCAGGGCGCTCTTACTCTTGCATGGTCTCGGTGAGGCGTCGCCTGCGCGTGAGCCGACCGAGCTGGTGGAGTGGCCCGGGCCGATCTACGCGCTGGATTTTACAGGACACGGTGCTTCGACGGTTCCTCAGGGCGGTGGTTACACGTGCGAGCTGCTGATGGCGGACGTGGACATCGCGCTGGCCCGGCTGCACGGCGCGACGCTGATGGGTAGGGGGCTCGGGGCGTATATCGCCTTGCTAGCCGCTGGAGGGCGTGCCGACCGCGTTCGTGGTGCGATCTTGCGCGATGGGCCGGGCCTGGCAGGAGGCGGGCCGTCGTTCAACTCGCCGTTCATC
>Ga0190269_10001348_pt1 | contig 11815 bp, 8 predicted proteins | sample Popmic249IS_FD_133749 | JGI IMG/M metagenome (GOLD analysis project Ga0190269, IMG submission 133749) | Populus adjacent soil microbial communities from riparian zone of Blue River, Arizona, USA - 249 IS | ecosystem: Environmental > Terrestrial > Soil > Riparian zone | place: USA: Arizona...
ACCGCGCGCATTTCGGTGAAGAAGTCACGCGCTGCGTGTACGAGCATAAGCGCTGGCAGATCGAGACCGCGCGCGGACGCCGCGATCAAGCCGACGTGGTGGTCGCAGCCACTGGCGTCACACATCATCCGCGCCTGCCCGAGCTGAAAGGCATCGAGAGCTTTCAGGGCGCAGCGTTCCACACGGCGCGCTGGGATCACAGCGTAGCGCTCGACGGCAAGCGCATCGGCGTGATCGGCACGGGCTCGACTGCTGTGCAGCTGGTGGCTGCGCTCGTGCCACGCGCCGCCAAGCTGAGCTTGTTCCAGCGCACCGCGCAGTGGATAATGCCGCAGGACAACCAGCCCTACGACGACGCCACGCGCACCGGGTTTCGCGACCAACCGGAGCTGCTGCAAAAGCATCGCGAGCATCTCTTCAAGCGCTTCGCGATGAACTTCTCGGACGCGGTGATCGACGTCAATTCGCCGCAGCTGCAGGTGATAGAGCAGGTCAGCCGCACGCACCTCGAGACGGCGGTCGCTGATCCTGTGCTGCGCGAGAAGCTCCGGCCCAACTACCGAGCGGCCTGCAAGCGCCTGATCATCTCCTCGCAGTTCTATCCCGCGATCCAGCAGCCGAACGCGGAGCTCGTCACGGAAGGCATCGAGCGCATCGAGCCGAACGGCATCCGGACGCGCGATGGGCGCCTACACGAGCTCGACGTGCTCGTGTACGCGACGGGGTTTCGAACCGATCAGTTCATCCGGCCCACCGAAGTGCGCGGTCGCAGCGGCGCGCGGCTCGACGAGATCTGGGGCGGAAGCCCCACGGCGTATTTGTCTGTCGCGGTCCCAGACTTTCCGAACTTCTTCTTGCTCAACGGTCCGAGCAGCCCGGTCGGCAACTTTTCGCTGATCGAGGTCGCCGAGCTGCAGATGCGCTATGCGCTGCAGCTCGTCGAGAAGCTTCGCGACGGCGTGTGCAGCGAGATCTGCGTGAGCAAGCATGCCGCGGACAGCTTCGAGACCGAGCGCGTCGCAGCGACCAAGAACACCGTCTGGGTCACCGGTTGCAAGAGCTGGTACCTCGACGATCGCGGTGTGCCGGCGTCCTGGCCGTGGAGCCTCGAGCGCTTCCGCAGCGTCATGGAAGCCCCCGATTACAGCGCATTCGAGCTCGGCTGAGTCGAAGCCTCAGAGTCGCTCCTGCAGGTGCACGCTGACCGTGGCGCCGGCTTCCTTGCCTAGACGCTCGCGCAAGCTCGTCTTGATCGGCAGCTTATGACGGCCATCGCCGAGCGCCATGAAGCTCGCTTGGAAGTCAACGCCGTCGATCGTGCCGCGCACCTTCACGAGCCCGCGCGTGCCAAAGAACTCGGCGGAGCCCGGCATCACGACATATGTCCAACCGCCAGGGTTCGGGCTCTTCTCCAGCTTGGCCCGGAACCTCTTGCTCAATGCGCCGGCCTTGCTTGCAGCCGTTTTCTTGGGCGCCTGCTTCTTCGAAGTTTTGGGCATCGTCGTCCTCCGGAGGGGGTCAGCTGATCATGCTAACGCCGCGCGCAGCCAAATGCGCGTTGGGGGTCAGTCAGCGCTCTAGGGCAACGTGAAGCCCTGCGCGCGCAGCGTGCTAGTGAGCGCCACGAGCGGTAAGCCCATGATCGCAGTGAAGTCTGCGCCTTTGATGCGCTCGAACAACGAGATGCCGAGCGCTTCGATCTTGTAGCTGCCCGCGCAATCAAGCGGTCGATCCGCGCTGACATAGCGCGCCAGCTCGTCGCGCGAGAGCGGCCGCATAGAAAGCACGTGCACATCCACATGCTCCAGCACAGCGCCACCGGGACAGAGCAGCGCGAACGCCGTGATCAAGCGATGCGCCTGGCCCGCGAGCCGAGTCAGCTGCTCGAGCGCGCGCTCCGTGCTCCCGGGCTTGCCCAAGATCTGCCCGTCGATCTCCACGAGCTGATCCGAACCGAGCACAAAGGCATCCGGCCATTGCCCAGCCACACTGCGCGCCTTTTCCCGAGCCAAATGCAAAGCCAGCTCCGAAGGCCCAAGCCGCGGATCCTTCAGAGCCTCCTCATCGCAGCGAGGCGCGACAGCCGTGCACGAAATCCCAAGCCGCCCCACGAGCTCACGGCGATACGCAGAAGTAGAAGCAAGCACCAGCTCGGGCATGAACCCCTTGTGTCATGTCGTGGCTGATCGTTCAACGCCCACCCTTTTCTGGAAGCGTCGACACTAGCTTTGCTTGCAGCAGTCCGACGCTCGCGAGCACAACATGTCGCATTGCGTGCCCCTGCCTGCGTGAGCACGTGTCTTTCGCGCACGCGAGGGAATGAAGCGCGCGGCCCGTGTGTCCTTCCACGCAGTCGGCGAACAAGCCGAAACGCAGGGGGAAAGCTTGCACAAGCTCGATGTTCATCGGCAGCTCCGCCGCTTCCCGCTGCGCTGGCTCGGCAGCTATCTCGTGCTCTGGTTCATGCCCTCCCCGCTCGGCGATCTGCCGTGGGTAGGGCCGCCATTGCACAGCGCGTTCTACGAAGCCAAGACGCGCAGCGCACAATGGTTCTCCAGCTTGTGGATGTCCGGCCAAGGCGTCGAGGCTGTGATCTCAGGTGGCACTGACCGCACGCTCGACTACTACGTTGTCGCGCTGCTGCTCGTCGTGTCGTTCCTGATCGCTCTGGCACTCAGCCTGACACAGGAGCGCGACCGACCGCTGTTCGAGGCGTTGGGCGGTTATCTGCGCCTGATGCTCGCCTGCACGATGCTGCTGTATGGCTTGTGTAAGCTGTTTCCGTTGCAGTTCCACACGCCCGGCCCGCGCGTGCTCACCATGCGCGTCGGCGACCTCGATCCGTGGGAGGTCATGTGGCTGTTCATGGGCGTATCGCAGCCCTACACCATGTTTGCCGGCGCGACGGAGATCGTCGGCGGTGTCATGTTGATGTGGCAGCGCACGAGCTCCGTCGGAGCGTTGGTCCTGCTCGTGGTGATGGGCAACGTCGCGCTGATGGACCTCTGCTACGACGTGGACATGAAGCTGTATGCTTGTCATCTCGTGCTAGCGATTGTCGTAGTGCTCGCGCCCGAGCTGCCACGCCTCCTGCGCGCGCTGCTCACTCCCACCGACCGCAGCACCGTAAGCTGGCTTCATGCCGCGCGCTATGGCGTCTTTCTGCTGTTCTCGGGACAGACCCTGCACTGGTGCTGGACCGCCACCCAAGAGGGCCGTGGCAGCCATCCGCTGCATGGCATCTACACCGTCGAGCCCGCAGCTGATAGCAGCAAGCACTGGCACACCGTCGCGATTCAGCGCGGCTCCCTCACCATCATCGATCGTGAGCACACGCGCAAGCTCTACAAGCTGGACCCACAAAAGCTCGATGCAAACGGTCTGACTTTGATGGATGCCGAAACGAACCAGCCCGTGGCCACATTGCGTGCGACAGCGAGCGGCGCGCGAGAGCTGCTGCTCGCAGGAGACTTCGCAGGCGAACCCGTGCAGCTCGCGCTGCGCCGCAACGAGGAGACTCGCCTTGTCGCCCACCGCTTCAGCTGGACCCACGACCTACCACCTCAGCCGCGCTAGCCGCTCGCACGATCCTTGCTGCATGAGAGCCTAGGAGGATACGCATGACCACCCAAAGCACCGATAACCATGCGCCGATCACGGAACAAAGCATCACCGCGGAGGATCAGCACGATAGTCGCGCTGAGGCGATCGAGATGTCCCTCGAGGTCCGCAACCTGAACGGTGGCGTCGATGCCTCGCTGCAAGCGTGGATCCACGAGCGTCTCGGCCGTCAGCTCGGCAAGTACGCAGCGCAGATCGAGCGCATCGAGGTCCGGTTCGGCGACGAAAACGGGCCCAAAGGCGGCATCGACCGCTGCTGTATGGTGCACGTGATCCTGAGCTCGCTGCCGCCCGTCGTGGTGGAGATGCGCGCTGGCGAAGATCGCGAGGCATTCGATCTCGCCGCGGGTCGCGCGGAGCGCGCGATCAAGCGCAGCATGCAAAAGCATGGCTTTTCGACCAAGCACAAGAGACGTCAGCGCGGCGAGCATGGCGCGGCGGACGTAGAGAACGTGCAAGCCGCCCTGCAAGAGGCGGGCATGCTAGACAGTGAGGGAGCAGAGGAGCCCCTCTATGACAAGCGTGTTGGCCGCAGCCACGAGGACCTCCTGCTGGTGCAGCGCGGCGAGCAGCTCGTCGATGGCGGCGAGACTGAGCCTGTGGGCGATGGTCACACGGCCACCCGCAACGCGAAGCTCAACACCGCTGGGCTCGCGTATGCGCTCGAGGATTCGACCGATGGCAAGCCGAGCCGCAAGTCCACGCGTGCTGGTAAAAACCGACTGAAGCACGGCCAGGCGCTCGCGCTTCGCACCAAGACCGCAGTGCACAGCCCGCCGATGCGCGCGCAGCGTGCAAGCCGCGGCTAACTCGTGACGCCCGGCGCGACGCTCGCTTTCACGCGAGCTCGCGCCGGTGATCCATTCAGCGCGCAAAACCCCAGCGCCGCGGACGGCGGCGCATGAACATGCTGAGGAACGAGCGCGGCGGTGTCGCCCACATGCGCCTGCCCATGTAGGCCATGCCCAAGGCGAGGAGCCCGCCGCCCACCGCACCCCAAAGGCTGCGGCCCCGCAGGTTGGTGAGCGCGTAGCTTCTTCGGCTGCTGCTGATATCGCTGCTGGGCTCCGGGACGGTGTTGGCACCTAACACACTGCCATCCAGTCCGGGCAGCGTGTCGTTCACAAAAGCACCACTGCGCGCGTCGAGCTCGTAAGCATTTCTTGGTTGAGTCATCGATCTCTCTCCTGGTCGAACATCAAGAGACAAGATCTGTCGCAACCAGCATGCCAGCGGTTTCAGGCAGTTTTTCACGACGTACGACCGGGTGCTCAACTGTCAGTGTGACAGAAGTCCGCACCCGCGCCGATCCGTACGCCACGTCCTCCGGGCAATCATACGGAGGACGTGGCGCGCAGCTCAGTGCCCTTGCTTGAGCGCTTTGCAATGCTGCAAGTGCCGGTACACGACTGGTGCAAAGGCCTCCGCACACGAGCGCAGCTGGGGATTGTCGCCATGATCGCGAAAGTGCACGAGCAGTGACAACGCTTCCTCGTGCGCGAGCACCTGCTGATCGATGTAGGTCGAGTCGAACATGTCGTCAGGCGCGGCTTCGAGGTGCTCGACCAGCGTCTTGTGCCGAGCATCGAGCTCCGCGGGTGGTGCCATCACACCGCGCGTTTCCTGCATCTCCAGCGCCGCCTGCAGGTTGTGCGTGCTCGCCGTGTGGTCGGCGATCATGGTCTTTGCGAGCATCACCAGGTCCGGCGACTTCGTGCGACGCAGCGCGATCCTCCCAGCCATGATCTCGTAGCGGTCGGACAGCGCCGCCTTTTCCACGAACTGATTCGCTGAGCTCACCATCGAGGCTGACATGCGTCCCATCATGCCGCCCACGACGTCTTGCAGCTTGTCGAACGTGTGTCTTACGGGACTGTGCTTTTCTTCTTGCGTCATGATGCAACCCTCACTCCGGTAGTGGCTTCGCTGTTGGCGACCGCTTGCGCGTACGGGAAGCGATCACCGGGGCCCGACTCGCGCAGCGACTCGATCGGGTGCGGTGCGCCGTCGGCGCGACGATACTCGCTGCCGAACTGCGTGCGATGTTGATCGATCACTTGCTCCGTGGGCGAGCCGCCTTGGTTCACAACGCGCTGGTATCCAAAGAAGCGATGATCGGGGGGCAGCTGTTGGATCGGCACGAACTGCGCGTCATAGCCGGTCCATTCGACCGTGCGTGCCAGCACGTCACGCACGTACTCCTTGTTCTGCTCGAACGTGAGCGGCGCCGCGAAGCCGCGCTCCGGCAGGAACTCGGCCGGATCTCGATCTTCGATCTCGCGCATGCACTCACAGGCCACACGCAAGTGCTCGATCTCCATGTTGAGGTGCAGCTCCCAGAGCGCCTTCATGCGCGGATCGGTCTCGGTCGAAAAGCACGACCAATACATCCAGCACTCGTTGTACTCGTGGAGCACCCAGCTCGTGAGCCAGCTCATCGTCGGATCGAGGATCGATTCGTAGTGCGTGACGTGTTGCTCCTCGATCATGGCGATCTCGAGGTACAGCGCGCGCGCGAGCGGATCGGTCGGACGGTTGCCGACGTTCATGTAGTAGTTCATCGTCTGCTGCTCGGCCGACAGGATCGTGATGCCGTTCAGCACAGACTGGATGTGCGCAGCCTTCAGCGTCATGGGGCGGCGCAGCTCGTCGTGTGGGTCACGGTGCTGAAAGATCGTGGGCCGGCCCGGCAAGATCTCAGTCAGATCGCCCGTGATCTGCTCGGCCTTGCGACGCTCACCTGTTAGATCCATCAAGTTCGCATAGCGATACAAGTGGTCGAAGTCCTCGAGCAATGCAAACTCGTAGACCTTCTTGAGGTAGGGATCGGGCTCGTGACGCGCGAGCCACGAGGTCAAGTCCACTGCGACTTGCTCATAGCCGATCGTGACCTCCAGCGTGCTCTCACTGCCCGGGATCATCCAGTTGACAGCGCGTTGTTGATGCTGCTCGGCGCGACGCACCAGCGCGAGCTGTTGCTTGAGCCCGAGGTCCGACACATGCCTCGCCATGTTGTGCGAGTTCATGATCGACTCGACCTCGATGCCGTTCATCACGATCACGCGACAGCGCGTGTAGGGGTGCACACCGTCGGGGTCGTACGGCTGGACGTTCAGCTCAGACCAGCTGCGGAGCTGTCGATCCAGTGGGATTCCACGCTCTGTGAGTGGGTTGAAGCTCATGGTGCTCTTACTTCCTTGATCCAATAGGGTTCACGGCATTTCCATCGACGCGAACCAATGCGCGCCGAGCACCGATCGTCTGCAGGGCCCGTGCCTTTCCTGATGCCGCTCGAGTTGTCAGGATCACTTCTCAAACGCCACGCCCAGGCGCATTTCCGCAGCACGGCGGATCACCGTCACGCTCATTCACGTGCATCGCGACGTAGACAACCCATCAGAAGCAGCCTCATGAGGCGACGTGGTGATGCGACCCAGCCTCATCCACTTCTGACTGCAGGTTGAGCCAAGCGCCTCATCGTGGCGCTTTTCACGCCCCAATCGAGACGACAGCGCGTACTGCACCGCTAAGCTTGCCGTTGTTCGCGGAACTCCTGCAGGGTCATACCTGCGTGCTTGCGAAAGCTCTCGTGGAGCGTGGCGCTCCTCGTGAAACCGCAGCCGCGACCGACACTTAGGATCTTATCGTTCGCGTGCGCCGGATCTCTTAGCTTTCGCTTCAGCTCCTCCACCCGATACTGGTTCACGAAGTCATAAAAGCTCTTCGCAAAATGATCATTGAGCACCTGAGAGAGCTGGTGCGGCGGGACATCCAGGCGCTGTGCGAGCGATGTCAAAGCCAGCTCCGGATCCAGATACGGGCGCTCGGTCGCGAACAAGTGCTCGATGCGCTGTGCGATCGCCTGCGTTTGCTCCGGCTTGAGCCGCGCCTTGACGAGCTTGAATGGGCCCGATTGGGCCTCCTCGCTGCCCGGCAAGGAGGGAATCTGCAGGTCGAGGATGCTGATGCGCTCGGGCTCTGCCTCTGCGCCGCTCCGATCCTGCGCCACCGCCTCGTTTAGCCCGGAGCTCACAGAGACCGGAGCGGGCGCCTCGACGGGCGCGGCGTCGATCTGCGGCTGCACAACATTCAGATAAGCGATCGCATAAATCACGATGCTCAAGCTCACGTGCACATACACGAGCAGCGCGTGCTCGCTGACATAGCCGGCCATCGAGCCCAGCCAGAGCACGAGCAGCAGGGACAAGAGCCAGGTCAGCCAGCGCAGGTTGATGCGGTCGAAGTTCGAAAAGCGTGTCGCGAGCGTGCGGCGATAGCTGTGCACATGCACGAGCGCCGCTACCAGATAAAACAATCCGAGCACGTCAAAGGCGAGCGCTGCTGCCAGCTGCAGCTCGGAGCCGCCGCTCAGCTTCTCGGACAAGAAGGTCTGGAGCTTGTCCTGCGGGTCCATCAGCAGACGCGGCAGCTCGACCAACGTGTAGAACCCAAACGGAATGAAGTGCAACCAGGGACGGGGCGAAGGCACGCCGGTAAGCGCTCGGGCATACAGATAGAACGCAGGGCCGTACAGCGCGGGCAGCGTCTCGATCACGAATAGCCAGCGCGGATGCCGCTCGTAGAACCCGGTACGCAGGTACAGCACGTACGCGCTCGAGATCGAGATCGCGAGGATCGCGAGGGCGAGCAGTCGGTTGGCGCTGCGGTTCTGGCGTCTGACCAAGAGCGCAGCCAAGACGAGCAGCCCTTGAGCTGCGCATACCAAGTACACGGCGTCGACGGCGTTCACAGGCACGATCTACCAGGTCCCGCCGCGTAGAGCGCGTCGTATGTGCAGACAGATCGACGCAACCTCGGCAACTAGCCTGCAGCGTCGACCTTTCCTCGGGACACGAGGCTCGTACGTCGCCACTCATGACTGCACACAGATCCAGCATTGGACGATTCGTTTGCAGGCTCGGCACGACTCGCAGGTTGCAATTTTGGCTCGGAACGCAACTTGCCCGACCCGCGCCACCCCCACCCCTTCGGGTCGACCAAGCCGGGTGCGACGAGCGCTCACCCCAATCACGCAAGGGCGCGCAGCGACGACCCGCAGCTCACAGCGGCACACCTACTGAAACACTTGGAGCTATACAGCCTCTGAATAGAGGCAATATGATCGCACCTATGCTGGCGCTGGGCTTGGAGCAACATGGCGCGATCCGTACCTGTAGCTGAGCAACCCGCGACCGCCGGGGTCGACCAACTCGCCGAGCGCTATCAGCTGCACGAGCTGCTCGGCCAGGGCGGCATGGCGAGCGTCTATCGGGCGACCGATAGGATGCTCCGGCGTGATGTCGCGCTGAAGCAGCTGACCGTGGATGTCGGCGCGCCTCAGTACGCGCATCTCGCGGCGCTGTTCGAGCGTGAGTTTCATATTCTCGCGCAGCTCGCGCATCCACATGTGGTCGAGGTCTTCGAGTACGGCCTGCGATCGGATGTGTCTGCGTTCTACACCATGGATCTCCTCGACGGCGGAGATCTGCGCGAGCTCGCGGGCCTGCCCTGGCGCGAAGCATGCGGGCTGATGCACGGCGTCTGCTCCGCGCTCGCGCTGCTGCATTCGCGACGCTTGCTGCACCGCGATGTCACGCCGCGCAACGTTCGCCGAACGCGTGCAGGTGTCGCGAAGCTGATCGATTTCGGTGCCATGTGCCCGATGACCGCGGGCAGCTCCGAAGTCGTCGGAACACCCGCATTTACGGCGCCGGAGTCGCTCCAGCGCCGCGCGCTCGACGCGCGTACCGATCTGTTTTCCTTGGGCGTCACTCTCTACTACGCCCTCACTCGCAACTTTCCGTACGAGGCGCGCACATTCACCGATCTGGCGAGCGCGTGGTCGCACAAGCCTCTGCCGCCGTCGGCGTTCGCGCCGGACGTTCCGGCTGCGCTCGATGATCTCGTGATGTCGCTGGTGAGCGTCGAGCCAGGGTTGCGGCCGGCGAACGCTTGCGAGGTGATGGAGCGGCTTGCCGCCTGCGCAGGTCTACAAGGCGAAGAGTCGAACGCGGTATCGCAAGCGTACCTCTCTACGCCGACACTCGTCGGTCGCGATGACGCTCTCTCGCAGCTCCGCGCTGCACTGCGCGCCGCGCGTGGACACGGCCCAAGCGGCGTGGTCGTGCAGGCCGCATCGGGATGTGGGCGCTCGCGACTGCTCGATGCCTGTGCGCTCGACGCCTCCACGCTTGGCTTCAGCGTCGCGCGCGCGACGGCGACCGGTGCACGCGAGCCGTACGCCGTGGCACAGCGCCTTGTCACGCATCTCCTCGATACGGTGCCGAGAGCTGCAGAGCCAGCGGAGCCTGCCAACGACCAGCACGCGCACGCGGGCCCCGCCGCAGCGCAGCAGCTTCTGTGGCGCGTGATCACAAACGTGAGTCGCGCGTATCCGCTTCTGATCGCGGTCGACGACGTACACAAGATCGATGAGCCCTCTGCCGCTTTGCTCGCCGAGCTGCTCGACAGCAAGGTGCAAAAGCGAGTCGTCGTGGTGCTGACATCGGATTGCGATGTGCACGACAACGCTGCGCTGCATGCCCTAGCGCGCCGCTGCAGCGTGCTTCCGCTCGCGCCGCTCACGCATGAAGAGACACATAAGCTGCTCGGCTCGCTGTTCGGAGAAGTGGCCAATCTCGACATGCTGAGCCATGAGATCCATGCCGTTGCGAGCGGCAACCCGCGTCAGACGCTGGAGCTCGCGCAGCATCTCCTCGATCACGGCGTGGTCCGCTACACCTCGGGCAGTTGGACGCTGCCGGGCAGGCTGCAGGCAGACGACCTGCCGCGCAGCGCGGCGGCAGCCATGCATGCGCGCATCATGCGCTTCTCGCCGCAGGCGCGCTTTTTGGGACAAGCCATTGCACTGGCATTCGACGAGGAATTCTCAGACCGTGATTTCCGCGCGCTCCTGCCATCCGCGAGCTCCCGCGATGTGGAGCTCGCGGTGTTCGAGCTGCTCGAAGCGGCCGCTGTGCTTCGCGACGGCGCGATCTACCGCTTGGCGAATCGCGTGTGGAGCGCAACGTTCCTCGCGGATCTCGATCCCGAGGGGACAAAACTTCGGCACCGGGCACTCGCTGGCATCTATGCGGGCAGGAACAACGCAGGATTTGTGCATCACGCTTTTGCGGCCGGCCAGGACGAAGAAGCTCTCGCGGTGCTGGAACAAAGCAGTGATGCCCCGGTCACCTCGTTCGAGACGCAGCTCGTACGAGACGCCGGACGTTTGGCGTGGTGCTATCCGATCGCCATCCAAACGGCGCGGAGGCTTGGTCACAGCCGACGCGCCGAGCACGACCTCAGACGCTGGCAATACCTCGGCAGTATCGCGAGTCCATGGCCGGCCGATCGTGACTCCGCGCGCCTGTGGCTCGAGCAAATCACGCACGATGTCGGGCTCGATCTGTATCGGGCCGACACCAGCGGGGGGACCCCGCAGGAGCGTCTTTTCGGCTCGCTGCAGCGCGCGCAAGAGCGCTACTTGGCCACGCCCGAGCACGAACGCGTGTATCCCGTCGACCAGGCTTTCAGAAAGCTGGGTGAGTACGTGCTGTACGCGGTCGTCGACGGCGCGCGCTCACTCGACAGCGATCTCTTGCATCTCTTGCCCGACCTCGTGCAGCCGTACGCGGTACTCAGCCCGCTCCTCGAAGCGATTTGGTTGAACCTGCTCGGCGCTCGCGAGGCTCACTGCAATGCCAACTACGCGCGTGCGCGTGAGCTGTGGCGAGAGATGTTCCAGAAGGTCGAAGCCCTCGACGAGGCTCAGCGGAGCCTCGCGCAGCGTATGGTCAACGCGGTGCTGTTCGCGCTCGGCACCGTGGAGGCAGTGCTCGGGCTCGCCTCGGCAGCAGAGCAAGCAGAGCGACTCGAGACCGACGAGCAACAAAAGATCAGCGCGCTCGGATTGCGGAAGATCGTACAGCTCGAGCGTGGCGATGCCGAGGGCGCGGAGCGTTTCCGCCGCGAAGCAGAGGTCCTTTCGCTGCAGCAGCGCATGCCGCAGATGTTCAATAGCTTCCTCGCCTTTGAAGCGTTTGTCTATTCGCGCTGCAACCATCTCGCGGGACTCACGCAGACCATCGAACAGCTGAAGCCGATGGCGGCCCGCTATCCGGGCTGGCTGCCCGTGCTGCTGCACGCGGAAGGCAGCTTTCAGCTGGTGCGGGGAGACTACCAGGCGGCGCGT
>Ga0190269_10001349_pt1 | contig 11810 bp, 10 predicted proteins | sample Popmic249IS_FD_133749 | JGI IMG/M metagenome (GOLD analysis project Ga0190269, IMG submission 133749) | Populus adjacent soil microbial communities from riparian zone of Blue River, Arizona, USA - 249 IS | ecosystem: Environmental > Terrestrial > Soil > Riparian zone | place: USA: Arizona...
ACGTGGTGGCCGAGCAGCCCGTGCCGCTCGCGATGGATCCCAACGATCCGAACGCGTTGCTGAACGCGGGTGGCTCGACCGGCACGAGCACGACCGGATCGAGCACGACGGGCAGCAGCAGCACCAGCTCGTCGGGAGGCTGGAACTGATGGCGCCGCACTCCCGCTCGCGTAGCCGCCAGCGTCGAGGAATGACCCTGATCGAGATCATGGCCGCGATGGCCATCCTCGCGATCGTGTCGAGCCTCCTCTACAGCGCGTTCGTGCAGACCGCGAAGAACAAGACGCGCATCGAGGGCCAGATCGATCGCTATCACGAGATCTACTCGGGCATCGAGCGCATCGCGAACGAGCTCTCGATGGCTTACACGTCCGCGCACCGCAATCCCAACGAGGCGCTGCGCACGATGATCACGGGCTTCGTCGCCAAGGAGGCGGGCGGCGGCTCGCGCGTGGACTTCAGCTCGTTCGCGCACCGCCGGCTCTACCGCAACGCGCACGAGTCCGATCAGAACGAGCTCAGCTTCTTCGTGACGAACGATCCGAAGCAGCCCTCGCGCAAGGTAATCGCGCGGCGCGAGCAGCGGCGCGTGGACGACGACTTCCGCAAGGGCGGCCAGTCGCAGATCCTGATCGAGAACGTGCGAGCGTTCGAGCTCTCGTTCTTCGATCCGCTGACCTCCGAGTGGGCGCCCACCTGGGATACGACCCAGACCGCGGCGCAGCCGAACCGCCTGCCGACGCAGGCCAAAATCCTCGTGACGGTGCCGAACGTCAACGGCCGAGGGCCAGATCAAGTGTTCGGCACGCGCACGAACCTGCCCGCGACCTACGCGCTCAACTTCGCGGCGTACAAACTATGAGCACGCACGCCCGCCAGCCGAACCTGAGCCCGCCGCGCGCCGTTGGACCGCGCCGCGGTGGCCGCCGCCGCGCGCGGCGCGAGCAGGGCGTGGCGCTCGTGCTCGTGATGGGGGTGATCGCCGTCATCACGGTCTTCGTGTCGGAGCTGTCGAGCAACACCACCACCGCGTTCCAGGTCGCGGTGAGCGAGCGCGATCGGCTGCAGGCCGAGTATCTGGCGCGCAGCGGCCTGAACCTCACGCGCCTCCTGATCGCAAAGGAGCCGGACATCCGGAAGGTGGTGGCGCCGCTCTACAGCATCGTGCTGGGTCACGGTCCGCCGCAACTCAACGTGTGGGCGTTCGCGGATGCGCTGCTCATGCCGTTCGCCAACCCGGCCGGCGCGCAGGCGTCCGCCGAGCAGTCGGGCATCAACTTCTCCATGATGCAGGGCATCAAGGAGACCGGCGGCACGTTCGAGGTGATCTCGATCCCCGAGAACAGCATGATCAACATGAACAAGCCGTTGTTCTGGCAGGGCGACGAGGCGCGCACCAGCCTGGCCATGCAGCTGTATGCGCTGACGGGCGGTTATCAAAACCAGAGCCCGTACGACGCACTGTTCAACGCACCCGATCCGGACAATCAGCTCACGAGCCGCCTCGACGTCGTCTCGGCCGTGATCGACTGGTGGGACGAGGACGAGCAGCGCACCGTGTTCGATCCCGGCGCGGCGAAGGTGCAGTCGTCCGGTCGCGAGGACGACATCTACTCACGCTTCCCCGAGCCCTACCGCGTGAAGAACGCGCCGTACGACTCACTCGAGGAGCTGCGCCTCGTGCGCGGGTTCACGGACGACTTCTGGTCCACGTTCGTCGAGCCGGACCCCGACGATCCGCGCAGCCGTCAGCTGACGGTGTACGGCTCGGGCGCGGTGAACCCGAACGAGTCGCGGCCCGAGGTGCTGTGGTCGCGCGTGTGCTCGTTCGTGTCGACGCAGCCGTTGTGCCAGGACCCGCTGCAGCGTCAGTCGTTCGTGCAGCTGCTGGCGACGGCCCGCAACATCCTGCCGATCGGTGTGTTCGAGAAGCCCGGAGACTTCCTCAACTTCATGGAAGGCCGCGGCGGCGCGCGCGACCTGTACCCGATGCTGAAGATGATGCTCGGCAAGGACAACCCGCTGATGTTGTGGACCCCGGTGATCATCCCGCAGGAGAAGCGCGGGCTGATGAACGGCGCATTCGTGACCTCGGCGCGCATCTTCACCATCCAGTCCGTCGGCAAGGTGGGCAAGGCGACCATCCGCCTCAACACTGTCGTCAACTTCGACGAGAACTGGACCCCCCCTCCCCTCACGACCGGCAAGATGACCGGTCTCGGCATTTTCCATCGCTATCGTCTCGATTGACGGCAGCGCGAGAGCACGTTCATGGCACGTATCCTCGGACTAGACATCGATCGCGATTCCCTGCGCGGAGTGCTGATCAAGACCGCCTTCCGGCGCACGGAGATCGAAGGCTTCGTGCAGGTGCCGCTGACGCAGCAAGACGGCGCCGGCCGCATCCGGGAGCTGCACGATGCGCTCGGCAACCTGCTGCGCTCGGTGGGGAAAGCGCCGGACATCGTGCACACCGCGCTCGACGGGGAGCAGGCTTCGCTGCGCGTCGTGGAGCTGCCGGTGGCTGCGGCCAAGCGCGCCGCAGAGGTGCTGCCGTTCGAGCTCGAGTCGATGCTGCCGTTCGAGGTGACCGACGCGGTGATCGACTACCAGCCGATCGACACCGTGGCAGGGCAGCTGCGGCTGTTGGCGGCGGCCGCCCTGCGCGAGCGCGTGCGCGAGCACCTGGCGCTGTTCACCGACAGTCCGCTCGAGCCGCGCGAGCTCGCGGTGGGCGCGGCCGCGCTCGACGGCCTGCGCGCGCTGTGCCCGGAGCTCGCCGTGGGCCACAGCGTCGTGCTCGAGATCGACGCCACCGAGAGCAACTTCTGCGTGCTGCACAAGGGCCGCGCCGCCTTCGCGCGCACCCTGTCCGTGGGCGCGAGCGCGCTGCCCGAGGCGGAGCCGCTGTGGTATTCGGCCGTGCGTCAGACGCTCGCCGCGTACCGCGCGAGCGGCGCGCAGCCGCCCGAGCGCCTGTACCTCGGCGGTCAGGGGCCGCTCGAGGAGATCGCGACCGAGCTCGCGAATCAGATCGGGATCACGGTGGAGCTGCTGAAGCTGCCGATGACCGAGGGCGGCGCCGCGCTGCCCTTGCCGTTCACGCGCGCCGCGGCTCTCGCCGGGCGCGCCCTGATCACCGGCAAGCGCATCAACCTGCGGACCGGCGAGTTCGCGTCGACGCGCGCGCGCGGTGATCTGTCGTCGCAGCTCAGCTTGCTCGCGATGTGCGGCGTCGCGGTGCTGCTGTGCCTGGTGTTCGCGCTGAAGGCGCGCCAGTCGCTGCTGGTGGACGAGCAGAACGCGCTGACGAAGCAGCTGGCCGACACCACGCAGACGGTGTTCGGCAAGCGCGAGACGAACGCGAGCAAGGTGCAGGCGCTGCTCAAGAGCCCGCCGAACGAAAACCCGCTGCCACGCTTCGACGCGTACGACGCGCTCGCAGCGATCTCGGACGCCGTCCCGGACACCATCGTGCACGAGGTGCGGCACGTGCGCATCGACCTGGCGGAAGACAAGAAAGAGGGCAAGGTCGAGCTGCAAGGCGGGCTGGCGTCGATCGAGCAGCGCGACGCGATCGTGACGCAGCTCGAGGCGCACGGCTGCTTCCGCGAGATACAACGCGGTCGCACGTCCCCCGGCCGCAGCGCCGAGCAGGTCAACTACCAGATCGAAGCCAAGGTGCAGTGCCCGGGCGAAGGCACCGCGAAGAAGAAGAAGCCCAAGAGCAGCGACAATGAATAACCCACTCGACCGGCTCAGGGCCTCCTGGGAGAACTTGAACGAGCGCGAGCGGCGCATGCTGAGCTTGCTCGGCGGCGTGCTGCTCACGTTGCTCTTGCTCCTGCCGCCCGTGATGCTCAGCCTCGGCAACGGCGAGCTGCAGAGCCAGAACGACGAGCTGCGCAGCGTGCTCGATCAGCTCGCGCTGCAGCGCGGGCGGCTCATGCAGCTCGCGCAGGATCGCAAGAACGCCGAGGCGCGCTACCAGAACAAGACCCCGCCGCTCGGCTCGTTCCTGGAGTCGGAAGCGAAGAAGCAGGGCCTGACCTTGCAAGAGGTCACCGACCAGCCGGAGAAGACCGTTGGCCGCTACCAGCGGCGCAGCGTGACGGTCGCCCTGCCGCAGACCGGCCTGACGCCGGTGATCAAGCTGCTGTCGAGCATCGTGGAGAGCGGACATCCGGTGGCGATCCAAGAGATCCAGCTGGACCACTACCAGCCGGGCGATCAGTACAGCGTGCGGCTCGGCATTTTGACGTACGACAAGCTGCAAGCCACGGCTGCAGCCGACAAGACACAGGGCGGTGGCAACGATGGTTGAGCAGGTCAGCCGGCGCGTACAGCTGCGAGACAAGCTGCTGCTCGGCGCGCTCTACGCGAGCTTCTTCACCTTGGTATTCGTGTTCGCGGTGTACTGGACGTTCCCGTACGAGCGGCTGCGCGACTTCGTGGCCGGCAGGCTCAGCGCGCAGACGCCCACCGGCACGCGCACGGTCGAGATCGGCGAGCTCACGCCCGTGGGCCTCGGCGGCGTGACGATTCGCGATCTGTCGATCGTGCAGACCAGCACCGCGCCGGACGCGAGCTCGAGCGAGCTGCACCTGAGCGAGGTGAACGCGAAGGTCGCGCTCTTGCCGCTCTTGCTCGGCAGCAAGAAGCTCGAGTTCCACGCGAGCGCCGGCAAGGGCACGCTCGAAGGCAAATACGACCAGAGCTCCGACACGCAGCGCATCGAAGCCGAGCTGAACGCGCTCGACGTCGGCGAGATGGGTCTCGGCTCGTGGGTGACCTTGCCGCTGAAGGGCAAGGCGACCGGCACCGTCGACCTGCGCCTGCCTGCGGATCCCACGAAGGCGACCGGCAGCGTGAAGCTCGAGATCCGCGGGCTGAAGGTCGGCGACGGCAAGGCCAAGGTGAAGCCGCCCGGCATGCCCGCGGGCTTGACCCTGGACGAAGTGGACGCGGGAAAGCTCGAGCTGTCCGTGGAGGTCCGCGACGGCGTGGCCACGATCACCCGCTTCAGCACGGACGGCAAAGACCTGAAGCTGACCGGCACCGGAAACGTGCGGCTGGCGGATCCGCTGAAGCGCAGCCGACCGGACCTGAACCTCGATCTGACGTTCAGCGACGCCTACAAGAACAAGAGCGACCGCACCAAGGCGATGTTCGAATTGCTCGGGCTGCGACCGGAATGGCAACGCGCGACGACGCCGGACGGCACGATGCATGTCCACGTGGGCGGGACCTTCCTAGCCATCCGCGGCGGACCGGGACGCTGATCAGCCGAGACCTGCTGCTTTCCTGAGACGAGGCTTTGCGGGGCCCTTGGATCTTTGCTACAGCGGCGTACCGTGAAGCGTCCCGTATGGCTGTTTAGTCTCGACACGGAGCAGTTCTCCGCAGTCCCGATGACCACGGGGCGACTCAAGGCGTATTTCCAGCGCTTCGGCGCGAGCGCGAGCCGCACCGAGGTCGAGCTCTGCCACTTCAGCATGAGCCAGGAGAACGACGTCTTCCTGCGCGAGCGCTGGGATCGCGAGCTGGTGAACACGGCGCGCGCCGCGGTGGACGCCGGGCTGTCGCCTGTGGCCGGCTTCAGCATCTACACCTGGAATGCCGCAGATTTTCTGCGCGCCATCGCCCACATCCGCAAGAGCTGCCCCGGGATCACGGTGGCGGTCGGCGGTCCACACGTGCAGCGCGCCCAGGACTTCCTGTACGTCGACGGCATCGACGTGGTCGTGCTCGGCGAGGGCGAGGCGACCTTTCAGGAATGGCTCGACACTGGTTGGAATGGCGCCGCTCCCGTGCCGAGCGCAGGTCGCGCCCGCTGGGCGGACGTGAAGGGCCTCGCGTTCCTGCAGGACGGCGAGCTGCAAAAGACGCCAGAGCGCGAGCGCTGCCTGGACCTCGACAGCCTGCCGAGCGCGCTCGACGTGATCGAGCTGCGCGACGCAGAGGGCCGGCCCAAGTATCCACGCGTCGCCTACGAGACGAGCCGCGGTTGCCCGTTCAAGTGCGCGTTCTGCGAGTGGGGCACGGGCGCGATCGGCACGAAGATGTACCAGCACAGCATCGAGCGCGTGCGCTCGGACTTCGAGCGCCTGATCGAAGGCGGCGTGCAAGACATCTGGCTGTGCGACTCGAACTTCGGCGCGCTTCGCGAGGACCTCGACAAGGCGCGCATCATCGTGGAGCTGCGCGAGCGCACCGGCCGGCCGTCGACGTTCGCCACCTCGTGGAGCAAGACGCACAACGAGCGCGTGCAGGAGATCGTGCTGCTCCTGCAGCGTCACGGCTTGCTGCAGCACTACAACCTGGCGCTCCAGACCTTGACGCCGCTCGCGCTCAAGCTCTCGAACCGCAAGAACATGAAGAGCAACCGCTACGAGCCGATCGCAAAGGCCATGGCGGAACAAGGCGTGCAGATCGCCACGGAGCTGATCTGGGGCCTGCCCGGTGACACCCTGGCGGAGTTCGAGGTGAACCTCGACCGCCTCATCAGCGTGTTCACGAACATCAACATCTTCGGCTACACGCTCCTGCCCGGCACCGAGTTCTTCGAGAAGCGCGACGAGTACAAGATCCAGACGATCCCCGTCGCGGGCTACGGCAAGGCCAAGGGCGAATACGTCGTGGGTTGCCACACGTTCGATCGCGACGAGGGCATCGAGGGCTACTTCTTGATCAGCGGGCACATCCTGTTAATCCGCGGCTACATCATGCCGCTCACTGCGCGCTATCTGTCGCTGCACAAGGGTGCGCCCGTGTCGGCGTTCTTCCGCACGGCGCTGCGCGCCATCGCGCGCGACTTCCAGAGCGAGCTGCCGGATCTCGACCTGCAGGACCGCATGAGCGTGTACGAGAACCGCGACCGCCTCTACACCACGGCGCTCGCGCAGCCGGCCGCGCTGTATCGCACCTTGGAAGCGACCTTGACCGAGTGGCTGTCGCGCCACGGTGCGGACGACGCCTTCATCGAGCGCGCGCGTGCGGTGCTGTCCATCGACGCAGCGTTCTGCCCGCGCGTTGGCCGTGGTCACAGCGTGGAGCGCACCTTCGCATTCGCCGCGGACCGCGTCGCCTTCCACCTGAATCGCATGGAGCTGCCGCACGAAGAGAGCTTCGCGCCCGCGCGCACGACCGTGCGGATCTCCCACCCGGGCGGTGTGGGTGAAGTGCTCAAGGATCCCGACGGCGGCAGCTGGTTCCGCGGACAGTTGGTCGAGCCAACGGCCGCGACCGCCCGCGCCGACGATGCGGCGCCGAGCCTCGCGTGAAACGTAGGATTGCCCCTGCGTCCCGGGGTGACTAGGATCGACCGACAGTCCCATGGCGCGCGCCAAGCCCCAGCCTGCCAAGCCCAGCAAACGCCCTCGCAAGGAAGGGGTGGCGGGTTCCACGAATTCCAGCCACGCCGTGCGATCGCGGCCTGACGAGAGCGCCCGCCAGGATGACGATGACGCCGGCGGGGACGAGGCCGTGGTAGTCGATGGCGAGGTGCTGGGCGCGGGTGACGCGCACGAGGCGGACGACGACTCGCCCGATCGCGAGCTCGACTTCGACGCGGTTCGCGCCGAGGTGGTCGACGGCAGCGAGCCCGAGCTGAGCCACGCGCTCAGCGTGGATCGCAGCGCGCCGCTCGCCCGCTACGATCCGCTGCAGGCGTACATGCGCGACGTGCAGCGCTACAAGCTGCTCACGCCGCAGGAAGAGCACGACGCCGCGGTCCTGTACTTCGAGAGCGGCGACGTCGATGCAGCGGCACGCCTGGTCACGGCGAATCTGCGCCTGGTGGTGAAGATCGCGTACGACTACCGGCGCGCGCACAAGAACATCAACGACCTGATCCAGGAGGGCAGCATCGGCCTGATGCAGGCGGTCAAGAAGTACGACCCGTACAAAGGGGTCAAGCTCTCGACCTACGCCGCCTGGTGGATCCGCGCGTACATCTTGCGTTTCATCCTGAACAACGCGCGGCTCGTGAAGGTCGGCACGACGCAGGCGCAGCGCAAGCTGTTCTTCAACCTGCGCAAGGAGAAGGCGCGGTTGAGCGCGATGGGCATCGATCCCACGCCCGAGACCATCGCCAAGCGGCTCGACGTGCCCACCGAAGACGTGGTGCAGATGGATCGCCGGCTCGCCGCGGGCGACATGTCGCTCGATGCGCCGGTGAACGCGGCCGAGGGCTCGACGCAGAGCCGCGTCGACTTCTTGCCCGCGCGCATGGAATCCGCAGACTCCGTGCTGGCCGATGCGGAGCTCGGCGCGATGTTGCGCGAGCAGCTGGAGGCGTTCGGGCAGACGCTGAAGGGCAAGGAAGCGCAGATCTTCCACCAGCGCATGCTGACGGATGAGCCGCGCACGTTGCAGGAGCTCGGCGACGAGTTCGGCGTGAGCCGCGAGCGCGTGCGCCAGCTCGAGAAGCGGCTGCAGCTGAAGCTGAAGCAATATCTGTCGGAGAAGTTGGGCGCGGGTCTGTTCGAGCCGTGAGCGAGGAGCCCGAAGCTCCGGAGAGCGACGCCGAGCTGCCGCAGCTCGTAGCTTCGGGCGAGCGGCGCGCGACGCTGTCGATCGTGTCGACGCCGATCGGCAATCTCGAGGACATCACGTTGCGCGCGCTGCGCACGTTGCGCGAGGCCGATCTGGTGCTGGCGGAGGACACGCGGCGCACGCGCGTGCTGTGCTTGCACCACGGGATCCACTGTCAGCTGCGCTCGTTTCACGCGCACAGCTCCGAGCAAGCGCAGGAGCACGTGCTCGAGGAGCTGCAGGCGGGCAAACACGTGGCGCTCGTCACGGACGCGGGCACGCCGCTCCTGAGCGATCCGGGCGCAGCGCTCGTCGCGGCCGCCCGCACCCGCGGGCTGCGTGTGGAGTCCATCCCGGGGCCGAGCGCCATCACGGCCGCACTCACGGTGGCCGGGCTCGCGGTGGATCAGTTCCGCTTCGTCGGCTTCCTGCCCCGCAGCGGACGGCGTCGGCGAGACGCGCTGCAGCGCATCGCAGAGGACAGGTCGACCACCGTGATGTTCGAGTCGCCACGGCGGATCGCGGACACGCTCGAGGAGCTGGCGGCGCTGCTCGGCGAGGCGCGGCCGGTCGCGGTGTGCCGGGAGCTGACGAAGCTGCACGAGGAGGTGGTGCGCGGCAGCGCGCGCGAGCTGCTCGGGCACTTTCAGGACGGTGCGCGGGGGGAGATCACACTCGTGATCGAGGGGCGAGCGGCGGGAGCCGATGATGCGCAGGAGTCCGCCCCCGCGGCGGACGTCGATGCCCGCATCGCGGAGCTGCTCGCGAGCGGGGTCTCCACGCGCGATGCGGCCGTCCAGCTGGCGCGGGAGACCGGCGGGCGGCGGCAGGAGCTGTACGCGCGCATCGAGGCTCACAAGGCCCGTCAGCGCGGCTCCGACGAGTGACGCCGGGCCCGCCCCTCTCTGCGTCGAGGCTCGTCGGTTTTTTCATCCGGGGAGCATCGAGCGGGGACAATGGGGTAACCCGGTCGCGCTGCGTGCGGCCCCGTACATGCATGCGCTGCGGCGCCGGTGTTGGCGGGGTCGCGGCATCTCGGAGGAGCAGCTCATGGAACGAAAGCCCGTCACCTTCTACATCAAGCTCGCCACAGGCGTGGCCGCGCTGCTGACGGGTCTCCTGGTGGCCGACGGCGCGCAGGCGCAGATCGGATCGGCGGGCCGTCACCCTCGCTATCACGTCGAGCTGGAGCCACATCTCGTGTGGCAGTGGACCGGCGACGAGGCGGCGTTCGGGGACGGCATCGGCTTCGGCTTCCGCGCCTCGATCCCGATCCTGCAGGACGGCCCGGTCTCCACGATCAACAACAACCTGGCGATCAGCTTCGGGCTCGACTGGGCATATTTTCCGGACTGCCGCGCCTACCAGGACCGACGCTGCGGCGAGCACGATTTCTGGGTCCCGATCACGATGCAGTGGAACTTCTTCATCACGTCGGTGGTCAGCCTGTTCCCCGAGTTCGGGCTGGGCTTTCGCGACGCCGTCTTCGACTACGACGTGCGCTGCGAGCCGCGCGGCTGCCGCTACTCGTCGCTCGAGGTCCACCCCGTCATGTGGTTCGGCGCGCGCTTCACGCTCGCCCGCAACTTCGCCATCATCACGCGCCTCGGCGTGCCGTCCCTGCAGCTGGGAGCGGCGTTCACGCTCTAGTGCAGCACTAGCACCTCACGGCTTCGCGTCCGCGCGCGGCCGTAGTGAGCGCGTCACGAAGCGCATGAGGTGCCGGGTCTGGTGCAAGGTGAGCCGCACCGACAACAGCAGGGCCGCACCCTTCTGCTGCACCTCCGCGCGCTCCACCGCGCTCTTCAGCCCCAGGAACACCACTTTCGGATCGTCCGCGAGCTGCACGCGCAAGCCGTCCATGAAGCTAGCAGCGGCAGCCGCCGTGGCCGCAGATGCGTATTGCCCGCGCACTCGCAGCTCGGTGTTGAACTGATCCACATGGTAGAGCGACAGCCGCAGCGAGTCCGGGACGCCGTCGAGCGGTCCGCGCACGTATTTGGCCACGCCCTCGACCCAGAGCGCCACCGCCTCGCGCTCCTGCATCGCGAGCAAGCCGCCGTGCGCGTCCAGCTCGGCCGCCTTGAAGCCCTGCTCGCGTCGCGTCTCGGATAGCACCTGCGCCACTTGCAGCACGCGCGCCAGATCGGTGGAGGGCGTGATCGTGAACTGATCCGCCCCCGTCAGCGCGATCACCCGCGTCGTGGGCCCCCCGTTGTACCAGGGCGCCACCTCGAAGCCCTGCTGCGCCTCGAACGCCGCCGGCTTGCCCTGCTCACTCGCGAGCTGCGCCACGGCCCCAGCGATCCGCCCGCGTGGCAGCTTGTGCCGCGCCGCCACCACGACGCTCGCTCGCTCCAGGCTCGGGCTCGCCACGAACACCCGCTCCAGATCCTTCAGCGGCTCGATACCGGATCCAGCGAGTAGCGATTGCCACTGCGGGATGATGTTGAGGAGCGACTGCGTTTCGAGCACGAGCGCGGTCTGCCGCACCCGCCCCAGATCCACGTTGAGCGCGATCGTCGCGCCCGGCGGCGCGTAGCCGCTGCCCTCCCCCATTCCGTCTCCGAGCCCCGTACCGAGCGCGTCGGGCTCGTCGCCCTTGCCGCTCGCAGCGGCAGCGGGCTCGTCGGTGACCTTCGCGGCGGCCTTGGCCTGCGCGCTCAGCGCGTACGCGTTCGGGTCGCGCACGGCTTTGATGCGCGTGCGCGTGGCTTTCGGCTTCTGCACGGGTGCAGGCGGCGGCTCCTTCGTGGCGTCGCCGCCGCCGGGCGCGGAGGGCATGACGCCGAAGTCCACTTGCGCGGGCAGGTTGAACGGACGCGCGACTTCCAGATCATCCGGAGTCGCGAAGCCACGCAGCAGCACGAACGCGTGTAACAGCAGCGAAACAACTCCCCAAGCCAGCGAGCGGCGGACCGGGAGGCGCTGGATGGCGCGCGCCTCGAACATACCCCTGCAGCGTACAACAAACGGCGCAGGGCAATCACAGCGGCGGTCGCGGGACCCGCTCCGCAAGCTCCGCGGCTCCCGACCTCCGCAATCACAGCGGCGGTCGCGGGACCCGCTCCGCAAGCTCCACGGCTCCCGACCTCCGCAATCACAGCGGCGGTCGCGGGACCCGCTCCGCAAGCTCCGCGGCTCCCGACCTCCGCAATCACAGCCGCGGTCGCGGGACCCGCTCCGCAAGCTCCGCGGCTCCCGACCTCCGCAATCACAGCCGCGGTCGCGGGACCCGCTCCGCAAGCTCCGCGGCTCCCGACCTCCGCAATCAC
>Ga0190269_10001350_pt1 | contig 11810 bp, 8 predicted proteins | sample Popmic249IS_FD_133749 | JGI IMG/M metagenome (GOLD analysis project Ga0190269, IMG submission 133749) | Populus adjacent soil microbial communities from riparian zone of Blue River, Arizona, USA - 249 IS | ecosystem: Environmental > Terrestrial > Soil > Riparian zone | place: USA: Arizona...
GCGCGGCGCGTTGTCCTCGCGGACGGGGCGGGTGCGGACGCCGTTCGAGGTGAGCTGCCAGTTGGTGGCCCAGAAGCCGACGTCGAAGGGCGCGCCGAGCGGCTGGCCCGAGTTGTAGCGCATGACGCCGGAGAGCGACCAGCCGCCGAGGACGGCGTTGACGACCTTGGGCGTGTCGCGCAGCCAGCGGCGGTTGCCGCCGAAGGGCAGCGAGTAGAGCCAGTTGGCGTTGAGGTTGTGGCGCACGTCGAAGTCGGAGACCGACCTCTGCGCCCGCAGGTCGAGCGGCTGGCGGATCAGGGTCGTCAGCACCGCCTCGGATTCGAGGTTCGAGGCGTCGTCCATGGACTTCGAGAACGTGTAGTTGATGTCCATGAAGAAGTCGTTCTTGTAGCGCTGGCGCAGCGAGAACGTGCCGCCGTGGTAGTCGGACGTGCCGATGGTCGAGAAGACGCCGAGCGCGGCGTACTGCGGGTGGAAGAAGGCGTTCGGGCCAACGACCGGCGAGAGGTCATCGAGGATGGACTGCATGAAGGTCCAGTCCGGCAGGTCGATGAAGTCGCGCGAGACGATGGCGTAGGCGGCCTGCGTGGGCGTCAGCGACGGGTCGCCGAGCAGGTTCTCGCCGAGGCCGGGGAAGAGGTTCGTGAAGAACGGGATGTTCGGCACGTTCGGGCTGTCGAACGGCACGTTCTGCTGGCGCAGGTCGTAGAGGATCGAGGCCGCCTCGTACCACGTCTGGCCCGAGGCCGGGTCGCGCAGGTTGTTCAGGTGCATCACGTCGCGGACGAGCCCGAGGTTGCGGCCCGCGCGGCCGATGTAGCTGGTCTCGAAGGAGAAGCCCTTCGGCAGCTCGCGCCCGTAGGAGAGGTTCCACGTGTAGTGCCGGGGCGTCGTCAGCGTGTCGTCGATGGTCTGCTCGATGCGCTGCTGCTCGTCGGAGGGCAGCGTCAGCGGGAAGGTGATCGGCCCCGGAATGCTCAGCAGCGGCGTGTTGCGGACCGGGTCGAAGATGCCCGTGAAGCGCGGGCCGAGCTGCGTCGTCGTGTTGACGGTGTTGGCCGAGAGCGACGACTCGGTCGAGAAGCCGAGCGTGTTATTGAGGTCGAAGCTGACGGCGAGCGCGCTGCCGATGCGGTCGTAGACCATGCGGAAGCCGCCGCGGATGACCGAGCGGCCGTTGCGCCCGATGAGGTTGCCGAACCAGTTGTCGCCCCAGTCGGGCGAGTAGGCGATGCCGACGGTCGGCGCGAAGTTGTTCCAGTCCGTGTCGTAGAAGCCGGGCCGGTCGTTGGCCTTGCCCGACCGCTCGATGGTGATGGGGTCGTTGACGGGGGTGCCCGCCTCGGCGCCGGCCACGCGGCGCTCGAAGAACTCGCCGAGGCTGACGGTCGGCGAGACCTGGAAGCCGTTGCGCTCGTAGACGGGCGTGTTGACGCCCCAGCGCAGGCCGTAGTTGAGCGTCAGGTTCGGCGTGATCTTCCAGGTGTCCTGCCCGTAGAAGTCGTACTCCTCGGTGCCGAACGAACGCTGAGTGGGCGTGCCGCTGGCGAGCGGCTGGCCGTTGAGGTCGTAGTTGACGTTGGCCCCGACCTGCGAGAAGCGGCCGAGCACGGAGGCGACGGCCGCGCGGGCGTCGAAGATGCCGCTGCTGGCGAGCGCCTGGCTCGCGTCGGCGAAGTTGGCGGGGTTGAGCAGCGGGTTCGAGAGCGACGAGCCGGAGTTGGCGTAGAACGAGGGGTTGACGACCGCCGTGTCGAACGAGTTGGCGAACGACTCGCGGTTGTTGCGGATGAACCGCAGGTTGGTGCCGAACTGCACGGTATGCGTGCCCTTAATCCACGAGACGTCGTCCGTGATGTTCCACACCGGGGTGGTGCGGCTCAACTGGCGCGTGTAGAGGAAGGGCTGGTAGACGAAGCGGAAGTTGACGGAGTTGGCGTTGATGTCCGAGCCCTGCGTGAAGGACTGGCGGGTCAGGCCGGCGCGCACGGAGTTGACGATGGAGTTCGTGATGGTCCACGAGTGGCCGGCGACGAAGCCCTTGGGGTGGACCCAAAGAGTCGGGGCCGGCGTGCCCGGGAACTGCCGCTCCTGCTCGTAGATGTCGTTCTGGTAGTTGGCGCGCACGAACATCGTCTGGCGGTCCGTGATGTTCACGTCGAACTTGGCGATGTGCGTGTTCAGCTCGGTCGAGACCGGCGAGTTGAAGCGGAAGCCGCCCGTGTTGAGGCCGTCGCCGGTGGCGAAGGTGTTCGGCAGCGGGGCGGTCTGCAGGAGCGCGAGGCCGGCCGGGTTGACGCCGCCGGTCGCCGGGAAGAGCGAGGCGATCTGCGCGGGCGTCAGCGTCGTGACGCCGCCGCCGGCGTTGCGGAATTGCACGATGCCCTGCCGCAGCGTGGCGGTCGGCACGGTGCGCAGGACCGAGACCTCGGCCGCGTCGCGGCGCCCCTCGTAGTTGTAGAAGAAGAAGAGCCGGTCCTTCTTGATGGGGCCGCCGACCGAGCCGCCGAAGATGTTGCGGATCAGCTTCGGGCGCGGGACGCGCTCGTCGCCGACCTTCGCGATGCCGGCGAGCACGTCGGCGTCGTTGGGGCCGAAGCGGCCCTCGGCGTTGTTGAAGTAGTCGTTGGCGGTCGTCACCGTGTTGCGGTGGTACTCGTAGAGGTCGCCGTGCCACTCGTTGGTGCCGCTCTTGGTGATGAGCGAGACCTGCGCGCCGGAGGTGCGCCCCTGGTTGGCGGTCGGCACCGAGGTCGTGACGCGGAACTCCTGCACGGACGAGGGCGTGACCCTCAGCACGCTGCTGAAGGCGTCGCCCGTCACCACGTCGAGGCCCGACTGCTGCTCGTTCACGTCCACGCCGTCGAGCGTGACGTTGGCCTGGTCGCGCCGGCCGCCGTTGACTTCGCCGAGGCGGGTCACGCCGGGTTGCAGGCTTAAGAGGTTGACGACGTTGCGGGCGTTCAAGGGCAGCTCCTCGATGCGGCGGCTCTCGAAGGTGGTGCCGATGGTGGCGTCCGTCGTGTTGAGCGGAAGGTCCGTGCTGGCAGAGACGGTGACGGTCTCGGTGACGGCGCCGACCTCAAGCTGGACATCCAGCTCGCGCGGCGTGTCAACGAGCGCCTGCACGTCGGCGACGGCCGCCTTCTTGAAGCCGGTGGCCTCGACCTCGACGCGGTAGGTGTCGGGCGGGACGAGGGTGAAGACGTAGCCGCCCTCGGCGTTGGTGGTCTGAACGCGGGTGAAGTTCTTGCCCACGTTCGTCAGCGTGACGGTCGCGCCGGCGATGGCGTTACCCTGCGGGTCGCGCACCGTGCCGCGGACGGTCGCCGTGCCGGTCTGCGCGAGGGCCGCGCCGGGCAGGCTGAGAGGGAGAAGCAGCGCACAGGCCAAAAGGAGGGCCGCTCTGATTCCCTGAAGTCTGGACATTGAAATTAACCTCCTAAACGTCTGGCTGGAGAAGGGCGTGGCGCGGGGGGCGACCCGACCGGCGCACGCTCTGACAAGGAAGTCTCCTTAAAAGTGTCTGAAGGGGATTGTCCCCTCAAGCCTCAAGTAGAACCGGTGCCGAAGTCCCTGCGGGGTGGGTTTCCGCGGGATTTACGGCTGAGGCGGAGCAGTCGGTCAAAAGCCGATAAACTGAAGTGGCAATTGCCGTTCCATGTCGGGCCGCGGCGGCGCCACTCTCGTTCTGGCGTGATGTTACGGGCCGGGCGGGCGGGCCGCGCGAGTCGCAATATCCAAAAAGATGGAAGCAGCTATGCGTTTTCGGATGGAAAGGGCGGCGGGCCGGCCCCCGCGCGCGGGACGCGGAAGGGGCGGCGCGCGCCTACTCGATGTGTTCGAGCAGGTGGCCGAGCTTCTCTTTCTTCGTTCGCAGGTAGTGCATGGCGGCGTCGGCCGGCTCGACCTCGAGCGCCACGCGCTCGACGACCCGCAGGCCCGCCTCCTCCATCGCGCGCAGCTTCAGGGGGTTGTTCGACATCAGCCGCACGCGGCACAGGCCGAGGTCGAAGAGCACTTCGGCGCACTGGCGGTACTCGCGCAGATCGACGGCGAGGCCGAGCCGCTCGTTGGCCTCGATGGTGTCGGCGCCCTCGTCCTGCAGGGCGTAGGCGCGAATCTTGTTGATGATGCCGATGCCGCGCCCCTCCTGCAACTGGTAGACGATGGCGCCGCGCCCCTCGCGCTCTATTAGCTCCATCGCCCGCCGCAGTTGCGGCCCGCAGTCGCACTTCGTCGAGCCGAACACGTCGCCCGTCAAACACTGCGAGTGGATGCGCGCCAGGGTCGGCAGGTCGGGCCGGATGTCGCCCTTGTAGAGCGCGACGAACTCCTCGTCGCTCACCGTCGAGCGGTAGCCGGCGATGTGAAACTCGCCGGCCAGCGTCGGCAGCCGCGCCGCCGACACGCGCTCGACCGTCAACGCCTGCTTCGACCAGAGACAATCTAACGCCGCTTCTTCGCTCAACTCTTAAAACTCCTCGCCCGCGCCGGTTTCGCTTGAAAGGATTATAGGAGCAGATTTCGTAAATCGTAAATCAGTAAAAGCCGTGAATCGTAAATCGTGAATCGTGAATCGTTAAAGACTGCTTTGTCGATTCACGATTTACGATTCACGATTCACGGCTTTATGATGTGCCCGATGAGCCAGGAGCCGGGCGACAAGACTTACACGGCCGTGACGGGCAGGGGGCCGGCGATGGGGGGCCAGCGCGAGCGCCACCCGGCGCTCGTCTTCCTGCGCGGCGAGCTGATGGCGGCCCCGATCCCTTTGGAGCGCGAGGAGGTGACGCTGGGCCGCGCCCTCGAAGCCGACGTGCGCGTCAACGACGCCCTCGCCTCGCGCATCCACGCGCGCATCACGGTCGAGCGCGACCCCTCGGGCGGCGAACCGCGCTACCGCCTCAAAGACCTCGGCTCCACGAACGGCACGCTCCTCAACGGCGAGCGCGTCGCCGACGCCTACCTGCAGGACGGCGACAAGCTGACCATCGGCGAACAGTTGCTCCGCTTCGACCTGCTCGACGACATCGACCGCGAGTTCCAGCGGCAGATTCACCGCCTCCTCGCGCACGACGAACTGACGGGCCTGCTCCAGAGCCGCTCCTTCTTCTCCGAGCTGCGGCGCGAGGCCGCGCGCGCCGAATCGGAAGGGCGCCCCTTCTGCGTCCTGATGATGGACATCGACCACTTCAAGTCGGTCAACGACCGCTACGGCCACCTCGTCGGCAGCCAGACCATCGAGGAGGCCGCCGCCATCATCACGCGCGCCCTGCGAGCCGGCGACGTGGCCGCCCGCTTCGGCGGCGAGGAGTTCGCCGCCTTCCTCCTGAACGCGGACTACGCGCAGGGCCTCGTCGCGGCCGAGCGCGTCCGCAGCTCAATCGAGTCACACCAGTTCGCGGCCTCGCGCCGCGGCGGGCAGAACGAGACGGGCGGGGTCTTTCACGTCACTATCAGCGTCGGCGTCGCCGCCTACCCGGACGACGCGCGCGACCCCATCGAGCTGGTCGAGCTGGCCGACACGGCCCTCTACCGCGCCAAGAACCTCGGCCGCAACCGCGTCGTCGCCTACTGCGTCACGCCGCCCGAGCCCGCCTCCCCCGGCCCCCCGTCGAACGACCCGCGCTGAAAAGAAAGGTGTCAGGTGTCGGGTGTCGGGTGCCGGGGAAAAGCAAGCCGTCTTTACCGACACCCGGCACCCGACACCCGTCACCTTTTTCTGCAACCGGGAGGCCCGCGGGGCGTGTAACGGCGGGTGTGGGAGCGGTTGCGCGCCCCGCCCGCGCGCGTTATGCTTCGACGTGTAGAGGTGCCGGAACGCCGCCCCCTTTTAAACTCTTCGGAAAGCGCAAGTGCATTGATCGCCAGACTGAATCTCGCCAGCGACCCTTTTCGCAACCGCACGCTGCCGTGGACGGTCGCCGTCGCCGTCTCGGCCATCTCGCTGCTCGGCATCCTTTACGTCCTCTCGGAGTACCGCCGCGTCTCGGCCGACTCGGCCCTCGCCGACCGGCAGGTGCGCGAGCTGAGGTCGCAGCGCGCGGAGTTGGACCGGCAGGCGGCCGAGGTCAAGCAGACCATCCCGCCCGAGCAGCAGGAGACGGTCAAGGCCGCGCACGCGCTCGTTGACCGCAAAGGCTTCTCGTGGTCGCAGCTCTTCTCGGACCTGGAGGAGGCGCTGCCTTCGACCGTCCGCGTCTCGCGCATCAACGTCCGCGAGGTGGACCGCGCCGGCGACCTGACGCGCGCCGGCATCGACCTGACCGTCGTCGGCAAGGGGCCTTTGGACGTGACGAACATGATGGCCGAGATGAATCAGGCCGGCACCTTCTCGGCCGTCGCTTTGACGGAGAACCAGAAGTCGGGCCGCGGCGAGAGCGGCTTCGAGTGGGCGCTCCGCGTCACTTACGTACAGCGCCGCCGCGCGCAGCGTCAGGCGCCCGAAGGCGCGCCGCCGCGCGAGGCCGGCTCCGCGCCACGCGCGGGCGCGCAGACTTCTTCAGACGCCGGGGGGCTTGAGTAGCTTGAGAGAAGACACGGCAGCCACGAGGGAGACGGACGCTCCGCCGGGGCGCGGGGCCCGCGCGCGGCTCGAAGCCTTGCGCGGCGCGCGCCGCCGCGGCCCCCTCGGCCTCCCTGAAATCGCCGCCCTCGCCGCCGCCGCCGCGCTCCTGCTGGCGGCCGTCTGCTCCTACCTCTTCCTGCTCGTGCCGGAGCGTTCGCGCCTCCAGAGCTTGAACTCCGACCGCGAGGTCACCGCGCGCGAGCTACAGAGCAAGCAGGGCCTCATCGGCGAGGGGCGCACGACGCAGGAGCGCGTGCAGGGCGTCCTCGGCAGCCTCGAAGACTTCGAGATTCAGCACCTCGGCCACAGCAGCAGCGGCACGAAGAACGTCATCGAAGAGTTGAACCGCCTCATCCCCAAGAACGGGTTGCGCATCAGCGGCGGCATCAGCTTCACGCAGTTGCAGGAGACCGTGCCCGGCACCGAGAACGAGCGGCGCGCGTCGCCCCGCGCGGGCGGCGGGCAGGAGGGGCCGGCCCGCGTCGTCCAGAGCGTCTTCCCCGGCATCGGCATCCTGCTGACGGTCGAGGGCACGTACCCGAACCTGCGCCGCTTCATCCGCGACATCGAGGTCGACCGCCAGTTCGTCGTCATCAACTCGGTCGAGCTTGAGGGCGTCACCGACACGACCGGCGTGACGGCCGCGCCCATCACGGGCGAGACGCCTGCGCAGCCTTCCGCCCCCACGCGCGGCGCGCTCGTCAGCCTCCGCCTCGACATGGCCGCATACTTCCGGCGCGCCGCGGCCGCCGCCGCCGCGCCCGCGCAGTAACTCCCGCCGCCGGGCGGCCCGCCTCCCCCACGGCGCCGCCCGCGCGAGGTGAAATTTAGAATGGCTCTCTTCGAAGGAAAAACACCGGCCGAGCGCAACAAGATGATCGCGGCCATCGTGCTGCCGGCCCTCGCCTTCATCTTCGTCCTGCGCATGCTCTTCGGCGGCTCGACCCCCAGCCGCCCCGCCCCCCAGAACACCAACGCCCCGCGCAAGACGACGACGGCCAACAGCAACCGCCCCCCCGGCCCCGCCGACGCGGTCGCCGCCGCCGACCCCGACTTCCTCCTGATGAGGGAGATTCGCCTTGACCGGCTCGACTCCGCCGACTCGGGCACCGGCCGCAACATCTTCGCCTTCTACACGCCGCCGCCGCCGAGGGCCGCCCCGCCGCCCGCTGCCACGCCCGAGGTGCAGCCGACGCCGCCGCCCCCGCCGCCGCTCCTTCTCGCCGCGCTCGCGCCGCAGAGCGTCTTCGCCGGCACGGGCGGCTTTACGCTTCAGGTCAGCGGCGACAAGTTCGGCCCCGAGGCGCGCGTCTACATCGACAACCAGGAGGTGCCGACCCAGTACCGCAGCGCGCAGCAGCTCACGGCCACCGTGCCCGCCGCGGTCATCGCCGGGCAGGGCCAGCGGCAGGTCGTGGTGCGCACGCCCGACGGCCAGTTCTTCTCGAACCCGTCCGTGCTCAACGTCATGCAGCCGCCGCAGCCGACCTACACCTACGTCGGCATGCTCAAGCACGTGCGGCACACGACCGCCGTGCTCAAGGACCAGCGCGGCGAGCTTTACAGCGTGCGTGAGGGCGACCTCGTCGAAGGCCGCTTCCGCGTCGTCAACATCACGGACAAGATCGTCCAGCTCGTGGACAAGGACCTGAACGTCAAACACTCGATGTCCTTCGTCGAGTCGCGCAACAACAGCACGCCGGGCCGCGCGCCCGGCTCCATCCAGCCCCCGCCGCCTCCGGACGATGGTGAAGAGCCCTAACACACGACACACGCCCGGCGCACGCGCGGGCCGCGAGCGCGGCCTCGCCCTCGTCGCGCTGCTCGCGCTGATGACCATACTCATGATCGCCGCGATGGCCGCGGCGCCGAGCCTGCGCCATCAGGCGAAGCGCCAGCGCGAGCTTGAGACCATCGCCCGCGGCGAAGAGGTGGCCGACGCCATCCGCGCCTTCGTCCACTACACGAACCGCCTCCCGACCTCGATGGACGAGCTGAAGGAGGGCGCGCCCTTCGGGACGAAGAAGATTCAAGTCCTGCGCGCCAGCGCCGCCTGCGACCCGCTCACCAGCCGCGACGGCGAGTGCGGCGAGTGGAGGCTCATCAAGGCCACCGACCCCGCCCTCGTCACCTTCGTCGTCTCGCTCGGCAAGTTCGCCAACGGACGCGTGCCGGCGACCAACGACCCACGACTGCAAGCCCTCGCCAACCAACTGCCGCGCCCCACCGCCATCCTCGACACGGGGACGAGCCGCGACGCGCCCTGCGACGACTTCGGCTCGTCGAGCAGTGGCCCCTTCATCGGCGTCGCGAGCCGCAGCTGTGCCGACTCCGTCATCGCCTACTACGGCATCGAGCAACACGCCGGCTGGGTCTTCACTCCCTTCTACAGGTGAGCCGCCGGGCGCCTCGGGCCCGACACACATCACGACTCCTTCACACGCGAGCGCGCGTCGTCGGACATTAGTTCGGCGACGCGCGAGATTTTTTTGTGCGCTAATTTGAATTAAGTTATTGACATCCTTTTTTAATGTGTTTATAAATCCCAACATGTTGTGCGCCATTCAACCTAGGCCACAAGAGACATAACGACACAGCATCTTGTGGTGAGGCAGACCAAACCAAAAAAGGAGCAGGTACAGCTTATGGCAACTTCAAAGAAGTCAGGTGGCAGCAAAAAGGGCGGCTCGAAGGGCGGCGGCGGCTCGAAAGGCGGCGGGGGCTCCAAGGGCGGCTCCAAGGGCGGTTCCAAGGGCGGCTCGAAGAAGGGCGGCTCGAAGGGCGGCTCGAAGAAGAGGTAACTCGGCCAGGGGTAGTACGCGAAACCTTAACAGGCGCACACAACACTCTTTGCCCGCGAGGGCGTTCGATTGGACGGCGGTCGTTAACAGCGGCGCCGTCCGAATCTTTTTGAGGCGCCGCCGATGATCTCCGTCGCGCTCGTCGAGCCAGAGATACCGCCCAACACGGGCAACGTCGCGCGCCTGTGCGCCGCGACGCGCACGCCGCTGCACGTCGTCGGGCCGACGGGCTTCCGCCTCGACGACCGCGCGGTGCGGCGCGCCGGTTTAGACTACTGGCCCGAAGTAAACCTCACGCGCCACCGCGACCTCGGCGGCTTGTACGCCGCGCTCCCGCACGCGCGCTTCCTCTACCTGACGACGAAGGCGCGCGCCTCTTACGCCGAGTGGGCCTTCGCCGAGGACGACTGCCTCGTCTTCGGCCCCGAGACGCGCGGCCTGCCCGAAGAGTTGCTGCGCGCCAACGCCGAACGCTGCCTCACGATCCCGATGCCCAACCCGAAGGTCCGCAGCCTCAACCTCGCCACCTCCGTCGCCATCGTCCTCTACGAAGCGTTGCGCCAGACCGGCGGACTCGTGAATCGTGAATCGTAAATCGTGAATAGATAAAGCCCCCCTTCCGCTCGGGAGTGACAGCCCCCGGCCGGGCATTAGGCGATTCGCGGTTTACGATTTACGATTTACGGACATATGAGAGAAGACATACGCAACATCGCCATCATCGCGCACGTCGATCACGGCAAGACGACTCTGGTGGACGCCATGCTCAAGCAGTCGGGCACGTGGCGCGAGAACGAGCAGCACCTCGACCGGGTGATGGACTCGATGGACCTTGAGCGCGAGCGCGGCATCACGATCATGGCGAAGAACACTTCGGTGCGCTTCGGCGGCGTGAAGATCAACATCCTGGACACGCCGGGCCACGCCGACTTCGGCGGCGAGGTCGAGCGCGTGCTGAAGATGGTGGACGGCGTGATGCTGCTCGTGGACGCCGCCGAGGGGCCGCTGCCGCAGACGCGCTTCGTGCTACGCAAGGCTCTGGAGGCGCGGCTGCCGGCCATCGTCGTCATCAACAAGATCGACCGTCAGGACGCGCGCCCCGAGGAGGTGGTCAACGACACCTACGACCTCTTCATCGACCTCGACGCGACGGACGAGCAGATCGACTTCCCCGTGCTCTACGCCGTGGCGCGCGACGGCGTGGCCAAGAGCGACCTCGCCGAAGACTCGCGCTCCCTGAAGCCGCTCTTCGAGGCCATCGTCCGCACCATCCCGCCGCCGAAGGAGCTTCGCGAGGGCACGCTCCAACTGCTCGTCGCCAACCTCGACTACAACGAGTACGTCGGCCGGCTCGCCATCGGGCGCATCTTCTCGGGCGAGATCGCGGCCGGCCAGACCGTCGCGGTCGTCAAGCGCGACCGCTCGGTGCAGAAGGTGAGGGTCAAGGAGCTTTACGCCTTCGAGGGTTTGAAGCGGCAGGCAATCGAGCGCGCCGCGTACGGCGAGATCGTCGCGCTCGCCGGCGTCGAGGGCATCGAGATAGGCGAGACGGTCGCCGACGCCGACGAGCCGAAGCCTTTGCCCGTCATCGCCGTGGACGAGCCGACCATCTCGATGATCTTCGGCGTCAACAACTCGCCGTTCGCCGGCACCGAAGGGAAGTACGTCACCTCCCGCCAGATCAAGGAGCGGCTCGACCGAGAGGTGCTCGGCAACGTCGCCATCCGCATCGAGGAGACCGACTCGCCCGACCAGTTCAAGGTCTCGGGCCGCGGCGAGTTGCAGCTCGCCATCCTCATCGAGATGATGCGGCGCGAGGGCTACGAGCTGCTGGTCTCGAAGCCCGAAGTCATCACGCGGAAGGAGGACGGGCGGACGCTGGAGCCGATTGAGCTGGTCGTCATCGACTGCCCCGAAGAGTTCATCGGCGTCGTCACCGAGGCGATGGGGCGGCGGAAAGGTCAGATGACGAAGATGGTCAACCACGGCACGGGGCGCGTCCGGCTTGAGTTCGAAACGCCCTCGCGCGGGCTCATCGGCTTCCGCGGCGAGTTCCTGACGGAGACGAAGGGGACGGGCCTCCTGAACACCATCTTCCTGCGCTGGGGCGAGTGGCAGGGGGCAATGCGCGGGCGCTCGACGGGCTCGCTCGTCTCCGACCGCGCGGGCGACGCGACGACCTACGCGCTCTTCAACCTTCAGGAGCGCGGGACGATGTTCATCCGGCCGACGACGCGCGTCTACGAGGGGATGATAGTCGGCGAGAACGCGCGCGCCGTCGACCTCGACGTGAACATCGTGCGCGAGAAGAAGCTGACGAACATGCGCGCCGCGTCCGCCGACGAGGCGATGCGGCTCGTGCCGGTCAAAGACCTCTCGCTTGAACAGTCGCTCGAATTCATCGCGGACGACGAGCTGGTCGAGGTCACGCCGAA
>Ga0190269_10001351_pt1 | contig 11808 bp, 15 predicted proteins | sample Popmic249IS_FD_133749 | JGI IMG/M metagenome (GOLD analysis project Ga0190269, IMG submission 133749) | Populus adjacent soil microbial communities from riparian zone of Blue River, Arizona, USA - 249 IS | ecosystem: Environmental > Terrestrial > Soil > Riparian zone | place: USA: Arizona...
AGCCGGGCCCGCATCAGCGCGTCGGTCAGCTGCGCCTCGGTCGCCTCGGCCACGTCGTCGACGACCATGAGCATCGCCCAGCGGCGGATGTGGGCGAGGCCGAGCATGACGACGGCCTGGCGGATCGAGGAGACCCGGCGGATCGTGCCCACCGCGGCGCTGTTGCTCGCGCGCAGGACGCGCATGGTCAGGGCCGGGTCGCTGGAGATGATGGAGACCACGTGGTCGATGTCGGCCTCGGCGGCGCTCAGCGCCCCGAGCAGCTCGAGCCGGCGCAGCTTGAACGGCGTGATGCACGCGGCCGTCATCACCTGCGGGCGGCTGAGCACGAAACCCTGGCGCAGCTCGATGCCGTACCGGTCGCAGAGGGCGAGGTGCTCGACCGTCTCGAGGCCCTCCGCGACGATCTGCACGCCGAAGCCGCGGAAGAACTCCAGCTGCTCCGCGAGCCGCGCCTCGTCGGCGCCGGGAAGATCCAGTTTCACGTACGAGGCCAGCGGTAGCAGCCGCTCGTGGCCGGACTTCCACACGAAGTCGTCCAGCGCGATGCGGTAGCCCGCGGCGACCAGGTTCGACACGCCGAACACCACCGCGTCGTCGACCTCGACCGTCTCCAGCACCTCGAGCACCACGTTCTCCGGCCCGAACGGCAGGATCAGCTCGCCGGTGAGGAACTCGCGGGTGAGGTTGATGAAGCACATCCGGTCGCCGACGACCTCGTCGAGCCCGAACTCGGTGAAGGCGTTGACCAGCACCTGACTGGTCGCGTACGCATCCCGCCGGCCGGCCTCGACGGCGCTGGTGTTCCCCCGGAACAGCAGCTCGTAGCCGGCGATGTCGCCGGAGGCGTCGAAGATCGGCTGGCGCCCGATGTGCACGAGGCGGGTGCCGGGCTGGGGGAACCGCGACTGGTTTTCCACGGCGGGACGATCGGCCGCCTTGATGCTGGCTTGAGCATTCCATGCGGAGAAATTGAGGGAGCCGCGGGCTCAGCGGCCGCCGCTGTTGTCGCGCTTGTCCCGCCGGGTGGTCGGTGGGGCGCCGGCGTCGTTGCCGGCCGGGCCGCGGTGGATCCGGACCCAGGCGCCGATGTTGTCGGCCTGGCCGGAGTAGCGGTCCCGGAGCGCTTCGAGCTCCGCTTCCTGGCAGGGCCAGGGGAGCCCGCACCGGCAGCGGCGCGAGCGCAACGGCCAGAGACTCGTCCGTCGTACGTGCATGGTGACGAGTCAAGCCGATACCGGTGTGGAAGCGCTCCCGCCATGCGGGCGCAATGCTGCATCATCCGTGGTGCATCGTTCAGCACATCGTCTTAACCGTTTCGGGTGACCGGCGGCGGATCACTAGGCTCGGTCCATGCGCCATCACCTTCGCCCGGACGGGACGCCGCCCACCAACGGTTACAGCCACGCCGTCTCCTTCACCGGCCCGATGGTGGTCGTGTCGGGCCAGGTGCCGCTGGACGCCGACGGGCGGCTGGTCGGCGAGGGCGACGCGCGGGCGCAGACCCGGCAGGTCTTCCACAACCTCCAGGCCGCCCTGGCGGCGGCCGGCTGCGAGCTCTCCGACGTGGTGAAGCTGACCGTCTTCCTCACCGACCTGGGCGACCTGGCCGACTTCCGGTCCGTACGCGACGAGCTGCTCGACCCCGCCCGGCCGCCGGCCAGCTCGCTGGTGCAGGTCAGCGGGCTGGTGCACCCGGCGTTCCGGATCGAGATCGAGGCGATCGCCGCGGCGGGCTAGTAGGTGCCGACCGCGACCACCTCGGCCACCGGCTTCCGCGTCACCTCGTTCTTGACCAGCTTGCGGGAGACCTCGCGGCCGTCGACGAAGGTGACCTCGTACGTCCGGGTCCGCACCCCGTTCACGCCGCCGGTGCGCATCTCGCGGGTGCCCTTCGGCAGCCAGTTGTCCTTGATGGTGCGGGTCTTGAACTTGATCGGCTCGGTCTCGGTGACCAGGCGCTTCTGCTTCCCGGCAGTGGGGACCGGCGTGCTGGGCGTCGCCGGGGCGGAGGAGGGCGCCGGGGCGGGCTGCTCCACCCGGCCGACCACGGTCGCGGGGTCGTCGCCGCCGAGCGCGGCGCTCGCCGCGAAACCGCCCAGGCCGAGGACGGCGAGCACGGCGACGATCAAGGCGGCTTTGTGCCAGGAGCGCAGTCGCGACCACATCGATGTCTGGTTCGTCACCCGAACAGTGTGGTGGTCGCGTCCGGGGCTCGACTCATCCGTTCGGGTGAACCGCCGCCACGAAAGAGCCTAGCTGCTCAAGCATCTTTCGAGGCCGGCGTCGGGTCAGCGGCGTTCGGCGGGGGCCGTGACGTCGGAGGACGACGCCGGGGCCGGGGTCGGGCGGCCCGGCGACTCGCGCGACACGCCGAAGGCCAGCAAGCCCAGGAGTGCGGTGAGGAGCAGGGCGGCGATGGCAAACTCGAGCTTCTCGCGCGTACGGGCGCGCCAGAGACCGCTGGGAGGGACCTCGTCGTACCACCGAGGGTGTTGATCGGGCACTGCTTCAGTCTTCAACGGATCCCCCAGGCTGTGATCAGCGAAAGAAGCAAAAAGATTTAGCCTCTTACCGGACCACTATATGTCCCTTCGGTTCGTTCTGTCGTGCCACCGTCCCGCCCGGGTGATGCCGCAGGGCGTCCGCCGTTCTTGCCCGGGTGCTGAGCAACCGATGAGGTTGCATTGAGGTTGCCGGCCGAACTTGGCGGGCATGACCCAGTCGAACCTCCTCGTCATGCCGCCCGTGGTCGTCGCCGGGCCCGCCGCGAACCTCTCCGCCCAGCCGTTCCCGTTCGCCCTCACCGCCGTCGACCTCAGCGTCGTCGTCCCGTTCCGCCGCGCCGACGAGCGGCTGGTCGCCGTGCTGCAGGAGGTCAGCGAGATCCTGCACGCGCAGGGCATCTCGTTCGAGCTGATCACCGTCCCGGCCGGTGCGGTGCACGGCGACCCCCGCCCGCTGGCCGACCTGCCGTACGCCCGCCTCGTCCGCTCGCAGGACCAGCAGGACAAGGGCGCGGCGATGCACGTCGGGTTCGCCATGGCCCACGGCTCCTGGGTCTGCTTCCTCGACGCCGAGGGCGAGGCCGAGATCGACGCGTACGAGCTCGTCGAGCACTTCCACCGCGCCCGCGAGGGCGAAGCCTGAGCGAACCCCGGTGACGGTGGTCGTGCTCTGATGGGCGCATGGACGAGATCCAGCTGCTCGCCGCGGCCCGGGACGGCGACGCCGACGCGTTCGGACGGCTCGTCGGGGCGTACCGGGCCGAGTTGCTCGCGCACTGCTACCGGATGCTCGGCTCGGCGCACGACGCCGAGGACGCGTTGCAGGAGTCGCTGGTCCGCGCCTGGCGAGGGCTGGGCGCCTTCACCCCCGGCTCGGTGCGCGCGTGGCTGCACCGGATCGCGACGAACCGCTGCCTCACGCTGATCGACCGGCGGGCGCGCCGTGAGCTGCCCGCCGACCTCGGACCGGGCGCGCCGCTCAGTGAGGTGGCGTGGCTGGAGCCGTGGCCCGACCGGCATCTCGGGCCGGAGGCCACCGCCGAGCAGCGGGAGAGCGTCGAGCTGGCCTTCGTGGCGGCGCTGCAGCACCTGTCCGGGTCCCAGCGGGCCGTGCTGCTGCTGCGTGAGGTGCTGGGCTTCACCGCCGCCGAGAGCGCCGAGCAGCTGGGCACCACGGTTGCGGCCGTCAACAGCGGGCTGCAACGGGCCCGGGCCGCGCTGGCGCAGCGCCGTCCCACCCCGGCCCGCCGGCCCTCGGACACCACGATCAAGGACCTCGCCGACCGGTACGCGTCCGCGTGGCACGCCGGCGACGTCGACGCGATCGTGGCGCTGCTCGCCGAGGACGCCACGTACTCGATGCCGCCGCTGGCGCAGTGGTTCCGCGGCCGTACGGACATCCGCGCCTTCCTGCTCGAGACGCCGCTGACCCACCGCTGGCAGTTCCTGCCGGCCCGGGCCAACGGGCAGCCGGCCTTCGGCACGTACCTGTGGGACGAGGCGGGGCAGCGGTGGAGCTGGGCGGGGCTCGACGTGCTCCGGGCCGACGGCGAGCACATCGCCGAGGTGGTCTCCTTCCTCCTCGCGACGCCGGGAGATTTCGGCCTCCCCGATGAGTTGGCGGCGCGGCCGGGGTTGTAGAGGGGACGACCACCTCTGCTAGGGAGACACGATGCTGCTCGAGGGCAAGAACGCGATCATCTACGGCGGCGGCGGGCAGATCGGGGGCGCGATCGCCCGCGCGTACGGCCGCGAGGGCGCCCGGGTCTTCCTGGCCGGGCGGACCGCGGCGACGCTGGAGCGGGTGGCCGCCGACATCCGTGCCGCCGGCGGCCGGGCGGACACCGCGATCGTCGACGCCCTCGACGAGCGCTCGGTGGACCCGCACGCCGACGCCGTGGCGGCCACGGCCGGGGCCATCGACATCTCGGTCAACGTCATCGCGGACAGCGACGTGCAGGGCACCCCGATGGCCGACATGGCGCTCGACGACTACCTCAGCCCGGTGCTGACCTCCGTACGCTCCAAGTTTCTGACCTCCCGCGCCGCGGCCCGGCACATGCGCGCCCGGCGCTCGGGGGTGATCCTGACCTTCGGCGGCTCGGGCGACGGCACGGCCGGGCGGCGCTACGCCCTGGGCGGGCTGCAGACCGGTTTCGACGCGATCGAGGCGATGCGCCGCCAGCTCGCCACGGAGCTGGGCGGCTACGGCATCCGCGTGGTGACGCTGCGGACCGGTGGCGTCCCGGACGCGATCCCGCGCGAGTTCGAGGGCCGCGCGGCGATCGAGGCGGACCTCGTCGGGCAGACGCTGCTGGGCCGGACGGCCACGATGGAGGACGTGGGGAACGTGGCGGTGTTCGCGGCCTCCGACTGGGCGCGCACGATCACCGGCGCGGCGATCAACATGACCTGCGGCGCCGTCGTGGACTGACGGGTCAGGGGCGGGAGGCCTGGATCAGGAAGCGGTGGGCGGTCGCCGTGAAGTGCCCGTACGTGCGGATCATCGCGTCGATGCGGCGCAGCGCGCGGTCGTACCTGCTCAGGCTGAAGTCGCGGACCTGCCAGGGCACCGCCCGGAGCTGGTAGACGAGCGCGCCGATGTCGCGGAACGTCAGCGGCGGCCGCTCCTCCCGGACGTCGGTCACCTCGAGCCCGGCCGTCTCCAGCGCCGCCACCGCGGTCTCGGCCGTCCAGTCGTGCGGGTACGGCGGCGGCGCGCCCAGCTCGGCGTTGAGGTCGGCCAGGTCGTCGCTGCCCACCTGCTGGGTCAGCAGGGTGCCGCCGTGCCGCAGCAGCCGGGCGATGTCCTCGGCCGGGAGCCGCCCGTGCCGGCTCAGCACCAGGTCGAACTCCTCCTCGCCGCCGGGCAGCTCGGTGACGACCGACACCCCGAACGGGGCGAGCCGGTCGCGGGCCACCGGCACGTTGGGCGCCCAGCTCTCCACCGCGACGGTGTGCGACGGCAGCGGGGCCAGCTCGGCCAGCAGCTCGCCGCCGCCGGTGTCCAGGTCGAGCACGCTGCCGGCCCGGCGCAGCAGGGGCCGGGTCAGGCCGGGGTACGACCAGGAGGGGTCCGATCCGACGGCGCGCCCGTCGAGCCACGCGAACTCCCAGCCGGTGATGGAGACACCGGCGGCCTCGTCCACGAGGTGATCAAAAGGGCGTACCGAAGACATGTCGCGACGGTAACCGGGCGCGCACGCCGACAGCGACCAGAATTCCGAGACGTTACGGAAGCTTGGCTTCCATGTGAGCAAGAAGGCCGGGCCAGCCGCCGCTCATGCCCCGGAAGGCCCGCTCGTCGGTGAACCCGGCGTGCTCGAGGAACAGCCGGGTGCCGGCTCCCTCGGGGACCAGGCGCCAGGTGATCGTGGTGTCGAGCGTGCCCTCGGCGAACGTGTAGCTCAGCAGGCGCCCGGGCTCCACCGCGATCACCTCGCACGGCTGCTGACCCCACGCGCCCATGTCGAGCGTGAAGCGGTGCCCGACGATCGGCTTGATGTCGCCGCTCGCCCACCAGCGGGCCAGCAGGTCCGGCTCGGTGAGCGCGCGCCAGACGGCGTCCGGGGCCCGGGCGATGAACTGGTCCAGCTCGATGGTCCTGCTCACAGGTCGTCCTCACTCTCGGCGAAGTCCTTCAGGGCGGTGAGCCGGTCCCGCCAGTACCGCTCGAAGGGCAGCAGCCAGTCCTGCACCTCGGCCAGCGGGGCAGCCGCCAGGTGGTAGTAGCGGTGCCGGCCGCGCGGCTCCTCGCGGACGAGGCCGGCCTGCCGGAGCACGGCCAGGTGCTCCGACACGGCGGGACGGCTCAGCGCGAAGAGACCGGCGAGCTCGCCGGCGGGCCGCGGGCCGTCGCGCAGGGCGACGAGCACCCGTCGGCGTACGGGATTGGCGAGCGCTCCGAACACGTCCTCGGTCACCCGCTCATAATGCGTCGGAAATCTCCGACGCGTCAAGGAGGCGACGCAGGCGGGCGCGGGTGTGCGGGTCGTCGAGGACCTCGCCGATCCACGCCGCCGCGTCCTCTCGCCGCGGGGAGCGGGGATTGGGAACCAGCCAGTCGGCCGCCGCCAGCTCGGTGATGTGCCCCAGCTGGGCGATCAGCATCGAGAAGTCGGCGCGCCGGCGGATCGTCGCGGGTCCGCCGGCCGCCCGGTACGCCCCCAGCAGCGCGCGGACCCGCCCGGGGTCGTCACGGGCGAACTCGAACAGCACGCACGCCAGCTCCTGAGCCGGATCGGCCGGGCCGCTGTTCTCCCAGTCGATGACGCACACGCCCCCGCCGGCGGTGGGCAGCAGATTGTCGGCCCACAGATCGCGATGGCAGGTCTGCAGGGTGGCCGGCGGCTCGATCCAAGACTCGAGGGCGACCAGCTCGTCGCGGAGGGCGGCCAGCTTCTCGGCGAACGGCGCCCGCTCGCGCCGGAGCGCGGCGATCAGCTCGTCCCAGCGCGCGGCGCCGACCGGCTCGCGATGCCACCAGTGCACGGGTCCGGTGGCGTCGATCCGCACACGGTGCAGGGCCGCGACGGCAGCACCGACCTGCTCCGGATCCAGGCGCGGGTCCGGCGCGCCCAGGTCCACCCACTCGTACAGCCGCACCTGAACGTCGTCCACCGTGGCGAACACCGTGCCCTCTGTCGTCCGGCGTACGCGCGGCGCGGGCACACCCGCGGCGCAGGCGGCCTCGTGAAAGGCGGTCGCCTCGCGGACATCCTCCTCGGCGGACGGGTGCAGCGGCACCTTCACGGCCCACTCGCCGTCGGTCGTCTCGAGCCGCCAGACCACGCCCTGCTTACCGCGCGCGACCGGGCCCTCCGACAACCGCAGGGCCGTGCCGAGGCCGAAGTGCCGGGCCACCCGGGAAGCGTCCATGCAGCAGCTCTACCACGAACCACCCTGCTCGAGGAGCAGCTCGCGGACCAGTCGCGGATGTCCCCGCAGCGGCGCGCCCGCCCGGTGCGCCAGATAGACGGTGTTGATCGGGGCGTCGTCCGGCTCGTACAGCACCCGCAGGCTGCCGGACTCCACCTCGGCCGTGCACAGGTAGCGGGGCAGCACGCTGACGCCCGCGCCGGCCACGACCGCGGCCAGCACCGCGCGCAGGTCCGGCACGACCACTGCGGGGCGCCCCGGGGGACGCCGATGGAACACGTGACGCCAGTAGCGGCGCACGATCGGCAGGTCCTCCGCGTAGCTCACCAGCGGCACGTCGTCGAAGGGCCGGTCGGCCCACTCCGGGCCGGCGACGAGCACGAACTCCTCATCCATCAGCGGCACGGCGGCGACGGCGCGCCCGCGCGGGCGTACGGCGGACAGGACGAGGTCGAAGCGCCCGGCCCGCAGCCCGTCGAGCAGGTCGTCGGCGAGCCCGCTCGTCACCCGCAGCGTCACGTCCCGGGCCACGAGCGGCGCGAGCGCGGGCAGGACGCGTACGGCCAGCAGCTCCGCCGGCCCGCCGAGATGAACCGGTTGCTCGGCGCGGCTGCCCGCCGGGGCGGGCTCGGCGACCGCGGCGAGCTGGTCCAGCGGATCCGCGACCCGGGCCGCCAGGTCCAGCGCGACCGGTGTCGGGACGACGCCGTGCGGGAGCCGCTCGAACAGTTGCCGCCCCAGGCGCTGCTCCAGGGCGCGGATCTGCCCGGTCACCGTGGGCTGCGACAACCCGAGCAGCCGCGCGCCCGCGGTGAGCGAGCCGGCCCGGTGCACGGCGAGGAACGTACGCAGCAGCATCAAATCCAGCGGCCGCCCGTCCGGGCCATCGGGTTTTCGATCGGTCACCACGGTAACCCTATTGGTCGTACGGATATCGGCGTGCCTACCGTCGGAAACCACGAGAGAGGAGAGCGCAGATGTCCAAGGTTCTGTTCGTGATGACCGGTGCCGACCACCTGACCCTCAAGGACGGCACGCGGCACCCCACCGGCTACTGGGCGGAGGAGTTCCTGGCCCCGTACCGGGCGCTGACGGCGGCGGGTCACGAGATCAGCGTCGCCACGCCCGGCGGCGTCGTGCCGCCGATCGACAAGGCCAGCCTCGCCGAGCAGGCCAACGGCGGCGCGGAGGGCGCGGCCGAGGTGAGCGCGGGCATCGCCGCCGCCACGGAGCTCAAGGACCCCCTCCGGCTCGAGGACGTCGACCTGTCCGACTACGCGGCGGTGTTCTACCCGGGCGGCCACGGCCCGATGGAGGACCTGTCCCGCGACGAGGGCTCGGCCGCCCTGGTCCGTGACGCGCTGGCGTCCGGCAAGCCGCTCGGCCTGGTCTGCCACGGCCTGGCCGCGCTGCTGCCCGCCGCCGGGACCGACGGCGCCTGGCCGTTCGCCGGCTACCGGCTCACCGGCTTCACCGACGCCGAGGAGAACGCGGCCGGCCTGGCCGGCAAGATGTCGTGGCTGCTGCAGGAGCGACTGGTCGCGCTCGGCGCGCAGTTCGACGAGGGTACGCCGTGGGCGTCGAACGTCGTGGTCGACCGCAACCTCTACACGGGGCAGAACCCGGGCTCGTCCGCCGACCTGGCCGACGCGCTGGTCAAGGCGCTGCGCTGAGTCCTAGGGCGCCGGAACGAGGTCCCGCTCCATCGCGCTGATGTCGTCCGCCAGCCCCGCAAGCCGCTGGGCCTGGCGGGCGATGGTCTCCACGACCCGCGCGTGCTCGGGGTCCAGGGACTCGTCGGCCAGCAGCTCCGCGTAGCCGACGATGCTGCTCAGCGGGTTGCGCAGGCCCTCGGAGATCCGGCGCAGCGCCGGGGACTCCGCGGCCGGGGGCGTGGGCGTGGGACGGCGGCGCAGGCGGACGGCGTACCCGGCGACGCCGATGAGGATGAGCAGGCCGGGCCAGGTCAGCATGCCGCCGGTGTGGCGGGTGGTGTTGTGCAGGAACTTCAGGGCGACGCCGACGTGCGGCAGGTGCGCCTGCACCCGGGAGAGAGCGGAGCCGCGCAGGTCGATGGTCCAGGGGTCGAGGGCCGCGTTCGCGTCGCCGCGCGTACGCATCACCGGCGCGCCACCCTCCTCCCGCAGCTCGACCACCCGGTGCATGACGGAGGTGCTCCCGGCCGGCAGGTGCCCGGCGGGCGGCTGGAAGACGACCACGTCCCCGACGCGCAGATCGGTCGCGCGCACCGGGGTGGCCAGCACGAGCGAGTACTGCGGGATGGACGGGCTCATGGAGCCGGTCAGCACCGGCTCCAGCCTCGTGTGCGTGACCATCAGGGCGACGGTCACCGCGATGAACAGGGCCGTGATGCCCGCGGCGAAGCGGATCAGGACGGTGTGCGTACCGGCGAGGCGCCCGGCTCGAGTGCTCACAGAGACCTCCGTCGGTCAGCCGGCGGTGCGGTTCGCGCCGCCGGCGGGCAGGACCTTGCTGGTCACGGTCAGGGTGACGGTCGCGGTGGCGAGGAAGCCGCCGACCTTGACCTGGAGGTACACCCGGCCACCGGCGGGCACGGGCGCGTTCTGGTATCGCACGGTGGGAACGATGGACAGCCAGGTGGCGGGCAGGAGCGTCGTTTCCGTGCCGGGGCAGGCCCCGAGCACCCAGGCCGTGGTGCACGACTTCACGGCCACCGCCGAGCCCAGCGGCAGACCGCCGGTGGACAGCACCGGGCCGGCGAAGCTCGCGGGCGTGGTCCCGGTGTTGGTGAGCACCGGGTACGCCGTGTCCACGAAGTTGATCACGGTGTACGCGATCGTGAAGCTGGCCGGCGCGGGCCCCGAGAACTGGTACGCGGGAGCCGCCATCCGCAGGACGCCGGTGCGCGCCGTCTTGGTGCTGTGCCACTGCGCGGAGGCCGCGATCGGCGTACCGGTCGCCAGGACCAGCCCGCAGAGCACGGCCGGCAGCCACCGCAGCCGACGGGAGAAGCTCATCGCGTTGCCTACCCGGCGGTGCGGTCCCGGCCGCCGACGACCGGGGTGCTGCCGCCGATGGTGACCGAGACGGTGCCGCTGGTGCCCTGGAAGGTCGCCTGGTCGGCGGACGGGCTCAGCACGAACTTGTAGCGCAGGTGGGAGGTGCCGGCCGCGGCTACCTGACCCAGCGGCACCGCGGCGGCGCCGGCGACGTCCCGGGCGCCGGCAACGGGCAGCAGCGTCCCGGCGCAGCTGCCGTCGCCGGCCCACGCGACCGAGCACGAGTCGACGGCGAACTGCAGGCCACCGGCGGCGGCCAGGGCGCCGCTGCCCGACAGCGAGGCGGTGAAGTCCTGCGCCAGGCCGCCGGTGTTGACCAGGTTGGCGTAGCGGTAGACGTAGTCGCCGGGCAGCAGGTCGGAGACACCGCTGTTGAAGGTGGTGCCATTGGTGTCGGTGTGGGTCAGGCTGACGGTCGCGGCCTGGGCGCTGCCCGTCGTCGCCTGCGCCGTGGCCACCCACGACGCGAAGACGCCGCTGCTGGTCATGGCCACCCCGACGGCGGCGACGCCGCCGAGCACGAGCCACTGCATCGCGCGGTTCGACATGAACTTCCCCTCCCGTGACGGTTACCACCACGATCGGTCCGGCGTACGGATGGGATGAGTGGCGCATCCCGAAGTGCATCCGTACGCAACCGTCCGACAACCGAGCATTCGCTTAGCGTCAGCAGCATCCGGCGAAACACTCCTGACGGGAGGATCTCCATGATCCGTCGAGCCCTGAGCGCGCTCATCGCGGTGTTCGCGCTGCTGGCGTTCCATCCGGCCACCGCATACGCCGACAACCGGCCCGGCGTACGCCCGTTGCCGCAGGCGCACGCGCACAACGACTACGAGCACGAACGTCCCCTGTTCGACGCGCTGTCCCACGGGTTCACCAGCGTGGAAGCCGACATCTACCTCGTGGACGGCGAACTGCTCGTCGGCCACGACCCGGAGGACGTGGTCCCCGGCCGTACGCTGCAGAGCCTCTATCTCGACCCGCTCGCCCGGCGCGTGCGCGCCAACCACGGCCGGGTCTACCGCGGCAGCGACCTGTCCCTGCAGTTGCTCGTGGACATCAAGAACACCGGCGCGGCGACGTACACGGAGCTCGACCGGGTGCTGCGGCGCTACCGTTCGATGCTGACGTCGTACCGCTTCGGCCGGGTGTCGCAGGACGCGGTCACGGTCGTGGTCAGCGGCGACCGGCCGCGCGAGCTGATGCAGAGCCAGCGGGTGCGGCACGCCTTCTACGACGGCCGCAGCGCCGACCTCAACTCCGGCGCCCCGGCGTCGTTCATCCCGCTGATCAGCGACAACTGGAACAACCTGTTCGTCTGGCAGGGCGTCGGACCGATGCCGCCCGACGAGCGCGCCCGGCTGCGGCAGTTCGTGCGC
>Ga0190269_10001352_pt1 | contig 11798 bp, 8 predicted proteins | sample Popmic249IS_FD_133749 | JGI IMG/M metagenome (GOLD analysis project Ga0190269, IMG submission 133749) | Populus adjacent soil microbial communities from riparian zone of Blue River, Arizona, USA - 249 IS | ecosystem: Environmental > Terrestrial > Soil > Riparian zone | place: USA: Arizona...
CCGTCGCGGCCCATGCCCGTGAGCAGCGCGGCGATGCCGGGTTGCGGCCAATGCTGGGCAAGGCTCGCGAACAGCACGTCGACGGACGGCCGGTACGGCAGCGCGCGGGGTTCGGGCTCGTAGCGGAACGCGCGGCTGGCGCCGAGCACCAGGTGGTCATCGCTGCCCGCGAGCAAGACGGTTCCCAGAACCGGCCGCGCACCAGGCGTCGCCAGCTCGACGCGCCGGGCGGTGGCGGTCTGCAAGAAGCTCGCGAGGTCCGAGGCCAGCGCGCTGTCGACGTGCTGGACCACCACAAGGGCGGCCTCGAGGTCGGCGGGCAACATCGACAGCACGCGGTGCAACGCGTTCGGACCGCCCGTCGAAGCGCCTATCGCGATGAGTAGCGGGCGCCGCTCCGCGTCCGGCGCTGGCAGCTCGGTGAGGTCGAGGGGCCGACTGTGGCTGCGGCCCAGCAGGCGTGCCACCACCCGCAGCTTCGCGAGCACGGGATCCTGGCCGATCACGGCGCCTCGCGCGTCGAGGCCCGGGCAGCGCGCGACGTCCACCGCGCCGCTCTGCATCGCCTCGTAGATGGCCGCGGTCTGCTGATCGTCGCCCGCGACGAGGAGCACGGTGGTGCCGGCCGCACGCGCGGCGCGCGTCAGCTCGGCGCTCGACGGCGAGCGCAGCGCGCCATCGAGCAGGAGGACCTCGGGCGCGCTGCTCGCGAGCAACTCGAGCGCTCGCTTGCCGTCGGCCTCGACCCACGCGAGCTGGTAGCGCTGGTCCCGCACGACCATCTCGAGCGCGCTCCGTGAGGAGAATGAACCGTGCGCGACAGCCACCCTCACGACGCCGCTCCGATCAGGTCTTGGACCGCGTCGAGCAGCCGCTCGTCGTGGAAGCTCGCCTTGGTGAGGTAGTAGCTGGCGCCGACCTCGAGCCCGAGCTTGCGGTCTTCGTCGCGGTCCTTGTACGACACGATGATCACCGGCACCTGCGAGAGCTTCTGGTCCTTGCGGATCGAGCGGATCAGCTCGAAGCCGTTGAGCCGTGGCATGTCGATGTCCGTGATCACGAGATCGAAGTGGCCTCGGCGCAACGCGTTGAGCCCGTCCATGCCGTCGACCGCGATGTCCACCGCGTAGCCGCGGTGCGCGAGCATCTGGCGCTCGGCCTCGCGTACGGTGATCGAGTCGTCCACCACGAGCACGCGCTTACGCCGAGCCGTGGGCTGGGCCAGCGCCAGCGGCTCGCCGAACGAGCTGGCCCCCGACGCGCGCTCGACCGAGCGCAGCAGGTCGTCCACGTCGATGACGAGCGCCGGCGAGCCGTCCTCGAGCACCGCCGCGGCCGCGATGTCCTGCACCTTACCGAGGCGCGCATCGAGCGGGCGCACCACGAGATCTTGCTCGCCGCACAGCGCGTCGACCGCGATCGCGAAGCGCTGGCCACGGTCATTCACCATCACCACCGGGATCACCGGCGCGCTCGGCGCGGGCGGTAGCCCGAGCAGGCCGCGCGCGCTCACGACGGACACGGGGTGGCCGTCGAAGATGAAGCACGGCGTGCTCTCGACGCGCAGCAGCTGCGCCGCGTCGATGCGATCGATTCGGTCGATGCGGTGCAGCGGGAACGCGTACAGCTCACCGCCCACTTGAGCCGTAACGGCGCGCATCACCGATCGCGTCACCGGCAGGCGCAGCACGAAGGCGGCTCCCTGTCCGGCCTGGGACTCCACGCGCACGGTGCCGCCGAGCGCCTCGACGCCGCTCTTGACGACGTCGAGACCCACGCCGCGACCGGAGATGTCCGACACCGTGCGGGCGGTGGAGAAGCCCGGCAAGAACAGGAAGTCGAGCAGCTCGCCCGGCGTGAGGCTCGCCACCATGTCCGCGCGGGCCAGCTTGCGGTCGAGCACGCGCGCGCGGACGGCCTCCACGTCGATGCCGCGGCCGTCGTCGCGCACGACGACCACGAGCATGCCGGCGTTGTGGTGCGCCTCGACGCGCACCAGCGCGACGTCCGGCTTGCCCGCGGCCCTGCGCTCGGCGAGCGACTCGATGCCATGATCGATCGCGTTGCGCAGCAAGTGGTTGAGCGGAGCGTCCAGGCCCTCCAGCACGTCGCGATCGACCTTGGTATCTTCGCCCGCCAGCTCGAAGCGCACGCGCTTGTCCAGCTGCCGCGCGATGTCGCGCACCTGGCGCGCGAAGCCGCGCGTACCATCGCCGAACGGCCGCATGCGGCTTTGCAGCGCCTCGCGGTAGATGCGCTCGCCTAGCGACTCAGCGCGCTGCACGTGGCGCTCGAGGCTCTCGCCGTGCTCGCTCAGCTCAGCGCCCAGGGCGGCGACCTCCGCCATCACGGCTCCGAACAGGGCGCGCGTGGTCTCGTCGAGCTTGGGCAGCGCGCGCTGCTCGCACTGCGTGAGCAGATCGCTCAGCTTGCCCTGGCGCTGCTTCACGCGCAGGGCGCGTTGGACGAGCGCGCCGACGCGCCGCGACTCGACGAGCGACTCTCCAGCGAGCCCGGTCAAACGATCGAGGCTCTCGCTCGCCACGCGCAACACGCGCCGCTCCGCGGCCGGCGCGCGCTGTGGCGGCGGCGGCGAGCTGTGGATGGGCTCTGCGACGATGACGGTTGCCTGGGCCGTGGGTGCGAGGCTCGACGGCCTGCTGGCCACGAGCGAAAGCACGCTCGGCCGCGGTCGCGGCTTGTCTCGTGGCTCGGCGGGCAAGGGCGCGCGCAGGCCCTCGATCATGTCCGCCGCGCTGCGCTCGATGCCCGCGCTCGCCGCGACCGGATCGTCGGCGAGCGACCTCGCGGCTTCGGTGAACAAGTCGGCGGCCGACAGGGCGCGATCGACCTCCGCGCTCGAGGCCTCTCCGGCTTCGCGCCAGGCGATCACGCGATCCTCGAGCACGTGGGCAAGGCCCGAGAGCTGCGCGAGGCCCACGACGCGCGCGGCACCCTTGAGCGAGTGCGCGGCGCGCATCAGCTCGTTCACACGGCTCACGAACGCGCCCTGCGTGTCGTCACCCTCGAGCGCCACGAGCCCTGCGGAGAGCGCGGCGGCGTGCTCCTCGCATTCGGTGCGGAAGAGCTGCAGCAACGGCCCCGCCAGCGGCCACGCGCCGGGCGCGCCCCTCGGCTCCGCGGGCTCGAGCGCAGCGGTCTCGGTCGTGCGCGGCGCGGGCGCGCTCGAGGCGGGCGCAGGCGGCGGATCGCTCGGCACGGCCACGCTGGCTACAGCGGCTCGCAGTGCGGCGGTGAGCGCGTCGCGCTCGTCTTCGCTCGCGGCCAGCAACCGAGCGCGCGGCGCAGGCGCTTCGGCGAGGCGTTGCAAGCACTCGAGGGCGTTGCGCAGCACGTCGCGCGCCAGCAGAGCGTGCACCGGAGCAGCGTGCGGCAGCACGGCTACGCACGACGCGAGGGCGTCGCTCAACGCGCGCAGCTCGGGCTCCCGCTCTGTAGCGATGGCGGCCAGCGCGCCCGCTGCTGCGAGGCCCCGTGCGAAGGCGGAGGCGTCTTGCGTGCTGTCGCTCAAGAACGCACGCAGCGCGCCCGCTGCGCCGTGCAGCGCCGGCAGGTCCCCGTTCGAGCGCGGCGGCGAGCTCGGCCTCATGGGCCCTCCTCGGCCGCGCTCAGCGGAGCGCCGCCGAAGGCGCCGGACAGCGGCTCGCCCAGTCGAGCACACAGCCGCTCGACGTCGATCAGGCTCCACAGCTTGCCCTGGCTCTCCACGAGCCCCGTGATGAGCGCGCCGTCCTTGCGCAAGCTGCTCGGTGGGGCCGGTAAGAGTCCGCGCGCGTCCATGCGGTAGACGCCTTCGACGTGATCGGCGAGCACCACCCAGCGCTGTCCAGCGAAGGCGATCACGAGCGCATACCAGCGCGCGCGCTCGGTGACCCGTGGCGCGCCGAGCAGCGGCTCGAGCGAGAAGCACAGCTCGAGCTGGCCGTGCAGGTTCAAGAGCCCGGCAAACGCCGCGCTGCTGCGGTGCGGCACCCGCCGCGGCGCTTGCGGCGCGACTGCGACCTCGGCCACCTCGCGCGTCGGCAGCGCCAAGCGCTCATCACCGATGGAGAACAGCACGACCGAGCGATCGGCTGCGCGCGAGGTCTCGAGCGGCCTCGCCAAGAGGGCGGTCAGCTCGGCGACGTAGGCCTCGGGCGGCGCGCGATGCAGCAGGCGCTGCGCCGCCGACGTGAGCACCTCGCAGCTGTGGCAATGCACGACCTCCGCCAGCCTCTCGCAGCTGCGATCGCCGCGCACGCCGATCGTGCGGTAGCAGTCGTCCAGCACCGGTAGCGCCTTGCTCACGGGGCACCTCGCTCGCCGCCCGCCGTGCGGGCCGCGCGCCGGCGGTAGTTGCTGGCCAGCTCGAGCTGACCCTCGCGCTCGTGGATGAACGCGAGGTGCACGAGCGCTTCGTAGTGGGCAGGCTCGAGGTACAGCGCGCGCTCGAAGGCATGGCGCGCCGCCGGCAGGTCGCCCGCGGCCTGGCACACCACGCCCAAGAGCGCATACGCAGGCGCGCTCGGCGCGGCTTTGATCGCCGCCTCGCAACGGGTGCGCGCCTCGCCCAGCTGGCCGCGGTCGGCGAGCGCGCGCAGGGCCTCGAGCGAGTCGGGCTTTTGCACCACCTTGGGCGCTTCGCGCACGCCTGCGGGCACGCGAGCGGCGAGCGGCTTTCGCGGCGCGCGGGGCCGCACGCTCTTGCGCGCCTTCGGCCGCTGCGAGGGCGCGCTGCGTGCCACCTCGGGCACCGCGAACGCAAAGCACGCCGCATCGCCGGTGCGTGCGAAGCCGTGCTCGACCGCGACGGCGGCCTCGGCGTGACCCACGAACAGCAGCGCGTCGGGGCGCATCAAGCGGCGCAAGTTCTGGAACGCCGCGAGGCGCGCGGCGCGATCCAAGTAGATCAGCAGGTTGCGGCAGAACACGGCATCGAAGCGCTCACCGGCGCACAAGCCGCCGTCGAGCACGTTGCCGAGCCCGAGCTGCACGAGCCCGCGCACCGCTTCGCTCACGCGCCGGCCGCCGTCGTGCGCCTCGAAGTAGCGCGCGTAGCGGCTGCCGTCGGCGCGGAACGAGTTGTCGCGATACACCGCGCGCTCGGCGATCACGAGCGCCCGCCGGCTCACGTCCACCCCGCGCACCTGCAGCGCGGCTCGGTCGATGCCCGCTTCCAGCAGCGCCATCGCGACCGAGTAGGGCTCTTCACCGGTGGCGCACGGAACGCTGAGCACGCGGTAGGGCTCGCTCGCGCTCGGCGACCGTGCCCGCGCACGCTCGGCCAGCAGCGCGTACGCGGCAGGCTCTCGGAAGAACCAGGTCTCCGAGACCACGATCTCCTCGACAAGCGCGTCGAGCTCGGCGGGCCGCTCGAGCAGCAGCTCGAGGTACCGCTCCTGACTCGAGACGCCCAGCGCTTGCATACGCGCGCGCACGGCGGCCGCGCCCGCGCTCTCACCGACGCTCGAGAGCTCGAGGCCGATGCGCGCGCGGAGCTGGGCGATGATCGCGTCGAACGCCACTCAGGGCACCTCCGCGCGCGCAGCCCCGTCGAGCGCGCGGGCCTCGCCCGCGTCGAGCAGCGCCTCGAGATCGAGCACCTGTAGCAGCTCGCCCTCGCCGAGCCCGACCACCCGGCCTTGGCCGAGCGCCTCAGCGTCCTCGACGTCGCGCACCTGCAGCACTTGCTCGACCAAGAGGCCCCAACGCTCGACGCCGCTCGGCCGCGGCACGTCCACGACCAGCACGCGGTTGCCCAGCCGCGTCGTGCAGCGCTCGTCGCGCAGGCGCCGGCTCAGGTCCATGACGGGCAGCGCCGAGCCGCGGTAAGAGAACAAGCCCGCGTGCCACGCCGCGGCGCGCGGCACGGGCGCGAGCTGCACGCGCGGCAGCACCTCGGCCACGCGCGCGGCCGGCACCACGAAGCGCTCTTCAGCCACCTGGATGACGAGGGCCAACATCGCTCACGCCGTCCGCTCCGAGAGCTCGCGCCGCAGCCCCGCGACCACGTCGCGCAAGCTGTCGGTCGCGCCGCTGAACTCCTTGAGCGAGGCCGCGGTCTGGCGCACGCCCTCCGTCAGCTGACCCATCGCCTCGTTGATCTGCGAGGCCCCGATGGCTTGGCTCTGCATGCCTTCGTGCACGGTCTCGATGCGACCGGACAAGCCCTGCACGTCCTCGATCAGCTGGCCGAGCTGCGCTCCGACGTCCGCGACGGTGGCCACGCCCCGCCGCACCTCTTCGGCGAACTTGTCCATCTCCATCACGCCCGACGACACGGCGGATTGCATCTGGCGGACCATCTGCTCGATATCCAGCGTCGCGACCGCGGACTGGTCGGCGAGGCGCCGGATCTCGCGTGCGACCACCAAGAACCCAAGGCCGTACTCGCCGGCCTTCTCGGCTTCGATGGCCGCGTTCACGCTGAGCAGGTTGGTCTGGTCCGCGACCTTCGTGATCGTGGTCACCACGGTGTTGATGTCGCTGGCCTTCTCGCGGATGACGGCCAGCTTCGACGAGATCGTATCGGTCGATCCTGCGAGCTTGCTCATCGTCGTGTCCATCTCCACGAGCTGCTCGCGGCCCTGCTCCGCCGTGCTCGCCGAGCGCGACGCGGCCGCGGCGATGCCGTCCAGGGTCGTGCGCAGCTCTTGGCTCGTCGCGGAGATCTCCTTGACCGCCGCCGCGATCTCGGCCGCCGATGCGCTGTAGTTGCTCACCGTGGCTTGCTGCTCGCGCCCGGTCGCCGAGATCTGCGTCGCGGTGGACATCAGCGCAACCGACGAAGACTGCAGGCGCGCGATCAGCGAGCGCGCGATCGCGTACGCGATCGCGATGGACAACCCGATGATGCCGATGGCCATCCAGAGCAGCTCTTTCTTCACGAACGCGATCTCGTCGATCGCGTCGCGCTCGTCCGCGGTGACCTGCTTGCTCGCGAGCTTGACGACCTCGTCCACGGCGCGGCGGTGCTCGTCGTAGTGGAAGCGCAATGGGCCCTGTGCGATCTTGATCGCGGCTTCACCGTCGCGCGCGGTGATCGCGGGCTCGAGCTGGCGCTCCACCACGTCGTAGAAGCGCATGGCGGGATCGTACGAGCGCGTGAGCAGCGCACGGGCCAGCGCGCTATTGAGCGGCTCCGTGGCCCAATGCTCGTGACGCACCTCGAATTCCTTGCGCAGCGCGCGCAGGCGCCCGAGCAGCTGCTGAGCACTCGCCGCGTCCGGCTCGAGGGCAGCGCTCAGCGCGACGAGGTACGACTCGATGATGAACTCCGGCGGCGGCAGCACGTCGGCCACGACGTCCTTGTGCCGGATGATATCGACGTAGAGCGGTCCGGTGACCTCGACGTGCTCGAGGGTGCGATAGCTCAGCGCGCCGAACGCGACGAAGCCGATCACGAAGACGAAGACGAGACAGCCGAGCTTGTGGGTGATACTGAGATCGCTGAACCGGCGCATACGCGGACGCTCCTATGTCGACTACCGCTAGCCAGCCCCGATACCGCGTGTTGCTGGTCGACGACCAAGCGATTGTCGCAGAGGCGCTCCGCGCGATGCTAGTGAACGAGCACGACATCGCGCTGCACGCGTGCACCGATATCGCACTGGCACTGCAGCTCGCGCGTAAGGTGCGCCCTACCGTGATCCTCCAGGACCTGGTGATGCCCGGCATCGATGGCTTCACGCTGGTGCGCTTCTTCCGCGCGGATCCGGCGCTCGCGAAGGTGCCCATCATCATGCTGTCGTCGCGCGAGGATCCGCGTGACAAGAGCCGCGCCTTCGAAGAAGGGGCCAATGACTACCTGGTCAAGATTCCAGACAAGATCGAGTTGTTGGCGCGTGTGCGCGCGCACTCCCGAAGTTTCCTGGCGCAGCAAGAGCGCGACGAGGCGTACCAAGAGCTGGTGCGGCTCAAGGCACAGCTCGAAGCCGCCAACGCGGAGCTGCAGAAGCTGTCGGCGACGGACGCGCTCACCAAGCTCTGCAACCGGCGCAAGCTGGACGAGGTGCTCGAGCAGGAATGGCGGCGCTGCCACCGCGAGCAAGTGCCGCTGTCGTTCATCCTGATCGATATCGATTACTTCAAGCGCTACAACGATCGCTACGGGCACCCGGAGGGTGACGCGTGCTTGCGAGGCGTCGCGGCCGCGCTCGCGAGCACGCTGCGCAGGCCTGGCGATCTGGTCGCGCGCTACGGCGGCGAAGAGTTCGCCGTCGTGCTCCCGCACACGCCGCTCGAAGGCGCCATGGTGGTCGCCGAAGCGCTGCGCGTTGCGGTCGAGACCCTGCGCATCGCGCACGCCGGCTCGGACGTCGCCGATCACGTCACGCTCAGCGTGGGCGTCGCATCGGCCGCACCGTGGGTCCAGGGAACGCTGCCCGAGCTCGTGGCAGCGACCGATGCAGCGCTGTACGAAGCCAAGCGCGCAGGCAGGAACCGCATCGCGAGCGCGGCGCCTTCGCCAGCCGTGAGCACACTGGCGCACAGCGCGGACTGATTCGCCCACATCGCGGCCGCGTATCGTGGCCGGCGAGGGGCAAATACATGAGAGCTTGGCTTGGCTTGCGCGGCGCGTTCATAGCGGTCGTGCTGATCGGATGCGGCGACGATTCGGGTGGGGCTGGCCTAGGCGACGGCTGCACCACCGACGCGGAGTGCAAAGGTGACCGCATCTGCGTCGAGCGCGAGTGCGTTGATCCTGCGGCCGGAGACGGCGACGGAGACGGCGACGGCGACGCAGGCCCCGGCGATGGCGACGGCGACTCGGGCGAGGGCGGCACTTCGGGTATGAGCGGCGCGGGCGGCACCGGTGGCCGCATCGACGATCCGGAGCTCGAGGCGGCATGCACGGCGCACTGCGAGGCGCGCGACGAAGCCGGCTGCGAGATGGACCTCAGCCTCGACCAATGCACTGGCCAGTGCTTGATCATCGACGAGGTCAACCATGGCTACTGCCTCGACGAGCAGCGCGACCAATACGCCTGCCTCGCGGCGGGCGGCTACACGTGCGTCAGCGGCTACCCGCAGCCGCAATCGACCTGCATCGCGCAGGTGACCGCGCTCAGCCAGTGCTCGCAGCTCGCGCCGTGCCGGATGTTCTGCGATCGCGTAGCCGGCGACTGCGCTCCCGAGGGCGACGAGTGCGTCAGCGATTGCCAGGCCAAGCAGATGGGCTTCGAGGACGCTATCTGCGGCATCTATTACTCGCAGCTGTTGTCCTGCTGGGCGCAGAACGGGGTCACGTGCGAAGGCGACCAGCCGGCGATCGGCAGCTGCGGCCCGCAAGTCGCGGAGATCGCGGACTGCATCGGCCGCCGCAACACCGACTGCGACGGCTTCTGTTGGGCCGCCGAGCAGCTGGGCTGCGGCACAAGCGATTGCGTCACGGAGTGCCAAGCGAAGATCGACGAGACGTACTGCGGCTCGTACTACCGCAGCGTGATGGACTGCTCGATCGGCAGCCGCGCCCTGAACGTGAAGTGCGAAGGCGGCGAGCCGGTGGTCGACGAGACCGCGTGCGCCTCAGCCATCGAGCAGCACGCGATGTGCGTCGCAAACCAGATGCAGTGATCACTCTCGAGGCGTGAGCGCGCACGTCGCTGGGCGGGCGCACTCGCCATCGTCACAGTGCTGGCTGGCGCAAGCCTCGTCGTAGGTGCAGCCGTCGCCGAGGCGGCCAACTTCACGACAGATGCCGTCGGGCCCGCACGAGAGACCGTCCGCGCACTCTTGGCCGCCCGTCTTGTTGCACTCGTCGTTCTCGTCCGGCAGCTCCGCGCACGTGCCCTCGACATCGCCGGCCGAGAGATCGAGCCCGCTGCAGAATGAGCCCTCCGGACACTGGCTCGGCGCGCCGAACGTGCACGGCTCGCCGACCTCCACGCGAGCCATGCAGCGAAAACGCGGCTCTTGGCCGTCGATCGGTAGCACGACGGCGCACGCCAGCTCGTCGTCGCACAGCACGGCGTCGTCCAAGTCGCAGTCCTCGCCCAGCTGCGCAGCGAACAGCTCCTCGGGGTCGCTGCACTCGCCGGCTTGCGCGGCCGCGCGGTCCGCGCCGATGCACACGAGGCCCGCCTTGCACGGCGCGTCGGTCGCGCGCCCGCAGGCTTCGCCGAGTTGACCGGGACCGATGCATCGCGAGGTCGTGGCCGGGCACGTGAGCCCGTCGGCGCACTGGTCGTCGCTCGAGCAAGCGTCGCCCGCTTCGAGCAGCGCCGTACACGTCCCGGGGCAGGTCTCGCCGTTCCGCTTACAGAACGCGGGGCCCTTGCACTCTTCGTCCAACGCGCACTCGTCGCCCAGCTCGATGTCGCCCTCGAGCACTTCGCCGCAAGCTCCGCTCGTGAACACCCGGCGCGTCTGGAAGCCGCAGCCGATACCCTCGAGCCCGGCGAGGCAGGCGCGGACGGCCGCCCCGTCGTACTGCACCCGCCCAGCCTCGACGGCGTCCTTCGTGGCTTCGAAGTCGCCGTCCTCGAGCTGCATGCGCAGCCGCTCGGCGCAACCGCCCGCTCCAAACAGCACGAGCGCGCCGCGCTCGCCCAAGCAGCTCTCGAGCTCGGGGCACAACGCACCGACCAGCTGCTCCGGCAGCTCGTCGAGGGTCGGCGCCTCGCTGGCGCCGGCGTCGCCACCGCCCTGATCGCTACACGACAAGCCCATGACCAGCGCGAGCACGCCAGAGACCGCTCCCGCCACCGCTCTGCCTAACCGCGCGCCGCCCATGGCCTGTGCTCTGACACAGGCCCGATCGCTCGCTCAAGTTTCCGACAGAGGCGCGCTCGCGGTCTCGGGCTGCTCGACGCTGCCGTGGACGCTCGGTGCTTCGAGGAGCGCCCGCGCCAGCGCATCGAGCACGAGGCGGCTCGGCGGGGCGATGGGCTCGGCGCCCTGACGAACGGCGATGGCGCCGACGAAGCGAAGCTCCTCGTTGTCCAACATGCTCAGCACGAACACGCGGTAGGTTGCGTCACCGGCTGCGACGCGGCTTCGCTGCGCGGTGCTCAGCTCGGCGAGCTCCGTCGCCGAGAGCGCGCTCGTCTGTTCGCACTCGCTGTCGCGGTCTGCGTGCAAGGCCTCCAGCACGTGCTGCGAGAGCTCTGGGGGCGGTGGGCCGTCCAGGGGACCTGCTATGGCGGGCCCGAGGCGATCTTCCGTCGTGTCGTACAGGAACAAGTAGCCTCCTGCCCCGTGCGACCAGCTCACCATGAGCTCGAGGGCGACGTGCCAGTACGCCTTGGGCTCGGTGCATTGGCGGAGCATCGAGCGCAGGGTCTCGACGTCCGAGAGCTCTGGTGACAGCCCTCTTTCCGCGCTGATGTGCGGGACCTGCTGCCCAGACAGGCGTGCGATGTCGCGGCGCAACCGCTCGCACTGGCCGATCAGCGCCGGATTGCCGGTCGGCCGGAACCAGCGCTCCATCGCCTCGCGTTGCTGCTCGGCCGTGGCCACGTCGTTCATCATGATCGCGACCCGCGCGCGGGCGCCATGCAGGTAGCCGAGCGTCAGCGGCCCTTCGTCCGGGCCGTGCTTTACGATCAGGGCGTCGAGTCGCGCGGTGGCGGCGGCAAAGTCGCCCTGCGTCGCATCGACGAGCGCGAGGCCGATGAAAACCTTCTGGTACATCGCGATGTACGTGGCGTCGGCGTCGGTCATGTGATCGACCACGACCTTCAGCTGCGCCTTGGCCTCCTCCACTTCACCCATGGCGAGCAGCGTCGCGGCGAGCGATCCGACGCCCGTTGGATAGCCGATGAACGCGCGTGGTGCCGCGCCTGCCAGAAGCGCGA
>Ga0190269_10001353_pt1 | contig 11798 bp, 8 predicted proteins | sample Popmic249IS_FD_133749 | JGI IMG/M metagenome (GOLD analysis project Ga0190269, IMG submission 133749) | Populus adjacent soil microbial communities from riparian zone of Blue River, Arizona, USA - 249 IS | ecosystem: Environmental > Terrestrial > Soil > Riparian zone | place: USA: Arizona...
CGCGGCGTCGCTGGGCGTACGGTCCACCGCCAAGACCAGCAGCTCGGGGGAGCCGTCCGGGGCCGTCCGCCGGCTCACCTGGAGCTCGACGCTGATGAGCCAGCCGTCGGTGCGTGCCCACCGGCGTCGCACGCGGTAGGAGGGCACCTCCCCGGACATCAGCCGGTCCGACATCTCCTGCGCGGCCGGGAGATCCGGGGCGGCCGTGAACTCCTGCCAGCTGCGTCCCAGGTCCTCCGGTATCCGGGCCGCCACGAGGCGCGCGATCGCCTCGTTGGCCCGCACGACCCGGCCGTCCGCGTCGATGAGGGCCGCAGGCACCGGTGCCTCGGCCAGCGCGTCCCACACCGGGTCGGTCCCGCCGAGCCGGTCGGCTCGCCCGGTCCGTAGGTCGACGACGCCGGTCGAGGCGGGGGAAGGAGTGGTGCGCTGGATCACAAGTCGGCCTCGGGCTAGGTCGTGCCGGCCACGTCGCCACGAACGTAGGCATGGCGCTTCACGGACTTGAAGGGCCTTTCGGCCTTGGTCCGGTGGTCAAAGGCAGGCTTTCCTCCTCGTGCGGAGCGGCGCTGAAAGCGAGCCGAAGACGGCCGGCCCCCAGTCACGCTGTGCTGAGCCGGTTCGCCGTAGCCCGAAGTGACCAAGCGGGTGAGGTCCGGATCGGCCATGTCCGCTGCGATGCGTGGTCAGCAGAATGCGCTGCGTAGTCAACAGGTCGAGGAGCACCCGTGCACGCTGCCGCCCGTCCGACCCCGCGTCCGGCTGCCCTGCTGCTGACCGCCCTCCTCGCCTCCGTGCTCTCCACCGCGCCCACGGCGCCCACCGCGCCCACCGCGCCCAGCGCAGCCTGGAGCCGTGGCGCCACGCTCGACAGCGGCCTCACGACGGTGGGCCACAGCCTGCAGTCCGTGGTCGTCTCCGGAGCCCAGGGTGCCGGCGACCTGGTGCGCCGCGCCGTCGAGGCCGTGGGCGGAAGGGACGTGCGACCGCTGCCGATCGTCGACGGCGTGGCTGCCGACGTACCGGCCGACCAGCTCGACCGCCTGTCACGTCTCAGCGGTGTCACCGCCGTCACCAAGGACCGGGCGGTCCAGCTGTCGAGCACGGCCTGGGAAGACTCCAGCGCGAGCAGCTCGAGCTACGTCCTCAGCAGCGGCGCCAAGGCGACCTGGTCGGCCTCCAACGGGGGCCAGGGCGTGTCGGTGGCGGTGCTGGACACGGGCGTGAGCGCGGTCAACGACCTCGCCGGCCGCGTGATGAGCGGTCCGGACCTCTCCGGCGAGGACAAGAACACGGTCGACAGCTACGGGCACGGCACGGTCATGGCCGGCATCATCGCCGGCACCGGTGCCGACTCGCAGCCGACGCCGCGGACGGGCGTGGCACCCGGCACCCAGATCGTCTCGGTCAAGGTGGCAGGTGCCAACGGCGCGACCGACGTCTCGACGGTTCTCGCGGGCCTGTCGTGGGTCGGTGCCTTCAAGGACGACTACAACATCAAGGTTCTCAACCTCTCCTGGGGCGTGCCCTCCACCCAGGACCCGCGCATCGACCCGCTGAACTACGCGGTCGAACGGCTCTGGACCTCCGGCGTCACGGTCGTGGTCGCGGCGGGCAACAGCGGCCCCGGCGCCGGGACGGTCCTCAAGCCGGGCGACGACCCGTTGGTCGTGACGGTCGGCGCGTACGACGACAGAGGCGACACGAACACGAGCAACGACGTGATCCCGGCCTGGTCCTCCCAGGGCCCGACCGCCCAGGGCCTGTCGAAGCCGGACCTCGTCGCGCCGGGCCGCACCATCATCGCCACCCGGGCCCCCGGCTCGACGGTCGAGGCGCAGAACCCGAAGGCGCTGGTCGCACCGTCGTACATCAAGGGCTCGGGCAGCTCCGAGGCGACGGCCGTCGTCTCCGGCATCGCCGCGCTCCTGCTGGCCGCTCACCCGACGTGGACGCCGGACCAGATCAAGCACGCGCTCATCTCGACCGCCTCGCCGATCCCGAACGTCCAGCGGTCCGCCCAGGGCGCCGGCCGGGTGCAGGCGGGCGCGGCCAACGCGGCCGACGTCTCCGCCGCCCGCACCCAGGCCATGAACGCCGACGCCAGCGGCACGCTCGCCGCCTCCCGCGGCGCCATGGCTCCCGTCAGCATCACCTGCGACGGCGCGACCAAGGTGCTCAACGACGAGACGACCAGCTGGTGCGCCCCGTGGCTCGGCACGGCCTGGACGGGCACGGCCTGGACCGGCACGGCCTGGACGGGCACGGCCTGGACGGGCACGGCCTGGACCGGTACGGCGTGGACCGGGACCGCCTGGACGAGCACGACCTGGAACGGCACGGCCTGGACCGGTACGGCCTGGACCGGGACCGCCTGGACCGGTACGGCGTGGACCGGGACCGCCTGGACCGGCACGGCCTGGACCGGCGCGGAGTACGACGCGGAGGTCGTGGACGGCACCACCTTCCTCAGCGCCTTCTGGGGATCGCGCCCGAGGTGGGACCAGCGCCTGCCGGGCGAGGTGAGCGACGACCCACCGGGCCACCGGCACCAGCGCTTCTGATCCCCGACCCGTCCGGACGGAGCACCTCCCGCTCATGACCGACCGCCTCGCCTCTCCGGGGAGCCCCACGGCTCCGCCGGGGAGCAGGCGTGCCCGGGTGGCCCCGCTGGACGCGGTGGTCGGTACGGCGGTGGCGCTCGCCGTCGTGGCGATGGGCCTGGCGGCGCTGCACACGAGCAGCTCGGTTCCGGTAGAGGCGTGGCAGGTGGCCCTGCTGCTGTGCATGCTGCCCCTCTCGGAGCTGGCGCTGCTGCACGTGCGGTTCGGGGGCGACTCGCTCTCGTTCACCTGGGGCGAGGGCGCTCTGCTGGTCGGCTTCGCCATGACCCACCCGAGCCTGCTGGTGCTCGTGGCCGGGCCCATGGTGCTCCTGGTCCACCTGCTGAAGCGGCGGGGGCTGCAGAAGGCGGCCTACAACGCTGCGGCGTTCACCCTCTCCGCAGGGATGGCGGGGGTGGTGCTCGAGCTGGTCACGGAGGCGCCGTACCTGCTCAGCTCGCCGCGGGACGTGGCGGGCCTGGCGGCCGCGGCGCTGGTCTTCAGCGCGACCAGCCTGACCTGCACCGGTGTCGTGGTCTCGGTGGCGCAGCGCAAGAGCCTGAGCCACGTGCTCGTCCGCAACCTCCGGATGGTCGTGCTCGTGAGCCTGGGCAACCTGGCAGCCGCCGGCCTGGTGCTCTACCTGGCGGAGCAGAGCCGAGCGACCCTGTTCGCTCTCCCGCCCGTGATGCTCGCGATGCTCATGGTCTACCGCGGCTACCTTCGCGCCGGCCAGGAGCGTGACGTCTGGCGGCAGCTCGAGGCCGCCTCCCGCGAGCTCAACCACCTCGACGAGGAGCGGGTGGCCCTGGCCGCACTCGTGCGGGTGCGCGAGCTGATGCGCGCGAACGGCGCGGACCTGCTGCTGCACGGCACCGAGACGAAGCCGGCCCGGTCGTACGAGATCGACGGCGACCGCGTGACCTGCCGGCCGATCGAGGCGCTCGAGGCCGTGCTCAGGACCGGCCCCGGCGCCGGCACGCTGCTCGAGCTCCGGCCCTCGGGCCGCAAGAAGCTCACCACCTCGCTGCTGTCGCCGCTGGAGGGACCAAACGGCACCATGGGCGCGCTGCGGCTGCACTTCAGCGGCACCGTGCACCTGACGAGCCGGGAGCAGCAGGTGCTGAGCACCTTCACCCACGCCGTCGCGAGCTCGCTCCTGAACGTGGCTCTGCACGAGGACGTCCGCAACGAGGCGCGCAAGCAGGCGCACCAGGCGATGCACGATCCGCTGACCGGCCTGGCCAACCGCACGCTGCTGCGGGAGCGCACCGAGCAGGTGCTGTCGGAGGAGTCGAACAGCGCGCTGCTGCTCATCGACCTCGACCACTTCAAGGAGATCAACGACACGCTGGGCCACGCTGCCGGTGACCTGCTGCTGGAGAAGGTGGGGCACCGGCTGCGCGACGCCGTGCGCGAGGGCGGGCTGGTGTCGCGGCTGGGCGGCGACGAGTTCGCCATCCTGCTCACCGACCTGCGCAGCCCCGCGGACGCCGGAGCAGTTGCCGAGCGGATCCTGCACGCGCTGTCACGGCCGGTCGACTACCAGGGGCTGCACCTGTCCGTCGAGGGCTCGATCGGCGTCGCCTGCTACCCGCAGGACGCGCAGGACGCGGGCGAGCTGTTCCGCCGGGCCGATGTCGCGATGTACCAGGCGAAGGCCGACCGGGGCTCCTGGCTGCGCTACGACCCGCTGAAGGACGACTCGAGCATCGAGCGGCTGGCCCTCGTGGCCGAGCTGCGCGAGGCGCTCGAGAAGGATCACCTGGTCGTGCACTACCAGCCGCAGCGCGACCTGGAGACCGGCCAGGTCGTCGGTGCCGAGGCGCTGGTGCGGTGGCAGCACCCGGTCCGGGGCCTGCTCTACCCCGGCGCCTTCGTCGGCGTGGCGGAGCAGTCCGGCCTCGTGCGGCCCTTCACGCTGAAGGTGCTCGAGCTGGCCGTGGCCGAGTGCGTCCGCTGGCAGGCCCTCGGCCGGCCGCTCTCGGTAGCGGTCAACCTCGGGGCGCGCAGCCTGCTCGACCGCCGGTTGCCCGACGACGTCGCCGAGGTGCTCAGCCGGTACGGCTTGGCGCCGGACCGGCTCGTCCTCGAGATCACCGAGACCACCGCTGCCAGCGAGCTGGAGATCGTCGAGGAGGTGCTCGGCCGGCTGCGCCGGCTCGGCGTCGAGATCAGCGTGGACGACTTCGGGACGGGCTACTCGTCGTTGTCCTTCCTGCAGCGCACGAGCGTGCACGAGCTGAAGGTCGACCGGTCCTTCGTCGCCGGCATGCTCGAGAGCGACAACGACATCGCGCTCGTCCGCGCGACCATCCAGCTCGCGCACAGCCTCGGCGCACGCGCGGTCGCGGAGGGTGTGGAGTCGCAGGCGCTGCAGCTCGCGCTGGTCTCGTTGGGCTGCGACGTGGCGCAGGGCTACCACCTCGGCCGCCCGATGCCGAGCCAGGACTTCCTCGCCCTGCTGGCCGCATCCGCGGTCCCGGTGCCGCGGGCGGACAGCGAGCGGCACCTCCGGAGCGTGCTGGCGCCCTGACGGTCCGGGTTCCTGGGCCGGCGTCAGGTCCGGGCGGCGGCGGCCCGCAGCAGCACGTCGACGAGCGGGCCCTCCGTGGGCGCCTCCACGCCGAGCTGCCGGCGCCCGTGTCGGCCATGCCCTCGCAGGCCCGCATCACAGGTGGCCGCGCTCCTCGGCGTACCGGTTCATGAGGTCCAGCCGAGGTCCAGCAGCCGTCGCGCGACGTGGCGCGAGACGGTGTTGCGCGCGCTGCGCCACGAGCTCCTTACCGCCGGGCCAGCCCCGACCGGGCGTCGTGTGAAGGCTCGTGGCGACGGGTACCCGAGGGGGACCGTCCGACCAGAGGAGCAGGCGATGACGACAGGACCGCGATCCGAGGTGCCCGGAACCGGCATGGGGCTGGGCTACGACCCGGTCGACGCCTCCGAGACCACGGCGGAGCAGCTCGCCAAGCGGGGTCCGCTGCCGCCCGAGAAGGACGACGGCGCCCGCAACCAGATCGCCGGCGAGGAGAACGTCGGGGCCGAGGTGCTCGAGCGGCGTGAACGGGCCGCCGACGAGCGGAGCGAGGAGCAGTAGGCACCGACGAGCGGAGCGAGGAGCAGTAGGCACCGACGAGCGGAGCGAGGAGCAGTAGGCACCGACGAGCGGGGCGAGGAGCAGTAGCGGCAGTCCCTACTTCTGGGTGGTTCCCCGGCCGGTCAGGGCGTCCCGGATGCGGTCGACCAGGCCGGTGCCGGGGCCAAGCAGCTTGTTCATGGGAGGGGTATCGGGTGCGGAGGGGTGCGGCCTGGTCGGAGCGACGCGCTTCGCCATCTCGATCTTGCCGCCGAGGTCCTCGCGCTGCTCCGCGGTGGTGGCCTCGCGCAGCTCGTTGAAGAGGGTGCCCTCCTCCTCGGCGACGTGCGACCGCACCTCCGTCATGAGCTCACGCAGCGTGGCCTCGAACTCGAGGTTGTCGGCGCTCATCCCGTCGAGCTGCTTGAGGAGCACCTCGATGCGGGCGTGGTCCGAGAGCTCCTCGTCGTGCAGCGTCTCGCCGCCGGGCAGGTGGTCGTGCACGAAGGGGTACAGGTACTGCTCCTCCGCCACCGAGTGCCGCACGATCTCGATGGTCACCTGGTCGACGAGGTCCTTGCGCGCGTCGATCTCCATGCCGCCCGCCTCGAGCCGGGCGAACATGTCCTCCACCTCGCGGTGGTCCTCCATCAGCAGTGAGAGGGCGTCCTGAGCCATGGGTTCCTCCAGGGTACGGCCGGGGTGGCTGCCCGCCCCCTACCCGGCCGTGACGATGGCCACGCGTAGCCCCGCGGCGCTCCGGGTAGGTCGGGCGCATGGCCGAGTACGGGTGGACGCCGACCCTCGAGCAGCTCCGACCGCAGGGGCTGCCACCCGCCCGAGGGCCGCTGTCGGGCTGGCTGGTCGACCGGCTCGCGGGCCCGCCCGGTGACGTCGGCCGGCCCCCGGCGTACGACGGCGACCCGGTCCACGGTGAGGACGCGGCCCTGGCGCTCTACGTCCTCTACGAGCTGCACTACCGGGGCTTCAGCGGCGTCGACGACGCCTGGGAGTGGGAGCCGAGCCTGCTCGCGGTCCGCGCCGGCCTCGAGGCCGACTTCCTGGCGCGGTTGCACGAGCTCGTAGGCCCGGTGCCCCGCGCGTTCGACAGCACCGCGGGCCTGCGCCAGGCGCTGCAGGTCGTCGACGGCCCATCCCTGTCCCGGTACGCCGAGGACGAGGCCACGCTGCAGGAGGTCCGCGAGCTCGCGGTCCACCGCAGCGCGTGGCAGCTCAAGGAGGCCGACCCGCACTCGTGGGCGATCCCCCGGCTGAGCGGTCGGGCCAAGGCGGCGCTGGTCGAGATCCAGAAGGAGGAGTACGGCGACGGGGTCGAACGCGACAGCCACCAAGTGCTCTTCGGGCTGACCATGCTGGAGCTCGGGCTGGACCCGTCGTACGGCGCCTACCTCGACCACCTCCCGGCGGTCACGCTCGCCACCGTGAACCTGGTGTCGCTCTTCGGGCTCCACCGGCAGTGGCGCGGTGCCCTGGTCGGCCACCTGGCCGCGTTCGAGATGACGTCGATCGAGCCGATGGGCAACTACGCCGCGGGGCTCAAGCGGCTGGGCCTGTCGACCGACGCCCGCCACTTCTACGAGGTGCACGTCGTCGCCGACGCCCACCACTCCGAGCTGGCCGCAGAGGCGCTGGCGGGCGGTCTGATCGAGCAGGAGCCGGAGCTGGCCGAGCAGGTGCTCTTCGGTGCTGCTGCCGTCTCGGTGCTCGAGCGCTGCTTCGCCGACCACGTCCTGGCGGCGTTCGGTGCGGGGCGGACGTCCTTGCTGGTGCCGCTCGAGGGCCGGGCCGAGGCCGGCGTGGCCTGAGACGAACCGGACACCTCCGCGTCATCTGCCCGAAAGCGCCCTGAGACACCGGACGGGCAGCCTGTCGCTGACCCAGCGAGAAGGAGCGACAGGTGGCGGTACGACGCGTGGCGGTGCTCGGGGCAGCGGTGGTGGCGCTGCTGCCCCTGGTGGTTCGGGCCGAGGCAGGGGGACCGCCCCGCCCGGTCGCGGCGCTCGGCATCGGTGCCCACGCCTTCTGGCCCGGCGCCTACGTCGGGGACCGCGTCGTGAGCCGGCTCCCCGCCGAGCAGGCCTGTGCCGTGACGACGTGCTGGACGTTCCCGCTCGACGTGAAGGCCGGTGGCCACCGCCTGCGCGTGGCCATCGACACGCCGTCCCGGGAGGACTCGTTCGAGGTCCAGGTCCTCGACCCGTCAGGCACCGTGCAGGCGAGCGCGACCAACAGCAACCGCTTCAACATCGAGGCCTTCGTGGCCAAGCCGCAGGCCGGTCGCTGGACGGTCCGGGTCGTGCCCCGCGACGCCTCCTACGCGTCTTTCCGCATGCGGGCGAAGCTGGAGGCGGCTCCTCGGCGTACCGCGAAGCACCTGGCGCCGCCGAACCTGATGGCCACGCCGCCGTACGAGTTCGGGTTCGTCGCGCCCGCGAACCCGGTGAACGGGCTCTACCCGCCGGACACCGTCAACCCGCCGCTCGACGTGCTCGGCGTGCACCCGCTGAGCTGCGCCTACGACGAGATGGTCGAGGACGGCGTCTCACGCTGCCTGCGGCTCACGACCGGGCCGCGCAACGCCGGTGAGGGGCCGTTCGAGCTGCACTACGTCCCGATCGAGCACGGCCTCGGAGTCGCCCAGACGGGCCCGGTCACGCAGCGCGTCTACTACAGCGACGGGACGTTCAAGGACCGGCCGGCGGGTGAGTTCCTGTTCCACAAGACCCACGGCCACTACCACTACCAGGACATCCTCGACTACCAGCTCTTCAAGGTCCTCGACCCGCGCACCGGCCGGATGGTCCGCGCCGGCAGCGGCCACAAGGCCGGCTTCAGCCCGGCGGACCAGCTGTTCTCCGACTGGACGGTCTTCGAGCAGCTCGAGGGCGAGTACGTCGAGGGCACGCCGAGCACGCTGGGGGAGTCGCGGTTCGGCCTGTCGGTCGGCTGGGGCGACGTCTACCGCTGGCAGCGCCCGGGCCAGTACGTCGACTTCGGCACCAACACCGACGGCCGGTACGTCGTGCGCTCGGTCGTCGACATCCGCGACCACGTCCTCGAGAGCGACGAGGCCGACAACGCCGGCTACGCCTACGTCCAGATCACCGGCGAGGACGTGCGGATCCTCGAGCGGGGCCAGGGCCTGTCACCGTGGGACCCGCGCAAGAGGGTCTTCACCGACCGGTAGGTCCCTACGATGTCGAGGTGCCCGAGGGCGACACGGTGTGGCTCTCCGCCCGCCAGCTGCACGAGGCGCTGGCCGGACGGGAGCTGACCGTCTCGGACTTCCGGGTCCCGCAGCTGGCCACCACGACGCTGGTCGGGCAGACGGTGCTCGAGGTGGTCTCGCGGGGGAAGCACATGCTCACCCGGCTGTCGTCGGGGCTCACGCTGCACACGCACTTCAGGATGGACGGCTCCTGGCGCGTCTACCGGCCGGGCGCCCCCTGGACGGGCGGCCCGGACTGGCAGGTGCGGGTCGTCCTGGGCAACGCCGAGCGGGTCGCGGTCGGCTACCGGATGCCCGTCGTGGAGCTCGTGCGCGACGAGTCAACCGTGGTGGGTCACCTCGGTCCCGACGTGATGGACGAGGCGTCCTTCGACCGTGACCAGGCGGTACGCCGGCTCGCCGCCGACCCCTCACGCGAGATAGGGATGGCACTGCTGGACCAGCGGCTCCTGGCCGGTGTCGGCAACCTCTACCGGGTCGAGGCCTGCTACCTCGAGCGGGTCACGCCGTGGGTGCGCGTCGGCGACGTCGACCTGCCGGCCATGGTCGACCGCTGCGTGGCGCTGATGCGCTTCAACCGCGGCCGCTTCACGCAGAGCACGACGGGGTCGCTCCGCCCGCACGAGACCCACTGGGTGTTCGAGCGGAGCGGCCAGCCCTGCCGCGCGTGCTCGACCAGGATCCGCTCCGCCGAGCAGGGCGTTCCGCCGTACCAGCGGTTGACGTACTGGTGCCCCACCTGCCAGACCGGCCCGGCGCCGGGGCGCTGACTACCGGGGCTCGAGGACGACCACGGGAATCTCCCGGTCGGTCCACCGCGCGTACTTCTCGAAGTCGGCGTAGAGCTCGACGAGCCGGGGCCAGAGCTGCGCGCGCTCGTCGCCCTCCACCTGCCGGGCACGGACGTCGCGGAAGCCCTCGCGTGCGATGCGGACCCGGGTGTCGGGCTGGGCCATGAGGTTGGGGAACCACTGCGGGTTCTTCGGCAGACCGCCCTGGCTCGCGACGATGACGAGGTCCTTGCCGTCCTCGAGGTAGAGCAGCGGCGTCGTGTAGGTCGTGCCCGACTTCCGCCCGACGTGCTCCAGGAGCAGGGTCGGGACGGGCTTCGTGAACCCGGCGCCGATCCGCCACTTGTTCCCGATGCGACCGTTGGTCAGGCGGAAGGCCGCCACCTGCGCCTTGGCCATGTACTTGATGAACGTGACCGTGCGCGGGTTGTCGAGCCCCTCCGGGCGCTCTTCTGGCAGTGAGAACCGACCCATGACCTGCCTCTCGTCTGGCGGCTGCTGCCCCGCGGCGCGGGTCAGATGCCGCGTGAATGCTCGCACGAGACCGGTTCGAGGCAGGTACGCCGGGGTGGCCGGCCCTCGTCGTCAGTCGCGACCACCCGGTGCATGGCGCGGCACGGGCGGTCGATCACCACGAACTCGAGGAAGCCCGAGTCCCCGGTGGCGGGGTGTGCGTGCCGGCGCCCATGGGCACGTGGTCCCAGCCCGTGCAGCGCAGTGGCATGACGCGACCGTAGCCTTGTCGCCGTGCCGCCCTGTCGAGGCGGTGATGGCGGGCTTCGTCAGCGTGCCGGTCGCCGGCGCACCGTGCGCTCGGGTGCGGGCGTGCCTGAGTCCCGGTTCCCTTCGGGTTCCGGGCGCTCAGGTGGGTGCTGGTGCTGGGGTGCGCTGCTGACGGGGTGGGGGGTCAGTAGCGCTCGGGTGGTCGGTCGAAGTACCAGCCGCCGCGGTGGATCCATCGGGTGGTGCCGTCGGGTAGTCGGAGCACGGTGAAGACGGCTTGTTTCGCGCGGTGGTGCCTTCGGCAGAGGGCATGCAGGTTCTCGGGGCTGGTGGGGCCGTGGGGCCAGGCGGTGCGGTGGTCGAGGTCGCAGCGGATGGCGGGGCGGGTGCAGCCGGGGAAGACGCAGCAGCGGTCGCGGGCGGTGACGAACCTGCGCAGTCGGGGGCTGGGCCGGTAGCTGCTGGTGCTGCTGGGGAGGCCGCGGACCGGGAGGCGCTCGAGCTGGCGCAGCCAGGTGTGGGGGTCGGTGTCGGTGGCGCGGGCGGCCGGGCCGGGCAGCGGGGCGGTGACGTCGAGGACCTCGCCGGTGGTGGGGTCGATGAGCAGCCGGGTGACGGTGCGGGCGTGGGCGAGGATCTCGCGGGCGGTGTCGGGCAGGACCGGGCCGAGGCCGGGGATCTCGGCGAGCTGCCGCTCCGGCGCGCGGTCCGGCTCGGTGGCGGCCTCGGTGGGGGCTTCGGTCTCGGGCTGCGTCTCGGTGGTGGTGGCGACGTCGTGCGGGATGACGATGACGGCGTCCCAGCCGCCGCTGCCGTCACCGCCGTTGCCGCCGAGCCAGCCGCCGGTGAGCAGGTCGGTGAGCAGGTCGAACTCGCGGGCGTCGCGGTTGCGGGTGTCGCCGGGCTCGACGGTCAGCGGCAGGGTGTGCTCGAGCGAGGCGCGGATCGCCTCGATCATGGCGAGCGGGCCGCGGGCGGTGAGCAGGCCTTGGCCGTCCTCGACGGCGCGGAACCGGACTCGCCGGTTGGCGGTCTTGTCGGCCTCGCGGACGGAGGCGGCGACCTGGTCGACGGTGAGGACGAGCTTGCGGACCAGCGCGCCGAGCTGGGCCGGGGTGTGGGCGTGGTAGCGGGCGAGCGCGACCAGCACGACCGCGGCCTGCTCGTCGGCGCCGAGGCCGCAGCCGTCCAGCGCGCCGAGCACGGCGTAGACGTGCCGGACGGTGAGCCGGCCGGTCTCGACGCTGTCGACCAGGCCGGGCAGCGACGCGGCCAGCAGCGCGGTGGCGACCAGGTCCTGGGCGGCGGAGTCGGTGAGGTTGAGCCCGAGCGCGACCTCGCAGCTCAGGAACTCC
>Ga0190269_10001354_pt1 | contig 11797 bp, 10 predicted proteins | sample Popmic249IS_FD_133749 | JGI IMG/M metagenome (GOLD analysis project Ga0190269, IMG submission 133749) | Populus adjacent soil microbial communities from riparian zone of Blue River, Arizona, USA - 249 IS | ecosystem: Environmental > Terrestrial > Soil > Riparian zone | place: USA: Arizona...
CCGATGGTCACGGCTTCATTCTGAAGACCATCGCGCGGACCCACCTCATAGATCGAGACATGATCGGGCAGCTGTTCGAGGAGCTCCATCCATACTAATTCTCCGGCCGGGATCGAAAGCGTCAAGTCGGAGCGTGTCTCACATGCGGGCGGTCTTCCCACGCAACGGGCGCGGGAAAAGCCTGCAAGTACGTGACGCGGCTGCGGTCTGAGCCCGCACGACGGTTGGTTGCTGAAGCTGAGGCCGAGGGTCCGCTCGCTCCCGTATATCTCTGTGCGGCTGTCTCCGCTGAGCGATAACGCACCGGGGCCCGCCAGCGCCACCCGCTCATCGGCAAGGGGGTTGTCGCTGGCCATGATAGCTCTGCAGCTGCAGCGCGACCGCAGATCGTGAGCCGTCCGAAGCAGGTGGCAGCTCTGCTCCCCGCGCGCGTCCGCGAGTCGGACGTCGATGGCTTCATCACGGGGCCTAGTGGCTCGTGGGTCGTGGGTCGTGGGTCGCGTGCTCGTGGTCGCGGGTCGCGTGCTCGTGGGTCGTGGGGTCGCGTGCCGTGGGTTTTGGGTCGCGTGCTCCTGGGTTTGTGGCTCGTGGGTTTGTGGCTCGTGGGTTTGTGGCTTGTGGCTCGTGCCGGACCAGGTGCCTGGACGCACGCGCGCGGCGGGTCGCGGGGTATGCAGCCACTGGCGGCAGAGGGTCGCCTGACTTGATGTGCCGCCAACCGCGGCAACGGACGCTGCGCCAGGCGTCGCGGTTAGTGAAGTCGTCGCGCACGCGGGATGGCAAGTGCACGCTATGCGCTTACGTCGTATGGATGTTGTCGAGCTCACCGGCGACGTACAGCGTGTCGGCGGGGGAAACAGGCATGGACAGCATCTCCGCGGCGGCCAGCGCCGCTTGCTTCGCCTGTCGCAGCAGTGCACGCGGATGGTGCCGCCGTTGGTTCGTGCGTGACGCTGTCCGTCCTAGGCAAGCTGGCTCGAGCGCGTGGCGCAGCTGCTGCGGTGCCGCACTCACGGGCAGCGCCAGGGTCGCTCGGCGCGACTGGTCCAGTCGAGATGAAGGTTTCCTTCCGGGCGGACTCCCTCTATTCTGCGCGCCATGACGACAACCGAAGTTAGGGTGCTCGACGAGCGGGGCACGGACCGCGGGTATTTGCAGGCGCGCCAGAACTGGTGGTTCGACCCGAGCTTTCCTCACGCCTTCGAGATCTTCAACCTCGATGCGTTCTACGAGGAGTCGTACTACGAGCAAGATCACGTGGCTCAGGAGACAGTCTGCGCCTACGTCGACGCGATCCTGGAATACGGTCAGCGTCTGCTCGGCCGGCCGGTGCGCTCGGTGCTCGAGTGCGGCTGTGCCGGTGGGTGGTTCACGCAGGAGTTCGTCAGACGTGGCATCGATGTGTTCGCTGTCGAGGGCAGCAGCGCCGGCATTCAGCGCGCATTGTCGCGCGGCGTTCCGGCCGAGCGCTTGCGTCAACACGATCTGCGACGGCCGCTCGAGCTGGGCCGGCGCTTCGATGTCGCGATTTGCACCGAGGTCGCGGAGCACGTCGAATGCCCGTTCTCGAGCCAGCTGATCTCGAATCTCGTGACCCACTCCGATGTTGTGTGGTTTTCGTTCGAGCCGCCGGACACAAATGAAGCGCACTACCACCACTCGAACGAGCAGCCTGCGAAATTCTGGCTGAACCTGTTCCGCTTCCACGACTACAGCGCGATCGAGCTACCTGCCAACATCGTCCGCATGGTGGGTGATCGCGGCACACATATTTTCTGCGCGCCCGGCATCAAGATCCCCGACGACATCCACGTGGTGACGAAGGGAACAGTGACCTCCGCACCGAGCTTGGGCGCAGCGAGCCACGTTCCGGGCCCAAAGCGCGATCTCAAATACTGGGTGCGCCAACTAACACCGCCAATAGGCATGACTGTCGCACGAGCCGTGCGAGCCGACCTACGCAAGCGCGGGCTCCTCAAGCGTTGAGAGAGGCGTGACGCCATCAGCTGCAGCGCTATTGCTCAGGCAACGCTGAGAGTGAGACGAACGTGCGTGCACTCGCTCTCGCGCTAACGCCCTAGGTCAGGGACGTTGGGCCATTTGCATGAGCCTGCGCCGCACAGATCTGGCACTGACCAGAGTCGTGCTGGCGCTTTGCGCGTGGTCGGCATGGCGAACGTTCAGAGTTTGCTAGGGCTCGTCCGGCTGCTAAGAAAAGTGGGTGTTTGTACGCATGTTTTTGCCAGTTGGAGCAACTTCTCCGCGCAGTTGCGCTGCCATCCTCATCTCGATGCTGGCTGCAGCCTGTGCGCCAGATACTGACGTGACCATGGACACCGCCAGAGCAACGGGCGGCGCTGGCACGACCTCAGGCACCAGCGTGCTCGCAGGATCCGGATCGAGTGCAGGTCGCGGAGGGTCTGCAGCGACCATCACATCAACGGCCACTGGCGCCGCCGGAACCACCGCGCCGAGCGTTGCCGCTCGTGGCGGCAGCGGAGGCGGTGCAGCCCCGGCAGCTGGAAGCCCAGCTGTCACGGGCGCAGCAGGACGGTCGACCGCAGGCACCACTGCAGCTGGCAGCGGCGCTCCGAGCACGACTGCTGCCGCAGGCAGGGGTGGCGCGGCAGGCGCGAATGGTGCTGCTGGCGCAACGGGTGCGGCGGCGGAAGGCGAGACTGGGCGTATGGTCGGCATGACCGCCGCGCACAACGTTGTGCGTGCGCGACTGATGAATCCGAAGCCGGAGCCCGCGTTGCCTCCGCTCAAGTGGTCCACTGAGATCGCGAAGGTCGCGCAGGCGTATGCGGATAAGCTCGCCTCGGGTGGCAACTGTTTGAACCTCGTGCACTCGCAAGGGTCCGGGTACGGCGAGAACCTCGCGGGTTACCAGGGCACGATGGCGAAGCCGGCCGATGTTGTCGAAGGCTGGGCCGCGGAAGAAGAGTGCTACACGTTTGGGCCGATCTCGCGCAGCGGCGAAGATTGCGACTCGATGTGCGCCATGGAGAAGCACAGCAACGGCTGCGGGCATTACACGCAAGTCGTTTGGCGCGGCACGACTGAAGTGGGCTGCGGCATGGCGACCTGCGGCAGCGGCCGCAGCGCCGGCGAGGTTTGGGTCTGTAACTACAAGGCTCCAGGCAACTTCATCGGCATGGAGCCTTACTGACTCTTCGCTTCAGCGGAAGCGATCGGTGGCAGCGATGAGGTGGTGCACGATCTCCGGCTCGAAGGCTGAGTGGCCGGAGGTCTGCGCCACATACAGATCCGCTTCGGGCCAGGCTTTGTGCAGGGCCCAAGCTGTTTCCATCGGACAGACGACGTCGTAGCGGCCCTGGACGATGATGCCCGGGATGTGCCGGATGCGCTTCGCGTCTTCGAGCAACTGGCTGTCGCGCTCGAAAAAGCCGCCGTTCACGAAGTAGTGGCACTCGATGCGCGCGAACGCCAACGCGAACTCGTCTTTGCTCATGGAGGCTTTCATCTCCGGGCTCGGACGCAGCGTGCTGGTGACGGCTTCCCACAGGCTCCAGGCTTTGGCGGCGCGCAAGCGTGCGGCTTCGTCTCGCCCTGTAAGACGCTTGTAATACGCTTGCATCATGTCGCCCCGCTCTTCAGGCGGGATCACGTCGAGGTATTGGTCGAAGGCATCGGGAAAGATCCGGCTCGCTCCGCCTTCTTGATAGAACCAGTCGAGCTCGCGGCGGCGCAGCGTGAAGATGCCGCGGAGGATCAGCTCGCTGACGCGATCCGGGTGCTTTTCTGCGTACGCGAGCGCGAGCGTGCTGCCCCAGGAGCCGCCGAAGACTTGCCAGCGCTGGATCCCCAGGTGGTTGCGCAGCGCTTCCATGTCGGAGACGAGGTGCCAGGTGGTGTTGTTTTCGAGTGACGCGTGTGGGGTACTGCGCCCGCAGCCGCGCTGATCGAACAGCACGATGCGGTAGCGCGAGGGATCCCAGAAGCGGGCTTGAGCAGGTGTAGTTCCGCCGCCTGGGCCGCCGTGCACGAACAACGCAGGCTTGCCGGCGGGATTGCCGTATTGCTCGAAGTAGATCTCATGCGGTGCGTCGACAGCCAGTCGGCCAGAGTCGAACGGGGCGATTTCGGGATACGGGTGGCGCAGCGGTAGCTCGTGCATCACGTCGCAGTTTACAGCGACTCCAGGGCATAGAGCACGGCCGGGGAGCGCTGATGGACAAAAATACCGCCGCCCGCCGCTTGGAAATGCGCGGCGAGGCGTTTGCGATAAAACCGGGCGGGGCGCAGGTACACCGCGCCGTCAGTGAGCTTCTGGTCCGCGTTCTGTGCCCAGTCTTCGCGTGTAAGTACCTCCAAGTACAGGCAACCGCGACACAGCCGCGCGAGGTTCTCCAAGGCGCGCTCCGCTTCGCGCGGCGTGAGGTATTGCAGGACGCCACGGCACAGCACCAGATCGAAGCGCGAGCGGTGCTTGAAGTCGACGACCGAGCCTTTGGTGAAGCCGTAGCGTTCGCACGCGTAGTCGCTCCACTCGACCCCCAGGTACGTGGCACCGGGAAAAGCACGGAGGAATGGCTCGCGCAGCTGACCCAGGCCGCAGCCGAGATCGATGATATTGCGAATCGGGTGCCCCAAGTAGTTGAGGTAACCTGACACAAAGCGCGCGAGCCGTGTGGCCTCGGCGCGATCGCTCACACGTGTGCGCGCGTTCTTGTAGTAGCGCGCGTAATAATCGGCATCGAACTGGAACGCGTGTTTCATGCGGTTCCCACGATCGTTACGCTCACGCGACGCTTGTGCGCTGCATGGCGATGCTCGTACAGGTACACGCCCTGCCACACGCCCAGGTCGAGCTTGCCGTTTGTGATCGGGATGCCGAGCGATGTTTGCGTGAGCACGCTGCGCACGTGCGACGGCATGTCGTCCGGGCCTTCGGCTGTGTGCTGGAACAGCTCGTCGCCGTCGGGCACGAGGCGCGCGAAGAAGCGCTCGAGATCCGCGTGCACGTCGGGATCGGCGTTTTCAGTGATGATGAGCGATGCGCTGGTGTGGTGCACGAACACCGTGCACACGCCGCGCGTGATCTTCGCGTCGCGCACGCTCTTTGAGACATCTTTCGTGATGTCGACGATCGCGCGGCCACGCGTCTGGACCGTCAGGTCAGCTTGGTGAAGGTGCACGGCATTCTCCTCAGACACCTTGGACGTCACGTCCCCAAATGTACTTGTGAAGCTGCAGTTGCACACGAACATTGAGCGCGTCTTCGAGCGTCCAGGCTACGAGCTCGCGCGGATCGAGCTCCCCGTGCACCGGGCTCAAGAGCACCTCGCCCGCGCGCCCGACCACACTTTCGCGCTCGATCAGCGCACGCGCCCACTCGTAGTCGGCGCGGTCCGAGAGCACGAGCTTGAGCTGATCGCGCGCACCGAGCAGCGCCAGGTTTTCATAGCGGTTGCGCTGATGCTCGCCGCTCCCTGGCGCTTTCATGTCTACGATGCGATGCACGCGCGGATCCACGGCCGAGATGTCGCGCTCGCCGCTGGTCTCCAGCATGACGGTCCGGCCGGCGTCGCACAGATCTTGGAGCAGCGGGATGGCGGCCGGCTGCAAGAGCGGTTCGCCGCCCGTCACGAGCACGATCGGCGTCGCGAGCTCGAGCGCCCGTCGCACCACTTCGGCGCGAGACAAGCGCGTGCCGCCCTGGAACGCTTGCGGGGTGTCGCACCAGCGGCAGCGCAGGTTGCAGCCGCTCAGGCGCACGAGCGTGCACGGCCGCCCGGCGAAGCTGGTTTCGCCCTGGATCGACCGGTAGATCTCGTGGATGACGAGGCTGTCCGTGGCCATGCGCGCGCGGGTTAACACGAGCGGGCCCTCGGGGCCAGCCGGCGCCCTCTTTTTCTGCGGACGCCGGCTTACTTGGCGTTTTTGACGCGGCAGTAGATGCGCTCGGAGCGCTGCTCCATGATGGTTCTGAGCGCCTCGCGCATGCGCTTGTGCGCTCGGAGCGTCTGGGCAGACAGGTCGTTCTCCTCAGCCGGATCGCTCACGCGGTCGTAGAATTCCTCGGCCCCAGTCACGCGGTTGACGATCAGCCGATGGCGCCCGCTGACGAGCGAGACTTTGGGTTGATAGTCGCTCGCCGCCGTTCGCAGCTGCTCGATGCGTTCACCCAGCTCCGCCGGACTGTGGATCGGTGAGCGCGCGACCTCGTACAGCGCGCGGCCGCGCACGGGAAAGGCCTCGCTCACCCCGAAGCGCTCGCTGCTGTCGCCGAGCAAGCTCAGCAGATCGCGCGCGTCTTCCGCGTCGCTCGGCAGGCTGAGCCAGGACAGGACGGTCGGCGCGATGTCGCTGAGCAGCGCGAGTTGCTCCTCGCGCGCAGGCTCGATGCCCGGTGCGTGCACGATCAGCGGAATGTCGGTCGCGAAGCTGTTCAGATAAACGTGATGTCCAAAGTACCCGAACTCTCCCAGTGCTTCGCCATGATCCGAGAAGATGATGATCAGCGAATCACTCAAATAGTTGAGGCGCTCGAGCTCGCTCCACAAGCGTCCGATCTGGCGATCGACGCCGCGCACGAGCTGTGCGTAGTGCTGGCGCGCGAGCGCTTCCGTGTCGCCTGCGCGCGTGATGCGGGTGGTGTGCGGATCGTAGTAATGGACCCAGGTGAAGCTGTTGCGCTTGCGCGCGCGTCCATCGCGCAGCCGCTGCAGCACGTGGGTCGTGGCGTGCTCCGCATCTGCGAAGAAGCGCGGCGTGACCACTTGCGTGAACAGCTCAGGGATCGGCGAGCGTTTGAACCAGCTGGCCTGCGGCAATGCGATGTCGAGCTGCTGAAATCGCGAGGCCACGCGCGTGAACAGATTCGCGGGAGGCCGCGGCGCGAACATCACCTCGCTCGGGCTCTCGCCGGTCAGCGCCGAGCTGACGGCGAACAGTGTCGCAGGATAGGTCGTGACTGCGCGCTCGAACGACACGCTCCGCTCCGCGATGCGCCGCAACGTGGGTGTGATCGGGCCTTCTGCGTCTTCGGTGCGGAGCGCGTCTGCGCGCAGTGTGTCGACGCTGATCAAGATTACGTTGCGATGGTTCGCAGCCGCTGGCGGCGCCACTTGCACGGGCTCATTGCTCGCGAGACCCGCGTCGCACTGGAAGCGCTCTGGCTTCGAAATGTCGAGGTTCGCGTAGGGTGCCCCGCGTTTGTAGCTCGTGGCGAGATCGGTGAGCGCGATCAGGCCCGCACGTCGCTCGAAGAAAGAGCGCGCGCGATGCAGCTCGCTGCGATCCCCCAAGCTGTTGTACAAGCCGACCGCGATCGCCAGCGCCAGAAACAGGCTGAGCGTGGGAGCCGCCGTGCGCTGCAAGCCGTAGAGCAGGCTCGCCGCGAACAAGAAGGCAAACGGCAGCAGGTATTCGCTGAGAAACAGGTAGGCCCGCAGCTCTCGGCTGATCAGCTCGGAAAACCAGTAAAGCGCAGCGCCTCCGAGAGCGCACGCGACAGCGAGCAGCGCCGTACGCATGATGCGTGAGCGCCGCCTTAGCGCATTGCCGAGCACATGCCGCGGAGCTCCGACCAGCGTCAGGTGCGCGTGCCAGACTGCGAGTGCGCCGAGCAAGAGCCCCAATGTGACCAGAATCAGTGCGCGCATGCGCGCGGCCGGCTCGAACATCAAGCTGCCGCTGCTCAGCAAGTACGCGCGCTTGTAGCTGGGATACGCGAGCAGCAGGACGATCGCGAGCGACAACCAGCGATCGGGCGAAGGACTCCAGCGCAGCCATAGAAAGCGCAGGCAGTGCAGGGCGATCAGCGGAACGAGCGCGAGCGCGCTGTATTGGCAGGCGAGCTCGATCAGGTACTCCGCGCGCGGGACGTACTGCGCAACCGCCGCTTTCTCTGCTGGAATGTCGCGTGCGAGCAGGGCAAACCACGCGGCACTGCCGCAAACCCAAAAGGGCAGGGCGCGGGTGACGAGTGCCCTCAAAAACCGTTGCGAACGCAAGCGCGCGAGCTGACTCAGGTGCACGCGACGATCGGCGGTGCGACGCGCTCCGCCCTCCCAGAAAGTAAAGCTTCGTTCGCCTGCTGCGCTCGGCGCGAACGCGCTGCCGCGATGAAGGGGGAATGGGCGAAGACTTGCGCGCTGAACAGGACCACGATCGAGCGGCAGATCTTACACACCGAAAGCACTGAGGCCAGCCCGAGGGCGCTACATCAGCACGAGCGAGTAGCTGCGCCCGGTCGCGCTGCGCGCGTAGATCCGGTAGCCGATCGTGTGCAGCTGTTCCAGCGCTTGCTCGGTGTTGTCGATGGTGTTGGGCGGCATGTGGTGATGGAAGTCGATCACCAGCTGTGTGGGCCGCAGATCGAGCAGCGTCAGCATACGCACGACGTCGTACTCGGCGCCTTCCATGTCCAAGCGCAATAGATCGATGTGCTGATGACCGAAGCTCTGCATCGCGCGCTGGACCTGCTGAAAGATGCTGCCCCAAGGCTCTTGCAAGATCTGCAGCCGGCAGCCGAAGCGCTCCATGATCGCCATGTCGAACGGCGTCGGCGCAGCAGGTGCTGCGGTGTACACGACGCTGTGCGTGCTCAACAAAGCATCGGCGATCGCGACCTCCGCCAGTGCGCAGTGCGGCAGCGCGACCTCGACCGACTGCCGCGGAATGCCGCGCAATCGGCGCGCGAAGGTACGGATGGAGTGATCGAACGGGCTGACCATTGGGCAGATGCGAGAGGTGGTCGCTGCGGGAGCCTACCATAGTGCGTGCAGGATTGCGGAAGCATTCTCCTGACTAACGGGCGCGTCGTCGAGTCGCTGGGTGCCGCGGGAAATGCTGGTGAAAGCCCGACGCGTTCGCACCCGCAACCCTCGCAGCACGACGCAGGTCGGAGGACTTTTTCCTACAAAACGCGTGTGTTTTGGATCGCATTCGGTTTGTACGCTGTTTGTAAGTAAAGTGTATTGCCTCGTCGGGATACACGAAAGCGGCCGAGCGTTCGGAAACTGGCCGCAGCTGCCAGCGATACGCAAGCGCTTGCTCGTCGCCTGGCCCGCAGCCTGAAAACTGCAGTCACGGTGCGAGGTTAACGCGTGTGCTGCACAGGGCGGTGCGGCTCCGCGGGCTGGCATTCGCGTCCGGCCCATGGCACGAGTCGGGTAGCGGTTTGCCGCGTAGTTGGCAGATCGTGCAGCACCCATTAACCTTGCCATTTATCTTGCACGCGACGCTCATACTTACTGAATCACCACGGACCCAAGGCGAGCTCTTGGGCCTGCCCGTTGGCATGCGCGTCGCGCTGGCGCTCGTGCAAGCCGGCATCACCGAGATCAGCTTGTTCGGCCCAGACGCAGCGCGTTTGTGCGACGAATACCGGCGCGATGGCCGGTTGCCTGTTCCAGTGCAGCCGCACAGCCCTGAGCTCGTCATCGATCTGGTATGCGCGGAGGACGCTCTGGTCGCGCCCGAGCAAGTGCGCGAGCTGGGATTGGGCGAAGCCCTACTCGACGAGCGCGCACAGATCGCGCTCCTGCGGGTACGCCCCACGCGTACAGCCGACCCGCGCAGCTTGCTTCAAACGGAAGCCGTGCAGCAGCGCGCGCCGGGTGGGGACGCAGTGCTGCGCCTGTTCGAGCGCGACGACCGTCGGCGCGCACAGCAGCGGCTGCTCGCGTCGCTGATCAAGCCCAGCGACGGGCCGGTGTCGCGGCACCTGAACCGGCACATCTCGCGCGCGATTACGCGGCTGGTGATTCCGCTCGGCATGACCCCCAACGCGATGACCGTGTTCGTGCTGATCACCGGCCTGTGGGGCGCGTATGCGGCGAGCTCGCCGAACCCTGCTTCGCAGCTCTTTGGCGCGTTCCTGTATCAGCTGCACTCGATCATCGACGGTTGCGACGGTGAGATCGCGCGGCTCACGCAGCGCTTTGGCAAGCACGGCGCGCTGATCGACTCGATGGTCGACGACATCTGCAATGGCGCCTTTTTCTTCGGGCTCTCGCTGGGTGTCGCGCGCATGACCGAGACGACTTGGCCGCTCGCCACGGGCACGCTCACTGCGCTCGCTTACGCGGGTGTGATCGGCCTGCAGTACAGCGCGGTCCTGCGCGCGACGGGGCGCGGCGACAAAACCAAGTTCTGGACCAGCGAGCCGGCGCGCTTCAGCCTGTTCGAGCTATTCCGCGCGCTTTTGCGGCGCGACGTGTTTGTGCTGCTGATCCTGATCGCAGTGGCATTCGGCCTCCAGCAGCCTGCTGTCGCTGTATTCCCGTTCGCTGCGCTGGGCGCGCTGATCGCGAGCTCCATGCGCCTCACGCAGTCCAACGGAGCTGTCTGAGCTGCAGCGTTGGAGGTGGTGGGTTATAACCCGTGATATGGACCGCGCGGATCCCATGGCACCCGTACCGGCGTTGCCGCCCTTCGAGACAGTGCTGAAGTCTCGCGAGGTGGAAGACCCGGTCAACCTCTGGGTGCACCGGCCAATCGCGTATGCGATCGTCGCGCTGATTTATCGCACGCCGATCACGCCCAACCAGATCACGTTCTTGGCGCTGATCGTCGGCTTGGTCGCGGGCGTGTTGTTCTTGGTCGGCACGAAGACAGCGATGGTGGTCGGGGGAATCTGCCTGTGGTCCAGCGCGATCTTGGACGGCGCAGACGGCATCCTCGCACGCGCAAAGCGCATGTTCAGCGACGTGGGCCGCGCGATCGATGGCGTCGCGGACGCAGTCGTCGGCGTGCTCACGGTGCTGCCGGCTTATTACCACCTGTGGGTTACGCAGCATTCAGTGCCGCAGCTCTGGGCGATGCCGGTGGCGCTCGGGACCACGCTGTTTCACGTCTACACGTTCGACTTCTACAAAGAAGCCTACCTGCAGCACACCAAGCTGAGCTGGGATGGCAAGCCCGAGACACTGGCGATCGTACGCGAGCGCGTCGAGCGCTTGAAGCGCGAGCGTGCCCCTTGGTACGCGCAGCTCACCACGCGCATGTACCTAGACCTGTTGCAGAACCAGATACGCACCGTAGCCACGCTCAACCCGCGCGCGCTCCGCCATCACCTCGAGTTCCCGGTCAGCGAGGAGAGCGTACGCATCTACCGCAAACACAACCGCGGTCCGATGCAGCTTTGGGCACTGGTCTCCACTGCGCCGCACGCCTACTTGATGTCGATCTGCGCGATGTTCGATCGCCTGGACTGGTACCTGTGGGGACGCTTGTTCCTGGCGAACGCCGTATTCATCATCGCCTGCATCTGGCAGCGGGTCGCCACACGGCGCACTGAGGCCGACTGGGCAGCGGATGGGGTGTCCCCCCATGCACCGGCTGCAGGGGGCCCTGCAGAACCGCGTTGACGCCCCCAAGCCGGCACAGCTATTCTCACGCCGCCTTTCCAGGAGGAGTGGCAGAGTGGTCGATTGCGGCGGACTTGAAATCCGTTGATCCCGCAAGGGTTCCAGGGGTTCGAATCCCTTCTCCTCCGCTAGTTTTTATTCAGGATTCTGAATTAGGTCCCTGCAGCTCATGGCGGCGCTAGGGACAGTTACCAGGGACCGGCCAGGTAGAACGTAGCTTCCACAGCTCGACGTTTGCGTCCGGATTTCCGGAAGGGGCGCGAGCTGCAGGTCGTTCAAGCGGCGGGTGCCGCCCTCGTAGAGCGTGCAGCATCGACGTGAGAGCCATCCACGTGTGGTTCATCTCGCTCGGATATGCGCGGGGGACGAGCCTTTGTCGCCCGCGCGGGCGATGAAGATGCAGGACCAACTCGAGGCGTGTTCGGCGCTGCCGCAAGCTCTGGCCAGCAAGAGAC
>Ga0190269_10001355_pt1 | contig 11781 bp, 12 predicted proteins | sample Popmic249IS_FD_133749 | JGI IMG/M metagenome (GOLD analysis project Ga0190269, IMG submission 133749) | Populus adjacent soil microbial communities from riparian zone of Blue River, Arizona, USA - 249 IS | ecosystem: Environmental > Terrestrial > Soil > Riparian zone | place: USA: Arizona...
AATCCGCCCTGAAAATTACGAGCGCAATGAGGCGGAACGCAAAGCGAAGGAAGCAGCCAAGGCAGCCAAGGCAGCAGGCGCTGCAGCGGCTCCTGCCACACCCGCATCTTAATGAATAACCATCGTAGGGTCGGGCAGCCCGCGAAACGCCCTGATGAGGGTGCCCGACCCTACGATGGTCACATGGTTATAATGGATTGATGATGACAATAACAAAAGAAGCAGTACTAGCAGCATTAAGCAAAGTTCAGGAACCTGAACTCCATCAGGATCTTGTTACTCTCAACATGATCCGCGAGCTGGAAGTTAACGGTGATGCGGTCTCGTTTACGGTCATGTTGACCACACCTGCCTGTCCTCTCCGAGGTAGGATCGACTCGGAATGCAGGCAGGCAGTCATGGCAGTCGAAGGTGTCAAGTCCGTCAACATCAAAATGGACTCGGATGTGCCAAACGATGGACGCATGCGTGGGCTGGTCAATATGCCGATCCGCAACGCGATCGCTGTTGGATCAGGCAAAGGTGGCGTTGGCAAGTCGACCGTTTCTGTGAACCTGGCAGTCGCTCTCGCCCAAACGGGTGCCCGCGTTGGTTTGATGGATGCGGATATTTATGGTCCGAACACACCCACCATGCTCGGCGTGGAGAAACTACCTCCCCCACAGGGACCACGTCTCATCCCCGCAATGGCGTATGGAATCAAGATGATCTCGATGGGACTGCTCGTCAAGCCAGGTCAGCCCTTGATCTGGCGCGGACCCATGCTCAACTCTGCCATCCGTCAATTTTTGGGCGATGTGGAATGGGGCGAGCTTGATTATCTGATCGTAGACCTTCCCCCTGGAACCGGTGATGCGGCTTTGTCGCTCGCGCAGGCATTGCCTTTGAGCGGCGCAGTGATCGTCACGCTTCCGCAGTTAGTCTCGCTCGAAGATGCCAGTCGTGGCCTCAACATGTTCCGCACATTGGAAGTCCCGATCCTGGGCATCATCGAGAATATGTCCTATCTTGAACTGCCCGATGGCACCCGCATGGACATCTTCGGCTCCGGCGGCGGCGAGCAGCTTGCAGCGGCATCCGAAACAAATTTCCTTGGCAAAGTGCCCATGGACCCGAACGTCCGCATCGGCGGCGACAGCGGTAAACCGATCGTAGTGAGTCACCCCGAATCGGCACCGGCCGTGGCATTGACCGAGATCTCACAAAAGATCGCAGCCCAGGTCAGTGTTGCAGCACTGAGCGCCAAGAACGAGCTGCCGATCAATATCGTTGAATAGTTTGTAGGGGCGATCCCCCCAGGGCCGTTAAACAATTTGACGATCCTGAAGGGTCGTCCGTGCTAGTGGAAGTAAGAGACCTGGATAAAAACCAGGTCTTTTTTCTTTCGGTAGACATAGAACTTTCCATTTATGAAAGAATTAAGCTCGTGCTTAAGTTCATTTGTTGCGGGATGTATAATCGCCCCCATGTTCAAAAGTAGAAACATCGCCATTCTCTTCTTCACATTGATCGTGGTCATGTTGGGCTTTGGCATGATCATTCCGATCCTTCCGTTTCTTGTCGAAGAATTCGGCGGCAGTGGACTCGCCATGGGTATGCTCATGGCGATCTTCTCATTGATGCAATTTATCTTCTCACCATTTTGGGGTGACCTCTCCGACCGTTATGGCCGCAAGCCGCTTTTGATCCTGGGCACGCTGGGCAACGGACTCACGATGATCGGCTTCGGCTTATCGACGAATTTGGAGATGCTGTATATTTTCCGCGCGCTTGGCGGCATTCTCTCCTCTGCCACCTTGCCAACAGCCATGGCTTTCATCAGTGACAGCACCGATGAACATCAACGCGGCGGTGGGATGGGAGTGGTCGGCGCAGCCATGGGCGTAGGGATGGTGCTGGGACCAGGCATTGGTGGCATGTTGGGTGGCAAGTCAATGCAGGCGCCATTTTTCCTCTCAGCGGCACTTTCGATTCTTGCGATGCTGTTGATCTGGTTCCTGCTCCCCGAGTCTTTACCCGTCGATAAGCGATCCACTGGTGTTCAAGGCTTTCGCGGACCGCAGTTGCGGCCGATGTGGACAGCGCTGTTCGGACCGATCGGTTTTCTGTTCGTCCTTGCATTCCTGCATAACTTCGCAATGACCAATTTTGAAGGTATCTTCGCCTATTATGCGGAAGCAAAGTTTGGATACACATCGCAAACCATCGGTATTATTCTTACTGTTGTGGGGTTGGTCTCGGCTGTCGTGCAAGGCGTACTGACCGGCATCGCCACGCGCAAATGGGGAGATATAGCAGTTGTGAAATGGTCTCTGTTCGCAAGCATTTTCGGCTTCCTGCTGATGCTAACGTCATATAACCTGGGCACCGTGATCCTAATGACGAGTCTATTCATCCTGAGCAATGCCATGCTGCGACCGGCTGTTTCATCGTTGATCTCCAAACGCGCAGAGAGCGGGCAGGGGGTAGCCATGGGGTTGAACAACGCCTTCATGAGTCTGGGACGTGTCGTCGGTCCGCTGTGGGCCGGTGCCGTATTGGATATCAATCTCAACTTTCCCTTTATGACAGGTGCCCTGGTAATGTTGATCGGTTTTGTGGCGAGTCTGTTTTATCTGAGTGGCAAGGCACAGGTGACAGAAAGCCCTGCCGTCGCGGATTGAACTTTCAACCACAGATAGACACTGATGAACACTGAAAGTCGATCAACATGGCAGTATAACTACACCATTATCCTTTTCATCTGTGTTCACACCTGCCCTTGCGGACGGCGCAAGGGTCAGTGGTGAATTCTAAATACTCCCCGATTCTCAAAACGATTTTGCCAAACTGTTGCCCGCATTCAAATGCCCGTTCAAGGGTATATACAGAATCGGTCACCAGGCTCATCCCGAGGCTATAATCAGCGGACATTATTAAGCACAAAGGGACAACATGGAACTTTACTTCATACGTCATGGACAATCAATGAACAATGCCAATTGGGGAAACCCGGACTACAAGGAAAGCCCCGATTCTCCGCTAACCGAAATGGGAATGGAACAAGCCTGTTACGTTTCTGATTATTTGAAACGATCACAACCGCTCGTGAAACCAATGGCGTGGAATAACCAGAACCGTTATGGCTTTGGTTTGACGCACATATACACCAGCCTGATGGAACGCGCCGTCAACACCGCAGCCCCGACCGCCCGCGCGTTGGGACTTCCATTCGCGGCGTGGGAGGAGATCCATGAAAGTGGCGGCATCTTCGGACGCGAAGGCGATATTAGGTACAAAGGGTTGCCCGGCAAATCTCGCTCCTATTTTGAGCAGAACTTTCCCGAGTTACTTATCCCTGAACATATCAATGGCACCGGCTGGTGGAACAGCCGACCACAGGAAACCGAAGAACAATGCCAGCTGAGGGCGCAAAAATTTCTGGCAGATCTGCTCGCCCTCCACGGTGATAAGGATGGACAGCCCGAACATCGGGTTGTCATTTTCAGCCATGGTGGATTCTTCACCCATCTCATGTTCGCCATCCATAACGCTCCATGGCGCAAGGCGGCCCATGGACTGACCTCCTGGTTTTCGATGAATAATTGCGCCATCAGTCGTATCGACTTTCGTGCTGGTGAAGTGAGCATCGTCTATGTCAATCGTACCGATCACCTGCCGGACCATTTGATCACCTGATCGGATTACGCACCCAGCATTGAGTAAAACGTCCATGACATCCACAAACATGTCCTTTATGTCTGTGCGGAATCGCCTGCTTCGTTGGGGGATTCTGATGATCGCCGTTTACTCACTCTACCTTTTCTTTTTTCCACTTCTCTCGAACATCGACCCTGACAACCGCGTCTTCGATATTGAGATCTTGTTACGCGATGGCAGAAAATGGTTCGCAGCATTGTATGTATTGGGATTGGGAATATTATTCTTTGCCTACTCGCGTATGTTGACGATCGTCCATGCGTTGCCCAAAGGAAAACCTGATACTGAAAAGTTGTTGAGCATGTGGGTGCTTGGCATTGGCATTACCTGTGCGCTGGTGCTGATCAGGCTCTACCCCATCACCGCGCTGGATGTGGTCCTTTACGTTGTCCGTGCCCGCTTGTGGCTGCTCTATGGCGGCAGCCCAATGACCGCCCTACCCGCAAATTATCCACAAGACCCGTTCAGTGGGCTGGCGGGTGAATTTTCCAATCAACCTTCACCTTACGGTCCAGTATGGGAATTGACCGCACAGCTTCCCATGCAGTTTGGACTTACCGATCTGGGGAATGGCATCATCGCCATGAAAATCATCTCTCTGCTTGCCTATGTTGGCATGGCGATCCTGATCGGTTGGTATTCACAGCAGGACACTCAGAAATACAACGTCAGCAGGCTTACAGCGCTGACCTTCTTTGCACTCAATCCGCTCGTGCTCATGCAAGCCATCGGCAACGGGCATAACGACATGCTCATGCTGTTCTTCATGACTCTGGGACTCATCCTCTGGCAACGCGACAAATGGATGCAGGCCACGCTCGCCCTAACTCTTGCCGCATTGGTAAAAGTGACCGGGTTGATCCTCCTGCCATTGTTTGGGGTCGCTGTCCTTATTGCCGCACTGGACTGGCGCGCCCGCCTCACGCGGGGACTCGGCATGGTCGCCATCTTCATCGTTACCTCCCTGATTCTCTATCGCCTCACCGGCCCCTTCCCGGAGGTGTTCGCAGGAGCACGTCAGGCCGTGCTTGGACGATTGGGATATACCCCCGCGTACGCGATTCGCGTCCTGCTGCGGGCGATCTTCCCTGATAACACGGAACTATTGCCACTTCCAGCAAATCTCTTTAATATACTTTTTGTTTTGTACTATGGCTATCTTGCCATCAAACTGGCGCAACGAAAAATGACATTGCTTGAAGCCGCTTTCATGGCTTTCTTGGTCCAGTTGATATTGGGCTCAACTTTCCGCATCTGGTATCCGATGTGGTTGATCCCCTTTGCCGCGCTGAATCTAAACTCGGGAACCTATTGGCGCACCTTCCTGTTCAGCATCACCGCTGAGTTGAGCATCCTTTCCTACTACATTCTCTGGCGCTGGTATCTCCGCGACCTCGATTGGGGGCTGAACGGGCCGTTGAAGGCGTATTGGGATTACTGGCTGATCATGACCTGGCTCACCGTCCCGTGGACCTTTGGCATCCCGATCCTTGCTCCATTTCTTCAGCGACGAAGAGATCGCCAGGCGTTCGATAACACTTTGGTGTTGTAACTCTCATCTCATACATGAAAAAATAAACTGCGGCTAAACATCAGAATCCCCTTCTTGAATTCATTTATCCTGCGTGCTATGATGAATCTGGAGGTGCAGGATGAATCCAACGTCAAGTCACTTCTGTGGGGTTCCGCATACAAAGCTTGGATGGTGGTCGGTGGGGCTGGGGGGGTTATTCACTTTACTGTTCATTTCTGTGCTAAACGAGTGGATTCGCTTTTCGGGTTTCCTGATCATGGTAATGGGAGTCAGCGCCGGCATCCTTACATTAATCGCGCTGATCTGGAAAAAGGAACGTTCATGGATGATATGGTTCGTACTGCTGCCGGGTCTGTTTGCCATCCTTTTCTCTTTGGGCGAGATCCTGGTTCCCCACTAAGAAAGAGCGACATGAAGACCACATCCAATCCATTCACTGAAAAGCCACATACAAAACTGGGATGCTGGGCAAGCTGGCTGGGAGCTGCCTTTGTCGTCCTGTTCCTGATCAACTCGTTCGTGTTTATGCCTTCATCCAGCAACGCACCCTGGCGGCACGTGATACTGCCTTTCTATGGCATTCTTATGCTCTTATGTGGAATTGCGAGCGGGGTTTCAGGGCTGCTTGCCATGGCAAAACAGCACGAACGCTCAGGGCTCGTGCTGCTCACTTTATTGCCAGGACTATGGGTACTTTTTCTGCTGGTTGGCGAATTCCTATTCCCTCATTGACTTGCAATTTCAAGATGATTCAAAATCATCGTCGGAAAGAACATAGCGGAAATGATAGCGCTCCAGGATCTGCACCAGCAGGTCTTCCGTCTCGGGAGTGATTTCGGCATATTGCACCCCAATGTTATAGTACTGCGGACTTTCATCCTGTCGGCACCATGCAATCCGCACGGGCACAGTTGCCTTCAATGCAGAAACCCCTGGGAGGTCGCTCGGAAAATTGATCTCCAACTCGGTTTCCTTGCCTACGGTTGCCATGCTTGTTCCGATGATCAGCGCGCCTCGCAGTGTCATATCCCCCAGGTAGCCAAGCAAATACCTTGGGTGCAGGTCATAGACCGGCGTAAATGCCATCAGTTTACGGCGTCTTTCGCTTCTACGGTTGCTGATGTCATCCATATACTACTCCTTGAAATTTTGCCAACATGGACAAGGGGAAACGTAACTTTTGGCATTATATCATCCACGCTCTACAGCAGAATTGCAATAGCATTTCCCCGATATCGATACGGTATAATTGAATGCATGGATACAAACATTATCGGTGTACGATTCACCAAAGTAGGCAAGATCTACCATTTCGATACTTCCGCCGTGCCCGATGTGGCCATCGGCGAGCATGTCATTGTTGATACTTCTCGGGGCAGACACCTCGGCGAAGTGGTTCAGGTCGTGAAGGAAGCGCCCGAGAAGCCAGAAGGCGGCTGGAGGTCCGTGGAGAGGCGTGCCACTCCCCGCGATCTGCTGCTGCTCCAGTCGTGGCAGTCCAAACAGACCGAAGCCATGATAAACTGCCGCGCCCGCGCATCCGAACTAAGGCTGGATGGCGTGAAGATCGTCACTGCCGAATACAACTATGACGGTTCGCGACTGGCCTTCCTGTTCAGCACGGAGAGCGAAGAAAAGGTCGATCTCAAATCCCTGAAAAAGGACATGCACGAGCTGTACCCCAATACGCACATTGAGATGCGACAGATCGGTCCGCGCGATGTAGCCAAGATCATCGGCGGCATGGGCGCCTGCGGACTCGAAACCCGCTGCTGCTCCAAATTCCTGACCGACTTCTCGCCGATCTCGATCAAGATGGCAAAAGACCAGGGCATTTCGCTCACTCCAAACGAGATTACCGGCATGTGTGGACGCCTGCGCTGCTGTCTCATTTATGAATATGAGCAATACGTGGCGGCGCGCAAGGAACTTCCCAAGCGCAACAAACGTGTCATTACCCCCAAGGGTGAAGGCAAGGTCATTGACGTTCTGCCGATGACCAACAAGGTCATGGTGCTGATCGAAGGCGAAGAAGGCAAACGCTTCGTGGAAACCTTCGACCGCGAAGACATCCAGCCCTGGGATGAACTCGAAGCCCTGCGCCGCAAGTCACAGGCGCCCTGCGACCGTCATGACAGTGGCGGATGCACCTGCGGTAAAGCGCCACGCAATAAGAACAACAACAACAACTAGATGACATCCTTACGGAGTACGTATTGCGAATTACGTGCTCCGTACTTTGTAATACATCATTCGTACATCATTCTGCCCTTCTCCCATTCGACACTTGGAACCTGAAACATGTTACCTATCGACAACTGGGATGCCCCTCAAAATATTCTTGTTGTGCTCGCTCACCCTGACGATCCGGAATTCTTCTGCGGCGCGACCCTCGCCAAATGGGCTCGCGCAGGACATCACATCACCTACCAGCTCCTGACCTGCGGTGATAAAGGATTTAACGACTCCACGCCCAGCGATATGACCCCCGACGCGCTGTGTGCCATCCGCCATGAAGAACAGCTCGCCGCGGCAAAAGTGATCGGCGCAGAAGCTGTCCACTTCATGGATTGTCCCGATGGCTACCTGGTCCCAAATCTCGATCTGCGCCGTGACATCGTGCGCGTCATCCGCAAAATCAAACCGGATATTCTCATCACCTGCGATCCACAGACATTGTTTGCCACATACGGCATCAACCACCCTGATCACCGTGCCGCCGGACAAGCCACCATGGACGCGGTTTTCCCCGCCGCGGGAAGCCCTGTCTTCTTCCCGGAACTACTGATCGAAGGACACCTGCCCCACATGCCAAAGGAAGTCTGGTGTTCATTGACCATGCAGCCAAATGTCGTGGTGGACGTCACTGATGCATGGAGCATCAAGATGGAAGCGCTGCTTCATCACAAAACCCAGATCGGCGATGTGGACAGTTTCAAGGAACGCATGAAATCCCGCCGCACCGAAGACAGCACAGATGAAAATCCACGCTACGAGGAAAGATTCCGCGTAGTGAAATATAGGTAAGCAACAAATACCGATTACTAATTACAAATCTCTACTCTCCAGCCTCCAATCCCCAAGGACTTTCTCATGCCTAACTTTCTCCAACAAGCCGAAGAACTCTTCCCATACACTCAATCGTTACGCCGTGATTTCCACATGCACCCCGAACTGGGATTCCGCGAGATCCGCACGGGTGGCATTGTGGCGAAGGAACTCGAAGCCCTGGGGATCGAAGTGACAAAAGGTGTTGGCAAGACTGGCATTGTCGGACTGCTCGAAGGCGCACAGCCCGGGCCCACTCTTCTCCTCCGTTTTGATATGGATGCGTTGCCGATCACAGAAGATACTGGTGCTGAATACGCATCTCAGAATCCCGGTTTGATGCACGCTTGTGGCCACGATGGACATACAGCAATTGGTCTTACCGTTGCAAAAATCCTTCATGCCCACCGCGAAGACCTGGCAGGCACGATCAAGTTTTGCTTCCAACCCTCTGAAGAAGGCAACAATGGCGAGGAGATCGGCGGTGCGGAGATGATGATGCGCGACGGCGTGCTTGACGCTCCCAAAGTCGATATGTCCCTCTCGCTGCATCTCTGGAATGAAAAGCCGCTCGGCTGGCTCGGCATTGCAGGCGGGCCGGTGATGGCGGGTGCTGAAATCTTCACGATCAAGATCACTGGCAAAGGTGGTCACGGCGCCATCCCTCAACAAACGGTTGACCCAGTGGTCGCTGCGGCGCACATCATTAACGCCTTGCAGACCATTGTCTCGCGCAATGTGGCTCCCCTTGAAACGGCTGTCGTCAGTGTGACCACCGTCAACGCGGGGACTGCTTTCAACGTCATCCCGCAAATGGCAGAGTTAACTGGCACGATCCGCACGTTTGATATTAGTGTCAGGCAGCGGGTCGTCGAACGATTCGAACAGATCGCGCGCGGTGTCGGTGAAGCGATGGGCTGTCAGGTGGATGTGGAAGTAAAGCGCATGACGCCTGCTCTCATCAACGAAGAATCGATCGCGCTCAAAGTACAGGATGCGGCGAGGCGAGTGCTATCCACATCGGATCTCGATACATCCGGGTACATCACGATGGGCGCCGAAGATATGGCGTTCATGCAGGAAAAAGTGCCAGGCTGTTATTTCTTTGTTGGCTCGAACGATGCGGCACGCCATCTTGATTATGGACATCATCACCCGAAATTTGACTTCAACGAGCAAGCCTTGATCCGTGCATCAGCGCTCATGGCGTCGGCTGCCATGGATGTGCTACATTCAAAATGACGGGAACAATGGCGTACATGAATACGTTAAGCCAGTATGCCTAGGATTTCCCGTACGCTCCTCCTTCTAAGCCTGATACTATCCGCCTGTTCCTCGGGCGGACTCTCCCCTGAGGCGCCCCATCCTGCACTCCCATCCGACGCGCCCGTAACGGAAGCACCAACAAAAGAGATTATCCCTGGTTCTACAACTGACATCCTTCCTCGCCCTGAGCTGATCGCTACACTCTCCACACCCCATATCCAGCAGGGACCTGATGGCCCAATTACAGATTCGCCATCCTATCCGGAAGGGTGCGGCTATCAGTGGGCGTATCAGGATCTGCCAGAGCTCTCCAGTGATTTTCTGCAATCCCTTCAAGAGTTGCAGCCAGAAGCACAGGGAGATGCATTTGCGTTCGGGGAGAATTGCATCGGACAGGATGGAATCACTGTGGTGCGCTTCATCCCAATGGAAACAGATTTCAATATCGCCCTGCAAGTCAGCGACCTCACCAAGGAATCGGATCTGGGCGAATGGGTCGTCAAAGTAATGCAAGTGATCGGGAACATCCCGCCCGACCAGATCATCGGTCCACGACCGGGACGGGTCAGCATGGGCTTTCAATCCAACGGGGAACAAAGAATGCTTTCATTCTATATTGACCAGTATCATGCGCTGCCAGCGGGGTTAAGTAATGCAGAGATTTTTCAACAGTTGCAGACTCCACAATAATTCCAAGTGACAGTCACTTATTAACTTGACAGCTTGATCGATTTGTCGTATATTTCGTTTAGTAATTACTAAACGTACATAACGAGCTAAACATGCCACAATCACTCACCAGAATTAAAAAAGACTTCACCGAAGGACTCAGCCAGATCAGTCGCTTTTGGGGCTTCCCGAAAGGAATGGGCGCCATCTTCGCTGTGCTCTATCTCTCCCCCACACCGCTCTCGCTCGATGAGATCGTCAGCGAAACCGGACTCACCAAAGGCGCGATCAGCACCGAGATCCGCGCCCTTGCCCGCATGGGATTGGTACATCGTTCCTCCAGGCTGGGCGACCGCAAGGACTACTACGAAGCCGAGTCTGATTTCTACGCAGCGATCCGCTCAATACTAAAGGAACGGCAGAACAGTGAGTTTGACCGGGCAGTTCGTTCCGTCAAAGATACACTGTCTACGATGGAAGCGGACTGGGTGGAAAACGATGAATGGAATTTTGTATACGAGCGCGTGAAAGCCTTACAGGATTTCTTCGATGCGATCGACAGTCTCTCAAAGGCGGTCATGCGCCTGGAAAAATTGGGTCTCTCGAATGTGACAAAAATTCTGAGTGTATTGAAATAATTCGCGTCAGGTAACTGGTGTGAATAGAACGAGGCGCTTAAAGGTAGGGCACATGTTTGAAATCATGGTGCAACTGTTCTTAGGCTGGCCGGCAATGCTTGTCTCATTGGCGTTGACCATCGCTGGAATCGCATTCAAAAAGTGGGAATTCGTGTGCGCGGCTGCCATCCTGTTGTTACCTCCTGCGTGGTACCTCAGTCATTATTCCTTGATCTACGCAATACTGCCCTTGCTGTTATTCGGCGCTGCCTATGCTGTTTCCAGGGACAAAGTCACTCGGGCGGCAATCCTGACTGTCCCAGTATTTATTGCAATTGTAGGATTAGGTATTGTTGTTCTCACGCAATGACTATGAGGTATGTGGTTATTACACAAGGAGGATCAAAATGAAAATAGCAGTGACAGGTGCATTCAGTTATTCGGGAAAATATATCGCCAAACGTTTATTGGAACGCGGTGAGGAAGTCATCACTCTGACGGGGCATCCGAATCGACCCGATCCGTTTAGTGGAAAAGTGAAAGCTTATCCATTGGATTTTGATGAAGCGGGAATGACTCGCAGCCTGGAGGGCGTGGACGTACTGGTCAATACTTATTGGGTACGTTTTGATAAAGGTGAAAATACCCAACCGCGCGCCGTGGAAAATACGCGCAAGCTGGTCAATGCCGCCAAAGCTGCAGGTGTGAAAAGAATCGTCCACATTAGCATCGCCAATCCTTCAGCCGATTCTCATCTCCCCTATTATTGGGGCAAGGCAGCCAATGAAAAAGCCGTGATCGACTCCGGTTTATCGTATGCGATCCTGCGCCCCACCGTATTGATTGGCAGGGAAGATATTCTCATCAACAACATCGCATTCCTGCTCAGATATCTGCCCTTCTTCTTCATCCCCGGCGACGGATCGTACGGCATCCAGCCCGTGTACG
>Ga0190269_10001356_pt1 | contig 11780 bp, 6 predicted proteins | sample Popmic249IS_FD_133749 | JGI IMG/M metagenome (GOLD analysis project Ga0190269, IMG submission 133749) | Populus adjacent soil microbial communities from riparian zone of Blue River, Arizona, USA - 249 IS | ecosystem: Environmental > Terrestrial > Soil > Riparian zone | place: USA: Arizona...
GAGTCCCAGAGCTGGCGGCCGCCGTAGTACTCCTGGAGCGTGAGCACGACCGCCACGCTCAAGAGGCACGCCGCCGGGCGGTAGTCGACTTGCCCGGGCGGCGTCGCCTGTCGCGCCGCTGTGGCCTCGGCGTCCAGATCACGCCAGGTGTCGCGAAAAAACCAGATCACGACCGGCGCGAGCGCGAGCAGCACCGGGATGGGGATCAGCGCCTTGATCGGCGCGTAGCTGAGCAGGCTCTCGAAGTACGACGGCGCGTCGAGCCGCGTCAGCGGAAGCGTCGCGGGCGAAAACGCCGAGGAAAGCCCCATCGACGACGCGTCAGGCCGAAGCCGTGAGCTCCCGTGCGTGGGCGAGCCGAGCGATGGAGCGTTCCTTGCCGAGAACCGCCATCACCTCGAACAGCGGGGGAGTTGCACCCCGTCCCGACAACGCCACGCGCGCGGGCTGCGCGACTTCTTTCATCGCAACGCCTTTTTGCTCCGACCACTGTCGCACGAACTCTTCGAGCGCCGGCACCGTCCAGCTTTCGAGGCCGCCGAGGGCGCTCGCGAGCTCGGCGAGGCGGCTGCAGGCGTCGGGAGTGAGCAGCGCGCCCGCCTTGGGATCGAGCACGGGCGGCTCGCGGAAGTAGTAGTCGAGCTCGTTCGCCGCATCCTTGAGGGTGCGGGCGCGAGCGCGGATGCCGGAGATGGCCGCGGTCAGGGTCGCGTCGTCGGCGCTGAGACCGCGATCGGCGAGGAAGGGTCGTACCGAAGCGGCGTAAACGTCCGTCGGAGTGAGCTCGGGCTGCTTCAGGTGCTCGAACGCCACGTCGGCGAACTTGCGCTCGTCGAACTTGCCGTCGCTCTTGTTCACGCGGTTCCAGTCGAACAGCTCGATCAGCTCCTGCTTGCTGAAGATCTCTTTGTCCCCGTAGGACCAGCCGAAGCGCACGAGGTAGTTGAGGACGCCCATGGGCGAGTAGCCGCGCGCGCGGTAGTCCTGGACCGCCACGTCCGCCTGCCGCTTGCTCAATTTGTCTCCCTTGGCGGAGAGCATCATGGGGAGGTGCGCGAACTCGGGCGGCGCCCAGCCGAAGGCCTGGTAGAGCAGGACTTGTTGCGGCGTGTTTCCGATATGGTCGCGCCCGCGGGCGACCAGCGTGATGCCCATCAGGTAGTCGTCGATGGTGGCGGCCAGGTTGTAGAGCGGGTAGCCGTCGGTGCGCACCAGCACGAAATCCTGCTGGGCCGAGTTCGGCGTGCTGATCGCGCCGAACACCTTGTCGACGAAGTCGGTGCTGCCTTCGCGAGGCGTTTTGAATCGCACCACGCTCGGGAGGTCGGGCTGGTCGCGGCGATCGCGGCAAGTACCGGGGTAGACGAACTGCGCCTTGGGGTTCTCCGCCTTCAGGGTTTCGCGGGCGCGATCGAGCTCCTCTTTGGTGCAGTAGCAGCGATACGCCTTGCCTTCGGAGATGAGTCGCTCGACGTGCTCGCGGTAGATCGCCTTGCGCTCGCTCTGGAAATACGGACCCACGGGACCGCCCACTTCGGGGCCCTCGTCCCAATCCATGCCCAGCCACTGGAACGCGTCGAGAATGGCGCGGACGCTCTCGATGCTGCTCCGCTCCTGGTCGGTGTCCTCCACCCGGAGGATGAAGGCGCCCCCCTGGCTCCTGGCCCAGAGCCAGTTGAAGAGCGCCGTGCGGGCGCCGCCGATATGGAGATAGCCGCTCGGAGAAGGCGCGAAGCGCAGTCTCGGCTTGGTCATCGCGGGGCCCGGTTACCACTTTGGACAAGGCGCGTCACCTTGACCGTTCATCGGGAGCTCCGCTCCCGCCCCGCTCGAGTGAATCGATCGGGGCCCCACCCTCAGGTTTTGGGGCCCCAACCCCAAAACGGGTGGCGGATGTTGGGGTTTGGACGTTGCGACGGCTGGGACAGGCTGCTAAAAGCGCCTCCCCCGGCGGGGTCCACCCGGACTCGGGTGACCAGGAACGCGACCATGAAGAAAGCCCCCCTTAGTTCCGTAAAAGAAGGCTTCGAGAGCAAAGAGAAGCTCGTCGCAGCAGTACAGAAGCTGGCGACCTCCGAGCTCTGGCTCGATCGTGTCAGCAGCGCGAAGGGCCTCGGGCGCGTGTCCAACGCGAAGCTCCTCCGCCTCCACGGCGTGCTCACCGACGCGCAAAAGCGCTTCGGCAGCCGAGACAAGCTGATCTCCGCCATCATCGAGCTCGCGCGCCGCACGAAGGACAAGGACTACGCGACCTCGCTCGGCACCTACCCGCTGCCGCGCCTGCTCGATCTCCACGGCTCGCTCGAGAAGCGCGCCAAGGCGAGCAACAAGCCGGCCGCGGAAAAGAAGCCGGCGAAGAAAGCAGCCGCTGCTGCCGCCCCCGCGAAGGCCGCGACGAAGTCCGTCAAGCCGGCCGCCGAGAAGAAGCCGGCCGCCAAGAAGACCGCCAAGAAAGCGTGAGGCTCGCTTCGCGAGGGCCCTAAAGCTCTGCGCGAAGCGACCCCGACGGAAGGCGCCGACGCGCGCGAGTGGGGCAGTGCCCGCTTCGTCTTCGTGAAGTCCGCCTGATAGGCTCGAGCCATGCGCGTTGCCGTTTATGGCGGGAGCTTCGATCCCCCGCACGCTGCGCACGTCTTGTTGGCGAGTTATCTGCTCGCCATCGGTGGGTTCGAGCGCGTGCTGGTGGTACCGGTGTACGAGCACGCGTTCGGCAAGCGGCTCACGCCCTTCGAGCACCGGGTTGCCATGTGCCGGGCGTGTTTTGCGGCGCTCCGGGGCGTGGAGGTCCTCGACGTCGAGGCGGACCTCCCGAAGCCGAACTACACGCTCCGTCTCATCGAGCGACTGCGGGAGCTCAATCCCGCGGACGAGCTCTCCCTCGTCGTCGGCAGCGACGTGCTCGCCGAGACGCAGAAGTGGCACGCCTTCGAGCGCGTCGCGGAGCTGGCGCCGCCCTTCATCGTGCCGCGAAAGGGCCACGAGCGCCCCGGGCTGGGCCGCCCGCTCTTGCCCGAGCTCTCCTCGACGGAGGTCCGCGAGCTGCTTTCGCGGCGTTCGGACCCCGCCGTCGCCGCGGATATCGCCTCGATCGTCCCGCGGAACGTGCTCGAATACGTGGACGCTCACGGCTTGTATCCCTCGATGCTAGCCTGAGTACGCCGGCCTCCCGGGTCCCGCCATGGACCTCCGCACGCGCACCTCACTCTTCTGCGGCGTCCTCGCGCTGACGATCGCGATGTCGGTGCTGCTCCGCGGGCGGCTGCGGCGCCCGCAGGTGCTCTTCGCGGCGCTCGCCGCCGACATCGGGCTCTTCTACCTGGCGCAGTGGTTTTATCACCTGGCGCACAGCGACCTCGGGGCGCGCTTCACGGCCGTGCTCGCGGTGCTGCTGCCGCAGTTCGCCGTGCACCTGTTCGAGGCAATCATGCCGCGCGCGGGGAGCCGGCCGGTGCTCACGCGCGTCGCCATCGCGTTGATGATCCCGATGCTGCTCCTGGTGCTGACGCAGCACACGCACGGGTTCGTGCGCGGCGCCGTGTTCCTCTACGTGTTCGGCCTGATCTCGGCGGGGCTGTGGTCGCTGTTCTGGCGTGGGGAGCACAGCGGGTCGCGCGCCGTGCAGCGGCGCGTGCGTTTCCTCGTGCTCATCGGCACGCTGGCGGCGGCGTTCAGCTTGGCGGACTTGCTCTGGTTCATCGGCGCGCCGCTGCCGCCCGTGAGCGCCGTGCTCGCGATCGTGTTCTTGTTCGTGCTTTCGGAGTCGCTGATTCGCGAGCGCCTGGTCGATCTGTACGACGTGCTCACGAAGCTGTCGGTGTCGACGGCGCTGGCCTTCTCGCTCGCCGGTATTTTCTACGTGTTCGTGGTGCTGCTCGGCGGGTTCGACGTGATGTACCTCGGCGCGATCTTGGCGGCGATCGTGATCCTGATGTTGTTCGAGCCCCTGCGCGAAATGGCCGAGGCATACGTGAATCGCATCCTGCTCGGCGAGCGCGTGGATCTGGAGCGCGCGGTGTCGCGAGCGCGCAGTCGCTTGCTGCACGTGCTCCAGATCGCGGAGATGCAAGACGTGGTGATGGCGGCGCTCGAGGACTCACGCCGTGCGACCGGCGCTGCGCTCTATCTGCGCGACCCGGACGGGAGCGACCTCGGCCTGGCGTCGTCGTTCGGGCCGGCGACGCCGCAGCGCATCGAAGCTGCCGCGGCCGGTCCGCTGCTCGAGCGGCTCGAGAAGGAGCCGAGCCTCTCGTTCGAAGACGTGGCGCACCGGCTCGCCGAGCGCCGCCGCGCGGGCCAGCGCCTGGAGGCAGCGCTGGACGAGCGCGTGCTTTCGGCGGCGGAGCTGCTCGGTCCCTTCCGCCAGGGGCTCTGCCTGGCGATCCGCGGGGAAGGCCAGGAGCTGCGCGGGCTCCTGCTGGTGGTGGACGACCGCGTGCGCGACGCGTTTTCGCTCGACGACATCGCGCTGCTCGAGTCGCTGGCGCTGCAAATGGGGATCGTGCTCGAGAACACGAAGCAATACCGTAGGCTGCAGGAGCGCGATCGCTTGGCGGTGCTCGGGCAAATGGCGGCGGGTCTCGCGCACGAGATCAAAAATCCGCTCGGTGCGATCAAGGGCGCGGCGCAGCTGCTCGGCGACGCACCGGGCGGCGCCAAGCTCGGCGCGTCCGAGCAGGAGTTCCTCGGCATCATCTTGGAGGAGGTCGATCGTCTCGACAGCGTGGTGGGCTCGGTGCTCGACTACGCGCGACCCTCGAAGGGCGATCTGGGATCGATCGACGTGAACGCGGTGGTGCGCCGCACGCTGCGAGTGCTCTCCTCCGATCGCGCCGAGGTGTCCGACACGCGCACGGAGCTCGAGCCGGACCTGCCCGTGGCGCGCGCGGACGCGGAGCAGCTACGCCAGGTTTTGATCAATCTGATCCGCAACGCCGTGCAGGCGATGGCGGGGCACGGCACCGTTCACATTCGCACCCGCACGCGCACCGAGCGACCGCGCGGGGTAGGGGACGAGACCACCTGGGTCGAGATCTCGGTGCGCGACGAGGGTCCGGGCATCGCTCCGCAGGTGATGAAGAACCTGTTCGTCCCCTTCGTCACCACCAAGGACCGCGGCACAGGCCTCGGTTTGGCTATCAGTCAACGGGTCGTTGCGGAGATGGGGGGGCGCATCGAAGTCGCCTCCCGGGCCGGTTCCGGTTCGACCTTCACGGTCTTGCTCCCGGTTGCAACGGACGTGGCACAAGAGCCGGTTTTGGATTCGGCCGACCGGCATTCCGAACCGTCTCCGGTCGACCAATCCACCCGCCTGGGACCCGCTCGTAGCGGAACGGCTTGACTGCGGGCACCCGGGCGGAGAAAGAGGGGATAGCGGACTTACGATGGGCACCCACCAGAAGAGCGGCGGATCGATAGAGCCCGGAAAGCACTACGCCCTTCGCTTCATTTCGGGGAAGTACCAGGGCGGCGAGTTTCCCCTCGTGGAGGGCAAGGACATCGTCGTCGGGCGTTCCAGTGAGCTCGAAATGGTCCTGGTCGAGGAGATGGTGTCCCGCAAGCACGCTGTCTTTCGCATGAGCGCGGGCGTGCTCAGTGTCGAAGATCTCGGTTCCACGAACGGCACCTTCGTGAACGGTGAGCGAATCGAGAAGGCGACGCTGGCCGAGGGCGATCGCGTGCTGATCGGGACGAGCATCTTGAAGGTGGTCGCATCCCAGGCGACCTCGCCGGCGATGCCGTCTAAGAAGCAGTTCGAAGCGCGCACGCGCAAATCGAGCCGCCCGCTCACGAACGAGCCGCGTCAGAGTGAAGAGCCGCCGCGCATGTCCGGCAGCTTGGAAGAAATCCCGCTGCCCGATCTGCTGCAGCTCTTCTCCACGTCGAAGAAGACGGGCGTGCTCGTGCTGCGCAGCAGCGGCAGCGTCGCCAAGGTTTATCTCGATCAAGGCCGCATCCGCCACGCGGAGATCGACACGAGCCCGACGTTGCCTCCGAACAAGGCCGTCTATCGCTTGCTCAACTTCGTGAAGGGCCAGTTCGAGCTCGACCCGCCGGAGAAGCGCGAGTTCGCGTCGCCGCTCGACCTCGGCGCACAAGAAGTCTTGATGGAAGGCTTCCGCCAGCAAGACGAGCTCGGCGTGCTGAAGGACCGCATGCCGAGCTGGACGGCGCCGCTCCGGCTCTCGGCCAAGCGCCCCGGGAAGCTCCGCGAGCTCCCCGCCGAAGACCTCGACTGGATCGAGCTCGCCTTCCAGGGCGGCACCTTCGGCGGCGCCCTCGACCTCACTCCCGGCTCCGACCTCGAAGGCACCCGCGCCCTACTCAGCTTGATGGACCGCGGCTGGCTCGTGGCGGGCGAGTAACGGCGCGCGAGACCAGCGGGCAAGGGTTGCCCCCACTCGCGGGTGCTCGCGGCCTGGGCAGGCCGCTGCGCGCCCGCGGTCTCCCCCAAATCGCTGGCTACGCCAGCTCAGGGGGAGACGAGCGCCTTGCCGTTCTTACTGCCTCTCTCAGGGATGACCCGACGGCATCGGACGCGGACGGGGCGCGTTCGGGTTGATCTTCTTTTCGACGGCGCTCATCTGCTCTTTGAGCGCGGGGTTCTTCTCGACCAGGTACGCCTGGCGCACGATCTGACCGAGGGCGCGCCAGCGTTCACGCGTCGGCGCGATGCGCTCCACCTCGGTGAGGGCGAGGCGGCGCGTGGGCTCCGGGCCCTGCTCCAGGTAGACGCCGAGGTAACGCAGCGCCTGGCGCGCGAGACGCCCGTACGCGCGGAGCAGCGGAGAGTACGGGTTGTCGCGACGGCGGGCGTCGACGCCGCCATCCATCATGGCGCCGGCGAGAGCGCGCGCCGAGCCGAGCGGACCCGCAACGCGCGGGGGCGCCGGGGGCGGCGGATTCGGATGCGGCACGCTGCCGGCCGCGGGTGCCTTCGGAGCCGGCGGCGCCGGTCGCTTCGCCGCAACGCCGCTCGCGGACGCGCCGGGAGCCGCGCCTTCGCTCGCGAGGTAGGTCATCACCGCTTGGCGCAGCGACTGCTCCGCCATCGTGGCGACGACCGCGAGATCGGCCGCGGCCTTGATCGATTCGCCGACCGCCTCCGGCTTCTTCGACGCTTCCTTCACGCGAATCAACGCGGCGGCCGAGTCGGCGCATGCCTTGCGTTCCGCCGCTTCCTTCAAGAGCTCGTCACAGCTCGGCGGGGCCTCTTCCTTCTGCCAGCGCTTCTGCCAGTCCGTCAGCGCGCGGGCGAGACGCTTGCCGTCGGCATTGGGATCTCCCGCTTGCGCGGAAGCACTCGCCGTGGCCGTCGGCTTCTGCTCGTCCTTCTTTTTGGAGCAAGCGGGAGCCGCGAGGACGGCGAACGAGAGCAGTGCAGGGAACGTGTAGCGGGAGATAGAGGAAGTCATCGCTTGGGGCTTTCAAGACTCGCGATCAGTACACACCCCGTTGCTCGGGGTCCGCGAGGCCGAAAGCTTTGGTGGTGCTGTGGAGGTAGTCAAGCACGCTCTTATAGCCCTTAACCCTGGCCACGAATTCCGTGCTGAGCTCGACCGGCTGTCCGGTGCAGGAGGTGACCTGCTGCGGGCAGTTTTCGTCGTCGGGGTGACGCGCGACCGTCAATTCGCCGGTGTCTGCGTCCTCCGACTCGATCTCGTACGCCTCGCGCACCAGGACGTTCATCCAGTCGATGGCGCGTGCCGCGATGCCGCGCTCGACGTTCTTGTCGTCGATGACCTCCGTGCCGTAGCTGTGCGCGACGTAGAGCTGCCCGCTCAGCGGGTCGCGGAACGCGCGCCGCTCGGTCACGGGGAACGTCGGGTCCGAGTCGTCGCCGGCGACCCAGATGCGCATCATGTCCACCCAGTCGAGCTTCTGGTTTTCGGGCAGGTACATCAGCGCCCAGAAGATCACGAACTTCTGGATGTCGAAGCCGACCTCGGGATCGACCGGTACGGACGCTTCGGGCGCCGCCGCGCCGTCGTAGTTCTCGTCGGCGACGTCGAAGCAGCCGACCCGCCCGGCGCGCGGCCAGCAGACTCGCGGCTCCTGCGCCCACCATGCGCGCTGTCCCATCGCGTGCGTGATCACGTCGTTCTCGTCCTTGTACGGACCGAAGCTCGTCTGTGACGCGGCCGCGCCTGCCACGCGCCAACCGAGCAGCGAGCGATCTTCCGTGATGGCGGTCGCGAACAGCCGGCGCACGCCTTCGGGGAACATCGACACGATGCCGACGTTGCGATAGCGACCGTCGAAGAACGTCTCGCGGTCGTCCGGCACGAAGTTGTCGAACGAGTCCGTCAGCATCGCCGCCGCGATGCTCTTCTCGTAGTACGAGCCGATCCACAGCGGATAGTCCGTCGCGTAGTAGCCCTCACGGTCGTCGAGCTTGTTGTGCAGCGGTCGCGCGCCGAACGCGCGATCCCCGCCGCCGTTGAACGGCCCTTCCGGCAGGATCACCGGCGCTCGCTCGGGCAGGCTGATGAGCTGCTCGACGTTGCGCAGCAGCCAGTCACCCGTGGGCTCCATCGTCTGCACGTGCATGCCGGAGCTCGGCCGGGTCAGCACACGCGCGAAGTGATCGAAGATCATCGCCGTCGCGAGCGCGTTCGACTGGAACACCCCGCCCGGGCGGAACTCCTCCGAAATGCCCGAGCCTGCGTAGATCTCGTTCAAGAGCGCGAGGCCCTTGCCGAAATGAGTGAGCTTGTCGTGGTAGCGGCTGACGAAGCGATCCACCGCGGGTCGAATCGCGAAGCTCACGCGTTCGCGGCGGTGGTTGTCGAAGAGGTGCATCTCCTCGTATTCGCTCGTGAGGAAGTGAATCGCCTCGTACGGATCGGCGCCGTTGTCGCCGCGCAGCACGGCGACGTTGCCGAGATCCGCCCACTCGTCGGAGGCGAACAGGTACGGCTTGCGCACGCGTCCGAGCGCGTCGAACTTGCGGACGTCGCCGCTGAACACGTTCTGCTCGCTCGCCGTCGGTGCGTCGAACTCGAGCTCGCTGTACGCCACGTAGTCCACGGGCGGCGTGTCGCAGACGGTGCCGTTGACGATTTCGGAATCGAATTCGGGCACATACGCGCCGTCGCGTCCTTCGTCGTAACCGGGGGGCGGAGCGATCTCCGCCGGGCGGCAGTTACGGATGAGCTCGAGCTCGTTCTGCAGCGCGGAGTAGTGGATGGGCTGGTCGGTGGTGATGCCCCACGACGGCCCGATCACGCCGCCGAACGAATCGAGCCGCGCTTCGAGCAGCTGTCCGCCGCGGTTGCAGGCTCGGCGTGTGCCGTTGTGCACGCACGAGACGCGCTCTTCGTCCCAGACCTCGGTCACGTCGGCGTAGCCGAAGCGCAACGCCGCGCGGTCGTACGCGCTGATGCCGAGCATCTCCTGCGTGAGCTCACCGGGGTACTCCATCACGCTGGTGTGCGACCAGCGATGCAGCATGCCGTGCTCTTCTTCTTCCGTGACCGGGTCGAGCCAGCGCGGCCCGACGCAGCTGTGCCCGTCTTCGGTGGCCCCGGAGCAGAGCTCTGTCTCGGCGCCGTCGCGCGTGCGCAGCTGCCAGTATTGGGGCTTGTAGTTGAGCGTGTCCGCCGAGGAGGTGAACACGTGGCGCAAGCCCATGGAGTGGGCCATTTCATGCGCGAAAACGCCGCGGGTCACGTGGCGTTTGATGAACTCGAACCACTTCTGGTCGCGCGCGAGCACGTCCGCTTCCGACGCGTTTTCGGGCAGCGGAAACTTCTCGGCCAAGATGCGGGCGAGCCGCCCGGTGCTCGCCGGATCCGGCGCCTCGAGCATGCATTGCCCGGTCTGGCCGCGCGTGATCTCGCGTTCGCGATCGAGGCGCGCGCGGAACAACGTCGAGCTGCCACGGAGCGGCGAGACGAAGTCGACGCTGGTTTGATCGAGGGGCACGGAGGAGCTCACGCCCGACATCTCGTAATAGGGCTGCGTCATGATGCCGAGCTCGGCGCCGGTGGTCTTGGCGCGCTCGAAGCGCTCGAGCAGCGACGCGTTGCCCTTGCCGAGCAGCTGTTCGCCGAAGCGTGTGGCCGTCACGTCACCCGCCCAGCGCACGAGCTCGCGCTCGTCGACCAGCGGGCGAGCGGTGCGTTCGCCTTCGAAGGTGCGATCGAGCGCGTCGCCGCGCGCCTTCAGCTCCGCTTTCGAGAGGATCGGTGGGTTCGACGCGGGCAGGGGCGTTCGGCCCGCGGCCGCGAGCGTGCCCACGGCGGAGCTGCCCGCGGCGACCTCGTCGTTCGAGAGCTCACCGAGGTACCAGCGCATGCGATCGACGGTCTTCTGCGCGAAGAGCTCGGTGCGCGCGTTCCACATGTTGAAGCTCGCCGCCATGACCTCACCCGTCAGCGGATCGATGGCGTCCGCGACGATGCCCCACGGCGAGCGGATCTGCGGATCCGAGATGATGTTGGCCATGTGGTAGCGCAGGTCGCCCACGCGCACCTGCATGCCCTCTTCGCCGCACTCGGGTGCGTCGCCCGCTTCCACCGGGTTGTGGCAGAACACGAGCACGGGGCTCACGTTGTTCATCGCCGTCTCGAGATCCGGCGGGAACTCTTCGCGGCAACTCGCGATCCTTTCGCGCAGCACGTTCGGGTCCGGCGCCGGCGAACCCGGACCGCCGCGGTCGAGCACCTTGAGGCACTCCGTGTAACGCGCGGTTTGAACTACGTGACGGAGCGCGCCGTCCCACTCGGCCGAGACCGACGAGGCGACGTCGAACAGCGACGGATCGCTGCCGGGGCCGTAGTAGATCGGAATCGTGCGCGTGCCCCGTTCGCGGTAAGGAATGGTGCAGGCGTGGCTGTACGGATCGCAGCGCGAGCCTTCGCCGGCGGCGACGCACTCGTCTTCGGTGCCGTCGCGCGGCTCGACGTCGCGCTTCGGGTCGGTGCCCGCGGGCGTCGTTTCTTCCGTGTAGCAGGGGATCAGATTGCCCGATTCGTCGCGCGCGTGAGACTCCGCCCAGATGTTGTAGCGGGCGGGAAAACGCCGCCATTGCTCGTCGACGATGCCGTACTTCGGGTCGTAGCCGTAGCGGCTGCCCCACACGAACATGCCGAACATGTTCATGCGCGTGCCGTCCCAGCTGGTGGGTTCGTAATCGGTGCCGTCGACGCGGCGGAACGCCATGCGGAGCTTGAGCTCCACCGGATTGCAGTTGCCTTCGGGATCCGTGCCGTGGAACACGTCCGGTGAGAAGAAGCACGCGGGGAACACGCCGAAGGGCGTGTGCACGATCTCCGGCGTGACGTAGACCTTGTTCGTCACGTCGAAGTAGCCGGCCTCGGTGTCGAACACGGGCGCGTCGGGGCTGGACGGATCGCCGACGAAGTGCGAGGTGGGCTCGTAGGTGAGCGGCGGATCGGACAGGATGCTCGTGCCGCCCAGCGTGTCGAGCTCGTACGCGGTCGTGATCAAGTTCTGCGACCAGTCCACGCGCATGTAGTCGCGCTCGTACCAGGGACGATCCGTGGTGTTTTCCTCGACCACGTTCAGCTCTTCACCGGTGGTCGGGTTGTACGAGCGGCGGATGTCGAAATGGCTCTCGATCGGGAACGCGGCGGCGACCTGGCCGGCGCTGCCGGCGTCGACCGCGCCCGAGGTGTTGTCGATGCGATCGTAGGAGAGGCGCGCGAGCAAGAGATCTTCCGCGATCTCCCAGTGCACCCGGACCATCGCCTGGCCGTAGCCCGCCGTGAACAGACCCTGCTGCGTGGCGCCGTAGTCCACGTCGACGATCGTCGCGC
>Ga0190269_10001357_pt1 | contig 11777 bp, 21 predicted proteins | sample Popmic249IS_FD_133749 | JGI IMG/M metagenome (GOLD analysis project Ga0190269, IMG submission 133749) | Populus adjacent soil microbial communities from riparian zone of Blue River, Arizona, USA - 249 IS | ecosystem: Environmental > Terrestrial > Soil > Riparian zone | place: USA: Arizona...
CGCCAAGATCGGCCCCGGTCGTCGGGTCCACAGCGTTATGCACATGCTGTGGACCACTGTTCACAGCCCAGGCCGGAGCGAACCCGGCGCCGAGACGCGCGACCGCTTTCGTCGGCTGACCGGACACGCGGTCATCGCTGGCAATCTTGACCTTGGTAGTCGGTTCGGCCGGGCGCTCGAAGCGCATCCGCGGGATGCCGACCACGTCCGCGGCATCGTCCGGGTCGGCGCCCGCGGCGACCAGCGTCGCCCACGCTTTCGATTGTGAGTCACGTTCGCGGTCGCGCGCCTCAGCGTCGGGCGGGGTCGGGTCGTCATGGACCAGGATCAGCGGAGTCAGAGTGTCGACCCCCGCCGTCGGGTACATCGGGATGAGTCGATTGTTGACCACGTCACCGAACCGGCCAAGCAGAACGCTCACCAGGAATTCGGCAAAGAAGTCTTTCGATGCGTACGCGTTCGCCCGGTTGACATCGTCAACCATCCCGAGAGCGAATTTTGGAAATCCCAGCGCGCGCAGGATGGCGTCAACCGTCACCCCGCGCAACTCGACGAACTGCATGTCACGCTGAGAAAATGCGCGCGGTACCCACTTCATGCGCTCCAGGACGGCCACCCGGTGCGCGTTGTTCACGCCCTGGTGCTGCCGGCGCCAGCGTTCGACGAATTCCTCGAACTCCTCATCGCCAAGACGGGTTTCAACCTCGACCACACCGCCCGGCTCGGCGCTGTTCTCGAAGAAGTTTCGGTTCCAGACCGCGGCCAGACGCTCCCCGTCAAGATCAGCGGCGAGTGTCTGGATCGCGCCGAGTCCGCGGTACGGGTCGGCTGGGTGCGGCTGCATGGGGCGTAGCACATCGGCCACGCCAAGCGGCACCTTCTCGCCGGTCGGGCTGCGGTAGACGTAGCCCTTCAGGAAATCGTCGGGGTCCGGTACGGGGGTCAGCCGGTCCGGGCGGACCGGCCACATTTCCACCGGCGGGCCGTCCTTGCTCGCCCGGACCAGCACCCACGCAGCCTCACCGACCAGCGTCACGTGCTGGCCGGACAGCTCCCGAAAGTAGTTCCCGGTCATGTGCGGGTTTGGCCGGCGCCACAGGTCCAGCACCGCGTGCCGGGGGACCGGTCGACGGTCCTCGTCGTTACCCGAGACGGCCTCGTAGAACGCGCGCCACCGTACCCGCGCGGTGACCTCGGAGAGTCGCTTGACCGCGCCGAACACGGTGCCGATCGCTTCATAGGCGTCCAGCCCGCCCGTGCCGCGCCCGCGGGAGATATCGGTCAACATCCCGGACAGCGACCCAACGCTGGTCCGGGCGGCGTAGGGCACGGGCGGATTGCCCAGATTGGCCGGCTCCAGGGCCGCGCCGATCGTCCTACCGAGCCTGACCAGTGCGCTCACGGTTGCTCGATCCCCCGTCACCCATGCCGATGATCAGCAAGGATACGCCACCGGCGACCAGGGACCAGCCCGTTCCGGCCAACAGGTGGATGCCAGCGGTGACCGCCCCGAAGCCGGCAACGTCGATCAGGCGCCCGCGCGCGGCCACCAGCCCCCGCGCGACCATGCCGACGATGGTGCCCAGCGCCGACCCGTTCACCAGGTCAGCCCGGAGTTGCTGCGGTGCGTGCCTACGTGCGCGAACGGTCGAACGCACAGCGCAGCACTACCGAGATGGGCCGCTGCCGCGGCATCGCCACAGACCCGGTACATGGGCTGCTCCGCATCGTCCGCCGGTGGGACGGGGGCAGGTGGCGCCACAGCCACCCATCCGGGTGACCGGTCCGGTGACCAGGTCGAATCCGTACTTACCTCTCGGTGGTCGCCCTCATGACCCGCGAGCAGGTCACAGTAGACGATCCGATCGGCCCACTCCCGACCGTCCGGACGTTCGTACCGCGCCGGACAGGCCACGATCGGTTCCCGCTCGGGGTACGGTCCGCAATCCGGACGCTGAGCCGGTGCCGGCGCCGACGGGGTATGGCGGTAGACCGTGTGGTACGGCTGAAAACCGTACAGAACGATCACTCTCACATCACGCTCAGCGAAATCCCGCCGTAGCGCGTCAAGCTCATTCTCAGGCAATCGCTCACCCGCCCACAGGATGAGGGTGTCGCCCGGCCGGAGGATGGCCGCCGATTCAACGCTCTCCAGTGCCGGTGAGAGTCCCAGGTTCGATGTCTCGTCCGTCATGCCGATAGGCTAGCACGGTAGTTGACTCAGGTGGAACGCTAAGGTACCGCGACATCAGCCAGTGCGCACCCGGGTTGCGCAGCCGCTTGGCGATCATCTTCAGATCCTCGGCGGTCAGCACCGATTCGGCGTCCTCCAGGAGAGACGAGAGCACCGGGTCTGCTGTCTCGTTCGTCATGCCGATAGGCTAGCACGGTAGTTGACTCAGGTGGAACGTACCTGCGGACGGCCCTTGGCCAGTTCAGCGCAGAGGTACCGCATCGGGTCCATGCCGTGATCGTTCTCTTTGACCGGTTCCTCTCGGGGCGGCTTGCCCTCCCGCAGGTCCCACACGTACGCGGGCATCTCTTCGAGCGTGCACGTGGGCAACATCCGGTCCACCAGGTCGGGGTCACGGCGGACCACACTGTCCCGCAGGATGAAAAGCCTCGGGCGCCCGTCACCGGCCAGCCGTAGCCGCTGCTGCACCTCCTGGATACCCGCGTCCACCGCCTTGACCGCTGGCACGGTGCCCAGACCGATGGCGCTCTCGAACTGCGCGCGGCCCTGCGCGTCGTGATCACAAACGATCTGGAAGGGCTTCGGTTCCCGCCAGCGGCGCGCGCGCAGACTCTCCGGGTCGTTCGGGTCGGGGTCGCTGACCACGCGCAGCGCTTCCGCGACGTGCTGATCGATGGTCCGCTTGGTATGATATATCTCACGGTACAGATACAGTCGTCCGTCGGGATCTTCCGCCCACATCTGGAGACAGAACGGGTTGGTGTAGCCGAAGTCAACCGCCCACCAGCGACGCCAGTTGACCGGGATCTCAAACCGGTCAAGCACGTGCACGTCGCCGAAGTCCTCATAGATCACACCTTCGGCCGCGGCCCAGATGCCTTTACGCAGCCGTAGGTACCGCACGCCGGTAAGCGCATCCAACTTCGCGATGTAAGCCGAACCACGCTCAGTGACCTTGTACTCAGTCAGCCCGTCCGGTAGGTCGATCTCGTCGAAGAGTCTAGGGTTCTCCTCGTGGGTGCAGTTGTACATCCGCAGCGCACCGCGGTCGGCGCGTAGCTTCAGCCAGTGCGTAGGCGCGCCCGGGTTACAGTCCATGATCAACTGCTGGAAGCTCATCTTCCCGTTACGTAGCCGAGTGGTGATTGCTTCCAGGTCTTCGACGGTCAGCTCAGTGGCCTCTTGCACGTAGGCCATGTCGTACTCAGATGACATGATCTTGGTGGGTTTGTCCATCCCACCGATCATGATCTTCGACCCGTTGGCGAACCGGTACTGCGGCGGCTCCTCGTTTGATCCGCCGTAGAACACCACCACGCCAGCCCGCAGAGCTTCAGGGATGACGTGCTCACGCCACGTGACCAGGGCTGTCGATCCGAGCGATTCGCGCGTCTTACGCACGATCAGCCCGCGCATACCCGGGTTGGCGAGCGCGCACATCAGCAGTTTCTCAAGGCACGCGCGCGACTTGCCCGTGCCGGCCGGCCCGGACAGCAGCACCTCATCCCCGCGGTCAGCGAACAACTTCTTCGCCGAGCCACGGGGACGGAAGGTGTGCTGAAGCGTCGCCACGCTCCGATCTTAGATCGGCTAGAGCGACCTGGAAGATTCGAGATCGTCACCCGGCCGCGACGGTGGCACGTGACGGTGAAGCAGTTCGTACGCCTCAGCGGCGGTGCTGAAGCGGCCCATCTCCGTGACCGCGTTCGCGCTGCGGTACACCAGGTAGGTGCCCTGATGCCTACGAATCTCCCAGTAGATAGCGTTACCGGGCTCGAACTGTCCGGTAATGAGTTTGCCGATCTTAAGTGTTCCGAAGCTGACCGGTGCGCTGTCCATGTGTCACTCCCTAGCGAGATGCCGTACCGCTCCCTGACAAGAGAAACGATACGGCATCCTGTGGAGTATGTCAAGCCGATCAGGCGGACAGTCTGCCGGCCAGCTGTTCCGTCTCTTCGTGTGTCTGCGCGAGCAGCCGGATAGCCTCACCGATCTTTTTCTGTGACTCACTGATCACGTTACGCTGCGTTTTGACCTGCTCGATCACGTCACTCAGCGACGCAACCAGGCCATCCGCGGTCTCCGACCCTGAATCGCTGGCCGCACCCGCCATGGAGGTCCGGGCATCCTCCAGGTCCCCGGACATCAGCCCTTCCGCCAGCACCAGCGCATCGGACAGATTGTCCACCAGCACCATCAACCCGCTCAGCGCGTCCGCCTGTTGCCTGAGCGATAGACGCGCTGCATCAGCCGCACTCATCCGTTCCGCACCCCTCTATAGATTGCCGATCACGTCATAGCCCTCATCCGGCCCGGGCTGGTAGGCCATCCACGCGTCCGGGTGCTGCCGGCGGTGCGACGAGCACAGCCCCTCAGTCTCGGGACTGTCAACCACCAGGACACCAGCAGGGCATCCCTCGCACTGCACCAGGCCGGCCAACCCGGACCGCTCCAGTCGCATTTCCTCGACTGCGTCCATCTCCCGCTTGCTGACCTTCTGCCCCATGAGCAATACGATACAGCACACCGTATCCCACGTCAACTCAGCGGCGCCGCGCGGAGTACGGGTGCAGGTAGACCTTCATGCTGCGGCTGACGGTCGTCACACGCACCGCGCCGGACTCGTTCACAGTGGTGAGCACGGGGAGACGGAACGGCTGGATGTCAACCGCGGTGACCTTGCGCCACTGGTCAGCACCGTTCACTCGGTGGCCACCGATCCGGATGTACTCCCCGACCCTGACGCTAGTCGGGCCGACCAGCGTGCCACCCGCGTAGTTCGCGTCCCCGTGCGCCCCACCCATTTCCCTCATGAGCAATACCATACGGCACGCTGTGGGCTATGTCAAGAATCGGTACCCACGCGCAGGATCGTGGCGCCACTGCGCAGCACGTCATCGATCCGCGCGTCGGGATACGTCCGGCCCGTGGTCGATTTCCACTGACGCGTAGTCACCTTGACGTAGGCCGTCACGTACTCCGCGACCACCGACCCCATCGGCAGGTATTCGGCCCGCACCTGTTCCATTGCCTTACCGTCCTTCGGGAAATAGTCGTCGACAACTCCAGAATCCCGGGCAGGCGGCAGACCATTCGACGCTCCCGGTTTTCGGGTCGTACGTTCCGTGCCGGTGGCTTTCGGTGGTGAAGTTGTGCACGTGCCCGCCCGCGCTTGATCCGTGCACCACCGTTTCCCCGACCGCGCGGCTCAACCTGCGCAGCCATCTCGGGCCAAGTGCTTGCAACCCCACCTCCATCGCCTCCCTAAACGATCTTGCGTAGCGGGCTGGCGATCCTGCTCACCACATCGGCCACCCGCGCGGCACGGTCGTCGGCCACGCCGTAGTGACCCGGATTCATCATCAGGTCATAGCCCGGCCCGAGATCGTCAAGGTAATGCAGCAGTTCGGTAGCCGCCGCAGAGTCGAGCGTGATGACGATCCGGTCGGTCACCGGGTCCGCGACCACGTCCACGTGAGGGGTGCTCACAGTGCCCTCACTTTCACCGTGTCTGCGTTCATGTGTCCCGAACAGATACCGGATGCCATCCGGATGGCCATCGGCAGGTGGCCGGAGCAGACCTGAAGCAGGTTCCACCCCTGGTCCGGACCGCATGCGCAGGACGGGTAGATGCGGAACCCGGCCCGGCTCATGCAGTCCGCATCGTTGCGCACAACGCAGCACGGGATGGCCTGATCAGACAGCTCAGCCGGCCTGAGTCGGACCCCCCGAGAGCCGTAGGCGGTCAGGTATCGGCGCTTCACAGCTTCCCCGCCAGCGTGCGTCCCGCGTCGGTCAGGCTGAACGAGAAAGACGACCGACCCCACGTCAACACCTCTACCAGCCCGGCGCTCTCTAGGGTCCTGACATCCTTCGCGCCACCCTCGACCGTCACCGGTCCGGTGCGCGCGGCCCGCAGGGTGGCGACGTTGCGCCCGACCGCGCGCGCAACCCCCAGACCGTAGCCCAGCGCCGCCGCGTGTGCCGTGTTCTGTGCCTGCATTTCTGTCTCCTCTGTTCGTGCCGCTCCCTGACAAGAGAAACGATACGGCACCCTGTCGAGTCTGTCAAGCCCTGACAGGGTGCCGCGTGCATGGCGCGCTCAGTGCGTGTGCGCCCGGGTGTCCAGCACCGTGCGACCGACCCGGTCCAGCGCGCACGCGTAGCAGCCCGTCGCCAGTTCCATAAAGATGATGTTGGCGACCCGACGAACGTGCGTCGCGTCGTAGGTGCCGACGAACCCCCGGGAGATCACCTTGGCGTATCCGTTCGACAGCGTCCGTAACTCCACCGTGTGACCGTTGGACGTGGTGTGGATCTCACGCTTGGTGATGATCGTCTTGATCATGCCCGCTCCCCTGGTGCCGTACCGCTTCCCTGATAAGAGAAACGATACGGCATCCTGTGGACTATGTCAAGCACGAACCCCCCGGTCGCGGTGACCGGGGGGTTCGGGGAGGGGGTCACATGACCCACGTCGGCACCATCACGCCGAACTGGATGTTGAACCGCGCCGGTCCGCCCCAACCGGACACCGGCCGCGCCTCGAACCAGACATCTCGCTCCAGTTCGGACGCGTCCACCTCGGAGGTGATCTCCAGCAGCACGTCGCTGCGCTCGATCACGTCACCCTTGACCAGAAACCGCGCGTCGAGCTCGAAGGTGGGGATGTGGGCCGGGTTGGTGATGGTGGCGGTGATCATGTCGGCTCCTGGTAGTTGGTGTTCCCTGCTGACAAGAACTACTCTACAGGGCACCGTGAGGCATGTCAAGCCTCGGCGCGAATCGCCCTGTTGCCGTCCGCCAGCGCCGCAGCCTCGATCAGTCGAACCCCGATCATCCGTGCCTCATCGGGGGACAACGGCCGGTTCGGTACGATCGCGCGAACCTGCCCCATGACGGCATCCGCCACCACCTCAGTGTCACCCGAGAGGATGTCTGCCTTCAACGCGCCGCTCTGCCGGCGCGTCCAGCGCGTATACCCGCGAAGTCCACTCATGCTTTCCCCTTGTCCTGGTCCGTTCCATTACCGACAGGAACTACTCTACGGCATCTTGTCGCATCCGTCAAGTCGGCCGGCCAGGATCACCCGCCCGTCGGAGAGGATCTGCCAGCGGTCGCGCGGACACTCATCACAGAGCGTGACCGGGATACCGAAGACGGTAGTCTCCTCCGGAACGTGCACCGGCAGGGAATCGCTCTCCGCTATCCAGGATGTTGGGCGGTGCAGCCCCAGCGCCCGGACGTGGCGCCGCAGCGCTTCCATCACCCCGACCCCGATGCTGACGGTCACGTCCGGTTTCGGACCCTCGCGCCACGCGACGGCCGGCCGCGTGATGCCGGCCCAGCGGATCAGCTCGATCAGGTCGGCCGGGTTGCGACCCAGTACAGGCAACGGCGCGACGCTACGCACCACCCACCCGGCGATGTGGATCGTCCGTGACTCAGGATGCCAGCCCGGTGAGGACACGGTCACCTCGGGCTCGCCCGGCCCGGGGAACGCTCCGTCCCTCAGCACGTTGTCGCGCCAGATCTGCGCAGCGGCCGGCCGGAACGCTTCCAGCTGGTCATCCCCCATCGCGCCAACCGAGATCGAGTACCGCTCCCACACCAACTCGTCACTCACCGTGACCCCCACTCCGGATGTACTGCACACCCTCGACCAGGCCAGCGGGCCGGGCCATCTCAGCCTGACGATCGTTCAACAGCAACCGGAACGGCTGAGACTGGGCCCAGGCCGCGCGCACCCGGGCGAATGTGTCTCGCAGGCTGGCCGCGAACTGCTCGTCGATCGGCGGCATCACCACCTTCACCCACACCCGGTTGACGGACCGGTTACGCGCCTCCCATCGCTGGCGCCGCAGATCCCGGCGCCGTTTCTCAGCCTTGCTCCGGCCGCTCATCGCAGCGCGTCCATGTCGACACCTTCGATGTTGTAGTTGACCGTGCTCCCGGTCGTCTGGACGGTCATGCGGGTGGGCAGCTGCCCCAGTTCCTCCGCAGCCTGCTTCAGCGCTTCCATCAGCCGCTTGATCAGTTTCTCGTCGGGCAGATCTTCGGTGATCTCGCGCAACACCTGATCCCGTAGCTCGATCGGGTCGACACCCTCACTCTCCCAGGGCAGGTCGGTCACACGGTCGACCAGCCCGCGGCGCGGCGCGGCTGCGGCCAGACTCTCGATCACGTCCCGCAGCACGGTCAGGCGCGCGGCCTTGTCCGCGATCCAGATTTCGGCGACCGCCCGCGACGCGTCCTGGCGCAACGCCTCGATTCTTTCAGCGTGCTTTTTTGCGAACGAAGAAATGGACGGAATTGAAACGCCGTACATTTCCGCAAGACGCGTGCGGGTTATCTTGCCCTCCGCCAATTGGTTGCACAGCGCGACCTGAATCCACGCAGGACCAAGGGGAGATCCCGACTTTGTGCGACCGGTCCTATCCTTTGTCGCAGCCACGAATCCCCCTAAGTTTAAGCCATGCACAGTACAGTTCCATTGCCCACTCTATCAACTACCGTGAACCTAGTCAATCTCCCCGGCACGTACCCTGGCCAGCAACGTTGTTACGTTGATGGATTGGAATCTACGTGAACTAAACCAGCCCGCGCCGCTCACCGTGCCGTTGTCCCATCCCGCGTACGCGCGAGTGCCACTGTCGCGACAATAGGCACGCACCACGTGCGAATGGATATCCTTTGTCGGGCGCAACTGCCCTTCCCTCGGGCCGGACTTGAATGGTTCGCCCGGCACCACGGTGCGCGCATAACTCAGGTCCCGGACCCATCGACCCTGACCGGCCAGCGCCAACAGCAGGTCCCGCGCCCCGGACGGGACCGGTGGGTCATCCTGCTGCCACCCCCGCGCAGCGACCACCACGGCGGGCTGCGCGGGCCGCGTGACCGTATCGAGCTCAGCGGTCAGCCGACCAAGATCCAGTCGGCCGGGCCACGCGGCACCGCGCGGTACCCCCGCCGGCAGGCCGGCGCCGGGGGTCGGGGGTCGGTACCGCTCCCGCAGACAGCCGGTGCAGCACGCCGTGCCGTACCAACTCCAGTCGGACACCACAACGGGCGCCAGACAACGCGCGCACGGGATGGTCACCAACCAGGTCACAGTTCAGCCCCACGGGGTCCGGTCGCTCAGCCGGGAGAGATGCGCACGCTCCGCGTACCACTGCGCGGCCACGGAAGACACCCCCGCGAGCATGGACAGCGACAGAGGGTCTGCCCGGATGAGCATCCCCGCCGGTAGGCCGGTCGCGTACATGCTCGCCTCGGCACCGTTGAGCACCACAACCTGCGTGTCGTCACGATAGACGCGCGCGTCCTGAAGCGCGTCCAGCAGGTTCCGGGCGAGCTTATCCACGTCGCCCGTCCCGTGATGCGTCACATCCTCGGTAGGTAGCACCGCGATGAACGTGACTGAGACCGGACCGTCGAACGGCTCAACGCCGCGCGGATCGATGCCGTGCCGGTTGCGCATGTCCGCCTCGGCGCGGTCCGCGATCGCGCGGCGCCAATCACCCGACCCGCGGACGGATTCGACCATCCGACCGCCCTGGTTGGTCAGGGACCCCTTGGTCTTCGGGTGTCCGGGCACCCAGATGTCCACCAAGGTCTTCATGACCTGGTCCAGCGCCACGAACCGTCCGCGGTCCGCTTGCAGGTCAGCAGGGTGTCGTTGGTGTTGCGGACGGTCTGCCCCAACTGCGGGCAGGACCGGCCGACCAGCACGTCAGCGTCCAACCCGGGCTGCTCGGCGCTCCCGGTGGTGGTGATCGTGGGCTGCGGTTCGCGCACCGGCCCCGGTCGCTCGTCCCAGTCACAGGCCGTGACGAACACGGCCAGCGTGAGCACGCCGAGCAGGGTCAGAAAGGTGGTCATGGCCTTCATGGTGTTCTCTCCTCATCCGTTCCACTGACTGTACGGTACATCATATCACACCTACACCCGGGGCACGTAGGCCGGTAGCGCCGGATCGATGCGCTGGCTGGCCAGATGAACCGAGAGCATCGATCGAAGCTCCCCGGCGCTCACCCAATCCCCGAACGCCAGACCGTAGCGCGCCGCCTCAGCCCGTAGTGCCGCCTCAGCCGTGGCGCGCTTGACCGTGGCGCTCTGCGTCTTGCTCGCCGTGCGACGCTCGGACCGGCTGAGGTCACCTTCGGCGGTCTTCTGTGCCAACCCGAACGCGGTCAACCCGCGGTCGATCCACGTACCCGGGCCGGCATCCCTCGGCACGCTGACCACGTCGTAGGTGAACACCCCCGGTTCGGTCGGCTCACCCGGAAGGATCGCAACGAACCGTTCCCCGGTGTCCAGGAACATCACACCCGCCCGCGTGCGCCGCCAGCTGAACGGGTTGGTGTGCGCGAACAGGTCAACGATCGCGTGACGTAGCTCCCCGTGCTGGTCCGGCTCAGGTTCGAGCTCATCCGGTGCGACATCCGGTTCGTCCGGCACCGGATCGGCGCCCGGACCGTCAAGCTCCAGCAGTTCATCCGGATCGACCAGGCCGGCCTCAGCATCCTCCCGCGCGACCGGCTCACCGAACAGTTCGATCCGCGCTTCCAGCGGGAACCGGCTGGTCACCCCTACAACATCCATGATCAACGCGCGTCGCTTGCCCGGGTGCAGCCGCAGTGCGCGGCCGGCCATCTGAATATAGAGACCGTTCGATTTGGTGGGCCGGGCGATCACCACCACCGACGCCATCGGCAGATCGGTACCCTCGGTGAAGACCATCGCGTTGCACAGGATCTGTACGGTCCCCTCACGGAACCGGGCGATGATCAGGTCACGTTCACGCTCCGGAGTCTTCCCGGACACCACCTCAGCGGTGAAACCCTCATCCCGCAGCGCGTCGCGGATGACCTGCGCGCTGTGCACGGTCGGCGCGAAGACAATTCCCTGCTCGCGCGGGCAGTGCGCCCGGTACGCCTCAGCGATGCGGGCCGGCGCCAGACTGCCCTCGATCGCCTCACCAAGATCATGCTCACTGTAGTCACCGGCCGTGGTCCGCACCTTCGACAGGTCGAGTCCCTTGACCCAGACGCGCAGCGCTTCCGGCCTGGTCAGGAAGCACTCGCCGGTCTCCGGGTCTGGGTTGATCAGCTGAGCAATCGGGATCTCAGCGACCACCTCAGGCCACACGTCGCCAAGCTGCGCGCGGTCCGCCCTGCTCATGGTGGCCGTCATGCCCAGCACCAACGCCCCGTCGCCGCTGAAGCAGCCGTAATGGTCGAGCATCGCCAACCAGGACGGCGCCGGTGCGCGGTGTGCCTCGTCGCAGACGACCAGCCCGACATCGCGGATCATCCGGCGTCGGTTCGGGTCGATCAGCGTCTGCACGCTGGCCACCACCACCGGTGCCCGCGTCTGGTTCAGGTGCGCCCGTACGATCCCCACCCGCTCCCCCGGGCTGAGCACCGCGGTGAGCGCTTTCGCACCCTGAGTGAGCAGTTCGCGCCGGTGCGCGACCCACAGCACCCGCTGACCGGGGAACACCTCCCGCCAGCGGCGCACGATGTCCGCCCCGATGACTGTCTTACCGGCACCGGTCGCGGCGACGATGGCCGGCCGGCGC
>Ga0190269_10001358_pt1 | contig 11764 bp, 10 predicted proteins | sample Popmic249IS_FD_133749 | JGI IMG/M metagenome (GOLD analysis project Ga0190269, IMG submission 133749) | Populus adjacent soil microbial communities from riparian zone of Blue River, Arizona, USA - 249 IS | ecosystem: Environmental > Terrestrial > Soil > Riparian zone | place: USA: Arizona...
CCTGAGAGATACTGGAAGACACCGCTGGCAGAGCTTCTTTTGTTTTTACTAATTTGGTTGTAACCGCTTTCGCATCGAGCGATCCGAAGCGGAAGATCAGGAGAGATTCCATATTGGTTTGAGTATTGGACTATGAGCTGCTGGACTTCTTCTTTGGAATAGGTCTTATATCCAGCCGGTGTCCTGACAGGCGCGGGAAGGTTCGCCTGTCTAACTTCCTTCTCTGCTTTAGGGCTTCTTGAAGGAGCTGCGGTCTCGCCGCTACTAGCTCGGATAGCCTCTGGTGTATTTGCTCGAAGCTCATTGTCTTTAGGATTAAGTATCTGTGCGTGATATTCCGAAGGAATATCTCCCAGTGAGAACAGATGCCGCTCGGCTGCTAAGGTGGGTGAGGGGCAAATCCAATAAAGGATTGCCGGTAGGAAAACCAAGAATCGTTTCAGATAATGCTCATTAAACGCTTGTAGTGCCTGGCTTCTATGTCCCTCGTCAGAATCCCCCCTCAGACGATTTCCAGCGTTTATTGATCTTTCTTACAGTTTACTCCCCTCACAGATGGCTGCAAGGGGAGCCTTGTGGATAACTTTTAGAGCCAGTTCGGGCGGGTTCCAAGGAAGCCCAGTACCCATCCAAGGGCCAACAGGACTACCAGCACCTTCAGCAGCAACATCACTACTACAGGCACGATGCCGACCAGCATACCGATCAGCCAGAACGCGAATACCACCGCGATTGCGGCGAGTACCACGCTCACTAACAGGTTAAGTATTGTCATTAATACTCCTTTCTTTTAATTGTCTTTTAAGTTTGGATCAATCAAATCAGGGTTGTCCCGTTGCTGCTTCAGGACGTAGGCATAAACCCAAAAGTCTACGCACTCATCCATCAACATTTCGAGGACTCCAGGCTTCTTCCAGAGGTCTCCCCCATGCTCCGCCTGTCCCTTGCGGTACTTCTCATCTACAGCTTTTAAGAACTCTCTCTTGACTTCACTTAAATGGTTCTCTTGGTCGAGCGTCATTTATTTGTTGTTAATGACAAAGCCTTTTGAGATGGTCTGGTACTCAGGAATACTGGAAGTGTCCATTGGGATTTGAGGCTCGTCGCCAAAGATGCCAAGAGCCTCCTCGTCGGCTATACCGATCTTCCTTTTGTCCTTATTTCCGGTGACGATATAAACCGTCCCTTTGTCGTTTACTAGCTGCATGGTGTTGTTAGGAATTAATGTCCAAGCACTAAATGTATTGCCTGTGGTGAAGTAGATTTCTTTGATGTGATGCTCCGTTACTCCGGTCTTGCACCAACTGGATTTGGCGATGATGCACTTTTGACCGTCGTGCATATGGAAGCCCATGGCGTAGAGGGCGTGTCCCCAGGTTGTTTCTCCGAAGCGCGGAGGTCTAGGGTTCTTTAGATCGGCCCAGCCCGGATTAGAGCCGGTAAGACCGAACACAACCCCCTTATAGTTCTGAATACCCCACGCCACGCCGTTAATATCCTGCTGAGGTAAGACGAAGTAATTTAGCTCCTTGTCATCCTCTCTAAACTCCTGCTTAGTGCCTGACTTGTCCCTCATGTTCTGGGGGGTTTGGAAGCCAGGATCAGATACCTCGTCCTTAGTGGATTGGCCGTTCTTAACAGTCTCTTTCCCTCCGTCGCGGATGTAAGCTCCGAAGTCCGGTAGGGCGATGCGGCAGAATAAATCTCGGCGGGAATAATCTTTTCGATGTAGCTGCCACTTGTAGTAGCTCCAGGCATGAGCCACGCATGAGTCTGAAGAATCCTGGTCTTGGTTGGGCGGCTCTGGTACTCGAAACTCTTTTGACCAATCTACGTTGACCGCTCCCATAATCTCGGCGGCCTTGAAATCCCGTTCATCGGGGGGATCGGGTAAAGCACCCTTTCCCAAGTTGTCTATGTTCATCTAGTATCGGTTACTTTTATTTGCTTACCGGAGGTACACCAGTGGAAGCAGTCTCGACACTGATACTGCTGTGCTTTGCCGGTCTTGGTGTATCTAAATCCTTCCCTCTTGAGGTTGGTAGAAGCGCATGTAGGACAGCCATCGGGTACGTGTTCCATTACTGCTACGTTCGGATGGTTAGTCATCCACGGTGTAAGGTGCAGGTAAATCTTTTCCAGTAGAACCACATCCCGCTTGTTGTACTCAGCCATGTGCTTCCAGGCTTGCGGGTCTCCCCTCATACAGCCTTGCCACAGATGGAACCCGGTGTGAGCGAGTTTTCTCCCGTAGCCGAGGTGATCCCCTAAGAAGTCCAGCCTGTTAGAAGTGAAGCCGAAATGCTTCCTGGCTTCCTTGAGTGTGTCTACGGTTTTGTAAGGACTGGGGGGCGGGAGCTTGTAGTAGGCGAATCGGGCATTCGCTTTCTTAACGTCGAACTTATCTCCGTTGTGGGCTACTAAAATGTCTGCCTCGTCAAACAGCTTCCACAGCTCTTTGATTAGCAGCTCGTCATTCTCTGACCCCGGCTTGTAGCCTTTGAAGTCGGGCAGCGCGAACGAATGAACTTTCTTTTCTCCTAACCACTTGTAGGCAAACGAGAGCATATACCACTCCGCTTTAGTGCCTACTATGTTCCCTTCTTTCCAGAGGTCGAAGTACCATCCGAGAGAGGGTGCTGTTTCTTCGTCAAACAGCAGTATTTTGGACATTGATTGGTTGTTACTTATAAAGCTATAAGCAGCCCACTAAGGGCAGACACATTTTAAGTATCGTATCGTCGGAAGTATTTGAGTTCGTCTGGGTGTTGGTTGGTGGAGTTACGGGTTTGCTGGGCTGGGCATCAGTAGGACTAGTTGGAGCTTCCCTGGGTTCGTCGGTCGAGGTCGAGGATGTCTGCTGTCTGACGTTTACCTGGGGAGCTTCAACTTGCGCTTGCTCTACTGCTTCTTTATCGGACTGGTAAACCTTGTGGCCTATAAAGAACACGACTGACAGTGCGGCGAGTATCAGGATACTCATTACGATGTAGTAAGCGGTCTTCATTGGTTGATTCTTGGAATTACCTGCGCCAATATAGCTCCGAGGACAGTCAAGCCGACTGTGGCCGCGATGCCATACATGACCTTGGTTATTAAAGCGACCTTTTCAGCGGTATCTTTTTGGTCTCCTTGAAGCAACAGAATATCCTCACGGCTTTTTAACACCTTCCCGTTAGTGGTGTCCTGCCTTTGGTGGATGCCGTCAAAGCCCTTCTCCATCTTGCTATCTAACTTACTTATAGCGATGATTAAGTCCGAGACCTGTTTCTCGGTCAACGCTTCCTTGACGGCTTGTTTTACTCTGCCTTCAGATTCAAGTCGTTCGTCCATTGACATTATTTCTTAATTAATTGTTCTAGTTGCTTGTAGACATCTTTGGTAAGAATTTTCTTCTCCCAAAGTTCCTTTAGGTAAGCGTTCTTCTCGTCGTTAGTCTTCAACTTCCCCAGTTCCTCATTGATCCATTCGGCGCGTTCTCCATTTTCCACACCCAGTCTTTTAATGCGGCGATCATTGGGGGTAATACCGAGCTTGTCGTCTTCTGCAACGTCCCTCAGTTTGTTGTACATGGTGCGGTTGGTCTCGTAGAGAGCCTTGGCTTTAGCGTTGGCTTCGGCGGGGTTTAGTCCTTTCATCTCCTCGTAGAGCTGCTCGGCCTCAAGGTACTGGGTAAAGCTCTCACCCTTTTGCTTGATAAGCCGCTTGTCCAATTCGCTACGGACATCTCTTTCTTGTTCCCCTCCGGTAGCTTGACCGAACCTATTTAGCAACCCTTGGGAAATACTACGGCCACCAATCTGCTCACGCGGAATGACATTCAACCCAGCAAGGATTCGATCACTGGCATTGATACCCTGTGAGCCTACTTCTCCGAAGGTCTTCTTAATGAAATAGTCCACCTGGAGCGGTGATACATCGAGGACATTGGCGATCTTACGGGCCGTACCAGAGGTGTTCTTATAAGCCTGTTTCTCTGGGTCGTTCGGGAACTGCTCTTTAAGGTAATCGGGAACAATTTGTTTTCCGGTAAAAAAGTCCTTGTTGGAGTAGAGTTCGATAGTTGGTCGGATGGCTTGAGGGATACCACGGTTTAGCACCCCTGTCTTTGACGGTTCTACCGGGGAGACAGTCCCTATAAGGTTCTGGGCTACTTCCTTGATGCTGGTCGGGTCGTTACCTTCCGCGTTCTCAATCAGGTTGCGGGTGACATTGGCGAATCCATCAAGTCCAGGTGCGAGAGGAATTTTGATTACGTTCCATTTTCCGTTGTCGTCCTTCTCAGGGAATGGGGGAATAATAATCAGGCTACCTTTTTTCTCGTATTCGGGGATGTCGTTATAAGCCTCTTTGCGTCGGTCGTCAGATAGATTCCACAGGGTTACGGTGGCGGCTGGCATCATTACCGCAGTAGCTACTTTGGTAGTAGTTTGTACAGGGGCGTTTATGAAAGAACGTAGCAGGGTTCGGGAACCTTGAATACCGGCGTTCATGTATAGGAAAGCCGAGTTTAAGACGTTGCCGTACTCCCCGCGTCTGCGGAAATTGGTGGTGTTATTGTTATAGGCTTGTGCGGCAAGAATGTTAGCGTCTTCCAGAGATCGTCCCTGTTTTAGCAACGCTTCGCGGGTTCCCACAAATTGCTGTAAGCGGGTGAGTTCTTCGCCTCTGCCTATTACATCCTCAACAGCTCTAAACAGTTCGCTAGGATGTCTAACGGTATATTTAATCTTGCTCTTAAAGCTGCTTCCTGCCCGGATTCTTTCTACGGTATTCGGTAGAGCACTTCTTGATATGTCGAAGATGGTTCCCCCAGCCCCCTGCCTCACAGCTTGTTTGTATAGTTCTCCGTGACCCACAGCCCCGAATAACGCTTTAACGAAATTAACCGGATGGGCAATCGAGGTGCTGAGAGCTTTGCTGGAGTTGACGAAGGCAAAGGCTTGGTCTTTTACCAAGTTTGAAGCGACGAACGGGAGATTCAAGCCGGTGATACCGACACGGGCCACACGGACAGGAGCGGCGAGTATTTTCCCTAGCACGTTAAGTTGTTGTTCGTTTAGGTTCTTAGCTGCGGCAGCAATTTCGGGAGTAGTCTCGTAGATTTCTTTAATGCCGTCTCTGAATACTGAGAAGATGTCTTTACCTTTTGTCTTTGCGTCTTTCAGCAACCGGGCTTCTTCAAACAACTCCATCCGGTAGCCCTTAATATCGTCGTATTGGTTGCGGAGGTCTTCAATGGTATCGAGTAGTGGGCCGAGCTTGTTTTCTCTGGTAGCGATCTTACGCTTAATAGCTTCTACGTCAGTCTTGGGGTCAGTGATTAACTCGTCAATGAACTTCTTAACGTCCCTTGTATTGGGGATGGCAAAGCTAGCGTCAGTGGCTTCCACCTTCGCCGGTTTCCCTGGCGTTCGCTGAAGGAGTACGTCATCTGCTCCGAATCTAACCCTCTCAGCAGTAGCCGGGGTAGACTTAATTTTTACAGAAGATTGAACCGTAGGGAGGACTGTTTGGCCGGTTTTGCGAGTGGCTTCTTTAACCCCCTGCTTGTTGAGACGGTTAAGCTCGGTTTGCAATCGGCGCAATTCTCCACTGCGGGTGGAGATGAGGCTGTCTACTTTGTTTTGTAGGGGCTTGAGTTCCTTGGCCTCGGTGTAAAGCGAAATTCTTTCTCTGACATTCTCGGCTGTACGAAGTGGGGTAATCTGAAACGGATTAGCGGGGAGGTCTTTGTAACCGGCTAATAGTTGTGCTGCTCTATTCTTTTCGCCCTGCTCAACCACTTCATTGGTCTTGGAGATAAGGGAGTCAATAGGGTTCTGAATCTCGCGGGTCGAGCCTTCCAATTTTCTTACTAGAGTCTGTCTTGAGAGCGAGGCTACGGACTTGGAGCCACCGGAAGATTCAATCTCGTCCATAACCCTGTTAAGGGGAACATAATCAGGATATATCTCATCCAGCTTGCGGCTTAGTTCTTTGGAAATCAGACCCGTATCAACAGCATATTGCTTTAGCTGTTTGCTGTAGTCGGTGACTATCTTGGCTTGTTTTTCATAGCGAGGGGCTAAGGCTTCAATGAGCAAGTCATCTTTGATTGCGTCACGCCCGGTTTCAATACCACGCGCAGCTACAGACTTGGACTGTTTGGCAATTAGATACTGGTTGAGTTCGTCCAGGTCGGGAGCCTTGCGAATAACCTCTGAAAGTCCGTTGTCGTCAATGAACTGCTTGGCGATGGTAGAGCTTCGCTGTACCCGGTCTATCTGAGGGCCAATGTCATACTGGGGACGGATTTGGTATTTAAATTCTTTCTGATTCTTAGCAAGCGGGTCTTGCAGCGGAGCGGTATAGTCAACCAGTTTCCTCTTAACATCCGATAGAAATTCCTTAGTTTTGCCAACTACCCCTTGAGCTTTCGGGGTTACTGCCTTCTGCTTCGCAACTAGCTCATCCACATACTGCCGGGAATTAAAACCAATACGAGCATCCATGTTGGCCGATAGAGCGATGTTGGAAGCCCTGCGTACTTTGTCTTCTAAAGAAGTTCCTTTGCTGATGTCGTACTCGTCTAATTGCTGAGTCAGCGAAACACCTAGAGGCTCTAAGGAACGCTGCTCGATAGACTCACCGATAGCAGCACCGCGCTCCAAAACCGGCTCAATGAAGTTTGCCCCAGCCTTAGCAATCCCCCTTAAAGGAGCAGTAAGAAATCCTTCTAGCCCTCCGGGATTAGCAAAGGTGCGATTAACTACCTCCCCGTAAGATTGTGCTTTTTCTTCTGCGCTGCGGTCTTGGAATTTGGCGGGTACGGTTCGGCCAGTAGGTTTTCCGTCTGCCGTGGTAACGCCTCGTATGACAGCCTGAATAGGCGTAGTCCTGGCGGGTACGATAGTTTGTTTCGGTTGGGCTTGTGCTACTTGAATCGCTTGCTTGATCGGAGTGGTTCTGGGAGGTACTTCTGGTCGGGATACTGGGCCTACAAAACCTTTTTTCTTTTGAATCGGGCCTACAAATGTAGCCATCTATGAGAAGTTAATTAACCAAATAAGGGCTTGAAATCATCATCCTGCGAGTTATCCTTATAGATTCCAACAGCGGCTCTTTGTTCAGCGGTAAGGTAAGCACCTATAATGTTGTCGAATCCAGACGTATTACCTACTTGCCTAAAGTAATCTTCCCGCATCCTTCTAACAGCGGTGACATCAACAGTCTTTGAGGCGGGGACAGTGAAGTTACCAAGAAACGGAAGTTTAATCGTCCTGGTCTGCGCCGGATTCTGAATAACTTGCCTTGCTTGGTCAATCACTTGGTTAGCACTGGCTAGCTTTTTTTCTCCCTCTGTTGGCTCGTTGCCTTTCGGGGTAGTGCTAAATCCAGTTCCCGATGACGGGCCTTTATAGCCAGCGAACTGCTGATTCACATAGGCGGCAGCTTCGCGTGCGCTCATGTAGCCCTTAGAGGTTTTAACTGTGAGGTCGAGGTGTGATCCGTCGCCTCCCTTGCCAGGGAAGGTTTTCCCGGTGTTCCCACCGATACCAACTATTTGACCGGCAGTGACTTTATCTCCCACCTTAACCCTTCCTGAATCCAAGTGAGAAAGCCAAATTTCGTTTCCGTTAGCGTCTCTAATTTTGACCTGATTACCGAAGCCCCCATTCTCAGCAGCGGCTATTACAGTTCCATTAACAGGGGAATAAACTGCGTCGCCTTTCTTTAAGTCAATATCTACCCCGTACTTCCAAGCGGAGCTTCCGTCAGGGCCAGTGATTGCGCCGTAGAGAGAGGTATAAGACTTACCAGCGGGAGCCGAAGGAGCTGCAACAGGGGAGCCAGCGGGGCCGCCAGAAGGGGCAGAGCCTACACCCACCGGGGTTACTGTGTTGGTAACCTTATCTACCCTGTACCATGCGCCGGTTCCGGCATCCTGAATCAAATCATAGTCAGAGGCTTTCTTTTGCTCACCCTGGTACTTAAAGACGTTGCCAAGGTTTGGATCACCACCGGCTGCAAGGTAGCCTTCCCAAGTCGAGTAGGCTTCTCCGGTAGCGGAGTTTCTGATTTCCTGCCCTACCATGTAGAAGGGTTGTCCGATTGCGCCGATCTGGATAGCCAGCTCTCGATTCTCTTTCCACTTCTCCGGGGTTCCTGTGTTGCCGACCTTCTGGTTATAGACCTCGCCGGTAATCGGGTTACGCATCACGATGTACTGGTCGCCAGTGTCTTTGTTCGTGAAGGTAGCGATGTTCTCCGGGGCAGTCGCCTTCATTAACTGGATCGTGTCGGAGAGGGTGTTGCGGGTAGCGTCGTAGAGGAACTTAGCGGCTTCTAGCTTCTGCTGTCTGGATGCGGTTTCGGATTGTAATTGTCTGACTAAAGCGTTGCGTTGCTCGGTGTACTGACGCTCTAAAGCTGCGGATTGGCCTTGCTGTAAAGACAGGGCAACCGGCTCACCCCGGATGGCGTTAACGCCTTTCTCGTAAGAGGTATCGAGGCCGCGGATTCTGTTGCCAAGATCGGTCTCAGCCGAGGTGTTAGCCATGTACTGCTGCACTTGGCCGATAAGAGAATCCATCCTCGCCTGGAGCTGCTGTAGCGCGGTCTGCTGCGTCCCTACGGTGGTTGAGATAGCTTGGCTGGCCTTCTCCCTCAAAGCGTTCGGGTCAGTAGTTGGGGAGCCTTTAATAGCGTCCATAGCTGCCCTTTGAGCGTTGTTGATTATTGAAGTTGGGTTGATGGGCTGGACGTTCGCATAAGGAGTCCCGGCGTAGTTTGCGGTATAGGGATCGCCACCCTTAGCAGCGATGTCAGCGGGAGAGCCAACCGGATAAATCTGGTTCTGTAAGTTAAGCATCCCCTGGTCATACTGCGCTCGGTATTCAGGCTTTAGGTATTCAGCAGAGGGGGTAGGGCCAGAGAACTTGCCAAGCTGCGGGTCGAGGTAGCCGGGAGCAAAGGTATTACTCATAGCCAAAGCCTCTTGCAGCTTCCTCTGGTTATCTGCGGTGTTAAAGATATTGTTCTGCGTGGTCTCGTTCGGGTAGCGAGAAATCACATCCTGTAAGCCAGTAATGTATTGTTCCCGCGTTACCGGGATGAAGCCATAGGGGTCATTACCGGCATAGGGCATTGAGGAGTAGCCCTTGATCCCGTTGGTATTGCTTTCGTAGAAAACTGTTTCTCCGAGCTGTGGCATTTACGTTTGGTTATTTGCTGAAATTGTTGCTGTACCGGAGTCGTTTAGGCTTCCGGTGGTGTTACCTATAAGAGCATTTAAAGCGACGGTATTCTTGTCGCAGGTAGCAGCGGCGATATTCACGCCGTAGCCTCCGTTGCCAGCTAGATAAGAATTGATAATGCGGCAGTAGTCAGAGGTGGCAGTCAGCTTGATTCCGTCAGAAGTATTAGCGGCTACCAGACACTTATCCATCATCACGTTCACGTTGCCAGATACCAGCTCGATTCCCTGCCCTCCGTTAGTGGCGGCAGCTACTTCAAGAACAGTGTCAGTCGTATCAGTGAGGTTGTACCCGTCGCCAGTGTTTCCGGTCGAAGCGCAAGCCTTTAAGTTGACTGTGGTGTTGCCGTCCATCACTAGGCCATGGCCCCCGTTTGAGGCGAGGGAGAAGCCCGTAGCGTTCAGGTATTGGCAGTCGGTAATCTCGGCTCCATTAGCGGTGGAAGAAGCCACTACAACGCGGGTCAGGTCAACGAAGTCACAGTTATTCAGGGAGAGACCCTTATTGTTTGCGGCCAAGGTAACGTCTTCTAAAAGAACGTCTGTGCAATCAACAAAACTGAGAGCCGTACCAGTAGAGCCGGTGATAGTTACTTCGGAGATTTCAATGTCGCTCTGATTGTTAAAGGTGAGGTTGGCAGCACCGACAAAAACTATGGTGGTGGTGTTCTTGCTGGTTCCGACGATCTGGATGGAGGAGATTCCCGTCAGTGCCGAGGTGACGATGTAGGTTCCGGGTTTGAGGTAGAGAATCCCCCCGCCTTCTGCGTCTAGTTCTGCAATCGCACTAGAGATACTTACATTCGGGTCAATGGTGATTATCCGCTGACCAATAGAGATGTTCTGAAACTCTGCCTTGCGGGGGTCGAGCTTCCATCCCTGGCGGCCAGAGATGAAGTCCATTGACTGCATCTGGCCGGATTGAACCCTAAGAACGTCCCGAAAGTTCGTGAGATAGGAAGATAGTAAGGCTCTGATTTCAGCTTCGTTAGTCAAGGAGTTCAATTAAGATTGAGATGGGTAAAGTAACTGGCAGAGGGACAGTCCCAGACCATTCGAGTTGGAACATCATATTGATTTCACCCCGGATGGCAGGAGCTTGGCGAACTAATCTGATTCCTGAGTAGTTGGTGTTATTGATAACCGGCAGCGTTACAGAGTTGGAGTCGTCATCAACGTATATCTTCGGAGTGATCGTCATGTTATTGGTGACAGCGGCTCCGAGGGGGATAAAGACCCTCAAGACCTTGAACGGCCTTCCTATCTGGAATCTCTTTCTGAAGACTGAGGCGAGTGTTGCCGTAGCTGAGTATTTATCTATCCCGTAACCGGAGTCATCACGCCAGCCGATTGCGAACTTAGGGGTAGCGAACGAGTCTTGCTGGAAGGCTTTTAAAGCGGTGACAAAAGGGTTCGCCCCGCTAGAACTGGTCTTGGCTATGTTATGTAATCCGAGTTCTAGGTTGCCGTTCTTGGAGCCGACAGAGTAGACGACAGCACCCGCGCTAGGCGTAGTGGTGAATCCTCCGAAAGCCAGCTTGGAGCCGATGGAGTCCACAGCACCTTGTAGGGGCGGCATGGAATCATCAATGTAGCCAGCTTCTTTGTACTGTTCCCCTCCTAGATACTGCGAGACCCTTACGCCGGTCACTGTGTTCCCAGAGAAGGTAATCAATCGCCCGTTGTTGTTCGCCAGGGCGGTAATCATCGGGTCATCCCAAGGAATCTGCCTATAGAACGTATCGGGGTTGATGGTGTCCCAGAACAGAATCCCGGCCTTACCTTGAATTAGAGAGGTACTGGATGAAGTGGGGATACCTGCCACAGCTACGTCAGTTCCATAAGCTGCTATCGAGGTCGGGTAGAAATCAAAGGGGGCATCTAAGACGTTGAAGGCAGAATTGTTGTTGGTGTCTCCCTGGCTAGTAGTCTTGGTGGTAGCAATCTTGTGTAGGATGCCTTGCCCGTTCAGAACGTCACAGACGAACAGCTTTCCGTTAATGGAGATCATCGGATGGTTCGGAATCTCCACACCTCGGATGGTCGGGTAAGTCGTATCGGTTAGGGCGGTGAGTCCCAATCCTGTCCACCAGCTATTTGTTAAAGAGGGGCTTCCGTCGAGAGGGCCGTATCTGGAAATGTTGGTGTTAGAAGCAAGGTAAATGTAGTTGTTGTAGTAGGCCATCCCGTTCCCGCCAGAGGAAGGAACAGTACCTATCAAAGTCTCTGTACCAAGGCTGGAGTCGTAGCTGAGAAAACGCCCGTCAGAGCAGTAGACGTAAACCTTAGTGTCTTTCGGTGTGGTAGTTATCCAGAGCGGGGTTGAGGTAAGTGCGGTCGAGGATGCTTCCGAATAACCCACCGGGTAGAGCTGCCCAGAGGCTTTGTTGCCGATAATCGGAAAGTCAGGATCAATCGCAACCGAGAGGTCAAATCCGTTGGGCGAGTAAGTGAAGTCCGAGAATCCCGATAATGAATCAATGAGTAAAGTCTTTGTCATTTAGCCTACGCCTAAGAGAGTTAATA
>Ga0190269_10001359_pt1 | contig 11760 bp, 9 predicted proteins | sample Popmic249IS_FD_133749 | JGI IMG/M metagenome (GOLD analysis project Ga0190269, IMG submission 133749) | Populus adjacent soil microbial communities from riparian zone of Blue River, Arizona, USA - 249 IS | ecosystem: Environmental > Terrestrial > Soil > Riparian zone | place: USA: Arizona...
AGTTGCACCCGAGCGCAGTGGCCGCGCGCTTTGCGTTGCGCGTGCGTGGCGCGCTCTGGCGCTTCGGCACTTCGCCCGGATCGCTCGCGTTCGAGCGCGCAGTGCGCGGCGCTCAGCTCGCGGTGCCGGGCGCGGGTGGGCCAGAGCTCGAAGCGCTTGCGCCTGCGGCATTCGCCGCGCCGCACGTCGTCCGCAGCGCGCGCGGGCTCGAGCTTCAGACCCCCGTCGATCGCCGGCTCGTGCTGCTCGTACCAGCCGGGAGCGCCCTGCGCGCGACTGCCACACCACTCGCGTCCGAGAGCGCGAATGGACCCGCGACGGACGCCGCAAAGGATCCCGAAGCCCTGTCGGTAGCGCTCTATCCAGCGACCGATCTTCGCCTGCGTGAGGCCGCGAGCGTGCTGGCGATCGTCGATGTGCGGGCAGGATCGCGTGCGCGCCTGGAGCTCGCGACCCTGCAGCGCACTGATGCGCAGAGCGCGCTTTCCGTCGCTCCGGTTCTCGCTGGCGAGCCCGCCCGCTTGCGCATCGCCCAGGCCCCGCGCGATGCGCGCGTCGCATACGAGCTCGGGGAAAAGACGGCGCTCGCGGGCGCCGAGCTCAGCCTCGGTGTGCTCGGCGCGCTCGAGGAGCCCGCCCGCGCACTCGTCATGTCGCGTACGGCTCCCGCCGAGCTGCTGCGCACGCGTGTCCCCGTCACTGCGCGGCGCCCACCGGGCTGCAGCCTGGACCCGGCATCCCCGCCCAGCTCCCCCTGGGCCGCTGCGCTCTTGTGCAGCGCGGTGATGTTGCTAAAAATCCGGCGCCGACAGGGGTCCGGGAATAGACTCGGCCCCCACGTTCGTTGTGAGCTGCGACATGGCGCCCAGTACAACAAGCACACGCTCGATCTTCTCGGTCTGGGCGTCTCTTTCGCTTCTCTTCACGCTCTGCGCGTGCGAGCCGACCATGATCCCCAACACGCGCGTCGAGGACACGCGCGAGAACCGTGAAGTCGTCGACTTCGTTGAGAAATATCGGCTGGCGCTCGAGTCGCGCAACACCACCCAGCTGCTCGCCCTGGCCTCCGCCAACTACTTCGACGACATGGGCACCCCGTCCGGCTCGGACGACATTGACTTCGACGGCCTGCGAGACGCGCTCGGCCGCCTGCGCGAAGAGGTGCTCGGCACGCGCTACCAGATCTCGTACCGCGCGGTCACGTACGACGTGGACCACAAGGTGCTCGTTGACATGCTCTACACGGGCTGGTTCCGCGTGAACAGCAGCGAAGGTCCGGTGTGGAAGCGCCGCCTCGAGCCGCATCGCATCGTGCTCGCACGCGAAGACGGCCACTATCGCATCGTGTCTGGCATGTGATTGATCGCCGCGGGCAGCCCGCGGCGCTCGTCTGGCATGTAATCGCCCATGTGAGCCCGCAGCGGAAAGGGCGCAGCACGTCCGGCGAAGCCAGCCGGTGTGGGGTGCCGGGTGCGTTTTGCGCTTGTTGAATCGTTCGCACGCAGCACGTTACCCTCGATCTCCAATCCGCTTGAACAGCGCAGTGTCAGCTCCAAGCTCGTGCCTGCAGCGCGCCGCTTCGTCGGTTCGTTGCCCTCCATGTCGGGCGCGCGCGCGAGAGGTCGCTCGCAAGGAACGCCGGGACCATGGGCGGAGATAGCTCCGGGTCGAAAAAGCAGCTGGGCAAGATCATGCTCCAGCAGAAGCTCGTGACCGCGGACGAGCTCACCGGCATGCTGGAGGACCAGCACAAGCGCGGCGGCAAGCTGGCCTCGTCAGCTACGCGCGATGGCAAGGTGTCCGTGACGGGCGCGCTGCGCGCGCTGTCCGAGCAGCACGGCGTGCCCGCGATCGACATGCGGCGTCAGATCGTGCCGCTCGTCAATCTGCATCTGATTCCCGTGGAGCTCGCGCGCGAGCACGTGGTCATGCCGATCAAGGTCCAGGGGGACCAGCTGCTCCTCGCGATGGCTACGCCGCAGAATCAGACGAGCATCGAAGAGTTAAGCTTCGTCACGGCCAAGACCGTGTTCCCTCACGTGGCGCTCGACGAGGTGCTGCGCGACGCGATCAACGAGGCGTACGTGCTCGCTGAGCACGGCGAAAAATACTGGGTCGGAGATGCGGTGACCGACGACGAGCTCGCGGCGCTCGGCATCGCACGGCCGGCGCCGGTGCCGCTGCCTGCGCCGCCAATGGCTGCAGCGCTGGCGCCCCCTGCGGCTCACGATCCGCTGCTGCATGGGCCCGCGCCGGAGCCCGTGGTGGCAGGCGTCGTGCACGGTCGGCCGCCAAGCCCAGATGGACCAGGCCTCGATCAAGCATTCTCAGTGCCGCCGCCGAAGACTCTGTCCAGCCGCCCCGCGCCCGGGCCGCGGCCCAAGCGCGTGCTGATCGTGGAGGACGACGCCGACGTGCGCCGTCTGATCCACATGACCCTGAAGCACGCGGGTATCGAGTGCTCTGAAGCTGATAGCGGCAGCGCGGCGCTCGAGGCCATCCGCGCCGAGCCGCCAGACGCCATCGTGCTCGACGTCGTTCTGCCTGGCGTGCACGGCTTCGACATCTGCCGCCGCTTGCACGGCAGCCAGCGCTACGGACAGATCCCGATCGTGATCGTGAGCGCGATCCATCGCGGCTGGCGCGTGGCCGAAGATCTGCGCGCCGCGTACGGCATTCAGCACCTGTTCGACAAGCCCATCGACATTCCGCGCTTCACGCGCACCGTCGGGCTCCTGCTCGAGGGCAAGCCCGTGACGCAGGACTCCATCACCCTCAGCGAAGAGGCCGAAGTTCATCTCAGTCAGGGCATGGCCGCATTCGAGCAAGGCGACATCGACGGTGCAATTGCGCATCTGTCGGTGGGCGTCAAAATCGACCCGCTCGCGTTCGAGCTCCAGTATCATCTGGGCCTCTTGTATGGCCGCCGCGAAGATCTGTTCTCGGCCATCGACGCGCTCGAGACCGCCGTTCGTCTCTGTCCTCGCCATTTCTCCGCGCTGAAGAATCTCGCCGTGGTGTATCAACGGGCTGGCTTTCGTCACAAAGCCGTCGAAACGTGGGACCGTGCGATGGTCTATGCACCGGATGATGAGACTCGCCACAGCGTGAAGGAACACATGGTCACCCTCTTGTGAGTCGGCGACGCGGCGGCCAAAATCGGCCGCTTTGTGGCGACTACTCGGAGTGAAGCAGCGCGGCGTGGGCCGCGAGAACGAAGGACCTGGGCATGGCTGCCCGCGTGAGCGCCCTCGATGAAGTTTCTTTGTCGCAACTGTAAAGCCAAGTACCAGATCGCCGACGAGAAGGTCGCAGGTCGCACGCTGCGCATGACCTGTCAGCAGTGCGGCGAGCCGATCGTGGTGCGTGGGCCTGCGCGGCAGACGGGGCCCGTGGCTGTGGCAGCGCGGCCCGTGGCGCCTACGGCTGTGGCGCAAACGCAAACCGCGCTGCACGGCGCGGATCTCGCCCATCTCGCGACGCCGTCGCGCGAGCCTCCGATCGCGCATGAAGAGTGGCACGTGGCGATCAATGATCAGCCGGTCGGGCCGCTGCGGCGCGACGAGGTCGCGCGTCGCATCGCGCAGGGCCAGATCGATCGAGAGTCGCTGGCGTGGCGCGAGGGCATGGACGATTGGCTCGCGATCAAGCACATCGCGGAGCTGTCCTCGTTGTTCGGCACCGGTCCGAGCCACGGCGGCAGCGGCGCGCTGAAGCTGCAGCAGATGGGCGCCGTGGCGCCGAGCGCGCGCGTGGATATGGCGCCGATCGGCGGGCGGCAAGTCGTGCCCGCCGAGGAGTACGTTCCACCGTCCGAGCCGGAGCCGGTCGCTGTGCCCGTCGCGGAAGTCGCGGCGCCTGCGGCGGAGCCTGCGGCCGGCAGCAAGGGTCAGCCGGGTTGGGCGCAGATGTTCCTGCTGGTGTCCGGCGGCGCATTCATCCTGGCGGCGGGCGCGCTGCTCGGCGTGCGTGTGCTCGCGCCGAGCCCTCAACCTGCCGCGGTGGCACCCGCGGTGCCCACGGCCCCCGCGCAGCCGACGCAGCCTGCGCCGACGCAGCCGCGGCCCGCGGAGAACACGGGCAGCGTAATCGAGCTCGACACCCAGTCGATCGACGGCGCTTCGAACGGCGCGCAACGCAAGCCGGGCGCGACGAAGACCGCAGAAGCCAACCCGAACGACAAGAAGCGCGCGCTCACGGCCGAGCAGAAAGAGATGCTCGAGCGCATGGGCGGGGGCCTCAACCAGGGCGGACCGTCGAACATTCGCGCGCCGAACGAGAGCAGTCGCGGCTCGAGCGCTCAGGCCGGACAGCTGACGTCCGAGCAGCTGTCGGCGGTGGTCAACAACGGGCGCAAACACTTGCAGCGCTGCTACGAGACGGCGCTGCGCGGCTCGAACTCCACGGAGACCGTGCGCCTGGACGTGGACATCGAGGTCTCGCCGAACGGGAACGTGACGAGCGTGCATACCGCGGGCAAGGGCTTGCCGGGGATGGAGGAGTGCATCACCCGCACGGTGAAGATGTGGAGATTCCCGATGTCCGGGGAGGCCACGCAGACGCATTTCCCCGTGGTGTTTCAGCCTGGGGCGTGAAGTCCGAGTCGAGGTGCTCGGAGGGACGCGCGGCATATTCTGCTAAGGTCCGCGCCATGGAGATCGGCCTCCTCACCGAAGCCCTGCAGCTCGCGCTCGCCCTCGCAGTGCCGGTGCTCGGGGCGTGCCTCGCGGTGGCGCTGCTGACCTCACTCCTGCAAGGCGCGCTGCAAGCGGGCGATCCCAGCGTCGGCTTCGTGCCGAAGCTCCTCACGGTGCTCGGCGTGCTCTGGCTCGCTCGCGATTTCGTGGCCACGCGGCTCGTGCACTTCACCTCGCACGTGCTCACGAGCATGGGTCAGCTCTGACGTGAGGCGCCCCGGACCCAGGCTGCTGCGCTCGCACCTCGGTCCGCCGCGGATCGCGTACGGGAGTCGCGCGTGACCCCCCGTGACGTCGAGCAGTTTCTGTCATGTGTGCTGCTGGCAGCTGCGCGCTGCTTGCCGCTGTTCTGGCTCACGCCTGCGCTCGCGTTTGGCGGGGTGCCGGGCTTCAGCGGGGTCGCGCTGGCGCTCGCTGCTGGCTGCACGCTGACGCCGCTGTACGCGGCGAGCTTGCCGCTGTCCGCTGCAGGCGACATCGGACTGTGGCTCGCAGCGCTCGCCGAGCTCTCGCGCGGTGCGGTGATCGCGCTCGGCTTGTCGTTGCCCGCGCTGGTGCTGCGCCAGAGCGGCGCGATCGCCGAGGGCCTCTTCAGCTTGCGCGCCGATGCCGCTGAGGGCAGCAGCCTCGGGCGCCTCTGCGGGCTCGGCGCGCTGGCCGTCGCCGCGAGCGCCGATGGTCTGTCGGGTGCGTTGCAGCTGTTGCTGACGGACCTTGGCGCTGCCCCCCCTGGCGTCGACTGGGGCGCGTTGTTCCTGCCGCTCGCCCGGCTGATCGTGGAGGCGTTCGAGCTGGGTCTGCGCTTGAGCTTTGCGCTGCTGCTCGGCAGTCTGCTCGGCGCATTGCTGCTCGGGATCTTGGGCCGGCTCGAGACGCGCGCGCGGCCGGAGGGTGTCGGGGCTGCGCTCTGGCCCGGGCTCGGGCTGGGGCTTCTGTGTCTGTCTGCCGCGCGCTGGCTCGAGGCGGTGCCCGAGCTGATGCGCGGGTTCGCGCAAAGCACAGCACGACTTCTGGCCGGTTTGCCGTAAGCTCGCCCCATGCCCAGTTCCACGGTTTTGTTGTCTGCCGAGACGATCGCGGCGCGCGTCGACGAGCTCGGTCGCCAGATCACCGCAGACTATGCCGGACAGGAGCTGGCGGTCGTCGCGGTGCTGGCGGGCAGCTTCGTGTTCGCCGCCGACCTCGTGCGCGCGATCGACTTGCCGCTGTCCGTGGATTTCCTCGGCGTGCGCTCGTACGGCGACGAGACGACCACCAGCGGGGTGGTTCGTCTCACGCACGATCTCACGCGCCCGATCGCGGACAAACACGTGCTGCTCGTCGAAGACATCGTGGACACCGGCCTGACCGTGCGCTTCCTGATGGACACGTTCCGCACGCGCGGGCCCCGCTCGCTGCGCCTGGCCTCCTTGCTGCACAAGCCGGCGCGCGCTCGCACGCAGGTGCCGATCGACTATCTCGGCTTCACCATCGAGGATGTATTCGTGGTGGGATACGGTCTGGATGCGGCGCAGAAGTACAGAAATTTGCCGTATATCGGCGTGCTCGACCCAGGCAGCTGAGCTCGGAAGGGGTGCCGCAGCGGCCGAGAGCTGGTATACGCTGCCCTCATGAGCAAGCGCCTAGAGATGTTCGACAAGCTCATCGCCAAGGGCAGCGAAGATCCCTTCGTGTACTACGGCCGTGCGATGGAGCTACGCAGCCTCGGTCGTGGCAGCGAGTCGCTTGAGGCGTTTCGCGCGCTGCGCGAGCGCTTCACGACCTACGTCCCGCAGTATCTGATGGCCGGGCAGCTCGCGGCGGAGCTGGGAGACGTGAGCCTGGCTCGAGAGCTGTTCGAGCAGGGGCTACAGCAAGCTCAGCTGGCGGGGGACTCGCACGCACATTCCGAGCTCGGCAGCGCGCTCGCTTCGCTACCGCTGCAGCCCTGAGCTGCGGTTCTCTGGCAGCCGCGGGCTGCGTGATGTTCCGCAGACCGGCTGCGGGACGCGCTGCTGACCGTGTCTAGCCGAGTGTCACGCCCGGCATCGATCCAGCCCGCGTCCCGTCCATACCGTTTACTCGCCCGTCACTTGCCGCGCTTCTTCGCGGGCTTAGCGGCCGGCTTCGGTGCCGTGGTCTCCATGGCCTCGAGCCCACGCAGCACAGCCAAGCGCAGCACGACTGAGCGCGAGAGCCGTCCGACCACGAAGATGTCGCTGTTGCTGCGCAACGTGGGGATGAGCGCGTCAGCTCGCTGCAGGAGTGACTTCGGTAATCGGAGAGTGACAATGCTGGAGTCGGCCATCGGTTCCTTTCTACGTAACACAGTCCATGCGAAACTGGTTACGTGCTCGGTCGGCGAGCACGGGCACGCGGTGGACAGAGGTCGTGATCGCCCAAAGCCACCGACGCAAGCAGTGGTCGACATTATCACGTTACCGTTCAAACGTGCGTTGTTTGTGTGCAGGCTGTAAGCCTTCGGAAAGCGCGACGGATATGCACACAGGTGCGGCTGTACGCAGTTGCCCTCTGGCGTTTTGCGTGGTGCTGTGGGCGGTGGCCGTGTCGCTCGGTGTCGCGTGCGGGCGCACCCCGCTCGCGGCGCGCGAGGCCGCGGACGCCGGCGCTGCGCCTGCGGAGCGCTGCAATGGTCAGGACGACGACGGAAATGGTCGCGTGGACGAGGCTTTCCGCGATGCGCTCGGCCGCTACGTGGACGACGCTCACTGTGGTCGATGCGATCTGAGTTGTGACGACGATCCACTCGCCCATGCGACGCGGCAGGGCTGTGGCGTCGTCGCCGATCGGCCGGCGTGCGTGGCCAAAACCTGCGAAGAAGGCTATGCGCCTTCGCGTCACGGCCTGTGCGTGGCGATCGCGGGCCGGCTCTGTCTGCCTTGCAACCGCGACCAGGAGTGCGGCTCACTCGGCTCGGCCGCGTGTTTGGAGCTGCCCTCCGGTCACTACTGCGCGCCCGGCTGCGAGCAGGGGTGTCCCGACAATTACGAGTGTCGCGCGATCGGCGAGGCTGCCTTCTGCCTGCCACGCCACGCAGACTGCTCGTGCAGCGCAGACGTGAGCTTTACGCGCGCGTGTGCCGTGCTCGCTCCGGACGGCAGCCGCTGTCCAGGTCGGCAGCGCTGCGAGGCGGGCGCGCTGACGGATTGCGAGGCCGACGCCGAGCGCTGCGACATGCTCGACAACGACTGCGATGGCCACGTCGACGAAGGCTTCGTGGATGAGCGCGGCGTGTACGGCGTGGATCCCGCGCACTGCGGGGCGTGCGGCATCGACTGTGCGCGTGACGCACAGCGCGGTGTGGAGCTCCGCTGCGGGGGAGATCCGTTCGCTCCCAGCTGCGTGCTCGCCTGTCCAGACGCGGCGGATGGCCTGTCTGACGGCGATCACGTGGACGCCGATCGCCGGCCTGACAACGGCTGCGAGTGTGTGGTGCAGAGTCTGCGCGATCCCGTCGAGCAACGTGGCGGTGCGGCGGCGCTCGACGAGAATTGCGATGGCGCGGACGGCGAGGTGACCGGCAGCTTCTACGTGGCCACGGACGGCGACGACGCCGGACCAGGTTCGCCCACGCGCCCGTTCGCCAGCATCGAGCGCGCGCTGCTCGCGGCTGCTGCTTCACTCGAGAGCGCGGAGCCGCGGCCACACGTGTACGTCGCATCCGGCACGTACACGGAGGTGGTCCAGGTGGCTGCGGGCGTGCAGCTGCATGGCGGCTACCGGCGCGATTTCCTCGCGCGCAATCCAACTGGCTTCGATGTTTCGATCAGTGCGCCGCCCGAGAGCCGGTCGCTGTACGGCGCGGCGCTGGTCGTGGACGCCGCGGGAGAGCAGACCACGGTGGTCGAGGGCCTGTCCTTGCGCGGCTTCGATGCGACGGAGGCGGGACAGCCAGCGATCGCCGTGCTCGTGCGCGCTGCGGGGCCGGGGCTGAGCTTGCGCGACCTGCGCGTGCATGCCGGCAAGACTGCGGCGGGCAAACCCGGGTCGGACGGCGCCGCCGCGACCAGCGCGCCGGGCGGGGAGGCGGGTGCGCCGCCGCGAGCTGCAGACGAGGATGACGCTCACAGCTGCCGAGCCGGCGCAGTCAATCGCACGCTGGCGGGTCCGGGTGGGCGCAACACGTGCGGCGGGTTGGATGTCTCCGGCGGTGCGGGCGGCAGCGCACAGTGCCCGCAGTCTGGCTTGCGTGCGGCGGACGGGGCGCGCGGGCTCGGTCGCGGTGGGGGCAGCTCGGGCGTCGGCGGCACGGATGTCGACGGGCCGATATTCGAGAGCGCGGTGTGCTCGGGCGTGTGCTGCGGTCTGGCCGACTTCAACGTGCCCACGGTCTATGAGCAAGCCACGCCTGGTGCTGACGGCATGGCCGGCACCGACGGCGCGCGAGGCAGCGCGTGCAGCGATCCACTGGGACGCTTCGAGCAGGGCATGTTCGTGGCGGGTGGAGCGACCGGCGGTGGTGCCGGTACACCGGGCGCGGGCGCGGGTGGCGGTGGCGCAGGCGGCGGCCTCGCCTTCACGTGGGTTCCGGATACGGCCTGTCAGTTTGCCGATGGGCTGGGTGGCGCGGGCGGCGGCGGGGGTGCGGGTGGTTGCGGCGGTGCGGGCGGTGCTGCGGGGGAGAGCGCTGCACCGGTGATCGGGCTGTGGTTGCAGCTCGCGGACGCGACGCGCCCGCCCGAGCTGAGTGACCTCACGATCGAGACTGAGCCTGCCGCTCGTGGCGGCGATGGCGGCGCGGGCGGGGACGGCGGTGCAGGCGGTCCCGGTGGTCGAGGGGGTGCGCTGGCGCGGGAAGCGCTCTCGACGCCCACGCTCGCGGGTGCTGCGGCGGGCGAGCGCGGCGGAAACGGGGGCAAGGGAGGCGCGGGCGGCGCAGGTGGCGGAGGCTGCGGCGGCTCGAGCGTTGGCATCTGGCTGGCCGCAGAGCCGAGTGCGGCGCTCGACGCGTGGACCGCCGAGCTGCGCACACGCAACCGCTTTGCGCTCGGTGAGCCAGGCCGCAGCGGGCGCGGAGGTGGCGGGGCGATCTCCGCCGCGGACGGCACGCCAGGAAGGCAGGTCGATGTCCTCGTCCGTTGATGAAGGCCAGACCGTGCACGCCGACCACGAGCGCGCGCACCGCCTTCGTGTGACCGCCAGCCGCGCGGTCTCGGCCCCGCAGCACGGCGGCTGGCCCGGACCAGCACTCAGTCCCGAACGCGCGCGTGCGGAGAGCACCGGACAAGTCGAGGTCCGGAGCGCGCCGCGCCGAGCGCCGGAAGCCCGCGCTCGTACGCAGCCGGCCGCTTGCGCGCGGCTCGCGCTTTTGTTGCGCGTGGGTGGGCTCGTGTTCGGGTTGGTCTCCGGGTGTTACAGCGAGTACCCGTGTGCCGCTGAGAGCTGCGATGGGCGGGACAATGATTGTGATGGCGAGGTGGATGAGACCTATCTCGACGCGGACGGGCGCCTTTCGGACGTGGAGCACTGCGGCGGCTGCGAGGTGCGCTGTGCCGAGGTGTTTCCGAGCGCGGCGGAGGTGGCGTGCTCGGTCGAAGCAGGGGAGCCAGCGTGTGTGATCAGCGCCTGCGCTCCGGGTGAGCGCGCAGCTGGCAGCGGCGCGTGTGTGCCCGACATGCCGGTCGACTGTCTGCCGTGTGCGATCGATGAAGAGTGTGCGCTGCGATCCGAGGGCGCGCGCTGCGTGCCCGATGCCCTCGGCGCGACGCACTGCGCCGCGGCATGCGACAGCGAGAGCGCGTGCGCCGACGGCTACGACTGTACGACCGGCCTGTGCCGCCCGCGCTCGGGCGCATGCGCGTGCGACGCGAGCATGCAGGACGCGAGCTTTGCCTGTGAGCTGTGGAGCCCGGACGCGCGCAGCTGCCCGGGCACGCGGCAGTGCAAGGCAGCAGGCTTGACCGAGTGCGCGCCGCTCCTGCCCGAGCGTTGCAACGGCCGCGACGACGACTGCGACGGCAAGCTGGACGAGAGCTTCATGGACGAGGCCGGGCGTTACGTCACGCAGCAGCACTGCGGCGAGTGTGGAGCGGCGTGCGTCGCGCAGGGACCTCACGTCGACGTCGCGTGCCAACCCACGAACCGCGCCGCGCGCTGCGAGGAGCGCTGCGAGAGCGGCTGGGTGGACGTGGACGGGCTCGCCGCCAATGGCTGCGAGTGTCAGCTGCAAACCAACCGTACCCCTGTGATCTCCGGCGATCAGGACTGCGACGGCGAGATCGACCCGGTCCCGGAGCTGGTGTTCGTGTCCCTGACCGGCAGCGATGCGAACGCCGGCACGAGCCCCGAGCTCGCGGTGCAGAGCCTGTCGCGCGGCATGCTGCTCGGCGCGCAGCTGGCGCGGCCCGTCGTAGTGGCGCGCGGGATCTATCGCGAGCGCGTGAGCCTGGTCGCGGGTGTGACGCTCGTCGGCGGCTACAGCCCCGACTTCACCGAGCACGATCCGGAGCTCTACCCGGTGTGGTTGGAGGCGCCGCCGGGAGCTGCAGGCGCGGCCGTGCTGCGCTGTCAGGACATCGCGCAGCCCAGCTACGTGGCCGACCTCACCGTGCGCGCGAGCGATGCCATCGCGCCCGGTCAAGGCAGCACTGCCGTCTGGCTCGTGGGCTGCACCGATCAGGTGGAGCTGTCGCGCATCACGGTCGTGGCCGCGCGCGGCGCGGACGGCCAGCCGGGCGCAGACTCGAGCGCCCAGCTCGCCGCCCGCGGCGGCGCAAACCTCGCCGCGCTCGCGGGCGTATCAGGCGGGGTGGGCCAGAGCAGTAGCGGTCAGAGCTGCGCGGTGCTGCCGGGAGGGCAGGGCGGCGACAAGCTGTGCGAGACGGCGAGTGTGAGCGGCGGCGACGGTGGGCCCGCGCAGTGTGCAGCCCTCAGCTGCAGCAATGCCGGCGCTGCACCATGCGGCAACGCCGGCTGTAGCGATTTCACGCAGGGCGGCGTGTGCGACATCGAGGCCGCGCGCGCGGTCGCCGTGCCGAACCCCAGCCCGGAGCCCGGACGTGGCCTGCAGCCAGGAGCTGCAGCCGAGGCCACGTACGACGCGCCGACCAACCATGACACGTGC
>Ga0190269_10001360_pt1 | contig 11742 bp, 7 predicted proteins | sample Popmic249IS_FD_133749 | JGI IMG/M metagenome (GOLD analysis project Ga0190269, IMG submission 133749) | Populus adjacent soil microbial communities from riparian zone of Blue River, Arizona, USA - 249 IS | ecosystem: Environmental > Terrestrial > Soil > Riparian zone | place: USA: Arizona...
GCCGTGGCGGTGCGCGGGCTCGGATCGAACAGCGCCATTTCGCCGAACAGCTCTCCCGGGCCGAGGATGGCGAGCAGCGACTCGCGGCCGTCCGGTGACGTGCGGCCGAGCTTCACCTTGCCGGAGACGATGAAGTAGAGCTGGTCACCCTGGTCGCCCTCCCGGAATACCGAGGCCCCGCGTGAGAGGTCCACCTCCGTGAGCTCGTCCGTCAGCAGGCGGAACGCCTCGTCGTCGAGCGTGGCGAATAGGGGTGCGCGGCGCAATACCTCGATGTCCATAAAATCTCCTGACTAACTGTGTCGGCTGGGGGCGCTTCAGCCATTGTTTCAGAATTTTGGCGCGCCTGTGACGTACATGGCAGCAGGAGACCTGAGACGGACCTGAGAGCACCCGGTACCGTGCTCCCGATTGGTACCGTTCGCCGGTAGAATCACACGTACCGGTAGAATCGGGCTTTGTCTTTATGTTAGGAGCCCCGCTGTGTTCGGCTTGACCATTCTGGATCTGGCATTGGCCCTGATGCTCCTGACGTACCTGATCTACGGTCTCCGCAACGGCTTCCTGGTGACGCTCGGCGGCATCGCGGGATTCGCGGCCGGCGCCGTGGCAGCGTTCCTGTCCGTCCCCGTCGTCAGCAACCTGGTGGACGACAGCGGCTGGCGGCTGACGGCGATCGTAGCCGCCGCCGTCCTGCTGATCGTCCTGGGCCACGGCCTGGGCACGATGATCGGGCGGAGGATCCGCAGCGTGGTGCGGATCAGGCCGCTCCGGGCGGCGGACCGCTTGGTCGGCGGAGGCGTGAACGTGGTGGTGTCCGGCCTCGTCATGTCGATGCTGGCCTTCAGCGTCGGCGCCCTGGGCGTTCCGTTCGTGTCCCAGCAGCTGGCCGAGTCCAAGGTGATCCGCGCGATCGACGGCGCGACGCCCACGTCCGTTAAGGCTTCGATGGCCCAGCTGCGGTCAGCGGTGATCGGCGAGGGCATTCCGACCCTGCTGAGCGACTTCGCGCAGGGCCAGCCGGTGGCCATCCCCAATGCCAGCACGGATACCCCTGCGCTGAACCGCGCGGCCGACTCCGTGCTGAAGATCGCCGGAACCGCCTTCCAGTGCGGCCAGAACCAGACCGGCACCGGGTTCGTGGTTTCGCCCGGCCGTGTGGTCACCAACGCCCACGTGGTCGCCGGCGTGACGGAGCCGGTGGTGCAGGTCCGCGGCGGGGGAGCCCTGCCCGCCCGCGTGGTGTACTTCGACACCCGGCACGACCTCGCCGTCCTGGCCGTGGACAACCTCAGGCCCGCTCCGCTTCAGCTCGGTTCCGGACTTTCCAACGGAAGCCCGGCTGCGTTCGCCGGCTATCCGCACGGCGGCCCCTTCCAGTCCAAGCCGGCCACCGTGCAGGACGTCGCCACCTTGCTGGTTCCGGACATCTATGGCAGAAACGCCGCTCCCGAAGACGTGTACCGCCTCGCCGGGGACGTCCAGCCGGGCAATTCCGGAGGTCCGCTGCTGAGCACCGACGGGCAAGTGGTCGGCGTGATCTTCGCCAAGGCCACGAACGATCCCTCGCTCGGGTTCGCGATCACCATGGCCGATCTTGGACCTGTGGCCGCGCGGGCGTCGGGTCTGAGCAATGCTGTCTCCCCCGGGGAGTGCATCAAGAAGTAGCCCGGCGGGAGCCACTTCGGCGGCTGCCGGACAGGGCCCCGGCAGCGACAGGTCTGCCGAGGCGACCGGGCCCGCGGGGGGACATGCTCAGTCCTGGCCGGTGGGCAGCCCGGCCAGGTACTCCACGGCGAAGCGGTAGCCCATGACCCCGGCACCGGCGATCACGGCCTTGCTGACGTCCGACAGGTACGAGTGGTGCCGGAACTGCTCGCGGGCGTGGACGTTGGTGATGTGGACCTCGACCGTGGGCAGCTGCACGGCGGAGACCGCGTCCCGGATCGCCACCGAGGTGTGCGTGTACGCCCCGGCATTGAGGACGATGCCGATCGCCTTGCCGCGGGCCGCGTGGATCGCGTCCACGAGGGCGCCCTCGTGGTTGGACTGGAAGCACTCGACGTCCAGGCCGTGCGCGGCGCCGGCGTCCTTCGCGAGCTGTTCGACGTCGGCCAGGGTGGACGTGCCGTATTTCTCGGGCTCACGGGTGCCCAGCAGGTTCAGGTTCGGTCCGTTGAGGACCAGGATGGTGCCCCGGACAGTTGTCTTTCCCATGCCGTCCTGGACGGTGCGGGAGTCATCGGAATCGTTCATGATGCCAACTTTAGGTGATGGGGCAACACGATCCCTTGGCCGGGCGGTTTTGAGGCGGGCCCAGCGCGGATGGAGATTTCTTCATCCCCGTTTCATCGGGCGCTCATCGGCCCCTGCAACCATAAAGGCATGCAAATGATGCGACGCGTATTCACAATGGCGGCCGTGCTGGTGATCCCGGTGCTGCTCGCAGTGGCGGGCAGCCTGCTGGCCGCGCCGGCGGGTCCTCCGGTCATCGACTCCCGGCCGGTACGGCTCGGCGCCGGCCCGGACGGCACTCCGGCTCCGGGACTGGAACCCGTCACTCCCACTGCCTCCCCGCAGGATCCCGCGGGACCGCCGCCGGAGCCAGGTGCCCCGCCAGCCGCAGGGCCGCAACCGACAGAGCCGCAACCGACAGGGCCGCAACCGCCAGTTTCGCAACCGCCAGCTTCGCCGGCGCCGGGTGCCCGGCCGACGCTTGCCCCTCCGGCGCCCGTGGCGCCGCCCGTGGTGATCGACGGCGACGGTGACGACGACGATGCTTCGGAAGACGGGGACGGATAATGGCCAGCCAAACAACCGCAGTGCTGGAACGGGCAACACCCGCCGCTCCGGCCAGGGAGCCAAGGACCGCGGCGACGCAGGGCCGAATGGGGTCCCCGGTCCCCGCGCGTTGGCGGATCGCGGGCTGGATTCTCCTCACCACCGCACTCACTCTCCTGGCGGTGCTCTTGACGGTGCGGTCCCTGATGGTCAACCAGGCCCGCGCCCAGGCCCATCAGGCCATTTCGCAGGAACTTGAGGAGTTCCGGGCCTTCGCCAAGGAAGGCGTTGACCCCACCACCGCCAGACCGTTCACCTCCATTGAAAAGATGCTGGAACGGTACCTGAGCCGGCAGTCAGCCACGTCGGGCGAAGTGATCGTGGGCAGCGTGGGTCAGCGCGTTCTGTACACGCCCAGCGGGGCGATGAGCTCCCCGGCCATGGGGCACGAACTTCCCAAGGACCGGGAGTTGTTGGACAGGATTCGGTCCGGCGCGGACGCTGCCGGCATCGCCCAGACCAGTGCGGGCGAGATGCACTGGGCCCGGTTGCCCGTTGAGTCCGGCAGCGACACTGGCTACCTCATGGTGGGTGATTACATGGCTCCCCGTGAAGCCCAGGTGGCAAGCACCACCACGACTATATTCTTCGTCTCCCTGGGCGGACTGGCAGTTACTGCCGGCATTGCTTGGCTGATGGCCGGGCAGATCCTCAGGCCGGTCCGGGAGGTACGGCGGGTGGCGGCCGACATCTCGGAATCCGACCTGACGGCCCGGGTCCCTGTCCAGGGGAACGACGACATTGCGGCACTCGCGCTCACGTTCAACACCATGCTGGACCGCCTCGAAGCGGCGTACCGGACGCAACGTGCTTTCGTGGATGACGCCTCGCATGAGCTCCGGACGCCCATCACCGTCATCCGCGGGCACCTGGAGCTCATCTCTGACAGCCCGGCGGAGCGGCGGAGGACACTGGCGCTGGTGGACGATGAGCTGGCCCGGATGGGGCGCATCGTTTCAGACTTGCTGCTGCTGGCCAAGGTGGACCGGCCCGGCTTTACGCAGCTTCGCAGCACGGACGTTGCATCCTTGCTGCTGGACATTGAAGCCAAGGCACAGATCCTGGGCGCACGGGGCTGGCATATTTTGGAGATCGCGGAAGGCCGGATTGCCGTGGACCCACAACGCATCACTCAGGCGGTTCTTCAGCTGGCCACCAATGCCTGCCAATACTCGGAGGAGGGGACCGCGGTGCACCTGGGCTCACGGTTCGAAGGGGCCGGGCAGGAGAGAAAGTTCTCGGTATGGGTGTCCGATCAGGGCATCGGCGTGAGCGCGAAGGAGGCCGCCCTGATTTTCGGTCGCTTCCACCGTGGCGAGGCCGCCCGCCGCACCGACCGTGCACGTCCCGGTGCAGGACTGGGCCTGGCGATTGTGCGCAGCATCGCCGAATCGCACCACGGGACTGCCTGGGTCCGCAGCAGCGAGGGGGAGGGCGCCACGTTCGGACTCACCATCCCGGCCCCGGAACCCGAGTCACCGGAAACACTCGATGACAGCACAGAAATACCCGACGAACCCACTAGACCAACCGCTCAAGGCGACGCGTCACAGAAGGAGAAGCCATGAGCCGGATTCTGATTGCCGAAGATGACCGCCGGATCGCCGACTTCATTGAGAAAGGGCTCCGGGCATCCGCCTATTCCTGCCTGGTGGTGGACGATGGTGCCAGCGCCCTGCTGCTGGCACGGTCCGGGGACTTTGACATGCTGATCCTGGACATCGGACTTCCCACGCTCAACGGCTTCGAAGTGCTGGAACGGCTCCGGGGCGAAGGATCCAAGACCCCGGTGATTGTGCTCACGGCCAGCGATTCCGTGGCCGACACCGTTTACGGGCTGGAAAGCGGCGCCAACGATTACATGACCAAGCCCTTCCAGTTCGCCGAACTGCTTGCCCGGGTCCGCTTGAGGCTCAACGATGACAGCGATTCAACCCCCGTCATGAAGCTCGCCCATGGCGATATGGAACTTGACCTGCGCAGCCGCCGTGTCCGGTGCGGGGACCTGGATGCGGACCTCACGGCCCGCGAATTCTCCCTGCTGCAAGTCTTCCTGCGGCATCCCCGCCAGGTCCTGACCCGGGAGCAGCTCATCTCGCATGCCTGGAACATGGATTTCGATCCCGCATCCAATGTGGTGGATGTGTACGTGCGTGCGCTTCGGGCCAAAATCGGTGCGGAACGGCTGGAGACGGTCCGCGGCGCGGGGTACCGGCTCCGATGAAGACCGCCACCTACTACGAGTCCACCCCAGGCCGTCCGGAGACGCCGGCCGGTGCCGCTGCGCGCGGCCGGCTTCCGGCTGTCCTGAGGCCCGCCGCCGTCCTTGCTGGCGGCGTTGCGGTGGCGATCATGGCGGCTGTGACGCTGAACGTCAGCCCCGGGGGTCTCAGCACTGATGCTGCTGTCACGCTGTGCATTTTCGTGGCTGCGGTGTGGTTCTGGATCTTCTCGGCTGTTGAAGACACCTACGTGGCTCTGGGCGCCGCGGTGGCCCTGGTGATCAGCGGTGCAATGCCCACGCAGAGCCTCTTTGACGCTCTCGGTGAAGAAACAGTGTGGCTGCTGATGGCCGCATTCGTCATTGCCGGTGCTGTGGCGTCCACCGGCCTTGCGGCCCGGGGTGCGGCCTTCGTCATTACGGGGGCCCGCAGCGTTCGCCAGTTGGCGCACCTCACCACGTTGGGGCTGATCGTGACATGTTTTGCCATCCCTGCCACCTCAGGCCGGGCGGCGCTGGTACTGCCCATCTTCCTGGCATTGCGTGCTGCCCTCAAAGACCGCCCCGCCGTGGTCAAGATGCTGGCCATCCTGTTTCCCGGCGTCATCTTGCTGTCTGCTGTCGGATCGTTCCTGGGCGCGGGAGCGCACCTGATCACCAGCCAGGTCCTCCAATCCGCGGGCCATGAGGGGTTTGATTTCGCTTCCTGGCTCCTGCTGGGACTGCCCATAGCCCTGGTCTCCAGCTTCCTCGCCGCAGAGCTGACCCTGCGGCTCTTCACGAGCCGCAGCGACAGGTCCCTGCCCTTGCACGTGGATATCAGCCAGCTGCAGCGGGGGAGCACCACCAGGCTCGGTGGACCGCTTGACCTCGATGAACAGCGTTCGCTGCTGCTCCTTGCCGCGGTGGTGGCGCTGTGGTGCACCGAGCCCATCCATGGCCTGGAACCTGCTCTCGTGGCGCTTGTCGGAGCATTGGTGGTGTCCTCTCCCTGCTACGGGTCGGTAAAACTTGGCGCCGCACTCAAGAAGGTGCCCTGGTCCATGTTGATTTTCATGGCGGCCACCCTTGCCTTGGGTTCGAGCCTGGTCACATCGGGGGCCGCCGCCTGGCTGGCGTCCGCCGTGTTGGCCCCGGTGGCGGTTCTGGGGGCATGGAAGGCCCCGATCTTTGTGGTGGCGGTTGTTGTCGTCTCGGCGGCAGCCCACCTGGTGATCCAGTCCCGTTCGGCCCGTTCCGCGGTGTTGATTCCGGTGGTGGTGGCGTCCGCGGGCGCCATGGGAGTCGAGCCCATGGCCGCGGCGTTCGCGTCTACCGCGGCGGCTGGCTTCTGCCATACCCTCACCAGTTCGGCCAAGCCCGTGGCGATGTTCGCCCAAACCGACGGCGTTGCCCATTTTTCCCCGGCGGACTTGCTCCGGCTTTCTGCCTGGCTGGGCCCGCTCAGCACAGCCGTGGTCCTTGTCTTCAGCTTTGCAGTCTGGCCTGTCCTGGGCCTGCCGCTCTTCATCTCCCGCTAACCCGACCCCAAAGGTGGCCCTCATGGTTATGACTATTCCGCAACGCATTCTGGTAGCGCCGTCCGGTTTCAAGGAGAGCCTGGACGCGGTGGAAGTCGCGGCGGCCATAGCCGCCGGCATCCGCCGCGTCATCCCCGGCGTGCAGGTCACCACGGTGCCCATGGCCGACGGTGGTGAAGGTACCGCCGCCGCGCTTGCCTGCGCCACCGGGGGACGTGTGATCCCGCAGCGCGTAACCGGTCCGGTGGGGGCGGCCGTGGATTCGCATTTCGCGATGTTGGGAAAGGTGGACCGGCCTACCGCAGTGGTCGAAATGGCCGCGGCCGCTGGCCTCCGCCTGGTTCCAGCGGACCTCCGCGATCCGGGGCGCACCACCACCCGTGGCGTGGGCGAACTCATTCTCGCGGCCCTGGACGCAGGCGCTGAACGGATCATCGTAGGGTGCGGCGATTCTGGAACGTCCGACGGCGGTGCCGGGGCCCTCCGCGCGCTCGGCGCACGCGTCTTCGGCCCCGGGGGGACGGACCTTCCCGAAGGCGGCGCGGCCCTGGCCGAAGCCATGGAGATTGACCTCTCCGGCCTGGACAGCCGAGTGGTCTCCTGCAGCATTGAATTGGCGCTGAATCCCTACAACGTGCTGTGCGGCCCGCAGGGGGTGGCGAGGGTCTTCGGTCCCCAGAAGGGCGCGTCACCGGAGCAGGTGGAGGTCTTGTCCACGGGTCTGGACCGCTGGGCTCAGGTCTTGGCGGTAGCCACGGGACAGCCTGAGAGTTTCCTCCGGAGCGGGCCCGGAACTGGAGCGTCGGGCGGGCTGGGAGCCGGACTTGCCGCCCTGGGCGCGCGTTTGGTTCCCCGGTTTGAGCTTCTGCTGGACTCAGGCCTGGCCGGGGTGGACCTGGATGCCCACATTTCCCGCGCTGATTTGGTGGTGACGGCCGAGGGCGCCATAGACTTCCAGACTCCACGCGGAAAAGTGCCCGCGGAGGTTGCCCGCCGGGCCCAGGCTGCCGGCGTCCCGGTTCTTGCCCTCGCCGGTTCCATCGGCAAGGACGCCACGGACGTGCACGGGGCGGGCATCGATGCCATCGCCGGGATTATTCCCATCCCCATGGACTTGGACACTGCTGTAGCTGAGGGAGCAACACTGCTGCGGGAAGCAACGGAGCGGACCTTCCGGGTGCTGCTGCTCGGTTCCGCCATCTCGTCGCGGCTCGGCAACGCAGCCTGACGCCTGGCCCGCGCCAGCTACGCGGGAGTCGGACGCCGTCTTTATTGGAGAGCACGGATGGGCCCAGAATCCACTCGGCGGTGTGCCCGGGCGATAACGGAATGCAGCTTGACCATTTGTACTCGCAACCCCGGGGAAGCTGGGCGCCTCCGTGGATGCGCGCCGGCCGGCCGCCTTAGCTGCTGACGTGCGGCGGGGAGCACCTCGGCAGGTTCCTTCAAGCCGGCGGCCGGGCTTCTTCCCGCTGAGGGCGACGGCGCCACCCACCAAGGTAGGAAGCGCCGTCGTCGGGTTGTGCCTATTTCCGCAGCGAGTTCGCGATCTGCGCCATGACCGTGTTGTCGGCCAGCGTGGTCGCGTCGCCCACGTCGCGGCCTTCGGCGACGTCCTTGAGCAGGCGGCGCATGATCTTGCCGGAACGCGTCTTGGGCAGCTCGGGCACCACGAGGACGGTCTTGGGCTTGGCGATCGGTCCGATCTCCTTGCCGACGTGGTTGCGGAGCTCCTGGACGATCGCGTCGCCGGAATCCACCGCGTCGCCGCGGAGGATCACGAAGGCGACAACCGCCTGGCCGGTGGTCTCGTCCGTGGCCCCGACGACGGCGGCTTCGGCGACGGCCGGGTGGCTGACCAGGGCGGATTCGATCTCCGCGGTGGAGAGGCGGTGGCCGGAGATGTTCATCACATCGTCCACCCGGCCCAGCAGCCAGATGTCGCCGTCCTCATCCTTCTTGGCGCCGTCGCCGGCGAAGTACATGGTCTCGAAGCGCGACCAGTACGTTTCCTTGAACCGCTCCGGGTCGCCCCAGATGCCGCGCAGCATGGCCGGCCACGGCTCGCGGATCACCAGGAAGCCGCCGTGCCCGTTCGGGACGGATTCGCCGAGTTCGTCCACCACGTCCACGGCGATGCCCGGCAGCGGCACCTGGGCGGAGCCCGGCTTCGTGTCCGTCACGCCGGGGAGCGGCGCAATCATCTGCGCCCCGGTTTCGGTCTGCCACCAGGTGTCCACGATCGGGGCAGGCGTTTCCTTCTGCTCCCCGTTCTTGCCGGCGTTGCCGCCGATGACCTCGCGGTACCACATCCAGGCTTCCGGGTTGATGGGTTCGCCGACCGAGCCCAGCACGCGGATGGAGGACAGATCGGACTGGGCCGGAATCTCCTTGCCCCACTTCATGAAGGTGCGGATGGCTGTCGGGGCGGTGTACAGGATGGAGACCTTGTACTTCTCCACGATCTCCCACCAGCGGCCCTGGTGCGGGGAGTCCGGGGTGCCCTCGTACATGACCTGGGTGGCCCCGTTGATGAGCGGCGCGTAGGCGACGTAGGAGTGCCCGGTGATCCAGCCGACGTCGGCCGTGCACCAGTAGACGTCCGTCTCCGGCTTGAGGTCAAAGACGGCGCGGTGCGTGTAAGCGGTCTGGGTGAGGTAGCCGCCGGTGGTGTGCAGGATGCCCTTGGGCTTGCCCGTGGTCCCGGAGGTGTAGAGGATGAACAGCGGATGCTCCGAGTCGTGCCCGACGGCGGTGTGCTCGGCGGAGGCGGCCCCGACGGTGTCGTCCCACCAGTGGTCGCGGCCCTCGTGCCAGTCCACGTCCTGGCCGTTGCGCTTGACCACCACAACGTTCTGCACGGTGTGGCCGTCGCCGGCCAGGGCCTCGTCGACGGCGGGCTTCAGGGCGCTGGGCTTGCCCCGGCGGTAGGTGCCGTCCGCGGTGACCACGAGCGTGGCCTCGGCGTCGTCGATCCGGGAGCGGAGCGCCTCCGAGGAGAAACCGCCGAAGACCACCGAATGGATGGCGCCGATCCGCGCGCAGGCAAGCAGGGTGATGACGGCCTCGGGAATCATGGGCAGGTACACGGCCACGCGGTCACCCTTGGCGACGCCGAGCGACTCGAAGGCGTTGGCGGCCTTCTTGACCTCCTCCGTCAGCTGCGCGTAAGTGTAGGTCCGGGTGTCGCCGGGTTCGCCCTCGAAGTAGATGGCCACCCGGTCGCCGTGTCCGTTTTCCACATGCCGGTCCAGGGCGTTGTACGCGGCGTTGACCTCGCCGCCGACGAACCACTTGGCGAACGGAGGCTGGGACCAGTCCAGGGTCTGGGTGAAGTCCTTGTCCCAGGTCAGCAGTTCGCGGGCCTGCTTGGCCCAGAAGGCGGGCCGGTCGGCGTCGGCCTCTGCGTAGTCGGCGGCGCTGACGACAGCGTCGGCCGCGAACGCCGCGGAGGGGGAGAACTTCCGGGTCTCATGGGACAGGTTTTCGAAGGCATCGCCCTGACGGGCCGGGGTGCCGGAAGCCTGGGTGCCGGCGGCGGAGCCGTTTTCTGCCGCTGCGCCGGGAGCCGGCGTGGTGATGGAGCCGGGGGTGGGCTGGGACATGGTGAACCTCATCATTCATCGATCCTTGCTGCGCGGCACCTCTGATCCCCGCCACGCCGGACCGCCAGGCGGCACCGGACAACGGCTGATCACGGGGGTGCCGCAAAGAGCTGTTCCACAGTCAACACTAGCGCCTGCGCGGACCCGAGAGTGTGCCGCGTCACAAAGGGAGCCGTGAGCGGTGTTTGTTAAGCGGCGAATGGTGCAGCGGCTGCCCGCGGCCGCCGGGCCGCCGGTTTCCGGGAGCTGCGTGCGCACCCTGCCGGCGGGCCCGACTTCACGCCTCCGCCCACGGCTTGTCAGCTAGTGATCGGTCATCTACTTGGCTAGGCTGAGATGAAGTTGTGACATCCAATGGAGGTGACCGGACCGCTGGCGGTCCAGTTGTCGCCTGCCGTTAGGCGGCCCGGTCCAGGGGGTCGCCATGCTAAGGAGAACCGAATGAACGAACAAGCAAACGGGCAGCTGCAGGCGCCCGCCCAGAATCAGGGCAACACCGGCCCGGTCCAGCCGGCCGGCCACGCCGAACAGCCCCGTTTCACCGTGGACCGCAAGAACTGGAAGAAGAACGAGGCCGTCCTGGGCCCGTTCACGATCCGCGATCTCACCGTTTTTGGCTCCACGCTGGTTCTCTTTGTCGCCTCGCTGATTCCGATGTTTGCCTTCCGCTACAACCTGTGGAACCTGGGCAGCCTCTTCTTCCTGGGGCTGGGGATCCTGCTGCCGGTGATCGTGTCCGCACTGTTTGTGGCACGCCGCCTCAGCCCCGCGACGCGTATCCGGATCGGGTCGCTGTCCGTGGACCAGTTCGCTTCCGTGGTGGCAGCCTTCGCCGTCGCCTTCTTCTTCCTTGCCGTCGCCGGCGCCTTCGTGCCGGCCCTGCTGCTGGCCCTCGTGGGCGCCTTGGGGCTTTTTGCTGCCACCGTGCTGGGGCGCTTCATCCCTTACTTCGCCGGCGACTTCCTGGACCGGGAGGAAACACCGGCGCACGTGGCGGCCCGCGATGCTGCCGTACCGGCCCGCAAGCCCCGCGCCCCCAAGGCCCCGAAGGCCGCGAATCAGACAGCTTCCAAGGGATCCGGCTCCAGCCCGATCGCCGGCTGGGCCAAGCGCATCACCCCGGGCGGCCGCCCGGCGGCTCCGGCAGAGGCTCCGGCGGCGGCCCCGCACGATGCGGCCCGCAACGCCCCCGCTGGCGCGGTCCCGGGCCCGGCCCAGGGGCCTGCCCAGGGCCAGGCCCTCGGTGCCTCGGCAGCCGGCGCCGCTCCGCGGGGAGGTGCTTCCGTGGTGACGTCCGCGCCCGCCGGGATGGCAGCTCCGGTTGCCGGCGCCCCGGCAACCGAGGTCCACGGCGTCGTCCGGGACCAGCCGGCCGAGCCTGCTGCCGCCTCCCCGGCTGCCGCCTCCCCGGCGGCGGCCCCGCCGGCGGCGGAGCAGACCCAGGTTGCCGGCGTCGGGACAGCCGACGCTGCAGCCCGGGCGGCTGCCGCGGCTGAAGAGACCCGTGCGGCGGAGCTGCCGACGGCCGCGGACGGCACCGCCCCCACCACGGTCA
>Ga0190269_10001361_pt1 | contig 11740 bp, 7 predicted proteins | sample Popmic249IS_FD_133749 | JGI IMG/M metagenome (GOLD analysis project Ga0190269, IMG submission 133749) | Populus adjacent soil microbial communities from riparian zone of Blue River, Arizona, USA - 249 IS | ecosystem: Environmental > Terrestrial > Soil > Riparian zone | place: USA: Arizona...
ATCCGTGCGACCCGCCGCGAGCGTGGCCTGGCGCGCGAGCTCACCGCTCGCCTTCCAGCGCATGATCACGCTGATCAGGTTGGCCATGGTCGGCGGCGCAAACCCGACGATCGCACCCATGCGTGCAACACGGATGGCTTCGTCACTCGGACCGCTGGCGCCCTGTCGCTGCTCGCGCATGAGCTTCGACATAGGGTCAGACAGATCATCCGCCGCGTAGCCGCGACGCAAAAACGCTCCACACTGCATCGCCTGCCGACGCAGCACGTCGTCTGGGTACGGCTGGAAGCTGAAGCGAGACACAGTGTTGAACGCCATCATGTACTTCACGAGCTCGCCCGGGTCCTGCGTCGGAACACCGATCCATTCCTTCGCGAGCTGTCCGACCACGCACGCGACGAGCTCGCGAATGTCCACGAGGCCGCTGCGCTCGGCGAGCACCGAGTACGTGAGCCCCACCGCCTTGTCGAACGCTTTGTCAGCAGAGATCTGCTCGTACAGGTAGCGGTTCGCGCGCTCTGCCGCACGCTGATGCGAGGTCTGCTCCTGACGCTGCTCGAAGCGCGTGTCGCGAGGACAACGTGAGCCCGCGAGCTTGCCCGCACGCTCATCGAGACCGAGGTAGTGCTCGCCGATCGTGTCGCCGAGGCGCGACCAGTATTCGCGCACGGAGAAGCGCGTGCCGTCATCGCACAACACCGCTCGGGCATTGTCGACGTCTCCGACCAACCAACCGTACGGCGTGCGCCGCGGCTCGCGTGTTGCCCGGATCGCGGACCACACCTGCGCCGCACGCGGACGCCACTCTTCGGCCTCTAGCAGCTGCTTCCAACCGTACAGGGCGCGCGCTGGCTCGCTCACCGCGTCCAGCTCGGCCAAGATCTGCTGACCCACCGCGAGGCTGCGTTCCGATGCAGCCATCGGCGGCCGACGCGCGAGCTGCGACAGCTTGTGCAGCGCGCTCCGCGACGGCACAAACAGGTACATTCCCCAGCGCAAAGACACCAGGCGCTGCGGCGGCGCCTTCCAGCCGTCCGGCTGCACGGCCCCATCCCAGAGCGGCGTGCCGCTGATCACATCGTTGTGATGACTGAAGATGCCGGTAGCATTTCCACCATTCAGCCAGCGCTGGATCACCTCGAACTGCGCGGCGATGTTCGAGCCGTAGGCCAAGAACATCAGCCCTTCGTCCTCGCGGTTCTTGTACGAGAACCCGCGACGCATAATGCGCGGCACACGCACCTCTTCGCTCGCATTGCGCGGGTTCGACAGGCGTACGTGCGCGTGCAGCGGACAGCTGCGGCCGTGTGGATCCTTCTTGTAGTCGAAGTCGTTGCGCGGGGCGTTCTTGTCGACCAGCGGCTTGCCGTGTGCGTCGCGCCCAAGCACCTCGTCGATCGCACGATTGTCGCCGCGGTTGGCCTCCAGAAATGCGCGCATCGCCTCGACGTGCTGCTCCAGCTTTCGCAGCACCACGAACGTGCCCTGATGAAAGATCTCGGCGCACGCCGCGTCGCGCTCGCGATCCGCGCAGCGCGCGACCTCACCCCGGGAATCCGGATAACCCAGCAGCAGCTCCCCCAGCTCGACGATGTCCGCACGATTCGCGGCACGCGTCAGATCGCGATCCAGCAGGCTCACGTTGGCTGTCGGCTGACTGCCGGTGTTCGCATCGCCCGGATCGATGAACCCGAACGAGTCGACCATCTTGCCATCGCGCTGCTTGCGCTGCAGCGGCTGACGGTGGAGCAGGCTTCCGCCTGCGCGCGTCAGCTGCTCGATCACCTTGCTGCGCTCCGACTCCTTGCCGCCGTTCAGCGTGACGACAAAGTCCACCGCGTCCATCTCGATCGGCGCGCCGCTGAGCTTCGGCCGCTGCCAATACTTCGGATGATTCGGGTCGCCCACATCGCCGAGGATCGGGGAGCGCCGCTCCATGCCCTGCCGGAACTCGAGCGGAAGAGACATGTACATGCGTTCGTCGAGCCCGAGTCGCACGAGCCCGGAGTAGGTCACCGCCACGTTGATGCGCACAGAGTCCGCGCTCACCGGCGCCGTGCCCTCGGTAGTCACGACCTTCGCGAGATGCTCGAGCAACGAAGCTCGCTCCAAGGGTCCTTCGCACTGCAAGAGCACGAGATCGCCTTCGAGCACGCCGTCGTACGGCTGCAGGATGTTGCCTTGGATGTTCTCCAAGTCTCGCTTCGACAGCTCGATGTGTTGGTGCGGTGACGGCGCGTTCGCGAGGCCGAGCTCACGCAAGCTTGCGAGCCATGCAGCAGCGTCTGGCGGCAGCTGCGGCGCGAGCCCATCCAAGAGCGCACGCTTCGGCGCGAGCAGCTGCACCGCCGCGCGATCGAAGACCTCGAGCGCGCTGGGCGAGCCCTGATTTTCCACGCGCTCCGGGAAGAACTTGCGAAGCTCCACGAGCGAGAGCAGCGCGTCAGCGCCGCGATGTGCCAGATCGCGCATCAGCGACGCGGCCTCGCGCCGCCGCTGAGCGCGGCTCAGGGATTGTTGCGCCAGCTCGTCCAGCGAAGGCAGCGGACCATGCTTCGGCGAGGTATCGCCGAAGTGCCGCACGATCCGGAGATCGTCGACTGTGAGATCGCGCAGCTCACTGTGGAAGAACGAGGTCTGCACCTGGTTCGAGCGGATAAAGTCCGCGAACGCCTCGTAGCCGTCGCGACACGTGCGCCCCGCAACGCCCTCACAGTGACAGAAGATCAAGTCGAGCATCGGCCCCGTGCGATCCACGAGCAGATGAAAGTAGTCCTCCCAGGAGCGATCGAACACCGCGCTCACCATCAGCTCCGGTCCCGAAGCGCGCTCGCGCACCGCCCATTGCGTATTGAAGATGGCGCTCAGCCGCTCAATCTGACTGCCCGCATCCACCAGCGTCTCTTCCGCGGCCTGCCGCAAGTCTTCTGCCAAAGCATTCAAGATCCACGCGAGCCGCGTGGAATACGAGACCAAGCGATCGGCACCATCGATGAACCCTGCTTTGACCGGCACGATCAACAGCAGCTCGTTCGCAGTGCGGATATGTTTACTCTCGGCAACCTCGATCATTGTGCTACCTCACATCTGCGGAGCAGCTTCCCCCGCTAACAAAAAAGCCCCAGGCCGCCATTGGCTGCTGACAACTGGCTGCACCGCCGGCGACTGCTCCATTGTCTCAGAGAGGACTGACACAACAATGGGCTGGCTCACACTTCGAAGCCTGCAGCTGTCAGCGGCAATGAGCGCCCGGGTGGGATGCTGCGATGCGCGTGCTCACTCTGGGCCGATGCAGTGCCACTCCACGCCCACACGCGCGATCCGCGGCGCTCCAATGGCGTATGGAGACTGCAGATCCAACGCGACCTCGATCACGCCCCCATCCGGAAGTTGCAGCGCAAATGGCGAAGCGTCACGTGGCAACTCCCCGAGTGTGTTGAACATCGCGTCGGAGAGCTGCTCCTCAGTCGCAGCGTGACGCAGCGACACAACAACGCGCGCGCCCGCGCCGAGCAACGCGACCACACGCAGGTTGAGCCACTGCGTCGCGCCTTGACTCACAGCGTCCCCGCGCCCCTCTCGCCCACAGCCGCCGAACACGTGCGTGGCGCGAGCCCCGCGCGCGAACTCGCCGCCTGAGGCGCTGCCGCTCGGGTCGCCACCTGCCCGCGGTCCTCGTCCCACAGGCACCTGCGCGCTCACGGCTCCGGACGAGGGGTCGAAGCGCGTGGCGAGGCCCACCCCGCCAGGCCCGCCTTGCGTGCTCACCGCCCAGAGCTGCCCGAGCCCGTCCCTGCTCAACGCGAACGTCTCGTACGGATGGACGCCATTAGCGGCAAGCGATGTCGCAGCTTGTGGCAGCAGCGTCTCAGGTGCGAGCCGCGCGATCTGTCCTGAGCTGTAGGTCACCCACCCTCCGTCGCTAATGGCTGCAATGCCGCGCGGCGACAGCAGGTCTGGCATCTGCACGCTGCGCCACTGCGCGCGCTGCGGATCGAACGCAAACACCCGCTCGCAACCGAAGCCGCTGAGCAGCACTCGACCCTGCACGTCCACGCTCAGCGCATCCAGGCTGTAGCAAGCGAACGGCACCAACATCGGCTCGCGCGCATCGGGCGCGAGCGGATCGAAGCGCAGCACCTTGCCATCGCGATCGATCAACCACAGACCACCGAACAGATCGAATGCGCTCGCGTGTGCCCGCAGGCTGAGCGGATAGCGCCCCAGCTCTGCGCCATCGTCACCGGCGAGGTGCAGCAGCTCCCAGCTGCCAACGCAGGCGATCCACAGATCGCCCGCGCGCTGCGAGTCCGGAGCGAGCGCGCCATCCACTGCCAGCGTGCGTGGATCGGCCGCCGCGCTGAGCGGCACGTCGAACAGCACGCAATCATCAGCCTCACGACAGCGCCGCGGGTCGCCCGCGAGCTTTGTGAGATGCGGCTGCCCGCCGAACGTGCCATCGAGCACGAACGCGTCACCGCGATGGTCGACAGCAACTTGGATCGGATAGCCTCCGGGCGTGGGGTAGCGCGCGATTTCCTGCGCGCTCTGCACATCGATCTTCGAGACCGTGCCCTCGTCGGTATTCGGAACCCACAAGGTCATTGCCGCTGATGGCTGCCAAGCCAAGCTCAGCTCGCCGGCGGCGGTCACAGCCAGAGGCGCCTCGGCAGCGAACGGCGCGGCCCGCGAGCCCCATACACCGCCCTGACACTCACTGTTGCAGCCGCCGCACGGGCTCTCGACGCCTTCGTCGACAAACCCGTCGCAGTCATCATCTTCGCTGTTGCACAGCTCCAGCGCGGGTACCACTGCGTCCTGGCACGCAGACCAGCGGCCGTCCATGCACTCGTTTCGTCCGGCCCGACAAGGGCCCACACCCTCGCGTTCGGCCGGTCCGGGGAAGCAGTCCGCTCGCCCGCCGGTCAAGCACGGACAGCCTGCGGTGATGGGCTCGACATCGCAGACCTCAGCGCTCACGCCCGCATCGCTGCAGTCGCTCGCGAGCAGCGGATTGGCGTCGTTGCAGTCCGGTCCGCGCCCACAACCTGTGCCGAAGCCATCGCTGTCGCGATCATCGCAGAACCTCTCCTGCTGCTCGCCGCACGCGAGCAGAGCCAGCCAGATCGCCGCGCACATCACCCGGGCCACAGGCAGATCTTACAACGAAGCCCGGGGAACTCAGGTAACACTATGCTCTCAGCGAAAGTCAGGTAGAACCCGCGCATGTCTACTTACGTCGTTACAGGTGCTACCGGCTTCATCGGTAGCGCGTTGACGCGGCGGCTCCTGGACGAGGGCCACAGCGTGAGGCAAGTCGCGCGCGGCCCGTCCGCTGCGCTCAGCACACACGAGCGCGCGAGCAGCCACGTGGCGAGCCTCGGCGATCCCAACGCGCTCGCAGAGATCGCGCGTGGCGCGGAGGTGCTCTACCACTGTGCAGGCGAGCATTCCGCGCGCGCGCCGCGCGAGGCCTACGCCTGGATCAACGTCGCAGGCACCGAGAACGTGCTCAACGCCGCGCGCCACGTCGGTGTTCGTCGTGTCATTCACCTGTCATGTGCGGACGCTACGCTCGTCAATAACGACCGCATGAACTGGAAAGAGTCGCACGCCATGGCAGACCAGCCGCTCGATGCGCTGTGTCGCAGCAAGCTGCTCGCGGAGGAGCTGGCCGCGCAGGCGAGCGGCCGTGAGCTGCAGGTGTGCGTGCTGCGTCCGGCGTGGGTGTGGGGTCCGGGTGAGCGGCGCAGCTTGCCCGTGTTGTGCCGCGAAGATCGGCAGGGGCGCGTGCAGCTCTGTGGCAACGGCGAAAACTTGGTGCCCACTGTCTACATCGACAACCTGCTGCACGCCCTGCGCTTGGCGGAGACCGCCGAAGCCGCACCTGGCAAGGTGTTCCACGTGCTCGACGGCGAGGTGCACACGGCGCGCGAGTTCATCGGCGCATTGTGCCGCAGCTTAGGGCTGCGCGAGCCTGCGCGTGGCGTGTACGCATTGAGCTATGCGCGCGCCTGGCTCAACGAACGGATCGGACTGCCCGGCCTGGCGCGCAGCGAGGTGGTGCGACGCGGACGCAGCGCGCTGTTCGACGGCATGGCCGCGGCGAACGAGCTCGGCTACGCCGCCAAGGTCAGCGTCGAGCAAGGCATGCAAGCGCTCGCCGCGTGGTCGTCCATGGTCGGCGGCCGCGACGCGATCGCGCGCATGGAGCGCACTGCCGCTACGCGCGGCGATGTCGAAGCGCTGATGCGCATCGCAGACACAGCCTGAGGAGCCAGCTTGAACAAGCTCATCCCGATCTGCACCGTCGTCGCCATCAGCTGCATGAGCGGCTGCTACAAGCGCCACGAAGCATCGCGCACAACCAATCCGGGTGCGACCGATACGCGCAGCGCCGAGCGCCCACCGGTAAAACCAGTGCCCGACGCGCAGCTCCTCCACATCGAGCACCTCCCGGACAATCCGCCGACAACGCCGCAGCCGATCCCGACCGAAGCCGGGCTGAAAGTCGCGCTGTTCGGCGATCAAGGTGTGCGGGCCACCTCGCGCGCCGTGCTCCAGCTGATCGCGCGCGAGCACGCCGACATGGTGATCCACCTCGGCGATCTCTCCTACGACGAGGCTTCGCCGATGGCCTGGGAAGCGCAAGTCGACTCGGTGCTCGGCCCCGACTTCCCTTATTTTGCGGTGATCGGCAACCACGACATTCCGAGCTGGTTCATCGCAGGCGGCTTCGCCCAGCGCCTCGGCGCGCGGTTGTCGCGCATGACAGGCGCGCACTGCCAGGGCGAATATGCGATCAACGCGAGCTGCACCTTCCGCGGCCTGCACTTTGTGCTCTCTGGCGTCGGCACCTATGGCCACGATCACGAGTCGTTTCTGCGCAACGCGCTCGAGACGAGCCAGGCGCAGCACAACCTATGCGTGTGGCACAAGAACCAGCGCGACATGCAGGTCGGCGGCAAGATCGACGAGGTCGGCTGGCAGGCCTACCAGATCTGTGCCGAGCGCGGCGCGCCGATCGTCACGGGCCACGAGCACTCCTACTCACGCACCTACGCGCTCAGCGCGGTGGGCGATCGCAAGCAGCGCCACGGCGCGAACGGGTCGGCTTCGGAGCTGCTGCTCGGGCCGGGTCGCACCTTCGTCGTGGTGTCTGGTCTCGGCGGCGAGTCGATCCGGCCGTGGATTCCCGAGCACAAAGCCGACAGCTGGTGGGCCTCGATCTACGCAGGGAACCTGCAAGTCATGAACGGCGAGACGCGCGGGACGAAGCCGAACATCGACTTCGGCGTGCTGTTCATCACCTACGGTCTCGGCGGCGACCCGCTGCGCGCGAGCGCGTACTTCAAGACCACCGCGGATGAGATCACGGATCAGTTCAGCTGGCAGAGCGCGCCAGCTGTGGTTCCTGCAGCGAGGTAGGATAAGGTCCCGCCACACGTCAACGCCGGTACCGTTGCTCCCTTCCGGGCCTGGCGGGGTTAGCGGGTCTTCGTTGGCGGGACCACAAGCTGCAAAAACATCATCATCGAGCTGAACCGGCGGAGAGGAAGGGATTCGAACCCTTGGTACCCTTACGGGCACACACGATTTCCAATCGTGCACCTTCGACCGCTCGGTCACCTCTCCCTACTGCATCCAAAACACTCGCTGCCATTCGCATCTTCGTAACCAGTGACCTGTGAGTAACCTGGCAGCTTTTTAGCGGAGAGCGCGGGATTCGAACCCGCGGTGCCCTCGCGGGCACACTTGATTTCGAATCAAGCACCTTCGACCACTCGGACAGCTCTCCGCGGCGGAAAGTATCAGAGGAACCGGTCGTGTCAATCGTCACGTTACACTCCCGGGTCACTTAGGCGGCGCGCTGGGCCCGCCGGCTGGCCGCGCGTGCGAGCCGCTCGAGGACCGCTTCGGTGGTGCTGAAGTCGATGCACGCGTCGGTGATGCTCTGCCCGTAGCGGAGCTTCTGGCCCGCCACGAGGTCCTGCCTGCCCGCGACCAAGTGGCTCTCGAGCATCACGCCCAGCACATCCGCGCTGCCCTGCTCGAGCTGCTCGGCGATCGACTCCGCCACGAGCGGCTGCCGTGTGTAGTCCTTCTGCGTGTTACCGTGGCTGCAATCGACGAGCACGCGCGGGTTCTGCTTCGCCGCCCTCAGCTTCGCAGCTGCTGCGCTCACCGCGGCCTCCGAGAAGTTCGGGCCAGCGCTGCCGCCGCGCAGCACCACATGCGCGTCAGGGTTGCCCGCGGTGCGCACCACGCTCACGCGACCGGCGCTGTCCATGCCGATGAAGCTGTGCGCCGACGCGGCTGCCTGCATCGCATTGATCGCGACCTCGATCCCGCCGTCCGTTCCGTTCTTGAAGCCGACCGGCATCGACAGTCCCGAAGCCATCTCGCGATGTGTCTGACTCTCGGTCGTGCGCGCGCCGATCGCGCTCCACGAGATCAAGTCGGCCATGTACTGCGGCGTCACGGGATCGAGCGCTTCGTTCGCGATCGGAAGGCCCAGCTCCGTGAGCTCCAACAGCAGCTTGCGCGCGATCCGAAGCCCGGCGCCGACGTCGCAGCTTCCGTCCATGTGCGGATCGTTGATCAGCCCTTTCCAGCCCACGGTCGTGCGCGGTTTCTCGAAATAGCCGCGCATGCACACAAGCAGCGAGTCCGAAAACCGCTCGCGCGACAGCCGCAGCTTCTCGGCATATTCCAGCGCCGCGCTCGGGTCGTGGATAGAGCACGGCCCCACGATCACCAAGAGGCGCGGATCCCGATTGTGCACGATGGCTGCGATCTCCGCGCGCGCAGCGGACACTGCCGCGGCAGCGCGTTCACTGATCGGCAGCTCGGCCTTGATCTCGTCGGGTGTCGTGAGTGGCATAGTCTTCAGAACTCGTAGGTCGTTGGTGTTTTGCATGGCGGGCTTCAACAGGGTCCAGAAACGACAAAACCCCCGACCGCACTTTGGCGATCAGGGGCTTAGAGCAGGGACTGAGGCAGGTTCAGCGCACGGTGCTCGAGGCGGCAGATCGCCAGAAGGGCGTCCCTGTAAACCACCAATAAAACCGCGAACCGCTGCTCATCGTTCTTGGAGCTTTACCTGACTGTTTTCGGCTTGCAACCCCGTCCCGCGAGAAATGCCGTCGGGCAGCCTGCTCTCGAGGAAAACTGCAGCTCACGCGCTCATTTGCGCTCGACAGACAGCTTGTTCGGCGCGCTCGGCACGTCACCCAGCCGGGCCCGGAGAGGCTCGGTGGTAACGACGTCCGCAGAACAGCTCGCCGTCGAGCCGGGCGGCGAGGTGCCCGTCCAGCTCGACCGTCGCGGTGACGTCTTCGGCGAGCTTGGGTGCGGCGACTGCCGCAGCAGAAAGCAGCAAGCTCTGTTCGTCATCGGCGAACGATAGCCTCACGGATCGCCCGAAATGGGCGCAGCCGCCACAGCTTTTCGCAGGGGAACAGCGCTGCGAACGCGACGCCAGAGAGCGGATAAGGAAACGCGATCACCATGCTGATCAGCACGCCGAGGTGAAAGCTCCACAAGCCGGCAGCCCATGCCGCCCGTAGCGGCAGGCTCCAGAGCACGAACAGTCCGCCGAGCTCGAGCAAGATCGTGAGCCAGGACAGAACAGGAAACGGCCAATCCAGCTGCACCAAGTGACCTGCGAGCGGCGAGTAGAGTGAGCCGATTTGGCTCTTGCGCAGAGCGTCGTACGCGATGTGGTCGCGCAGTACCTCGCCGTCCGTCCAGCTCAGCCCGGCGATCTTCAGCTTGGCGATCCCGGCGAGCAGATAAGCCAGTGCGGTAAGCGCCATGAGTAAGCGCAGCGGCCAGCCGAACCTACCTGCATCGTCGACTGGCGTCTTTCCGCGTGCGTCGAGCGACAACTCTGCTGCGGCATCGCTGAACGCCAGCGCGATCACATGCACCACGAGCAGGTTGTCCGTGTGGAACACCATGCCCCAGCTGTTGCGATAGCTCGTGACCCACAACAGCAAGAACGCAAAGACGGGCCCGGTGATGCGGTAACGCAGGCCGATGGTGAACAGCACGCCGCTGACGACGCACAGCGCGAACACAGCCAGCTGCAGCTCAGCCGGCACGGGCCCAGACAACGGACTCGCCAGCCCAACGCCTACGAACCGCCCGGGCTGCACGCGAAAATCACCCAGCACATTCGCGCGCGCGATCAGATAGATCACGGCAAACGCGCCCGTCAGCACGCGCACCGTCGCGAGCCGCTCCGCCGGCGCGGGCGCAAGGAACTGGCTGTCTAGGAAGCGCAACACTCTCATGGCTCGCCACCGCCCACCGGACAGCGCGCGTGCACGCGCACCAGCTCCGCCTCTGCGCGCCCCGCGAGGTAGTCGATGGCATCGACGCGCTCAGTCACGAGCTCGACGCGAACGCTGCGCCGCCACGCCTCGTCCGCCGCCAGTCGGCCCGCGATGCGCTCGCACAGCCGCTCCGCCTCGTGCTGGCCCGCGCGAATCGCCCGGGACAACGTTCGGATCGCCTGCATCGTCTCGGCATTTGCGATCAGGGAGGGCGGCACGAGCTCTGCGCCGCCATCGGCGGCCACGGCCCGAGCGCTCACCACCTCGTGCACACGGCCACGCCGCTGCGCGAACATCGGGTACGTCGAGAGCGGAAACCCATCCTCCCAAGGCGCCCGAAACGCCGGCCAGCCAACGGCGCCGAGCAAGACCACACTCAAGAGGTAAGCGCGAGCGCGTTCCATGAGCTCACTTGGGCGGCATGCGCAGTGCGCCGTCGAGCCGCACGGTCTCGCCGTTGAGGTAGCTGTTCTCTACCATCGAGATCACCAAGTGCGCGTAATCATCCGGCTCTCCGAGCCGCGGTGGGAACGGGATGCCCGACGCGAGCGCGGCGCGCTGCTCTTCGGGCAGGAGCGCGAGCATGGGTGTGTTGAAGGTGCCGGGGGCGATCGTGAGCACGCGCACGCCGCCCTTCGAGAGATCTCGCGCCGCCGGTAGCGTCATGCCAACCACGCCCGCTTTGGAGGCGGCGTAAGCGAGCTGGCCGATCTGGCCATCAAAGGCGGCGATCGATGCGGTGTTGATCACGACGCCTCGCTCGCCGCCAGCGAGCGCAGGGTTCTTCAGCATGGCTGCCGCCGACAGCCGCAGCACGTTGAATGTGCCCACCAAGTTCACGGTCAGGATCGTGTTGAAGAACCCGAGATCATGCGGGATCCCCTCTTTGTTCACGGTGCGCTGCGCCCAGCCGATCCCCGCACAGCTCACCGCGATGCGCAGCGGAGCGAGCGCCTGCGCCTGCTCGACGGCTGCTTGCACTTGCGCCTCGGAGCCAACGTCCGTCTTCGCAAACAGCACACCCTCTCCGAGCTCTGCAGCGAGCTGGGGGCCTTTCTTGTCGTCCAAGTCCAAGATCACCACGCGTGCGCCGCGCGCGTGAAGTCGGCGCACGGTGGCCTCACCGAGACCACTCGCTCCACCTGTCACAACTGCTGATGCACCTTCGATTTGCATGCGACCCTCTCCTTAGAGGATCTGCGTCTTAGCAAAAGCGCTCGAGGCTCGCGCGCTCACGAGGCAGCGATCTCACGCGCGTTGAAAATCGTGTCGAGCACATGACAGTCAGGCGGCAGCGCGTGTTGCGTTCCCGGCCGGACGTGGTATGCAGCGCGCCTTGTCCACAATTTTACGGAGGTGGGTGAATTGAACACAAGGGGTCGACATCTACTCGTTGAATA
>Ga0190269_10001362_pt1 | contig 11736 bp, 4 predicted proteins | sample Popmic249IS_FD_133749 | JGI IMG/M metagenome (GOLD analysis project Ga0190269, IMG submission 133749) | Populus adjacent soil microbial communities from riparian zone of Blue River, Arizona, USA - 249 IS | ecosystem: Environmental > Terrestrial > Soil > Riparian zone | place: USA: Arizona...
AAGAGGCGCGCGGTCGCAGCTTCGAACGAGTCTTCGTGGTGGGTCTGGCCGAGAAGCTGATGCCGCCGCGCTTGCGCGAAGATCCGCTCTTGCCCGACGATGTGCGCGCACGTGTATCGCCGCTGCTCGCGCGCATGCCGGAGCGCGTGGCCAATGAGCGGCTCGCGCTGCGCATCGCCGTCGCTGCAGCGCGAGAACACTTGCACCTGAGCTTTCCGCGCTTCGACGCCGAGCAGGGCCGGCCGCGTGTGCCCTCGTTCTACGGCCTCGAGATCCTCGAGGCTGTGGATGGACGCTTGCCCGCATGGAGTGAGCTGGGCGAGCGCGCGTCGCACGGTGCTGCCGCGCGGCTCGGTTGGCCTGCACCCGATGATCCCGAGCGCGCGATCGATGCAGCGGAATATGATCTTGCAACGATCGCCCGCGCGCGGGGTGCTGGCGCGCTGCGCTACCTCGTGGCCACGAACCCCCACCTGGCGCGCGCGTTGCGCTTTCGTGCTCGCCGCTGGGAGCTGCAGAAGTTCGTCGCCGCCGATGGCTTCATCGTCAGCGAGGACAGCGCGCGCGAGCTCTTGCGTGATTACCTGGCCGAGCACCGCCACTCACCGAGCGCGCTCGAGCAGCTCGCGGTTTGCCCGTATCGCTTCTACCTACGCAGCATCGTCCGCGTCGCTGGCCCGGACCGCGCAGCGAGCGTGGCAGCGCTCGACGCTCGCGAGCGCGGCGTGCTGTTTCATCAGCTCTTGCACGAGACACTCAGCGAGCTCGCCGTGAGCGATGCGCCGCGGGCGCTGGACGTCGAGGCTGCCCAAACCGTGCTCGATAGCGTGCTGACACGGCTGCGCGCCGAGCGCTCGGCGCGCGATCCGCAGCGGGCGCGCTTGGTCGAGCTCGAGCTGCGCAGCCTGCGCCTAGATCTCGAGGGCTTCCTGCGCGACCAGGCGCAGCATGGCGAGTGGGTGCCACGCGCGAGTGAGTTGCGCTTCGGTGAGGCGACGGCGATCAGCGTCGCAGGGCTTCCGGTCTCGGGCGCGATCGATCTCGTGGAGCAGAGCAGCGCGCCGGGCTCGGGGGAGAACCCGCAGCTGCGCGCGACCGACTTCAAGACGGGCGGCATGCACGATGCGCTCGAGCGCGGCCGCCACGGTCGCCGCTCGATCACCGCAGGTGGCCTCGTATTGCAGCCGCTGCTCTACGCGCTTGCGCTGGAGCAGGTTTTTCCCGAAGCGCAAGTGCACGCTGGCCGGCTCTACTACTGCACGCGCAAAGAGCACTATGAGAGCTACGTCGTCGAGCTCAACGAGCGCACACGCGAGATCGCGACACGTCTCGCTCAGTATGCGAACGACATGCTCTCGCAAGGCTTTCTGCCTGCTGCCCCGGACCCGCCCGAGGTCTGCAACAACTGCGAATACCAAGTGATCTGCGGCCCGCACGAAGCCGAGCGCGTACAGAAGATCAAGCGCCGCGACACAGGCAAGCTGCGCAGCCTGGATTTGTTGCGAGGTCTGCCGTGACGCTCGTCGACGCGGCAGCGCGACTCGCGATTCGTGAGGCGCTCGATGAGACGTTGTTGGTCGAGGCCGCAGCGGGTACCGGTAAGACGACGGAGCTGGTCGGGCGGATTCGTCAGGTGATCTTGACCGGTGCTGGCGACATGGCGTCGATCGCCGCGCTGACATTCACGGAAAAGGCGGCGGGCGAGCTCAAGCTGCGGCTGCGCACGGAGATCGACCGCGCGCTCTTCGATGAGGCACAGCCACTCGAGGCGCGAGAGCGCGCGCGCGCGGCGCTGAGCGCTCTCGAGACGGCGAATATCAGCACGATCCATGGCTTCTGCACGGAGCTGTTGCGGCGCTATCCGATCGAAGCCGCCATCGATCCAGATTTTCAGGTCGCACAGGCTGAGCGCGAGCAGATGCTGCTCGCGGAGGTGTTCGAGAGCTGGCTCGGCGCGACGCTCGCGGATCCACCCGAGGGCGTGCGCAGAGTCCTGGCGCGGCGTGAGCAAGACGGCCGCGGCACCGCTCCGGAGCAGCAGCTATTGGCGGCGGCTAAGCAGCTCGTAGGCACTCGCGACTTCGACGCGCCGTTCGTGCGCCCCGACTACGATCGCAAGCACGAGCTCGAAGCATGCGCGAACGAGCTGCACGCCCTCGCCGCGCTGCACGTGCAAGGCGGGGCCAGCGATCCCCTGCGCCGCAGCCTGCTCAAGCTGTCCTCCGAGCTGAGCAGCCTCACGACCCCTGGGCCAAAAGCGGATGAGGCCGACTGGGATCAGTGTGAAGCGACGTTGCGCCGCATCTACAAAGACCGCGATATCTGGACCGGGAGCACGGGCCGCGGGCAGTTGTTCAGCACAGGGGTGCCGCGTGCCGATGTGGTGGCGCGACGCGATGCGGTGAAGGAGCGGCTCGAGGCCTGCGTCCGCGCGTGCGACGCGGACGTCGCTTCGTGTATTGCAAGCGAGCTGCGCGTGCTGGTGAACGCGTACGAGGCGGCCAAGCGGGAAGCCGGGCTGCTCGACTTCTTCGATCTGCTGCTCGTCACGCGCGATCTCTTGCAGCAGTCCGCGGGGCTGCGGCAGCAGCTGCAAGCGGCATTCAGCCACGTGTTCGTCGACGAGTTTCAAGACACCGATCCGGTGCAGTCAGAGATCGTGCTCCTCTTGTGCGCGGACGATCCGCGCGAAAGCGAGCCGTTTCGCACGCGCCCCGTACCAGGCAAGCTGTTTCTGGTAGGCGATCCGAAGCAGAGCATCTATCGCTTTCGGCGCGCAGACATCGCCCTCTATGAGCGCGTGAAGCGGCACCTGACGCAAGCGGGTGCCAAGGTGCTGCAGCTGACCACGAGCTTTCGTGCGCTGCCCGAGATCCAAGCCTGCGTGAATGCTGCGTTCGCACCCGTGATGAGCGGTGACGCGGAGCGCGGCCAGACCAGCTACGTGCCGCTGCACGCGTTTCGCCCGGGACGCAGCACCCAACCGGCTCTGATCGGCCTGTCCGTGCCGGATCCGTTCGGCTACAGCGGCAGGATCACGAAGTGGAAGATCAACCAAAGCTTGCCCGATGCGGTGGCCGCTTGGCTCGCCTGGCTGGTGCGCGAGAGCGGCTGGTGCGTGCGCGAGCACGGTCGCGACGTACCTGTCGCCCCGCGCCACGTGTGCCTTCTTTTCAGGCGTTTTCGCGCGTACGGCGACGACGTGACGCGCACGTACAAAGAGGCGCTCGCCGCGCGCGAGCTGCCGCACGTGCAAAGCGGCGGGCGCTCTTATCACGACCGCACGGAGGTGATCGCGCTGCGCAGCTTGCTCTACGCGATCGAGTGGCCGGACGATCGGCTGCACGTGTACGCCACGTTGCGTGGACCGTGGGTGGCGTTCCACGACGAAACCCTGTTCAGCTTCCAGCAGCGCGTGGGGCACCTGTCTCCGGTCAAGCCGTTGTCGGAAGAGCAGCGCGCGGAGCTCACCGGCGAAGAGGTCGCAGTCGCCGAAGTGCTCGAGCTTCTGGGCGAGCTGCATCGTCGGCGCAATCGGTTCCCGATCGCGCACACGCTCAGCCGCTTTCTCGAGCACACACGCGCGCACGCGGGCCTCGCGATCTCCAAGCCACACGGCGAGCAGGCGCTCGCGAACGTGCTGCGCTTGTTGGATCTCGCGCGCAGCTATGAGCGGCGAAGCGAGTCGAGCTCGTTCCGCGGCTTCGTCGCCTGGCTCGAAGATCAGGCCGACGAAGCGCAGACGGCAGAAGCCGCTGTCGCGGAAGAAACCAGCGAAGGCGTGCGCATCATGACCGTGCACGCGGCCAAAGGCTTGGAGTTTCCTGTGGTCGTCTTGTGCGATCCCACCGCGCCGCTCCGGCCGGAGTACGCATCCCGCTACATCGACCCCGAGCGCAAGCTGTGGGCGCAAAGCTTGTGCGAATCAGAGCCGCTCGAGCTCTGGCAGGAACGCGACAACGTGCGTGATCACGACGCGGCCGAGGTCGTGCGCTTGACCTACGTCGCAGTCACGCGCGCGCAGGAGCTGTTGGTCGTGCCGGTGTGCGGCGACGGTCCGATCGAAGGGTGGGTCGAGGTGCTGCACGATGCGCTGTACCCCCCGCGCGAGCGCTGCCGCCAGCCGCTTCGAGACACCGAGTATCAGCTCCCTCCGTTCGGAGAGGACAGCGTCGCGTCTCGCGCTGCCCCGACGCCCGACTACAACATCGCGCCCGGCGTGCACGTGCCAACACGTGGCGAGCAGCGCGTGGTCTTCTGGGATCCGAGCTTGCTCTCGCTGTCGCGGTCGAACGTGCATGGCGTCGCGCAGAGGGAGATGCTGCAAAGCAGCGGCGACGACGCGGGCGATCGCGCGAGCAACGATGCGTATCTGCGCTTCCGCAGCGCAGCCGAGCGCACGCGTCTCGAAGCGTCCGTCGAAGGCCTACGCTCGCGCAGCATCACGCAGCATGCGGCCATGGCAGACGCGCAGCATCGCATCTCGCAACTATCAAGTGACGTGCAGGCGACCGGATCAGACTCGCGGCTCGCTGGCGACGCCCCCGCGCCGCTGCCGATGTCTCCGCTCCTCGCAGAGCTCCTCGATCCTGCGAAGCAGCGTCAACCGCTCTCGAAGCTCACGGTGATCGACACGCACGGACCCGGCGCGGACCGCAGCCAGCGATCCCGCGGGACGCGCTTTGGAAGCTTAGTGCACCAACTTTTGGAGCACGTGGACTACGCGGACCCGCAGCCAGCGCTGGCTCCGCTCGCGCTGGCGCTCGGCCGTGAGCTCGGAGCGACTGAAGATGAGCGCGCGCATGCGGTCGTGAGTGTACGCAGAGCGCTTGCCCATGGCTTCTTCGACCGCGTGCGGACCGCCGCTCAGCGCGGCGCTCTGTACCGTGAGCTACCGATCGTGATGTGTGGTGAGGATGGCACCCTGTTCGATGGGGTAATCGATCTCGCCTTTCGCGAGCCCAGCGCGGACGGCGAGCAGCTGTGGGTGATCGACTTCAAGTCTGATGTGGAGCTGACCAACCTCGAGCACTACGAGACGCAGCTCGGGATGTATGCGAGCGCGGCCACAAAGGCGCTGGGCCTCCCCGCGAACCTCGTGCTGCTCAGGGTGTGAGCAGGCCGCATGTGGATAACTCGTGGGTAAGCGCGGGAGCACTTGCGGAGTCAAGCCCGTAAGCGCTTGTGATCATTCATCTTTTACCGATGCTCGCACCGCCAGGGGCATTGTGATCATACCCGGCCGCGGCCTCAGAAGCCGCAAGCCCAGGGCGCATCGCTCGACGCTTCGCAGGGAACATCGATGCGCGCGAAGCGGATGCCCGGATCTTCCCCGCCCGCTACGTACGCCAACCCGCGCTCCGGCCAGAACACGTATTCGAACTCGCGTACATCCGGCGCCAGCGAGTAGTGCGCCCCGTTCAGCAAGTGCAGCTCCAAGCTGCCGAGCTTGGTCATGGGATCTACGTCGTCGAGATACGCCAAGCCAAGCGCTTTGCCACCCATGATGAACGTGAAGCGTGAGTTGAACGCGTTCTGTAAGCGCAGCGCGACACGCTCGAGCGTGCCATCCGCGAGCACGAGCTCCCCCGTGTCGTAGAGCAGCGCGATCGCGGTCTCTGCACGCGCCCAGCTGCGCACGCCGCGCGTCAACTCGATGAGCGCGATGCTGTCGCCAGTGCGCTGCACTTGCCAGATCGTACGCGTACGCGTGCGCGTCCCGTCCTCTTGCACCTTTTCTTCGCGGGAAATCAGCACGGTGATCCGAGACGGCAAAGTCATGACGCCTTCCAACGCGAAGCTGGGGAACTCCCCCGCGAGCTTGATCTTCATCGGGTCGCCCGCATCCACCATCCACACCTTGGTCGCCCCATCCTCGATGGTCGTGTAGACCAGCAGGCCGGGACTGATCGAAAGCGACTGAATGTTGTTGGCGTACGTGTACGTCTTGTCGGTGCCCACCGTGATCTGAAGCTTGCTCGTCTCATTGCACGGCAGATCGAAGTGGCCGATCGCTGACGGGATGAACGACTCCAAGTTCCCGAGATACAGACAACCACTCTTTGCAATACGTTTGGTTTCCCCGGCGCGCAGCGTGTAGATCCCGCGTTCCTCCTGGTAGGCGACGTCGCCCCTTCCGTTCAACAGGAGCAGACCGGTCACCTTCTGCCCGCGCCGACTCACTTCGTTCCCGTCCAGATCGCGCTTCACCAGCTCTTCGTTTTCGATCAGCCATTCCCCGGTTTCGAACACCTTGAACACCGTGGCGTTCTCAGTCACTTGGTGCTGCTCTTGCGCCCAAGGATCGACGAAGATGATGGCACCGCTGCGATTCGTCACTGCGATCTTCTGACGCGTCTGGTCGGGCTCGTACACATACGTCAGCATATCTCTGTGTACGTCAGGCACACTGAGGTCGATCCGTTGGCAATCGATGTCCGCAAAGCTCAGTGTCCCGAAGCCCTGTTCGTCCACATTCTCGAGCAAGATTACGCGCGCGGGGCTCGGCGACCCGATCACATACTTGCTTGCTGTCTGGGGTCTGATTGAAGTGTAACGCGACACGCTCGTGCCAAGATTGCACGGCTTCTCATGCTCAGCTGACACGATCACCGCGCTGCCATCCGGAGCATCCGGTGGACCGTTCCATGCAACCGTGTAGAAGCGCTCGACTTGTGTTCCGCCCCAACGGGCGCCATGGTACTCGCCCTCTGCCAGCGGAACGATCTCAGTGCTTACGCTGCTGTCATCTACATCTTCACAGGCGCATGTCAGCGCCACTGTCAAGATCACGCCGAACAGCCAAGCCTGCGCAGCAGGGCCGCACGTACGAACCAGAGCGGACCGACTCGAAACACCCATGGTCTACAAGCTCGCCCTTATTCAGCACGTCTGCAAGCCGAGCTTGTCAGATGAGCGAGCGAGCGCCGGGGTGAGTCGTTCATGAGAATCCGCTCTCTTTTGGCCGTTTGGACCGTGCTCGTGTGCGGCATGTTGCACCCTGTCCCACTGCACGCGCAGGAGCAGGGCCAGAACGCGAATGACTCGCAAGCTGCAGTCAGCGCACCTCCGAGCGTGACGCGGCTCGCGCCAGTGCGGCTACCAGCTGCAGCGCCGCTGCTGCCGTCTGCACAGCTCGAAGTTCTGGCTGTGATCCAGCCGGACGGCAGCGCTCGGCTCGACGATAGCAGCGTGCCTGCCGAGCTCACGCAAGCTGTCAGCGAGGCGCTGGCACAGAGCAGCTTCCGGCCCGCGCTCGCGCGTGGCAATCCAGTCGCAGCGCGCGTGCGTGTGCGCCTGCAGCTCCTGTCGCCGCAAGCTACAGAGCTGGATGCCTCGACACTCCCAAGCGTGGATGCTGTCGAGCCGATGCCCAGCGCTGAAGCGCCTGTCCCGGCGCGTGTGCCCGAGCCCGACGCGGTCGCTCGCAGCCAGGAGCAGCCGCAGCCGCTGCTCGACTATGGCGCGAGCGGACGCGCCAAGATGCTGCGCGCCAACGTGCATCACTTGGAGCTCAAAGAAATGCGCGAGCTGCCAGGGGCATTCGGCGATCCATTCCGTGTGCTCGACGCGCTGCCTGGGGTCGTGCCTGCGCTGAGCGGCCTACCGTACGTGTACGTGCGCGGCGCGCCGCCCTCCGGCACGGTCTACTACTACGACGGCATCCAAATCCCGGGCATGTTCCACCTCGCGCTCGGACCCGCCGTCATTCACCCCACCTTGATCGACGAGGCCAACTTCTATCCGAGCGTCGCGCCTGCACGTTACGGGCGTTTCACCGGCGGCGTCATGGCAGGAGGCCCTTCGAATCGACCCTATCCTCAACGTGTGAAGGGCGAGCTCGAGCTGCGTCTCATCGATCTAACAGGCAAAGTCGAAATTCCTGTCGGCGGGGGCTCGCTCAGCATCTCGGGTCGCTATGGGTATCCAGGTCCCATCGTCTCATTGTTTAGCCCACAGTCGACATTGGACTATTGGGACTATCAGACGCGCTTGTCACTGCCGATCAGCGCGCGCGACAAGTTCGAGCTGGTCTGGCTGGGCTCGTTCGATCAAGCGGGCTACACCGACAGCCGCAGCGTGCGGAGCGACTACCGGCTCGAGTTTCACCGCGCCGAAGCGCGCTTGATCCGGCAGGCTGGGCCCTACGAATTCGGCGCCGCGCTGCAGTTTGGCTTCGAGCGCTCACAGATCAACAACTCCATGCGCGTAAGCGCGCTGCGCGTCGGCCCACGCATGTACGCGAGCTATCGCGCCTCGCAGCAGGTGCAGATGCGTGTGGGCGCGGATCTGTTCGGCAGCACCGGTAGCTTCGTTCGCAGCCCGGTGATCGAGGACGGCCTGGTGCAGATCCGCTTGCCGCCCTTCTCTTCCGACGTCGCCGCTCGCAGCGTCATGGGTGCGTACGCGGAGCTGGGTCTGCAACTGTCAGATCGCTTTCGCACCGATCTGGGTGTGCGCGGAGACATCTGGCTCACTGGCTCGCGGCCAGAAGCTGCAGTCGATCCCCGGCTCAGCATGAGTTACCGCCTGCTCGACACCGTCACTTGGCACGGGGCGGTCGGCCTCGCGCATCAGCCATCCGTGTTCCTCGTGCCGCTGCCGGGCATCACGGAGGTCGGGATCGAATACGGCCTGCAATCTGCCGTGCAGAGCGAGACGGGCGTGTCGTTCGAGCTGCCCGCGCAGCTCAAGCTGGAATCACAGGTCTACTTGCAGCACTTCGACAACATGATCTTGCCCGAGCTGGCGATCGATCAAACCGCGGAGTGTTATGCGTTGCCGCCCGATGTCGAGCAGGCGACGAGCCGCTGCAACGGTGGCTACCCGCGCTCGTCTGCTTGGGCGTACGGTTTGGAGCTGTTTTTGCGCCGTGCGCTCACCGAGGATTTCTCCGGCTGGATCAACTACACGCTCGGCTACGCGCACGCGGAGTCTGCTGCCGGGCTCAAGTTTCGACCAACGTTCGATGTTCGCCACGTGCTGAACTTTGTGCTGCAGTACAAGCTCGGCTACGGCTTCAGCACCGGCGCGCGCGTGCAATATCGCAGCGGTAAGAACGCCAGTCACATCTTCATTCGTGAGGGGGAGATCCCTTACCAACAGCGCTTGGGTGGGTTCTTTCGCGCGGATGCGAACGTCAGCTACGGATGGCAGCCCAGCTGGGGATCGCTGCGCGTCACGCTCGAGTGGTTCAACCTCACACTTTCGCGTGAGGAATCTACGATCGATTGCGATCGGACTGACAACATCACGAGTGGTCGTGATCCGCTGAAGACAGCTGTGCCCTGTCCGGTCAACCGCGCGCCTGCTTTGTTCTTTCCGAACTTGGGGATCCGCGCGGAGTACTGAGCCAGCACGCGCGATCGCGGCTCTTGGCTGTGTGCTGCGTGCGAGACACGTCTCAAAGCCTCTGGGCTTTGTTTGCTTGCGTTCAGGGTCGGCTCTGGTCTATCCGGATGTATTGTCGCTGGGCATCGTCGAATTCCATTGCGCCTAGCGTCGAATGGCCAGACTGCATCGAGCCGGTGCGTTGCTTTGGTAGTCAGTTGCGAGGGAGGCAGGACCCGATGTACAGCCATGAAGAACTGATCAGCGCAGTGAGCGCAGCGGGCCGCGACGGCAAAACATTCACCGTCAAGGACGTGCGCGCGCAGCTCGGATTCGACAGTCGAGACAAGAAAGAGCTGAGCCGCTTTCGGCGGCGCTTGCGTGCGTTCGAAAAAGCCGCCGCCGACCAGCTGGAGAAGCTCGGCAACAACAGCTACCGGCTTCGTACGGGCGCATTCGAGCAAACCGCTGCTGCAGCCCCGAGCGCGGTCGAGCAAGCGCCTGCGGCTGTCACTGCGCCTGCAGCTGTAACTGCGCCTCCAGCTGTCACTGCGCCCGCGGTCGAGTTGCCTGTGGCCGAGCTGCCGGTCGCAACGACCACGCCTTCCGCTGCGACAGCGCCTGCGGACGAAGAAGCGGCTGCGGATGCAGCTCCAGCGATCGCTGCACGTGAGGCGCTCGAAGAACCAGCGACGCCTGAGCTCGAAGTGCAGCTAGAGCCTGCAAGCGGTGTGTTTCAAAGCGCCCTACCGGCCAATGAGCCCGAGGCTCAGCCGGAGCCGGTGCGCGAGCCACCTGTGCTGCACGTGGTCGAGAGCCCGTCCGAGGAAGCGCATGAAGATGCAGGCGCCCGAGCGGCCTACGTCGCAACGCCTCCGCCTCCTCACGAGCACAGCGTCAGCACCCCGCAGCGCGTCCTCAGTGTCGCCGGCGCGCTAGTTTCCAGCGCGTTCGCGGCCACTGCAGCTGTAAGCGGCAGCGTGCGCGAACGAGGCCGTAACCTGCGAGAGCAGCTCTGGACCTGCGTGCGCTCAGCCCCTGCACGCAAACACGCCTTTGCGCGCCTGCGGGGCTGGGCAGAGAGCGTGCGCCCTCTCTCGAACGAGCTACGCGAACACCTGAGCGCCCTGCGCCAGCGCGTCCTGTCGAGCCGCCGCCGCGCCGCATGAAGGAAGCGCGCTAGCCGTTGCCGACCGGGCGAAGGGCGGGCTCGCCCATCAACGCGGATACGACTTCGAGCAGCTGCGAGGAGTCGAACGGCTTGAGCAGCACAGCGTCGAAGATCGGGTCAGCCTCCAGGCTGCCCGATGCGAGCACGACCTTGAGCTCAGGCCGGACGCTGCGCGCGCTCCGTGCGAGCACCACGCCTGAGCCGTCCGGCAAGCTGCCGTCGGTGATGAGCAGATCGATAGGCTGGCTGCTGAGCACTTGCGCAGCCGTGGCCACGCTCTCCGCGCCGAACACGCGGAAGCCGACTTCGAGCAATGTGCTCACCAGCATAGTGCGGATCGAAGCGATATCGTCGACCACGAGGATCCGCACGTGCCCGTTCGGCGGCGCTGGCAGCGCGCTCACCCGAACCTGCTCGGGCGGCGGCGCCTCCGTCGGCGTGCTGCGCGGAAGAAACACGCGAAAGCGCGTACCCTCGTTCGGGGTGCTCTGCACCTCGATGAACCCGCCCGCGCGATTCACGATGGACTGACACAGCGGCAGACCCAGACCGGTGCCTTGGCCTTTCTCCTTGGTCGTGTAAAACGGCTCGAAAATACGGCTGATTTGGCGCGAATCCATCCCGCAGCCGTCGTCAGAGACGGTGAGCACGGCAAACTCCCCACCTGCGATCGCGCCCGAGCGCCGCGCTTGTGGCGCTTCGAGAAATTCCAAGTGGGTCGCGACGTGGACAACGCGACCGCGACCGCCCGCCTCGCGCCGTGCCCGCGTGGCATCGGCGGCGTTGCCCACCAGATTGAGCACAACCTGTTTCAGCTGCGCATGGTCGAGGCGCACGCACGTTCCTGAGCAGTTGAGTGAGCAAGTAGTCTCGATGTCCGCGCCGGCGATCGCGCGCACGAGCGGCATGGCATCCGCGATCAGCTTGTCGATCGAGAGCTCCTGTTCGCGCTTGCTCTCCCCGCGCCCATACACGAGCAATGAATGCGTGAGATCACGCGCTTGCTGCAGGGCCTCGCGCATCGCCTGTTCGGCGCCCTCCGTGTCAGCTGGGCTCGCTGCACGCGACAGGCGCTGCGTCTCCGCGACCATGACAGTCAACAGATTGTTGAAGTCATGGGCAACGCCTGCGGCGAGCCGACCCAAGCTCTCGAGCTTCGTCTGCTGCAAGAGCTCCTGCTCCAAGCGAATGCGCTGCGTCATATCGACGCCCAGCCCGAGCACGCCCTGCACGCG
>Ga0190269_10001363_pt1 | contig 11731 bp, 10 predicted proteins | sample Popmic249IS_FD_133749 | JGI IMG/M metagenome (GOLD analysis project Ga0190269, IMG submission 133749) | Populus adjacent soil microbial communities from riparian zone of Blue River, Arizona, USA - 249 IS | ecosystem: Environmental > Terrestrial > Soil > Riparian zone | place: USA: Arizona...
CTTTCGCGAGGGAGTATGCAGAGGTCAGACGGCTTGCATCAAGCCTCGAAAGAAGATTTCAGAATGGCATTCCCGAGCGTTCCTGGTCGCCGCGATTTCTTTTACCGATAACAGTTTTCGCGACCCACAGCCTTAAATCTTCCTTAAGAGCGGACGGTCACGGCCGCATCAGCTTGCGGTGGGCGCGGCGGGCGCCGCGGGCCAGCGACTCGGCATCGGCGTGCACCAGCTCGCCGCGCTCGACGATCGGCCGGCCACCCACCAGCGCCAGCTCCACCGGCGCGGCCGGACCGAGCACGAGCGCGGCGACCTTGTCGTCGATGCCCTCGTGCCCCAGCCCGTCGAGGCGCCACAGCACGAGATCCGCGAGCTTACCGGGCTCGAGGGAACCCAGGTCGTCCTGCCGCCCCAGGCAGCGCGCCCCGCCCATCGTGCCCATCCGCAGCGACTCCCGCGCGGTCAGCGCCGCCGGCCCGCCACGCAGCCTCGCCACGTACAGCGCCTGGCGCAGCTCCTCGCCGAGGTGGGCCGCCTCCTGCGACGCCGAGCCGTCCACCCCTAGGCCGACCGGGACGCCGGCGTCCAGCAGGTCGCGCACCCGCGCCGAGCCCGCCCCGAGGCGGGCGTTCGAGCTCGGGCAGTGCGCCACCCCGGTGCCGGTCGCGCCGAGCCGTGCCACGGCCGCGTCGTCCAGGTGTACGCCGTGCGCCAGCCACACGTCCGCGCCGAGCCAGCCCAGGCTCTCGGCGTACTCGACCGGGCTGCAGCCGAAGTTCTCCCGGCAGAAGACCTCCTCGTCGCCGGTCTCCGCGAGGTGGGTGTGCAGCCGTACGCCCTCGCGCCGCGCCAGCCCGGCGGCCTCACGCATCAGCCGCGACGTCACCGAGAACGGCGAGCACGGGGAGACGCCGACCCGCAGCAGGGACTCCGGCGACGGGTCGTGCCAGCGGTCGATGGCCTCCTCGGTGGCTGCCAGCGCGGCGTCGGTTTCCTCCACCACGTGGTCCGGCGGCAGCCCGCCCCGCGACCGGCCGAGGTCCATCGACCCCCGCGTCGGGTGGAACCGCACCCCGATCCGTTGCGCCGCCTCGATCTCGGCGGCCAGCACGTCGCCGCCGTCGCGGGGGAAGACGTAGTGGTGGTCCATGCTGGTCGTGCAGCCGGACAGCGCGAGCCAGCCCAGCCCGGCTGCCGCCGCCGCGCCGACCGTCTCGGCGTCGATGCGGCCCCAGATCGGGTAGAGCGTCGTGAGCCAGCCGAACAGCGTCTCGTCCTGCGCGAGCCCGCGGGTCGCCCACTGGTACAGGTGGTGGTGGGTGTTCACCAGCCCCGGCGTGACGAGGCAGCCGGCGCCGTCGACGCGGCGGACCGGGCCCCGGTAGCGGCCGGCGTGGCCGGAGCCCACCGCGACGATGCGTCCGTCGTCGCCCACGACCACGTGGCCGTCGGCGTGCTCCGTGCCAGCCGCGTCGACCGTGGCGACGGCCGCGTTCTCGATGACGATCACAGATACCACTCCGCGCGGGCCGCGGGCGCGTTGTCACGGGTCACCGTGCCCTCGATGAGGCCGTACGGCCGGTCCCCCGCGATGAACACCTCACCCGGGTTCTCCAGGTCGAACGGCGACAGGTCGGCCAGGTAGTGGTGCTTGTTCGGCAGCGCCAGCCGGATCTCGGCGATCTCGGGCCGGCTCTCGAGCACCCGTGAGCCCATCGCGTACAGCGTCTGCTGCAGCGAGAGGCTGTACGTGTTCACGAACGCGTTCACCATCGCGTCCTTGGCCTTCTCGAACGACTCCGCCCAGTCCGCCTCCCCGGACAGGTGCCGCCACCGCGCGTCGACCTCGGTGGCCAGGATGCGGTCGGTGGTCTCGGGCAGCGTCGTGTAACGGTCCTTGCGGAACCCGCGGAACTCCGAGGCGGTCGAGTTCAGCACCACGAGGTCCTTGAGGCCGGAGACCACCTGCGTGAAGCTCTCCTCCACGGTGACCTGGCACAGCCGGGTGAAGTCGCCCTTGCGCCGGAACGAGTGCGGGCCCAGCCGCTCCCAGCCGATCGACTCGACCGTCACCCGGGCCCGGACGACCTGCGGCTGGGAGGCGACGAAGTGGCGGCCCAGCGACAGCGCGAACGCCTCCGGCTCGCCCGTGCCGTGCTCGCGCGCGAACGCGTACACGGTGTTCTTCATCGTGTCGGTCGGCAGGACCCCCGCGTTGTCGCCGGTCAGGTGGGTGGCCGTCAGATCGCCCGACAGCGCGACGCCCACGGTGAGATCGGCCAGGCCGTGGGTGTCGCCGTCGCGGGTGACCCGCACCAGCCGGACTTCCGCCTTGCCGTACCGGTTCGGTCCCAGCACGATCGCCACGCGTCAGCTCCCTCGGTAGGTGGTGTAGCCGTAACGGCTCAGCAGCAGCGGCACGTGGTAGTGCCGGTCCGGATCGTGCACCTGGAACGCCACGGTGATCTCCGGGAAGAACACCTCGCCGCCCAGATAGGGCTCCACATAGAACACCAATCGGTATCCGCCGGCCTGCCAGTCGTTCACCGGCACGCGGTGCTTGAGCCGGCCGTCGGCATCCGTACGCCCCTCCGCCAGCAGCCGCCACCCGCCGGCGTCCCGGCGCTCCAGCCGCACGTACACGTCGCGGGCCGGCTCGCCGGACACCGTGTCGAGGATGTGCGTGGAGATCCGCGCGTGGAACTGCGCCTCGAACCGCTCACCCGAGCTCATCGAGCACCCTCTCCAGCCGCAGCAGCGCGATCCTGCGCAGCTCGCCGGCGACGATCGGCCGCTCGGTCTCCTCGTCGTTGCCGAGCCGCTCGCGGGCCGCGGCCAGGATCTGCGCCCGGGTCCGCCCGCTCGCGAAGATGAGGAAGACGTGCCCGAACTTCTCCTCGTACGCCCGGTTGACCTCGACCAGCGCCGCGGTCGTCGCCTCGTCCGGGTCGGCCGCCGCCGTGGACTGCTCGCGCCGCGACCAGGCGGCCTCCCGCGAGGTCCCGGCGGCCCGCTCCCCGATGCGCGGGTGCGTCGACAGGGCGGCGAGCACGTCGCTCCAGCCGAGACCCCGCAACGCCGCGTCGGCCGCGGCCACGATCTCCTGACGGGATGCGTACGGGCGCCCGGCGGCCACCGTGGCGGCGAAGGAGGGAGCCGCGCACACGGCGAGAAGGTCGTCGGCGGGCAGGGAGTTGAACGCCTCGACGCGGTCCACCGATCACCCCCCGGGATCTCCGATCGACAGTCAACCACAGCTGCCGCGGCGCGTACGCCAGACTTGTCCGGTGCTGATCCCCGCCGGTGACCTTCCGGATCTCCCCATCCGCGCGGTCGTGCCCGAGGTGACCGCCGCCCTGGCCGCCCGCGGTGCGGCGGTTCTGGTGGCGCCGCCGGGCACCGGCAAGACCACCGTGGTCCCGCTGACCCTGACCGGGCCGGGCGAGGGCCGCGTCGTCGTGGCCGAGCCGCGCCGGGTGGCCGCCCGGGCCGCCGCCCGCCGGATGGCCGCGCTGCTCGGCGAGGACGTGGGCGGGCGCGTCGGCTACACGGTCCGCGGCGACCGCCGGGTGTCCCGCGAGACCCTCGTCGAGGTCGTCACCACCGGCGTCCTCGTCCGCCGCCTGCACCGCGACCCCGAGCTGGCCGGCACGGCCGCGGTGGTGCTCGACGAGTGCCACGAGCGGCACCTCGACTCCGACCTGGCCCTGGCGTTCCTCGTCGAGGTACGGGCCGCCCTGCGCCCGGACCTGCGGGTGCTGGCGACCTCCGCGACCGCCGAGTCGCAGCACCTCGCCGAGGTGCTGGGCGGCGCGCCCGTGGTCACGGCGTCGGCCGCGCTGCACCCGGTCGAGGTCCACTGGAGCCCGCCGCCGCAGCCGGTCGACCCGCCGCACGGCCTGCGGGTGGACCCGCGGCTGCTGGACCACGTCGCCGCGACGGTCCGCCGGGCCCTGGCCGACGGCGACGGGGACGTGCTCGTCTTCCTGCCGGGCGCCCGCGAGATCGAGACGGTCGCGGGCCGGCTCGGCGGCGCCGGGGTGGACGTGGTGCGGCTGCACGGCCGGCAGACCGGCGCCGACCAGGACGCGGCCCTGCGCCCCAGCCGCTCCCGGCGCGTCGTGCTCGCCACCGCCGTGGCGGAGAGCAGCCTCACCGTGCCCGGCGTCCGGGCCGTCGTCGACGCCGGGCTCAGCCGCGTCCCGCGGATGGACCACAGCCGCGGCCTCGGCGCCCTGGTGACCGTGCCGGTGTCGCGGGCGGCGGCCGTGCAGCGCGCCGGCCGGGCCGGGCGGGAGGCGCCCGGCCGGGTGTACCGCTGCTGGTCCCAGGCCCAGCACGACCGCCTCCCGGCCCAGCCCGAGGCGGAGGTGGCCGCGGCCGACCTGACCGGCTTCGCCCTCGACCTCGCGCTGTGGGGCCACCCTGACGGCAGCGGCCTGGCCCTGCCCGACGCCCCGCCCGCGGGCGCCCTGCAGGCGGCGATGGGAACGCTGCACGCGCTGGGCGCGACGGAAGCGGACGGCCGGGTCACCCCGCGGGGGCGGCTGCTGGCCGGCGCGGGCCTGCACCCGCGGCTGGCCCGGGCGCTGCTCGACGGCGCCCCGCTGGTGGGTGGCCGCCGGGCCGCGGAGATCGTCGCCCTGCTGGACGCCGACCGGCTCTCCGACGACCTCATGGCCGCCTGGCGCCGTGCCCGCGCCGGCGACAGCGCCTGGCGGGCCGAGGTACGCCGCCTGTCGGCGGTGCTGGACCGGGCCGCCGTCGAGCAGGCCGACCGGCGGCTGACCGATGACCTGGCGGCCGGGCTGGTCGTGGGGCTCGCGTACCCGGAACGGGTGGCCCGCGTGCGGCAACCGGGCTCCCCCGCGTACCTGATGACCGGCGGGACCGCCGCGGAGCTGAGCGGCGGCAGCGGGCTGGCCGGGACGACCTGGCTGGCGGTCGCGGACGCGGACCGGGCGCCGGGGGCACGCTCCGCGCGCATTCGCAGCGCCGCCCCGCTCGACGAGGCGACCGCGCGGGAGGCGGCCGCGACGCTGGCCTCCTCGGCGACCGAGATCGGCTGGTCCGGCGGCGACGTGGTGGCCCGGCACGTCGACCGGCTCGGCGCGATCGCTCTGACCGAGCGGCGCCTCGACGACCCGGACCCCGCGCTGGTGCGCTCGGCCCTGCGGGAAGGCCTGCGGCGCGAGGGCCTGGGCCTGCTCAGCTGGAGCCGGGCCGCGACGGAGCTCCGGCAACGCCTGGCGTTCGCGCACGCGGCGCTCGGCGAGCCGTGGCCGGACGTGTCCGACGAGGCGCTGGCGGGCGGGGACTGGCCGCATCTGGGCAACGCCCGCCGCCGGGCCGACCTCGCCCGCATCGACGTCGCCTCCGCCCTGCGCGACCTGCTGCCGTGGCAGGTCGCCGGCCGCCTCGACGAGGTCGCTCCGGAGCGCCTCCCGGTGCCGAGCGGCTCGCGGATCCGCGTCGACTACAGCGATCCGGCGGCGCCCGTGCTCGCGGTCAAGCTGCAGGAGACCTTCGGCTGGCAGGACACCCCGCGGCTCGCGGACGGGCGGGTGCCGGTGGTGCTGCACCTGCTCTCCCCCGCCGGGCGCCCGCTCGCGGTGACCGGCGACCTGGCGTCCTTCTGGGCGACGGTCTACCCCCAGGTACGCGCCGAGATGCGGGGCCGCTACCCCCGCCACCCCTGGCCGGAGGACCCCATGGCCGCCGAGCCGACCGGCCGGACGAACCGCCGGGCGCGGTGAGCCGCACGGCCCCTGAGGCGTCCTAGGAGGCTAGGTGTGCCGTCGAGGGCGGGCCCTGCTGGGTGGGGATCGTCATCGCGAGCCGCTGCGCCGGGGCCGGCTGGCCGTACAGGTAGCCCTGGCCGAGGTGGCAGCCCAGCGCCGCGAGGGCGGCCGCCCGGTCCACCGTCTCGATGCCCTCGGCGATGACCGCGATGCCCAGGTCGGCGCAGATCCGCAGCACCGAGCGGCACAGCGCGCCGGCCCGCTGCGGGGCCACGTCCACATCGGTCAGGGAGGAGTCCAGCTTCACGATGTCCACCGGCAGCGAGTGCAGCTGCGCGAGGGCGTTCCAGCCGCTGCCGAAGTCGTCGAGGGCCACCCGTACGCCCCGGCGGCGCAGCTGCTCCAGCACCTCGACGGCATGCGGCAGGTCCGGGATGCGCAGCGTCTCGGTGATCTCCACGACCAGCCGCGAGGGGCGTACGTTGTGCCGCTCCAGCGCGCGCAGCACCGACTCCTCCACCCCGAGCCGGCCGAGCCGGGCCGCGGAGACGTTGACGTGCACGTCGATCGGGCGGCCGTACGCGTTCGCCAGCGCCGCCGCGTCCGCGCACGCCCGGTCCAGCACGAAGTCGTCGATCGCCGCCACGAGGCCGGTGCGCTCGGCGACGGTCACGAACACGTCGGGATCGACCGGCCCCGCCACCGGGTCGGTCCACCGGGCCAGCGCCTCCACCGCCACCACCGCGCCGTCGGCGAGCCGCACGATCGGCTGGTAGTGCACCTCGAAGCCGTGCTCGGCGGGGCCGCCGGACAGGGCCCGGGCCAGCAGGTGCGGCAGGTCGGCGTTGGGGCCGCCGTCCGCCGCCCCGGAGTAGCGGGCCAGGTCGTTCTTGCCGCGGCGCTTGCTCACGTACATCGCGGCGTCCGCGCGGCGCAGCAGGACGTCCGCCGAGAGCTCCTGATCGCCCGGCTCCGGCAGCACCAGGCCGAGGCTGGCGCTGACCCCCACGGTGTGGCCGTCGAGCACGTACGGCTCGCGCAGCGCCGCCAGGATCCGCCGCCCGGCCTCCTCCGCCTCGGGCCCGCGCCGCTCGAGCAGCACGGCGAACTCGTCGCCGCCCAGCCGCGCCACCACGTCGCCCGGGCCGACGCAGGCCTGCAGGCGCTCCGACACCGCGCGCAGCAGGCGGTCGCCGACGGCGTGGCCGAAGCCGTCGTTGATGAGCTTGAAGTCGTCGAGATCGGCGAAGAGCAGCGCCATGGGCACCCGCCTGTACCGGTGCGCGTCCAGCGCCAGCACCAGCCGCTCGCGGAACAGCGCCCGGTTCGCCAGCCCGGTCAGCGGATCGTGGTACGCCTGGTGGTGCAGCCGCTGCTGGCCCTCCGACACCCGCGCGAGCAGCACGGTGTTGTCGACGATGGTGAACATCTGCCGGGCCACGACCAGGCCGAGCCCGAGCCAGCCCAGGTACGCCTCGTAGGAGGTGAGCTGTCCCCCGGCGCCGGTCCGCGCGGCGATGACGATGCCGGTGGCGACCACGGGCACGTACGGCAGCAGCAGGTGCAGCCACTCCACGTCCACCCGGTCGGGCGCCGTCGTCTCCGCCAGCCCGGCGTTGCTGAGCGCCGCCAGCGCCAGCAGGGCCGGGCCGAGCAGGTAGCCGGCCGACTCCACCGGTCCGAGCCCGCCGCCGAGGTCGAGCAGCCGCAGCGTGTCCGAGCAGCCCAGCGCGAGCATCGCGAGCACCATGAGCCGCAGCGGCACCCGTCCCGCCCGCGTCGACGGCCGGGTGGTGAGCAGCAGCAGCCCCGCAACGACGATGACGAGGTCGGCGACCGGGTACGCCGCCGCGATCCCCACGACCCACGGGTTCTGCCCCGCCTCGGTGGCGAGCCGCCCGGGCACCGCCGACCACACGAGGGCGAGCAGCGAGCCGCTGATGAGCACGCTGTCGATGACGAGCACGACCCGGTCGCGGTGCAGCGACGACTGGGCGGGCCGGGGCAGCGCCATCGACCCGGCGAGCAGCGCGGCGAGGGTGAACACGGGCAGCGTCAGGAAGCCGATGTCCGCCACCGTGACGGCCGCCGCCCGCCCGGGCTCGAGCACGTCCCGGACGATCCACCACAGCCGCGCCAGCGCCCACGTCGCGAGGCCGGCGCCGAGCAGCAGCCGCCAGCGGGCGCGGGGGCCGGACCGTTCCCGGGCGGCGGCGAAGCAGGCGTACGCGGCCAGCACCCCGGCCGCGAACTGGGCGGCGTCGGTGTAGAGGCGCTGGCCGGGGCCGGCCGGGACCGCCCACGCGCCGACAGCCGTGACGGCGGCGACGAGCGCCAGCGCCACGGCCAACCGCGCGGACAGCCGTCCCGTCGTCATCACCACCCGCAGCACACCCGTCGTTCCGGCCCGGTCGGCGGCCGGCGTGGCCGCCGCACGACCGCAGTAAGGTACCGCAGCCCCGCCCACCTGCAAGAAGGGTGCGCCGTGCGCGGGCCGGCGGGTCAGTTACCCACTGTCAGATCGGCGACAATCACCGTGATGTTGTCCGGGCCGCCGCCGTGCAGCGCGAGGTCGAGCAGGCGCTCCGCGCAGGTCTGCGGGGCGTCGCAGGTCAGCAGCTCCGCCTCGATGCGCTCGGGCGGGACGACGACGGTGAGGCCGTCGCTGCACAGCAGCCAGCGGTCGCCGGGCTCGGGCTCCACGATCACGTACGACGGGCTGACCGGCTCGCCCTGCAGGGCCTGGGTCACCACCGCGCGCCGCGGGTGGCTGCCCGCCTCCTCGGGCCGGATCAGCCCCTGGTCGACCAGCATCTGGACGTACGTGTCGTCCTTGGTGAGCTGGTTGAGCCGGCCGTCGCGCAGCAGGTACGCCCGGCTGTCGCCGACGTGCGCCAGAGCCGCCCGGTCGCCGGAGAAGATCACGGCGGTCAGCGTGGTGCCCATGCCCTGCAGCGCCGCGTCGCCCGCGACGGTCTCGGCGATCCGCCCGTTCGCGACCTCGAGCGCCTTGTGCAGCGCGTCCATCTGGTGCTCGTTGTCGATCGGCACGTCCAGCGACGCCATGGCCTCGACGGCGATGCGGCTCGCCACGTCACCGGCGGCCATCCCGCCCATGCCGTCGGCCACGACCAGCAACCGGTCACCGGCGTAGTAGCAGTCCTGATTGCTGCTTCGTACGTGGCCTCTATCGGTGACGGCCGCCCACCGCAGGTGCAAGGTCATGGCGTGCAGCCTGCCAGGTCGGGTCCAGCCTGTCTGCAGGTGGTCGGCGGCACGCCGCCACAAGTGCCCGCCAACTGCGAAAAAGGGTACGTCAGCGCGGGTTCAGCGGCCGGCCGAGGCAGCGCGGGTCGACGCCGGTCACCGGTCTCGTCTGCGCAGCCCACCCCAGCGCGGACTGGTCGACGGCCCATCCGCGGACGGTCACGCGGCTCTGCTGGGGCCGCACCGGCTCCGGGCACAGGGTCTTGGACAGCACCTGCGCGTTGGGGACGAACACCACCTCCCCGCCGCGCTGCAGCATCGTGGTGGTGGTGTCGTCGACGGTGATCAGCTGTCCCCGGATCACCTGCACCGGCGCCGTTCCCTGCCGGATCTCGACCGCGCTGTTGGGCAGCACCGGCGCCCGCAGGAACACCACGCCGACGACGAACGGCGCGACCAGCGCGGCGCCGACCGCCGGCCAGTGCGTGGCGAGCCGGGCGGCGCGCGGCGGCACCGGGCCGGTCAGCAGCCAGGCCAGCAGCGGCGGCACGCCCAGCAGGACGGCGGTGCCGACCTGGCCCACGGACAGGGCCGCGCGGATGCCCGGCCAGACCCACAGCAGCGTCAGGACGCCGACGACGACGGGCACGACGATGGTGACGACGAAGACCATCCGCCGCTCGTGCGGGTAGCGCTGCACGGCGGTGAGCCCCAGGATCGCCAGCACGAGCATCACCAGCGTGGGCAGCATGCGCATCTGCCACGTGAAGCCGGCCAGGCCGACGGCCAGCAGCACCACCCAGTCGGGCATCCGCAGCGCGGTCAGCGCCAGCAGCGAGCGCCGGGCGGCGGCGTCCGGGTCGGCGCTGCTGACCAGCAGGATGCCGCCGAGCGTCCGCAGCACCAGCACCACCGCCGGCACGGTCCAGATCAGCGTGATGACCAGCGCGCTGATCATGCCGAGCGGGCTGATGTACTGCACGAGCAGCAGCATCGTCGGCAGGTCCTGGCGGCTCAGGTACCAGAGCCGCAGCACGAGCAGCACGAGGGGGAACGCGGGCAGCGCGGTGAGCAGCCAGTTCAGCTGGGCCCGGCGCAGGCGCGGCCGGCGGTCGACGACGACCTGCACGCCGGTCATGGAGTTATGTCCTCCCACGGCAGCTCCCGCACGTCCGGCCGGGGCGTGACGGGCTGCTGCGGCCGCGCCAGCGCGACCGGCTTGCCCTCCGGGTCCACGTTCAGCACCGCCTCCGGCGCGATGTTCTTCTCGTACGCCTGCTCCCACCGCGAGTCCTTGGGATCGGCGTACGAGCGGTACAGCGTGAGGTTCACCAGGTCCCGTAACGCCTCGTTCGCGCCTACGCTGACGCCCCAGGCCTCGGTCTTGTCATCGCCGAGATCCCAGTGGTCGTAGCGGTCGGCGTGCAGCGCCTTGAAGCCGCCGAGAATGGCCGCGTCGGTGCTCACGGCGTCGGCCCGTCCGCTGTCCAGCTCAGCGAAACACTCCGAGACCCGATTGCGCCGCATGATCACGGCGCCGGAGGACTGCGCCGTCGCCGCACTGGTGGAGGCGGACAGCGTGCAGACCGTCTTGTCCTTGAACTCCTCCAGGCTCGCGACCTTGTCGTGGCCCTTGAGGGTGATCACGGACTGCTCGGTGTGCAGGTACGACTGCGAGAACATGACGTTCGGCATGTCCTCGCGGTCTTTGTTGATGCTGTAGCTGGCGATCACCATCTTCACCGGCGCCGGCTTGCCGTCCAGGTCCGTGGCCTCCATCCGGGCCCGGTCCTCGCTCTCGATGCCGAAGAACCGCACCTCCTCGCGGCGGAACCCCAGATCCTCGGCGATCATGTACGCGACGTCGATGTCGAAGCCGCTCCAGCGCCCGTCGCGGGGATCCCGGTACGCGACCCCGGGCTGGTCGTCCTTCACGCCGATGGGCAGGATCCGCCACTCGTCGACCCCGGCCTCGCGGCGCAGGTCCTCGATCGAGGGCGGACCGACGCGGAACAGCTGCACCCAGGAGAAGCCGATCACGAGGGCGATCACCACGCCGAGGGCCGCGAGCCGCCACGGCGCGAGCGAGGCGCCCCAGGTGCGGACCACCTCGTCCGGGCGGCCGAACGTGCGCCGCAGCCGGGTCAGCGCCCGCTCGCCGCGCTTCTCCCGGGCGCCCAGCGACCGCCGGGGCGCGGTGCGCTGCCGGGGCGGGCGGCGCACGACAACCTTGCGGACCGCTGCCCGCTCGCTGTCATCGTCCATGGTCGACACCGGACCCCCGTCCCTCCTCGGCGCGCCCATCGTGCCCGAGGAAGGTCACGGAACGGGGTCGGCGGTGCCGTACGCCACCCCGGGCCGGCACCGGCGCAGCCGATCGGCGGTGAGCCACAGCCCCCGGCGGGTCCCGTAGCGCCGCACCGCCTCCAGGCCGTACGCGCTGCACGTGGGCGTGTAGCGGCAGCGCGTGGGGAGCCGGGGCGACACCCGGCGATAGCCCTTGATCGCGGCGGTCACCACCCGTGCCGAGCCCGAGTCCGGGGTCTCCCGCCGGCCGCCGAACCGGGCGACCACCAGCAGAAGCGAACTGAGCAGACTCAGGTCGCAGAACGGGAGATCACAGGCATCGCAGCCGCAATCGCAGCCGTCGTACCACTTCTCGTCCTTCTTCTTGCGCTTGCGATGCTTCTTCCGCCCCCACATGGTGACCATGGTCGCGCATGGCGGCGACAACTTCGGGTACCCCCGGCCTCATGAGGATCGGGCGTGCTCTCGCGGTGGCCGGC
>Ga0190269_10001364_pt1 | contig 11727 bp, 9 predicted proteins | sample Popmic249IS_FD_133749 | JGI IMG/M metagenome (GOLD analysis project Ga0190269, IMG submission 133749) | Populus adjacent soil microbial communities from riparian zone of Blue River, Arizona, USA - 249 IS | ecosystem: Environmental > Terrestrial > Soil > Riparian zone | place: USA: Arizona...
GCCCGCGCCGACGCCAACCCCCGACGCCAACGCCCGACGCCCGACGCCAACCCCCGTGCCGACGCCAACGCCCGACGCCAACCCCCGCGCCGACGCCAACGCCCGCAGCCCGCAGCCCGCAGCCCGCAGCCCGACCCCCTTGTCGCTTGCGCGCGGGCGCGGCCCTTCCATACTGCCGCCTCCCTCGTGCCTCGCGACTTTTACATCTACCTCATCGGCCGCTTCGCTTCTGGCACCGCGCTCACCATGATGCGCGCCGTCGTTGCCTGGCATATCTACAGCCTGTCGCATTCCGCGTTTCATCTCGGTCTCGTGGGTGTGGTGCAGTTCGTGCCCGCCCTGGCGCTGACCTTGGTCGGCGGCGTGGTCGCCGATAGCTTCGATCGCCGGCGCATCATCAACATCGCGCAGCTGGTGGCGGCGCTCGCAGGCGGGATGTTGTTCCTGATTACGCGCGCCGGTTCGATGCAGCTGTGGAACCTGTACGCCGGCGTGCTGCTGATCGCGTGCGCCGGCACGTTCGAGGGGCCCGCGCGCATGGCCCTCTTGCCGCAGATCGTGGGCACTGAGCGCTTTCAACGGGCCGTCACCATCTCTTCCACCAACCAGGCGCTCGCGTTCGCGTCCGGCCCCGCGCTCGGCGGCATGCTGATCGCGGGGCTCGGCATCGTGAGCGCGTACGGCGCGTTTCTCGTGCTCATCGCCATCGCGTTCGTGAGCGTGTGGAGCCTGCACCTCGGCCCGAACGTCGTGACCACACGCCGCGCGCTGAGCTTCGCTGCGATCCGCGAGGGCCTTTCGTTCGTGTGGCACCGCCCGGTCGTGCTCGGCTGCATGGCGCTCGACATGTTCGCGGTGATCTTCGGCGGCGCGACCGCGCTCTTGCCCATCTATGCCAACGAAATCCTGAAAGTCGGGCCGCGCGGCTACGGTCTTCTCAACTCGGCGCTCGAGCTGGGGGCGCTCAGCATGGCCCTGATGCTCATGCTGCGCCCGCCCATCCGTGCCGCCGGCCGCACCTTGCTCGCCGTCGTGGCGCTGTACGGCGTGGCCACGATCGTGTTCGGCCTGTCGCGCTTCTTCCCGCTGTCGCTCGCCGCATACATGGCCGCAGGCATGGCCGACCAGGTGAGCGTGGTCCTGCGCTCCACGGCGATCCAGCTGTCCACACCGGACGAGCTGCGCGGCCGTGTGAGCTCCGTGAACCTGCTGTTCATCGGCGCGAGCAACCAGCTCGGCGCAGCCGAGTCGGGCTTCGTGGCGGCCCTCACCACGCCCACGTTCTCCGTGGTGAGCGGCGGCATCGCCTGCCTGTGCGTCGTGCTGCTGATCGCGCTGCGCGTACCCGAGCTGCGGCGCTATCGCATCGAATCCGCACGTTGAGAGCTCTTGGCACAGCGCCGCGCGCCGGCGTACCGTCCGGCGCCGTGAGCATCAAAAAAGCCGTGAAGAAGGCTGTCAAGAAGGCCGCGAAGAAGGTCGTGCGCGCGACTCCGGGCCCCGACCGCAGCGCGCTCGCACGCGACGTCGAGAAGCGCCTGACGAAGGCCATGCCCGTGCCGATCTGCGAGCTCGATCATCGCGACGCCTGGCAGCTGCTCATCGCGACGATCCTGAGCGCGCAGAGCACCGATCGCATGGTCAACAAGGTCACGCCCACGCTGTTCGCGCGCTTTCCCACGCCCGCCGCGCTCGGCGCTGCGGACCAGGCCGAGGTGGAGGAGCTCGTCAAGTCCACAGGCTTCTTCCGCAACAAGGCCAAGGCGATCCGCGCGGCGAGTCAAGTCGTCGCCGAGCAGTTCGACGGCGACGTGCCGCGCACGATCGAGGAGCTCACCCAGCTGCCGGGCGTCGCCCGCAAGACGGCGAACGTGGTGCTCGGCACCGCGTACCGCATCCCGAGCGGCATGACCATCGACACGCACGCGGGACGCGTGGCGCGCCGCCTCAAGCTGACGAAGCACGACGATCCGGTGAAGGTCGAGCAGGACCTGTGCGAGCTGTTCAAGACGCCGAGCTGGATCGACATGGGCCACCGCTTCGTGCTGCACGGACGCTACATCTGCCTCGCCAAAAAGCCGCGCTGTGCCGACTGCCCCCTGAACGAAGTGTGCTCCGCCCGCGAGGCAGAGCCGGCCGGGACCTGGGCCGTACGCGCCGCCCGCGAAGGCGAGCGCGTCGCAGCGCGAGAGCTCTGACACGCCGTCGCCGAGGTTGTACGCTAACGGCATGGGCCGACAGCTGATCGAGAACTACTACCGCGCGTTCAATGCCGGTGACCGCGCGGGCATGCTCGCGCTGCTCTCGGACGACGTCGCGCACGACATCAACCAGGGCAAGCGCGAGACGGGCAAGGCCAGCTTCGGCGCATTTCTCAGGCACATGGACGAGTGCTACCGCGAGCAGCTGCAGGAGATCGTGATCATGGGCAACCCCGAAGGCACGCGCTTCGCGGCCGAGTTCGTGGTGCTCGGCGAGTACCTGAAGACCGACGCCGGGCTGCCCGCGGCGAGCGGCCAGCGCTATCGCCTGCCGGCCGGCGCCTTTCTCGAGGTGCGCGACGGTCAGATCACGCGCGTGACGACGTATTACAACCTGCAGGACTGGCTCAGCCAGGTGGGGGCCGCGTGAGCGAGCTACGTGTCGAGCGCGTGGTGGGCGCCGAGATCGAGCCGCACCTCTCGGATCTCGCGGCGCTGCGCATCGAGGTCTTCCGCGAGTTCCCGTACCTGTACGAAGGCACCATCGAGTACGAGGCTCGCTACCTGCACAGCTATGCGGCATCACCGAGCAGCGTGGTGGTCGTCGCGCGCGACGCGGACCTGGTCGTGGGCGCGTCGACGGCGATGCCGCTCAGAGAGCACACCGAGGATCTCGTGCCCACCTTGAGCCGCGCCGGCTACGATCCCGAGAAGGTCTACTACTTCGGCGAGTCGGTCCTGCGCGCGAGCTACCGCGGCCGGGGCATCGGCCATGCGTTCTTCGACCAGCGCGAGGCGCGCGCGCGCGAGCTGGGCTTCACGGTCACCACGTTCTGCGCCGTGGAGCGGCCACTCGATCACCCGCGCCGCCCGCCGGGCTACGTGCCGCACGATGCCTTCTGGACCAAACGCGGCTACACCAAGCGGCCCGATCTGCGTGTGGAGTTCGCGTGGCGCGATCTGGACGAGGCCGAGGAATCGCCGAAGCCTATGGTGTTCTGGGTGAAGGAGCTGCGCTCGTGAGCCTGCGCGTCGCGGCTTGCGCCTACCCGGTCGAGGCGCCGGCCGACTTCGCGGCCTACGCCCAGAAACAGGCGCGCTGGGTGGAGGCCGCCGTCGAGCAGGGCGCGCAGCTGCTCGTCTTTCCCGAATACGCAGCCGTCGAGCTCACGTCCACCTTGGATGCAGCCGTCCGCGGCGAGCTACAGCGCGAGCTCGCCGCGCTTCAGCCGCTCCTGCCCAATTTGCTTCAGACCTTCAGCGAGCTCGCGCAAAAGCACGGCGTGTACATCCTGTCGCCGAGCTTCCCGGAGCGTGACGCCGAGAGCGGCCGCTATCACAACCGCGCGCGGCTGCACGGGCCGAGCGGTGCGGCGGGGGTCATCGAGAAGCTGCAGATGACGCGCTTCGAGAGCGAGCAGTGGGGCATCAGCGCTGGGCAGACCCAGCGCGTCTTCGAGACGCCACACGGGATCATCGGCGTGGCGATCTGTTACGACAGCGAGTTCCCGCTGCTGGTGCGCAAGCAAGTCGAGCTCGGCGCGGAGCTCGTGCTCGTGCCGAGCAATACAGACACGCTCGCGGGCTATCACCGCGTGGCCCTGTCGTGCCGTGCGCGCGCGCTGGAGAATCAAGTGTACGTGGTGCACGCGCCCACGGTCGGTGCGCTGCCGGAGTCGCTGGCGCTCGATGAGAACCACGGCGCGGCCGCGATCTACGGGCCCGTCGACCGCGGCTTCGCGGATGATGGCGTCATCGCGCGCGGCGCCTTCGATACGCCCGGCTGGGTGATGGCCGACCTCGATCTCGCCGCGCTCGCGAAAGTTCGCAGCGATGGTCAGGTTCGCAATCACCGCGACTGGGATCAGCCGGCACACGCGAGCGCCGCGACCACGCGCAATCCGCTAGCTTGACGCGCGCCGAAACGCCCGCATGTGCTCGGCGAGCCGGGCCACGTGCTCGAGCGGCACCGGGTTGTAGAGCGACGCGCGTATGCCACCTGCGATGCGATGACCCTTGAGCCCGAACATGCCGGCCTCCTCTGCCTCGCGCACGAAGCGCGCGTCGAGCTCGGGCGTCGGCAAGCGGAACACCACGTTCATGTGCGAGCGGGCCTGCGGCTCGACGTCGTTCGCGTAGAAGCCCCCGCTCTCGTCGATGAGCGCGTAGAGCAGCTCGGCCTTCTTGCGGCTCTCCGCTTCGAGCGCCGGCACGCCACCACGCTCCTTCGCCCAGCGCAGCACGTTACGCATCAGGTAGATCGAGAACGTGGGCGCCGTGTTGTAGAGCGAGTTCTCGCGCGCGTGCACGCCGTACTGGAAGATCTCTGGGATGTCGGTGCGGGCGCGCGAGAGCCAGTCGGCGGAGAGGATCACCACGGTCACACCGGCCGGCCCGAGGTTCTTCTGGGCTGCGGCGTAGATCAACCCGAAGCGGCCCACGTCGATGCGGCGCGACAGGAGATCACTCGACATGTCCGCGACGAGCGGCACGCTGCCGGTCTCGGGGAACGCGTGATACTGCGTCCCGAACAACGTGTTGTTGCTGGTCACGTGCACGTACGGGGCCGCAGCCGACAGCTGCAGCTCGGCCTGGTCCGGCAGCCGCAGGTAGCGGCCGTTCTGCTCCACGTCGGCTGCGATGGCCGGCCGGCCGATGCGCTCCGCTTCGGCGAACGCCTTGCGTGCCCAGTTGCCCGTGATCACGTAGTCGCCCGCATGCGCGTCGCTGCGGAAGTTCAGCGGGACCATCGCGAACTGCTGGTGAGCGCCGCCCTGCAACAGCAGGATGCGGTGGCTGCTCGGCACCGTGAGCAGCTCGCGCAGCAGCTGCAGCGCCTCCTCGTGCACGCGGCCGTAGACCTTGCCGCGGTGGCTGTGCTCCAGGATCGACATCCCGGAGCCCTCGAAATCCAGCAGTTCCTCTTGTGCCAGCGTCAGCGCCTGGAGCGGCAGCGCCGCGGGACCGGGATTGAAGTTGATTGCGCGCGTGACCATGCGCGCCAGCATGGCAGCGCCGCCGACTCCAGGAAAGGAGCGTTCTTCAAACCGGCTGGTGCGCTACGCGCTCGATGGCAGCGCACAGCGCGTCGAGCGCGATCGGCTTGTCCAGGAACGCGTTCGGGATGCGCGCGGCGAACTCACGCAAGCGCGCGCTGATCAGACCGCCGCTGCAGAACAGCACACGCGGCAACAGCTGCGGCGCCTTGCTGCGCAGCGCATCGTAGAGCGCGGGACCATCCATGTCCGGCATGGTCAGGTCGCACAAAATCACGTCGAAATCGGGCTTGGCGCACAACACGTCCAACGCCTCCCGGCCCGTCGCCGCGACGCTGACGTCATAATCGTGCCCCAGCACTTGCGGGTACACGGCTCGCAGACTCGGCTCGTCATCGACGAGCAGCACCTTCGCGCGGCGTGATCGTTCGGACATGTCTCCCCAGCCCCCCAATCTCCACAAACATAACAGGCGCGAGGGTGCCTGACCATCCGGACGTGCGCGGGCCGTGTATGCCAGCGTCCCACGTGCTTTCCGCGGCCCACAGTGCTAGCTATGAACGCGCAGCCAGCGCCGAGAGCGCTGGGCCTGCGATCGTCCGTAGCGAGCCGCGGGCGGCGGCAGCGCCCCTGACGGGCTGTAGACTCGGTGTGGGGATGATCGAGCTACGGGGAGTCACCAAAACGTATGGCGCCGGGGCGAGTCGCGTAGAGGCGCTGCGCGGCGTGGATCTGAGCATCGCGACGGGTGAGTTCGTGAGCGTCATGGGCCCGAGCGGCTCCGGCAAGTCCACCCTGCTGAACCTCGTGAGCGCGCTGGACGTGCCGAGCACGGGCGACATCGCGATCGACGGCCAGTCGATCGCCGCGCTCGACGACGACGCGCTCACGCTGTTTCGCCGCCGCAAGATCGGACTGGTGTTTCAGTTCTTCAACCTGCTGCCCACCTTGAACGCGCTCGACAACGTGCTCTTGCCGCTGATGCTCGAGGGGCGGACGAACGACAAAGATCGTGAGCGCGCGGCGCGCTTGCTCGCCGAGGTGGGCCTGCGCGAGCGCACACAGCACCGCCTGCACCAGCTCTCGGGTGGCGAGATGCAGCGCGTCGCCATCGCGCGCGCCCTCGTGCTCTCGCCGAAGCTGATCCTCGCAGACGAGCCGACGGGCAACCTGGACTCGGCCACCGGCCAGACCGTGCTGGCGCTGCTGCGCAGCACGTGCCAGGCGCATCGCACCACGATCGTGATGGTCACCCACGATCTGCAGGCCGCGCGTGCGGGCGATCGCATCGTCGAGCTGCGCGACGGTCGCATCGTGAGCGATCACGGTGTCCCGGGTCGGGACCAGCTGGGCGAAGCGACGGCATGAAGGCGCGCGAGCTCGCCGCGCGCACTGCAAGCTTCGCGGCCACGTCCGTGCTCGCTCTGGTGCAGCTCGCGGCGCTCGCGCTTTCGCCCTTTCGCATCGGCCGACTGCTGCGCTCGGTCAGCGTGCCGCGGCTCGCGGAGCACAAGCTGCGCACCACGCTGACCGTGCTGGGCGTCGCGCTCGGCGTGGCCATGCTCGTGGCCGTGGTGATCGTGAACGACTCCCTGATGCGCGGCATCGCGGGCACCATCGACGATCTCGCGGGCAGCACGGACCTGCAGGTGAGCGCGGGCACGAGCGGCTTCAGCGAGAGTCTGCTCGAGACGGTGCGCAGCCAGCCCGGCGTGGGCCGCGCCGTGCCGCTCTTGCAGCAGACCGTCACCGTGCGCGATGCGCGCGTGCGCGGCGAGCGGCTGCTCGTGCTGGGCGTGGACATGCTGGAAGGGGACGACGCGCGCTTCCGCAAGTACGGCTCGACCGAGCTCGAGGCCATCCAGAAGGATCCCCTGGCGTTCCTGAACTCGCCGCACAACGTGCTCGTGAGTCGCTCGTTCGCGCAGCGCTACGGCTACAAGCTGCACGACAAGCTCACTCTCGCCACGGCCGATGGCGTGATCGGCTTCGACATCTGGGGTTTTCTGGATGACGAGGGCGTCGGCCGCGCGTTCGGCGGCGCGGTCGCGGTGATGTACTACCAGGCGATGCAGGTCGCGTTCGATCGCGGCCAGAACCTCGACCGCGTGGACATCGCGCTTGCGCCGGGGCATGAGCCCGGCGCCGTCCAGGCGCAGCTGACAGCGGCGCTCGGAGACGCGTTCATCGTGGAGCCGCCCTCGCGCAAGGGCGACCGTTTGGGCAAGATGCTGCTGGGGGTGAAGAGCGGGCTCACCATCGCCAGCTTGATCGCCGTGCTGGTGGGCGCGTTCCTGATCTACAACACGATGGCGATCAGCGTGGTGCAGCGCAAGCGCGAGATCGGCATCCTGCGCGCGCTCGGTACCTTGCGCGGCGAGATCACGCGCCTGCTCACCCTCGAGGGCGCGCTGCTCGGGCTGGTGGGATCTCTGCTCGGCCTCGGTCTGGGCGTGCTCTTGTCGCGCGGCTTGCTCGCCGCCACGAGCAGCGCGTTGAACGAGGCGTACGTGCAGCTGCCAGCGACGGAGGTGCGCGTGGGCCCGCTGACCCTGCTCGCAGGGCTCGCGCTCGGGACGCTCGGCGCGACGATCGCCTCGATCATCCCTGGAAGCGCCGCGGCGCGCGATCGACCCGCTCACACCTTGCGCACCGCGAGTGTGCTGCAAGCGGAGCCGGAGGGGCGCGGCCTGCGCAAGACCGACCTGGCCGCATTGCTGCTGATAGCGGCATCGCGACCGCTCTTGACCCTGCCGACCTGGTTCGATCTGCCGCTCGGAGCGTTCGCCGCAGCGTTTGCGCTGCTCGCGGCTGGCGCCTTGCTCTTGCCGCGCCTGGTCGAGCTCGTGAGCTTCTTGCTCGGCGCGCTGAGCGCGCGCATGAGTGTCGCGACGCGGCTCGCGCACGAGAACTTGCCTCGGGACCTCGGGCGCACGGCGACCACGGCCGGCGCGCTGATGGCCGGCGTGAGCCTGGCGGTGTCGTTCGGCAGCTTCACGTACAGCTTCACGCGCACGCTCGAGGACTGGATCGATCAGACGTTGCCCGGCGACCTCTTCCTCACGCAGGGCGCGACCCTCGGCGGGACCAGCATGCGCAACATCCCCATGGCCGACTCGCTGTACGCCGAGCTCGCCGCATTGCCGGGGGTGTCGACGGTGCGGCGCGTGCGCATCGTGGAGCTGCCGTTTCGCGGGCTCATCCCCAAGGCGGTCGCGACCGACATCGACGTGTTCCTGCAGCACGCCAAGCTGACTCTGCTCGAGGGCGAGCAGAGCCAGGTGGTAACGGACCTGAAGCGCGGCGACGTCGGCGTGAGTGAGAACTTCGCGCGGCGCTTCGGCGTGCACCTGGGCGATCGCATCCCGATCAGCACGAGCACCGGAACGCGGCAGCTGCGCGTGGCGGGCGTCTTCATCGACTACACGAGCGACGTCGGCAGCGTGCTGTTCGAGCGCTCCACGTACGTCGACATCTTCGGCGACAGCCGCGTGGACACGTACGAGCTGCACCTGCAGGATCCAGCGCAGAGCGAGGCGCTGCGGCGCACCATCAACGAACGTTTCGCGGACCGGCTCGACCTGTTCGTGCTCACGAACCGCGAGTTCCGCGGCGAGGTGAACCACACCACCGAGCAGATCTTCAGCCTGGTCCGCGCGCTCGAGCTCGTGGCGCTGATCGTGGCCGTGCTCGGGATCATCAATGCGCAGCTCGCGAACGTGCTGGATCGCGTGCGGGAGCTCGGCGTGCTGCGTGCGCTCGGCATGTTGCGCCGGCAGGTGAGCCGCATGGTGGTGGTGGAGGCCGCGCTCGTGGGCGCGCTCGGCACGGCCGCTGGCGTGCTGCTCGGCGTGGCGCTCGGCGACGTGCTCTTGAACCACATCAACCTGGTGCAGACCGGCTGGTACTTCCCGTACCGACTGTCCTGGGGCGCGATCGCGGAGGTCACGTGTCTGACCGTGCCGGCCGCCGCGCTGGCAGGTCTGTACCCCGCACGCGCGGCCGCGCGACTGGTGGTCACGGAAGCGCTCGACTACGAGTGAGAGGCTCGTTCGTCGATCAGCTGAGCGAGCGCGCGCTGCGCCTCCGGCTCGCCGTGATTGATCGCGATGCGGTGCGGACTCGGCAGGGCGCGGATCCAGCCGAGCAGCTCGTCACGATCGGCATGGGCGGACAGACCCTCCAAGCTCTCCACGCGCGCGCGCACGGGCACGCGTTGACCATCGAGCTGCACATGACCGCCGCCGCTACGAGCGGCGCGCTGAATCTCGCGACCCGGTGTACCCGGCGCCTGAAAGCCCACGAACAGCACACACGTCTCGGGCCGCGGCAAGCGATCGATGAGGTGGCCCACGATGCGCCCACCCGTGCACATGCCGCTGCCGGCGATGATCAGCATCGACTGCTCGACGTCGTTCAGGCGCGCCGAGTCGCGGCCGCGTTCCACGGCATAGAGCCCCTCGAACGACAGCGGATCGTCACCGTGGGCGAGCTTGGCGCGCGCCTCGGCATCGAACAGCTCCACGGCGCGCTGGTGCAGCTCGGTCACACGCAGCGCGAGTGGGCTGTCGACGGCCACCGGTAAGTCGGGCAGGCGCCCGGACTCCACCAGCGTGTTTAGGTGATAGAGCAGCGCCTGCGTGCGCCCGATCGCGAACGCAGGCACGAGGATGTGGCCGCCGTCCGCGACTGCAGCTTTGACGATGCGCTCCAGCTCGCGCTGCACGCGCGCGTGATCGATGTCGTGCTCGCGATCACCATAGGTGCTCTCGACCACGACCAGGTCGAGCGGACGCTCTCGGCTCCAGCTGCGGTTGTAGTCGCGCAGCAGCGGACTGTTCGGGCGGCCGAGATCGCCGGAGCAGATCACGCGCGACTTGTCCGTGACGATCTCGATGCTGGACGAGCCCAGGATGTGACCGGCATCGTGGAACGTCACCGTGCCGCGCAGGCCGTCTGGCGTGCAGGGCGTGCCGTACGGCACCGGCCGCAGCGCCTTGCGAAAGTGCGTGCGGAAGCGCGTGACCTCCTGATCATTTACGCCTTGCAGCCGCAAGCTGTCACTCACCACCAGATCGGCGATCTCGAGGGTCGGGCGGGTGCCGTAGATGGGGCCGCGATAACCGCGCTCGAGGAGCACCGGCAGCGAGCCCACGTGGTCGCCGTGGCCGTGGGTGAGCAGCACCGCGTCCACGTCCGCGGCGGCGTCGGGGAAGCGCCAACGTGCGGCCTCTCGACCCTGAGCGACGCCGCAGTCCACGAGCAGGCGCAGCCCACCCGTTTCGAGCCGCGACATCGAGCCGGTCACCGTCTCGATGGCTCCGAGCAGCACGAGCTCGCCATCAGGTAGCGTGTGTCGAGCCGTCTCCGTCGTGATGTCCATGCCTCTGGAGCGGTAGCACAGGCTTGCGGTGATTTGCTGTAAGCAGCTCCACACATCGCGCGGTTGGGCGAGTGCCCGGCTCAGCGCCTATACTTGCGTACGCCAACAGGCGTTGCTCCGGAGGGTGTCATGAAGAAATCTGCGCCACGGGATCCCTCGGACGAGTTGCCCGAGTCGCCGATCGCATTCCATCCCTCGTCCAACGGTGAGTTCGAGCCGCGTCCAGCGACTGAACGAGATCGTCGCGCGGCGACGCTGTATCACGAGATCGTGGAGCAGAAATCAAGTCGCCTCGGCATGAGCCGGCGCGAGTTCACCGAGAGCGCAGCGGGCATGGTGGCGGCGCTCTTCGTGATGAACGAGGTTTACGGCTGTAGCACCGAACGCAGCACGGATGGCGCGAGCGGTTCGCGTGGATTTTCACGCGACGCGGGCTTCGACATTCCGCAGAACGTCGGCCCCCAGGACGCCGCGCGCGCCAACGCCGATGCAGGTTACGACGCGAGCGCGGGCGCCATCGAGGACGCTGCTCGAGGCGACAGCGTCGTGTCAGGCCGGGAATTCATCTTCGACGTGCAGACCCACACCACCGTTCCGGCGCCGCCCTGGAATGCATCGACCTGCAACACCAACACACCGATGTTGTGTCCCACGGCCTACCTCGCCGGGATCTTCGTCGACAGTGACACATCCATGGCGTGCCTCTCCGGCTACCCGGCCGCTCGCCAGAACGATCGACCCTCGATTCAGGCGCGCGGCCAGATCAAAGAGATCGTCGACCGCTTCGAGGGCTCTCCGCGCCTCGTGATCCACGCGAATGTCCGGCCGGACGAAGGCATGGTCGAGCTCGACGCCATGGCTGAAGACGCGCGGCGCTTCCCCGTAGCAGCGTGGAAGACCTACCCGCCGGAGCGGAACGGCGACGGCCTCGACAGCGACCGCTACGGTCGGCCCTTCCTCGAGCGCGCGCGTGAGACGGGTGTTCGCGTCATCGCCTCCCATCGCGGCATCGGCGACGATGGAGGTGCCTGGAACGGTCGCTACTCGCCGCGCGATGTCGTGGCCGCCGCGAAGGCTGCGCCTGACATTAAGTTCCTGATCTACCACTCGGGCTGGCAGTCGGGCGTCGCCGAAGATCACCCATTGA
>Ga0190269_10001365_pt1 | contig 11721 bp, 6 predicted proteins | sample Popmic249IS_FD_133749 | JGI IMG/M metagenome (GOLD analysis project Ga0190269, IMG submission 133749) | Populus adjacent soil microbial communities from riparian zone of Blue River, Arizona, USA - 249 IS | ecosystem: Environmental > Terrestrial > Soil > Riparian zone | place: USA: Arizona...
ACCAGGCCCCGGAGAATGGAACGCCCGGCCTCCATCAGCTCGGAGGCGATGACCACGTCGACGGCCGGCACGCCGATGGCGCCCGCGGGCAGCGGGGGCAGATGCTTCTCGACGCGCTTGGGCGCCGGCTCGGGCCGCGACTCACGCTGCGTCTCGTCGATGGCGGCGGCGAAGGCCCGCAGGCTCGCCTCCACACCGACGCCGCCGGCGCGGATCGCATCCTCGAACGCCACGCGCGGAAACGGCAGCGTGGCGGACGCCGACAAAGCGCCCAGCAGGCTCGCCGAGATGACGCTGCCGTTGCGCTCGGCGATCTCGGCGAAGTCGGCGACGATGGCACGTCGGGCCGCCACTTTCAGCGCGGAGATCACCACCCGGCCATCGGCCGTGCCGTCGCCCGGCTTCTCCTTCTCGACGGTGGCATAAGCCCGCTGCAGGGAGCCGATCAGCGTGGTGCGGTCTGGCGTCACCAGGCCCCGGAGAATGGAACGCCCGGCCTCCATCAGCTCGGAGGCGATGACCACGTCGACGTCGCCCGGCGTCGGCATCAGAGCGAGGATCGGCTGCGCGCCCGTGGCCGAGGGCGGCATCATCTCGAGGTAGTAGATGGTGGCGCCCGTGCGCTGCGCCACGCCGGGCACAGACGTCGCTTGCACCACATGGCCGCATGCGGACGCGGCCGCGGCAATCCATCCGCTGAGGACACCGCCGCCCTGTCCGCCCATGGCGACGATGGCGAGGGTCAGCGGCCGTGCCTCGGCCTCGAAGGCTGCGTCGCGGGCCATCACACCCCCGCAGCCGGAAGGCTGACGCGATGGCGCAGCCGCCGCGCCGCCAGCCAGGCGATGACGCGACCGCGCAGTCCCGCCAGCGCACGGTCGAGCCAGCGCGGGTTGTGCACCACGTCGGCGCGGTAGAACGAGGGGCACAGCACGGCGGCGTCCGCCACCTCGCCGCAGTTGCCGCACCCGACGCAGCTCTGGTCGATGGCCGCGACGGGATCTTCCTTCAGCGGGTCCGTCGTGTGCTTCACCGACAGCGAGGGGCAGCCGGACAGGCGGATGCAGGCGTGATCGCCGGTGCACACGTCTTCGTCCACGCCGAAACGCGGGCGCACGATGCGACGGCCGGCCTTGATCGCCTGCTGCTGCAGCGGGCGTTCGCGACGCTGGCGATTGAGCATGCATTCGGACGACGCGACGATCACCTTCGGGCCCTTCTCCGGGCTCGTCAGCGCTTCCTTGATGGCATCGCGCATGCGCCCGACGTCGTAGGTGCGCGTGATCTGCCGCACCCAGCCAACGCCCACGCCCTCCACCGCCTTGGCGATGGGGTGCTTGGTGTCACGACTTCGGTTCTCTGCCCGGGACGACAGCAGATCCTGCCCGCCGGTCGCCGCCGTATAGTGGTTGTCGACGATGACGATCAGGCCGTCCGACTTGTTGTAGACGGCATTGGCGACGCCCGAGGTCAGGCCGTTGTGCCAGAAGCCACCATCGCCCATGATCGCGATGGACTTCTTCTTCGCCGGCACATTGAACGCGGAGGCCGATGCGGGGCCGAGGCCGAACCCCATCGTCGTCGCCCCGATGTTGAACGGCGGGTTGATCGAGAACAGGTGGCAGCCGATGTCGGCCGCGATGTGGTGCTTGCCCAGCTCCTTCTCGACCAGCTTCAAGGCCGAGAAGATCGGCCGTTCCGGGCAGCCCGTGCAGAAGCCGGGCGGACGCTGCGGCACGACCTCGGCCAGCGCCTTGACCTCCGGACGATCCAGCACCGGCTTGACGTCCGGCAGGCGTGCGTCGTTGCGCAGAAGCGCGCGGGCGTTGTCGGAAACGAAGGCGCGAATTCCCGAGAGCAGCACGGCGGTGGTGTATTCGCCTGCCAGCGGCAGCGGATCCTTGCCGAACACGCGTGTCGACAGGCCGGCCTTGTGCAGCACGGCCCGGATCGCCGGCTCGATGTAGGCAGGCTGGCCTTCCTCCACCACCAACAAGGCGGTCTTGTCCCGCGCGAAGTCGAGCAGCTCGTCATCGATCAGCGGATAGGTGACGTTCATCACGTAGAGCGGGATGCGCGTATTGCCGTAGACATCGGCGAGCCCGAGAAGGCTCAGGGCACGCATCACGCCATTGTACATGCCGCCTTGCAGCACGATGCCGACATCGGCTGTCTTGTCGCCGAACACCTCGTTCAGCCGGTGCGTCTTGATGTAGTTGATCGCAGCCGGCCAGCGCCGTTCCACCTTCTCCTTCTCGTGCACGAAGGAGGCGGGCGGCAGCACGATGCGGTTGGTGTCGCGCTGCGGGTTCTCCAGCGCATCGGCCAGCGTGAAGGCGGGACGCCGGTTATCCTTGGCGACGAAGCTGCCGGTGACGTGGCACGCGCGGATGCGCACTTCGAGCATCACGGGCGTGCTGGAGGCTTCCGACAGGGCAAAGCCGTCCTCGACCGCCTTCACGATCGACGGCAGGTTCGGCCGCGGGTCGAGCAGCCAGACCTGGCTCTTCATCGCGAAGGCATGGCTGCGCTCCTGCATGATCGAGGAGCCCTCGCCGTAGTCCTCGCCCACGATCAGCAGCGCCCCGCCCAAGACGCCGCCGGAAGCAAGATTGGCCAGCGCATCGGAGGCGACGTTGGTGCCGACGGGCGCCTTGAACACCGCCGCCCCGCGGATCGGGTACATCACGGAGGCGGCCAGCGTCGCGGCGGCCGTTGCTTCGCTGGCGCTCGATTCGAACTTCACGCCGTAGTCTTCGAGGATGTCCTGCGCGTCGGAGAGGACATCCATGAGGTGCGAGATGGGGGCGCCCTGGTAGCCCGAGACATAGCCGACGCCGCACTGCAGGAGCGCCTTCGTGATCGCCAGAATGCCCTCGCCGTGGAAGACCTCGCCGGCGCTGAGCCGCAAATCCTGCACTTCCTTGGCAAATGAGCGCTCTGCCATCCGCACTGCCTCGCGTCGCGTGCATGGGTGCCGACCGGGATGCAGCCGCACGTCTGTGGTGCTTTCCCACGGGCCCGATCGACCTATACTGCGCCCGGCGGCTGCGCGTTGGCAAGTCCTTCAGGTTTAAAACTTCAAGATTGAAGCACTCATGCGCCTGATGTAATGTTGCCATCTCGACATCGGCGAGGATATTCCCCGTGAAGCGCAGGACGGCTGCAGACGAGGAGGGCGAGAAGCTGTCGAAGGAGCGCTTGCGGCTGTGGCTGCGCCTCCTCAAGGCCTCGCGGCTTATGTCGGCCGAGCTGCGCGACCGCCTGCGCGACGGCCACGATACCACGCTTCCCCGCTTCGACGTCATGGCCGCGCTCTTCCGTCACGAGAAGGGCCTGCGCATGAGCGACCTGTCGAGCGTGTTGAAGGTGTCGAACGGCAACGTCACGGGCATCGTCAACCGACTGGCGACCGAAGGCTACATCATCCGCGTGCCGGTGCGCGGCGACAAGCGGGCCACCGTGGTGCGCCTCACGCGCAAGGGGCACGAGCATTTCAGCGAACTCGCCGCCCTGCACGAGGGCTGGGTCGACGACCTCCTCGGCGCGGTGGGCCCTGACGAGACGCGCCTGCTGGCCGAGCTTTTGAACCGCATCGGCGACAGCCTCGACCAGCGCCGCAAAGGCAAGCCGATCGCCGACGGCGAGTAGCGCGGCGGCGCGCCCTGGCGCCAATTTCAGCTGGCTGACCAATTCGCGTGATCGTTTGGACTTATCCCCGAGCGTCACGCTGGATGTATACTTTTCTATAGGCTCCCGAACTGCGCGGGGCGCCGCTGCGCCTGCAGGCGCTCGCGCAACATCACGCAGCGTCGCACGTTGTGCTTCAGCAACAACGCATGCGCCGTAAAAAAAGTCACACCTCCGATAAGTTGACTCATTCTGTCAGGTTTGCTGCATTGCCGCCGCGCAAGGCAGCCAGGCGCAGTGACGCCAAGCCAACCCAGCGTTCCGAAAAATACAGCGAGGCTATTATGGAACCAGCTCGGTTTGGTGGCTCAGCCGCTATGTCGATTTCGCCTGCCCGTGGTCTTCTTCTCCTTGTCACACCGCTCGCGCTGACTCTCTCGCCCTGCGCGCTGGCGCAAACGCCAACTACGGAGCTTCCTGTGCTCGGGGTGGAGGCGAGCAAGAAGGAAAAATCGCCCGCGAAGAAGAACGCCCCGCGGCCGGCCGCAGTCGCGCCGCCCCCGGCACCCGCCAAGGCCGCATCCGCGCCCGAGACCGCAACCGGTCCCGTCAAGGACTATGCCGCCACACGCTCGGCCTCGGGGACGAAGACCGATACGCCGTTGGTTGAAGTCCCGCAGTCGATCTCGGTAGTTGGCGCAGAGCAGATCCGCGACCAGGGCTCGCAGAACCTCGGGGACGCGCTGCGCTATTCGCCCGGTATCGTCTCCGCCGCATTCGGCTTGGATACGCGCGGCGACTTCGCGATCGCGCGTGGCATAAAGGCATCCTACTTCCTGGACGGCATGCGCACGAGCTACGGCTTCGTTGCCAATACCGCCACCGCCGAACCCTACGCCTTCGAACGCGTGGAGCTTCTGCGCGGACCTTCGTCAATGCTGTTCGGTCAGTCGTCGTCCGGCGGCATGGTCAACATGATTTCCAAGCGACCGCAGGAAACGCCGCACGCCGAGGTCGGATTCGATTTCGGATCCTACAACTTCAAGCAGACGAAAATCGATTTCGGCGGGCCTGTCACAACCGACAGTAAGTGGCTCTACCGCGTCGTCGGGCTCGTGCGCGACGCCGACACGCAAGTCGACTACGTCCAGAACGACCGCCTATTCATTGCGCCGTCGCTCACCTTCAAGCCGTCGCGTTCGACCAGCGTGACCCTTCTCGGCACCCTGATCGACGACAAGGGCGGCTCGGTCCAGCAATCCCTTCCACACTTCGGGACGCTTTATCCGAACGTCCTCGGCCAGAAGATCCCGGTCAGCCGGTTCGTGGGCGAGCCGTCGGACTACAACAACACCAACCAGCGATCTGCGACCCTCATCGCCGATCACAAGTTCAGCGACGCCCTGTCGATCCATCACGCGACGCGATTCACGCGCACCGACAACACCAGTCATTGGCACTTTCTCGGGACCTTGTCGTCCTCGCTGATGAGGACGATCAACGCCGCCGTCAGGGCACCGTTGTTCAATCCCGCAACCGCGCCGTTTCTCGATGCCAACCAGCAGGAGGTCGCGCGTGCGCTTCTGCTGCGGGAAACCGGGACGGATGTGGTCACGACCGACACCAATATGACCGGCAAGTTCTTCGCCGGCGATGCGCTGCATAAGGTGACCGCGGGCGTCGACTACACACGCTACAATACCAGTGGGGCGTCGAGCCCGCTCCTGGTCGACAACCTGTCTCCGCTCGGCCAGAAGCCGTTCAACCTCTACAAGCCGACCTACGGCCGGAACGCGTTCTACTATTCGTTCGGCTCGTTCAAGGCGGTGCCGGCGGGCAACATTCCAATGGATGCCAGGCCAGAGGAAACCCAGGCCCAGACCGGCGCGTATGTCCAGGACGAAGTCAAGCTCGGGCAATGGTCGGCGGTCCTGGGGCTGCGCAAGGATTGGCTCAATATCGCTCAGACCGGCCGCGCAGACGACAACGTCTCGGAACTCACCGGCCGCGCCTCGCTCATGTACCACTTCGCATCGGGGCTGAAGCCTTACGTGAGCTTCTCGCAGGCGTTTGCAGCCCAAACCGGCAGCCTTGTCGTCGACGATCCCGCAAAACCCGTGAACCCGCGTCCCGCACAGCCGCTGCGCGGCGACCAGATCGAAGCCGGCGTCAAGTATCAGCAGCCCGGCTCGTCGTTGCTCGTCAGCGCAGCCGTCTTCCAGCTGACCGAGAAGAACCGGCTGCTCTCCGACACGTTGTCCACATACGACCAGCAGGGCACGGAAGCGCGCGTCCGCGGTTTCGAGATCGAGATGGTCGGCAAGGTCAGCCAGGACGTCAAAGTCGTTGCGGCCTACTCCTATTCCGATGCCGTCTACACGGCGCACATCAACAGCTTCGAGGTGGGAACGCGGCTCGAAGGCGTTCCGCGCCACCTCGCATCGCTATGGGGCATCTACAGCCCCACGTACGGCGCCCTGCAGGGATGGTCGCTCGGCGCAGGCGTCCGTTACACGGGTTCAACGGAAGACTATGGCCAATTGCTTTCGGGCAGCTTGGGCACCGTCAAGACGCCATCCTTCACTCTGTTCGACGCGATGCTGGCCTACGATGAAAAGCACTGGCGCTGGCAGATCGTCGGCCAGAACCTTGCCGACACCTATCACCTGGTCACCTGCACCACGCGCGGAGACTGCGGCGTCGGGCAGGCCCGCACCATCATCAGCAGCCTAACCTACCGCTTCTGAGCAGGGATCTCACCGCGCATGCTTCAGATGCTCGGGCTCGGCATGATTGCGGCAGGGATCATCTCGCTTCGGGTGGTTTGGCAGCGCCGCGGCCGGCATGCTTCGCTGGCCCTTGCCGGGTGGCTGCTGATCGTTGGCGGGTTCGTGGCGGCGAGCATCGACAGTGGTGCCGAAGTCGGCATCGCCTATGCGTCGGTCGCGATATCGATCTGCGCCTATCTGGTCATCGCCGCCACCCACGAACGCCGCGCACCGCGGAAGCTGCCCGCCAGCGACCGCGCACTCGAGCCCGAACAACGACGCGTCGATGTCGGACGCGCCGTGGCCAAGAGCCTGCTTGCCATCGGTCTCTCGGGACTGACGGCGATCGGCATCGGCGTCGCCTTCGCGGTCGCGATGCCGATGCAGCCTCAGGACCGCATCATCGTCGGCGGTCTGCTCGTTCCTCTGTTGTGGGGCGGCGGCATGGCCTGGACGCTCAGTGACCCGAAACTTCTGCGCGCCGCCGTGCTTCTGACGCTCGTCAGCATCGCGAGCTATGCGACCGCATTCCTCTGGAAAGTGCTGCAATGACCGCCGCCGTCCCTGAGAATTCCCCCGCAGCGCGCAAGCGACGGCCGTGGCTTTCCTCGCATTTCGTTCAGGCCATGCTGGCAGGTCACTCAGCATTGGGGCTCGCGTTCGCAGCGCTGATCTTCGTCGTCTGCTTCTCTGGTACGCTGAGCGTGTTCCTCTACGATCTTCAAATCTGGGAGCAGCCGAAAGCTCCGCGTGCCGCCACCCTCACGCCGCGCGCTGCACAGGCTGCCATCGTCAACGGCTACAAGCAGGCCATCGCCGACAAGTCGGATCATGATCTGCGTCTCGTTGCGCCGGGCGCCATCACGTCACGCGCGATGCTGCGCTACCACGACCACGAGACGGGTGTCAGCGGCACGTGGATCGTCGATGCCGACGGTCGGCTCGCCGCGCGGTTGGCTGCGCCCTGGACCGACTTCCTGCAATCCCTCCACATCTACCTGCACCTGCCGCGGACGTGGGGCATGTTTCTGGTCGGCCTTACCGGCGTGACCCTGCTGTCGTCGCTGATCTCGGGCTTGCTCGCGCATCCGCGCATCTTCAAGGACGCCTTCGCTCTGCGGTGGGGAGGCTCGCGGCGCCTGCAGGAGGCCGACGTGCACAATCGGCTCGGGGTCTGGGGCCTGCCGTTCCACGTTGCGGTATCACTGACCGGAGCCCTGCTCGGGCTCTCGTCGGTCATCGTCGGTGTGCTCGCGCTCGCCGCTTACGACGGAAACCGCGACAAGGCGTTGCAGACACTGCTCGGTCCGCGCGCCAGCGAGGACCAAACCGCCGCGCCCTTGCCCGACGTCGAAGCCATGATCCAGTCGATCCTGCGCGAGCAGCCGGCCGCGCAACTCGTGATGATTACCGTCCAGCACGCCGCGAAGGCCGGGCAAGTGGTGAATCTCGGCATGCGATCTCCAGGTCACCTGGCGCTCGCAAACGACTACTTCTTCAAGGGCGACGGCACGCCTCTCGGCGAAAGCGGCTATGTTACCGGCAGCGTGGGACGCCGCATCCTGGGCATGATCCAGCCTCTGCACTTCGGCTGGTTCGGCGGCCTGCCGATCAAGATCGCCTACGGCGTTCTCGGGCTGGCTCTCAGCATCGTGACGCATACCGGGGTGACGATCTGGCTGGCGCGTCGTCGCGACAAGGGACGTCCGGCAGCGGTGTGGGAAAGGATCTGGCCGGCATTGGCCTGGAGCCAGCCGCTCGGGCTGGCCTGTGCCGCCACGGCGGGTCTGCTCGTCGGAGGAAGCGCCATCGCGCCGAGCTTCTTCGGGACATGTGGCTTTGCGCTGGCATGCGCCGCGGCCGGGCGGGACGCGTATCAAGTCTCGAGGGCGCTCAGGTTCCTCACCGCGCTTTCCCTCGCGGCCCTGCCCATCGCGCACATCTACGTTTGGGGCGGCTTCGTCGGGGGTGGTGTGGATGCGACCAGCACGGCCGTGAACGCGGTGATGGCCTGTACGAGCGTGCTCCTGTTCGCCAGCTTGAGCAGCCCGAACTCGCGGCCCGCAGCATGAGGCGCGAGATGGAAGCCTACGCCTCCATCCCGCGTGATCAGCTTAGATCGACTGCGTGATCCAATCCTGCAGCTGCTTCTTCTGCGTCAGGGCACCGACGCGCTGCGCGGCGACCTTGCCGTCCTTGAAGATCATCAGCGTGGGCATGGCCTGGATGTGATACTTCTGCGTGATCTCAGGGTTGTGATCGACGTCGACCTTGGCGATCTTGACCTTGCCCTTCAGCTCGGCGGCCACGGCGTCCAATGCCGGCGCCATCGCCTTGCACGGCCCGCACCACTCGGCGTGGAAATCCACCAGCACCGGCTCGCTCGACTTGAGCACGTCGGCCTCGAAGCTTGCATCGGAAACGTGCACAGTGTCGCTCATGGATCTTCTCCTAGCTGGACCCGAAGGCCCATTGATTTGCGCGGAAGGTAGGCAGCGCCCCCTCAAGCGTCAAGGACGCCTGTGTCGAGACCCCAGATCTTCTCTTCGTAGCTGTCGAGCATGCCGCTCTCGATTTCCATGATGCGCGGACCGTCGGTCCAGAGTATGGCGCAGCGGATCGCGCAGCCTCGAAATATGCTTTGCACGGCAAGCCTATAGGCGGCGAGTTGCAGCAGGTAGGCATCGGCCACTTTGTCGGGCGAGTCCGGCGGCGGGCGGTTGGTCTTGTAGTCGACGATCAGCACAGAGCTGCCCTGCCGTACGAGCCGATCGATCTTGCCGGCCAGCCGCAACGCCGGGCCTTCCGAGCCCTTCGGTCTCGGGATTTCGGCCGACAGTGCAACCTCGGCCCGGCTGTCGGGACCGAACAGCGGCGCAAAGGCCGGGTCTCTCAGAATTGTGATCGTCTCGGCGACGATGCCGGCGCGCGCCGCTTTCGAAAGCCGAGGTGCCTGCGCGGCGAGGAATGCGTGCGCCGCCGGCTCCTGGGCCGCGAGCGGCAAGGTCGGCAGGTGCTCGAGCAGAGCATGCGTAAGTGTACCGCGCAGGAAGCGGGCCTCGTCCGCCAAGATCGCGGGCGGCAGGATGACAGGCTCGCGGGGACGCCTGTCGGACGCCCGCGCCGCGGACTTCGCCGCGGGCTTGGCGGCGTCGCCAGCCTCCATCTCGAGCGGCGCCAGGCGTGAGGGCGACAACGGCACCGTGAGCACAGGCTCGGCCGGCGCGGGCGCCTTGATCCAAGCCGGGACCGGCGCACCGGCGACCTGCTGCGCCACCTGCTTCTCCTTGCTCACGGGCGCGGCCTTCTGCGCGCTCTCGATCACGAGCACCTCGCGCCCGTCGGCCAGCGTCTCCTTCCGCGCGGAAGGCGCCAGCGCCTCCATCGCCAGCGTGTGCCAGCAGTCCGGCGCCAACTTGGTCTTGCTCTGCTTGAAGCCCGCGATGTAGAGGCGGTCGCGGGGACGCGTCAGCGCCACGTAGAGCAGGCGATGCCGCTCCTGCCGCTCGGCCTCCTCACGGGCGCGGCGGCCGGCCTGCACCGCCGGCACGTCGCCGGTATGCTTCACCGGCCAGAGGAAGGGGCGCGGCGCATCGGGCGCATCGGCCCGGGCATAGGCAACGAGCGTCCCGGGTGGCTTGCCGGACGCGGCCTGGCACGTATCGGGCAGGAAGACGATGGGGGCTTCGAGGCCCTTGGACCCGTGCACCGTCATCACGCGCACCTCGTCGCGGCCCTGCTCCATGTCGCGTTTGATCTCGTGCGACGTCGCACGCAGCGAGGCCAGGAAGCCCTGCAGCGTCGGCGGCGCGTGCTCACCGAAGCCGAGGGCGAGGTTGAGCAGTTCGTCGATGGGATCGGCGGCGTCGGGGCCGAGCCTCGCGAGGATGCGGGCGCGCTGCCCTTCGCCATCGAGCAGCGCGGTGAAGAATTCGTAGGGCGCCAGCCGCGTCGACAGCGAGCGCCAGCGCAGCAGCGTCTCGACCGCAAGGCGATAGCGCGGTTCGCGATGGGCGGCCGCCTGCAACGCCTGCCACAGAGAGCCGCGCCGCTCCGGCGCCAGGTCGATGAGAGCGTCGTCGTCGAGGCCGATCAGCGGCGACTTGAGGAGAGAGGCGAGCGCCAGATCGTCCTCCGGCAGCACCATCACCTGTCCCAGCGCCATCAGGTCCATGACGGCGATCTGCTCGGTGAGCGGCAGGCGATCCGCACCGGCCACGGGAATGCGCCGCGCCTTCAGCGCCGACACCATCTGCGGCGCGAACGGCGCGCGCTTTCGCACCAGGATGAGAATGTCTCCGGGCCGGATCGGCCGGCTCTCCGACGCGAGGAGTTCACCGCGATCGAGCCAGCCCTTGATGGTGTCCGCGATGCGGGCGGCGAGGCGCGCGGCCGGCTTCGAGGCGGTCGCCGCCGACAGCGGCTCCCACGGCCGGCTGCTGTCGGCATCGTCGTCCGCTTCCTCGATCGGCCAGATCTCGACGCGACCGGCGTGCCCCTGGCGCCAGGCGATGTGCGGCTCCATTTCGCCACCGACACCCGGGGTGCGCGCCACATCGGCGAACACGCGGTTCACCGCATCGAGCAGCGGCGCGACGGTGCGGAACGAGAGACCGAGCGCCACCTTCTGCCACCGCGCCCCGACCGCCAGCGCCTGGTGCGCGAAGTCCGCCTGCATCTCGCGGAACATGTTGGGCGCCGCACCCTGGAAGCCGTAGATCGACTGCTTCTCGTCGCCGACGGCGAAGATGGTGCGCACGGCCTCGCTCTGCCCGTAGCCGGAGAAGAACTCCTGCGCCAGCGCCTTCACCACGCTCCATTGCAGAGGCGAGGTGTCCTGCGCCTCGTCGACGAGGATGTGATCGAGACCGCCATCGAGCTTGAACAGCACCCACTCCACCGCATCGGAACGACCGAGAAGATCGGCGGCCTTGGCGACCAGATCCTCGAAGTCGAGCGCGGCGCGCCGGGCCTTGGCCTGCGTGTAATGCAGCATGACGCAGCTGGCGATGCGCAGCAGCGCCGAACTCGCCTCGTGCACCTGCAGCCTCGACCGCCGCTCCAGAAGCTGCACGAATGCGAGCTGGGCCTGCTCGAGCCGATTGTTGACCTCGGGAAACTCGGCGACGAGCCCCTTGGTCATCAGGTTCGCGCGCCGCTCTCGCTTCTGGGTGAGAAGGAAGTCGCACAGGGCCGGGATGCGGGACAGCGGCCCCGTCGCGCGCAGGATCTTGTCGATGCAGGCGACGCAATCCTGGTCGGTCTTCTTGGTGCTGCTGGCGTAGACGCCGCGAGCGGTTCGCAACTCGGCTTCCGTGAGGAT